>ERZ761603.1832-NODE-1832-length-15333-cov-41.178426_pt1 | contig 15333 bp, 14 predicted proteins | sample MGYA00511879_ERZ761603 | MGnify/ENA primary metagenome ERZ761603 (study PRJEB28899, sample SAMN02850040) | bioreactor sludge metagenome | biome: EBPR Sludge; feature: EBPR Bioreactor; material: flocular biomat | place: Australia: Thorneside Wastwater Treatment... | reverse complement strand
TGTACCCGATCATGGTCAAGATCGATTTCGCCTCGGTGATCCAGGCCGGACGCAGTGGCAAGCCGGTGCTGCTGACCTTGTTCGTGAACTGGGCGGTGAAGCCTTTCACCATGTATGCCATCGCCTTCATCTTTCTCGGTGTGCTGTTCCGGACGCTGATCGGCGATGCGGCGGTCGATCTGGTGAAGATGCCTTTCGGGCTCGACCTTCCCGAGGGCGCGACACACGGGGCAGGCATCGTCGTTCTGCACGAAGGCGTGAAGATGCTCGAAGTCCCATTGTGGCGCAGCTACCTTGCCGGCTGCATCCTGCTCGGCGTCGCCCCGTGCACCGCCATGGTGCTGGTCTGGGGCTACCTGGCGCGCGGCAACGATGGTCTGACGCTGGTCATGGTGGCGATCAATTCGCTGACCATGCTGCTGCTGTACGGCATCCTCGGCGGCTTTCTGCTCGGCGTGGGCCGGCTGCCCGTACCTTGGCAGGCGCTGCTCCTGTCGATCGGCATCTATGTCGCGCTGCCGCTGGTCGCCGGCGACCTCTCCCGGCGCTGGATCATGCGCAGCAAGGGCGAGCTCTGGTTCAGGCAACGCTTCCTGCACCTGCTCACCCCGATCACCATCGTCGCCCTGCTGATCACGCTGCTGCTGCTGTTCTCCTTCAAGGGCGAAGTGATCGTGGCCAACCCGCTGACCATTGTCTGGATCGCGCTGCCGCTGTTCCTGCAGACGGTACTGATCTTCGCCCTCGGCTACGGTCTGGCGCGCTGGCTGCGGTTACCGTATCGGGACGCGGCTCCGTCGGCGATGATCGGTGCTTCCAATCACTTCGAGGTAGCCATCGCCACCGCGGTGATGCTGTTCGGGCTGTCTTCCGGTGCCGCCCTGGCGACGGTCGTCGGGGTGCTGATCGAGGTGCCGGTGATGCTGATCCTCGTCGAGATCTGCCGGCGCACGACGCACTGGTTCCCGCCGGCGCCGGTCCACAACACGCCGCCCTGATGACTTGAGCATCACCGAAGAAAGGACCGGGGTCAGCCCATGAACGCACCAACGATCGACAAACCCGCAGGCGCCCAGCTCGGCCAGTGGCTGATCGGACTCGCTCTCGGCGTGCTGCTCTGGGTGGCCGCCTACAGCCAGCTCACTGCCTTTGCCGATGCGCTGGTCGGCGCAGCAGGCCTTTCCCGCCAGACACACCTCGGCCAAGCCGTCCATTTCTTCTTCTACGATACGCCCAAGGTACTACTGCTGCTGACCGGCATCGTCTTCGTGATGGGCGTCATCCAGACCTTCTTTTCGCCCGAGCGTACGCGCGCGCTGCTGTCCGGCAAGCGGGAAGGCATCGGCAACCTGCTGGCGGCCGGCCTGGGCATCGTCACACCCTTCTGCTCCTGCTCGGCCGTCCCCCTGTTCATTGGCTTTCTGTCAGCCGGCGTGCCGCTGGGAGTGACCTTCTCCTTCCTGATCTCGGCGCCGATGGTCAATGAGATCGCGCTGGCATTGCTCTTCGGCCTGTTCGGCTGGAAGGTTGCCGGCCTCTACATGGCCATGGGACTGCTGGTGGCGATCGTCGCCGGTCTGGTCATCGGCAAGCTGAAGATGGAGCGGCATCTCGAGGAGTGGGTCCGCAACCTCCTTGCCGGACAGGTGGCCCAAACGACCGCCGAGCAGCTTTCCTGGCTGGAGCGCCTGCAGGCCGGCGGCGCGCACGTGCGCGAGATCGTCGGCAAGGTGTGGCCCTACGTGCTGGCCGGCATCGCCCTTGGTGCGGCCATCCACGGCTATGTCGCGGAGGATTTCATGGCCTCGTTCATGGGCAGTGATGTCTGGTGGGCGGTGCCGGCCGCCGTACTGCTCGGGGTGCCCATGTATACCAACGCGGCCGGCATCATTCCGGTGGTCGAGGCACTGATCGGCAAGGGCGCCGCCCTGGGTACGGTCCTCGCCTTCATGATGTCGGTGATCGCTCTTTCAGCACCGGAAATGATCATTCTCAGGAAGGCCCTGAAGCCGACCTTGATCGCGACCTTCGCCGGCGTCGTGGCGCTCGGAATCCTGTGTGTCGGTTATGTTTTCAACTGGCTGCTGTAAGCCGTCCCGTACGCTGCAGGCGGCGTTCAGGCTGCTGGCCATGCATCGCAAACGAACTTCTGACGGAGGAGCCCCATTTCCCGGCTCCGCGTCAGATCGACGCCCTGCCGATCAAGTGCCCGGGCAACCCACGTTTGACCCCTTTCCCAACTTCTTCAATCCGTGCAGGGAAAACCCGTGAAGAACATCAAGATCCTCGGTACCGGCTGCGCCAACTGTCGCGCGACGGTGGCTCTCGTCGAAACGGTCGCCAAAGGCAAGGGCGTCGAAATCACGCTCGAAAAGGTCGAAAGCCTACCGGACATCATGAGCTATGGCGTGCTGTCCACGCCCGGCGTGGTGATCGACGGACAGGTGGTGCATGCCGGCGGCGTGCCGACGCGCAGCAAGGTGGAGGGCTGGCTCTGAGCCGTCCCGCGTCCTCGTGCAGGGCATGAGTCGCTTCTCCTGCAGCGCACCACCGGGACGCGTCGACAGCCGATGCCGGGCCTTGCAGGACCTCCCGGCAAGCCCTCAACGAGCACTTCCGGGCCCCATTGCGGTGCATATCTGGCTGCTTTTCAGCTTTCCGCAGCGACAAGAGAGACGGTGCTTGACGAGTCGTTGAACGCCGGAGATACTTCCCCCGAATCGGGCGTTTTGGCGTCCGTTTTGCCCTCGCATCTCGACTTCCCGACCCTTTCGATCAACCGAATCAGGACCAGCAAATCATGAGTGCAACACAAATCAGACCCGGCGTCGCCACTGGCGACGAGTTGCAGGCCATCTTCAATCTGGCCAAGGCGAAGCAGTTCGCCCTACCGGCAGTGAATGTCATCAACACGAGTACCGTCAACGCGGTCATGGAAACCGCAGCCGAGTTGAAGTCGCCGGCGATCATCCAGTTCTCCAACGGCGGCGCGCAGTTCTTCGCCGGCAAGGGTCTCGACAACACCAATCAGCGCTCGTGCGTCGCCGGCGCGGTGTCGGGCGCCAATCACATCCACCAGCTCGCCGAGCTCTATGGCGCGACGATCATTCTGCACACCGACCACGCCGCCAAGAAGCTGCTGCCGTGGATCGACGGTCTGCTCGACGCCGGCGAGCAGTACTTCAAGTCGCACGGCAAGCCGCTCTACAGCTCGCACATGCTCGATCTCTCGGAAGAGCCGATCGAAGAGAACATCGAAATCTGCAAGCGCTATCTCGAGCGGATGAGCAAGATGGGCATGACGCTCGAGATCGAACTGGGCGTCACCGGCGGCGAGGAAGACGGCGTGGACAACACCGGCGTCGACAGCTCGCGCCTCTACACCCAGCCGGAAGATGTCGCGCTGGCTTATGCAGAACTTTCCAAGGTGAGCGAGCGCTTCACCATCGCCGCCTCCTTCGGCAACGTGCACGGGGTGTACAAGCCCGGCAACGTCAAGCTGCAGCCGGTCATCCTCAAGAACTCGCAGGAATACGTGCAGAAGAAGTTCGGCACCAAGGCACAACCGGTCGACTTCGTCTTCCACGGCGGCTCGGGTTCGACGCTCGAGGAAATCCGTGAGGCAATCTCCTACGGCGTCGTCAAGATGAACATCGACACCGATCTGCAATGGGCATTCTGGGAGGGCGTGATGGGCTTTTACAAGAAGAACGAAGGCTATCTGCAAGGCCAGATCGGCAACCCCGAAGGCGACGACAAGCCAAACAAGAAGTTCTACGATCCGCGCGCCTGGCTGCGCAAGGGCGAGGACGCCTTCCGCGCCCGCCTGAAGCAGGCCTTTGCCGATCTGAACAACATCGGCACTCTGGGCTAAACAGTCTCGGTAGCAGGACAGCGGGCTGGTCCGGATCTGGGCTAGCCCGTTTTTTGCGTCTGCCGGCGCAGCCACCGGCTACGAGGCCCGCACACCGGAAAGCCGCCAGAAATCCACCCTGCCCGGCAGCACGCACGGCCGATCCGGCGCCCACCAAGCTGACACCTCCCAGCGCAGCACGTTTTTCGACCACACACTACTTGTAACCGAGGATCAAACCATGAGCACCCTGGTAGAACAGTTAGTCAATACCGAAGCGCACCGCTCGATTTTCGAGACTGCCGTGCGCCGCAACCCGCTTCCCGTCTGTGCAGCCTTCGGTTCGTCCGACCAGCCGCAGCCGGTCGGTTTCAGCGATACCAGCCGCGTCCTGAGCACCAAGGACAGCGAAGGCGTACGCGCGCAGTTCCCGCAAACCGTCGCCGCCTCGCAGAACGTCGTCCTCACCTCGGCCGGCGCCAGCAGCAGCACCAGGGTGCAGGGCAAACGCGTCGCCGTCCTCTTCTCGGGCGGCCCGGCCGCCGGCGGTCACAATGTCGTGTGCGGCCTGAAGCGCGTGCTCGGCGCCGGCAACACGCTGTTCGGCGTCAAGGCCGGCCCCAAGGGTCTGCTCAAGGGCTCCTTGTTCGAGATCACCGACGCCGACGTCGACTTCATCCTCAACACCGGCGGCTTCGACTTCCTCGGCTCGGACCGCACCAAGATCAAGTCCGCCGAGCAGTTCGCACAGGTGCGCGAAACCTGCATCAAGCACAATCTCGATGCCATCGTCGTGGTCGGCGGTGACGACTCGAACACCAACGCAGCGGTACTGGCCGAGTCGTTGTTCACCGGCGTCAAGGCCGACGGCTCCGGCGTGCAGGTGATCGGCGTACCGAAAACGATCGATGGCGACCTGCAGGTCGGCGACCTGCTGGCCATCTCCTTCGGCTTCGATACCGCGACGCGCATCTACAGCGAGATGGTCGGCAACATCCTGCAGGACACCAGCTCGTCGCTCAAGTACTGGCACTTCGTCAAGCTGATGGGGCGTTCGGCCTCGCACGTCGCGCTCGAGGTAGCCCTGCAGACCAAGCCGGCCATCGCACTGATCTCCGAAGAAATCGCTGTCAACCGGGAGTCGCTGGCGAGCATCATCGACCGCGTGGCAAAAGTGATCGTCGAGCGCTCGCACAAGGGCATGAACTACGGCGTCCTGCTGGCACCCGAGGGACTGATCGAGTTCATCCCGGAAATGAACGCCATGATCGCCGAACTCAATGATGCCCTGGCACACCACACCGCCGAGTTCGCCGCGCTGGCCGACGAGGCCAAGCCGGCTTTTGTCGGCAGCAAGCTGAGCGCCGACAATGCCGCCCTGCTCGCCTCGCTGCCACACTACATCGTCAACATGCTGCTCGCCGACCGCGACTCGCATGGCAATCTGCAGGTCTCGCTGATTCCGACCGAGCAGCTGCTGATCGACATGGCCAAGAAGCGGGTCAAGGAACTGGATCCGAACGTACCCTTTGCCGCGCACAACCACTTCCTCGGCTACGAGGGCCGCTGCGGTGCGCCGACACTGTTCGACGCTGCCTACACCTACAACCTCGGCCTGACTGCCGGCTCGCTGATCCTCGACGGACGCACCGGCTACATGGCGACGGTCACCGGGCTGACCAGCGGCGGCACGCCACAGGCGATCCCGCTGGCCGGTCTGCTCAACATCGAGCGCCGCCACGGCAAGGACGAATTCGTAATCGAGAAGGCACTGGTCAGGATGGATTCGCCAGCCATGCGGTTCTTCGCATCTCGGCGCGACGAATGGGCGGCCAGCGACCTCTTCTCGTCGCCCGGTCCGCGCCAGTTCTGGGGTCCGACGACACACCAGTTGCCGATCAGCGTGGCGCTCAACTCCGGTGCCGACTCGTTGATGTTCAACATCGGCTGAGCACCGCAGGCGCACTGCACGGGGCTATCAATAATGATGGCCTCCTGCGACGCGTCGTGGACGACTTCAGCCGGGCGGACACGAGCCAGGCACGGCGACCGACGGGTAATGCTCGTCAGCCTGCTTGCCCCAGGTCGACCAGCCGGCGCGCGAACCGCGTGCAAACATTTCGAGAAACGGCCCCGGCGAACAGGCCTCGATCAGCTCGTAGGCCTGCTCCGGCTTGCGCGAGTGCTCCCGCTTGCGGCTCTTGATGATGTTCACCTGACGCCGTCCGGGCGACAACGTGCGGGCGTTCTTGCCGCGCACACCGAAGAGGATCAGTTCGGTGGTGTTGCGGAAATAGAAACCGACGCCGCGCCCGTCCGGCCCGCCGTCCTTGCGGATCTTGTGCCAGACGATATTGCTCTTGTAAGCAAAACCCCAGGCGGCAAGCACCCGCAAGCCTTCCGGCAACAGGGCATTCGGGACCCAGAGGTAGAGATGGGCCGGTTCCTCGACGATCGCCGCCACCGGCAACGCGAGAATGTCATCGAGGGTCATCGTCGAGTAACGACTCAGGCGCTTGTGCTCGGGAGCCATCTTGCCGGTGCGGTTCTGGAACTGCCACGGTGGATCGGCAAGAACGGTGCGGAACTTCCGTTCGCCGACCCGCTGCAGCAGGTCGGCGCCTGCCTCGGAAAACCGTGTGTTCATCACTGATCCTCTTTTCGCCCCGTTGGTCGCTGTTGGCCATATCAGGATACCATCGCCGGCAGCCTCCCGAGTCCGGGCACCCCGTGCGGCAGTCGCCACAATCGGCCAGCGATGCGCCTTGCCAGGCGCAGCCAGCGGCAAGCCCTGCGCGCGTGCCGCACGAGTGCTCCCCTCACACCTCCCCTGACCTTCTTCCTATCCAGCCACGACCGCCCAGATGCTCAAACAACAACTCGAATATTTCTTCGGCGCGCTGCGCTTCTTCACCCGGCTGCCGGTGCCGGACTGGGTTGGTCACAGCAGCGAGGCACTCGACCGGGCGGCACGCTACTTCCCTGCCGTCGGCCTGCTGGTCGGCGCGCTGGCGGCGCTGGTCTTTGTCCTGACTTCGTATTTCTGGCCGACGACACTGGCCGTGCTTGCCGCGATGGCCTGCTCGCTCCGGGTGACCGGCGCCTTCCACGAAGATGGCTGGAGCGACATGGTCGACGGTTTTGGTGGTGGCTGGGAAAAGGGACAGATCCTGACCATCATGAAGGATTCGCGGATCGGCAGCTTCGGCGCCATTGCGCTGGTCATGCTGCTGCTCGCCCGCTTCTGCGCGCTGCTCGAACTCGACCCACGGCTCACCCCGCTGGCGCTGCTGGCCGGCCACAGCGTCTCCCGCTTCGCGTCGACAACGCTGTTGCGTAGCCTCGACTACGTACGTGACGAAGGCAAGGCCAAGCCGCTGGCGACGCGTATCGGCTGGAGCGAGCTCGCCTTTGCCGGCCTCACCGCCATGCTGCCCCTGCTGCTGCTGCCGCCGCCCGAGGCCCTGCTGGGCTGCCTGCTGGCCGGTTTGGCCACGCTCTGGCTGGCACGCATGTTCCGCCGGCAGATCGGCGGCTATACCGGCGACTGCCTGGGTGCAACCCAGCAGCTTTCGGAAGTCGCCTTCTACTGCGGACTGCTGTGCAGCTTTTCCTGATCCGCCACCCGCGGCCATTGCTGGCGGCCGGCATCTGTTACGGTCAGCTCGATGTCGAAGCGGAAGACCCGTTGCCGATCGCCAGACGCCTGCAGGCGCTGCTGCCCAGCGGCACGCCGGTGATTGCCAGCCCCTTGCAGCGCGCGCGCCTCCTTGCCGAAGCATTGGACCGGCAGGCGCGCTTCGACCAGCGACTGCGCGAAATCGATTTCGGCGCATGGGAGGGACTGCCCTGGGAGGCGATCGGAAGACCAATGCTCAATGCCTGGGCGGCCGATGTGCTGCACTTCGTCCCGCCAGGCGGTGAATCAGTCGCCATGCTGCAGGCGCGCGTGGTCGAATGCGTCGCCAGCCTGCGCGGCGAGCGCTGCGCGCTGGTAACCCACGCCGGAGCGATCCGCGCGCTGCTCGGCCATTGGCTGCGCCTGCCGATCGGCGAGTGGAGCCGACTGGCGGTCGATTTCGGCAGCCTCACGCTGCTCGAAATCGATCGCGCGAGCGAACCCTGGCCCGGCGCGAGCGGGCCATCGGCCGCCAGCCTGCACTACCTCAATCACCTGGGTGAGGTGCCGGCCGACCTGATCAACCGCGCGGATGGTGCTGCGCATGCAGGGTCTTGAGCCGCTCGCGCGCAACGTGAGTGTAGATCTGCGTCGTCGAAATATCCGAGTGGCCGAGCAGCAACTGTACGACACGCAGGTCCGCGCCGTGGTTGATCAGGTGGGTGGCAAAGGCATGGCGCAGCACATGCGGCGACAGGCGGGCCGGGTCCATGCCGGCGACCAGCGCATAGCGCTTGGTCATCTGCCAGAAGGCCTGCCGGGTCATCGCCGAAGCGCGCGCGGTGACGAAGAGATCTTCGCTCTGCCGCCCCTCCAGCAAATCCCGCCGCCCCTCGGCGAGATAGCGGCGCAGCCAGTCACGCGCCTCCTCGCCCAGTGGCACCAGGCGTTCCTTGCTACCTTTGCCGAAGACGCGCAAGACGCCCATGTCGAGATTGACCTCGTGCAGGCGAAGACCGACCAGTTCGCTGACGCGCAGACCGGTCGCGTAGAGCGTCTCCAGCATCGCCCGATCACGCTGGCCAAGCGTCGTGTCGATCGGCGGCGCGGCGAGCAGGCGCTCGACCTGTACCTCCGAGATCACCTTCGGCAGACGTGAGGGCTTGCTCGGCAAGGCAATCTTCAGCGTCGGATCGCTGCTGCGCATGCCACGCGCCAACTGGTAACGGTAGAAGCGGCGCAGGGTGGACAGGTATCTCGCCTGCGACGAAGCGCGCAAATTCTGCGAAAGCAGCACGACGAAGCGCAGCAGGGTTGCCTCGTCGATGCTGCGCAGGGAGCCCAACTGCTGCTCGCCGAGCCAGACCGCCAGTTGCAGCAGGTCGCTGCGATAGCTGGCGAGCGACGCCTTGGCCAGCCCGTCCTCGAGCCACAGCGTGTCGCAGAAGGAATCGATCTCGGCGAGATCGGCCGGGTCCGGCTCAACAGCCTTCATGCGCCAGCAGCCAGCGCTTCACGTCGAGCAGGAAACCATCCCGGTGCCGGGCAAAGCCGCCGAGACCGCCCCCTGTCGCGAGGACGCGGTGGCACGGAACGACGACCGGAAACGGGTTGCGGCCACAGGCCTGACCGACCGCCCGTGGCGCATTGCGCAACAGTCTGGCGATTTCGCCATAGCTGCGCGTCTGGTGCTTCGGAATGGCCGCAATTTCCTGCCAGACGCGGCGTTGAAACGGCGTCCCCGAGGCCCGCAAGGGCAGGACGAAAGCGTATTCCGGGTCGGCCAGGTAGGCCGCGAGCTGGCGCGCGGCCTCGGCGGCCAACGCATTGTGCGGCGCGACCTCGGCACCCGGCGGCAGAAAGGCGATGCAGTGAATCTCCGCCTGATCGCAGCACACGCCGAGGTTGAAGCGCGGCGCGGCGACCACCGCCTGCCAGGGCGACTCGATGGCCTCGGCGAATGCGTCCATCACGAGACTCAGGAAACCTTGCCGAGCAGGGCCTGCTTGAGATCGTCCTGCACCGGCTTGTTGCCCAGCCAGATCTTGAGCAGTGCCCGGTAGAAATCCTCGCCGGCGATGTCCTTGCCCTTGACCTGGCCGTTGACGGTCAGCCGCGTGCCGTTTTCCGGCAGCCAGTCGATGACCACCGAGGTGCCCGTCTTCGGCTCACCGGCCGCCAGCATGGTGTCCGAGAACTGCTTCAGGCGATCCTTCAGGCCGGCCATTTCGGCTTCGGAGTGGTTGTTGGCCATGCCTTCCTGCAGGGCTTCGACAAATTGCTGCGACGATAGGTCGCGCAGCAGGCTGATGGTGATGCGCTTGTTGCCCTTGGCGACCAGCACCGCCTCGCTGTCACCGCGTTTCTCGGGCAGGTAGAGCGCCATTGCATAGACCTTGAAGACGGCTTTCTTGCGCAGGCCGGCACCGTTTACCACGAGGTCGGTGCTGCCGACATGGACCTTGTCGTCGAACTTGATTCCGGCAACTTCGACAGCGCTCGCGAGGCTGAAGGACAGGGCGGCAACGGCCGCCAGCAGCAGGTGTTTCATGTCTTCTCCTTGGTGGGTGTTGCTGTTCCGGCGGGTCTGGACAAACCGGCAGCGGCATCCGCCTTCCGCTGCCGGATCCAGCCGGCAGGCAGAGCCGGCTGCACACCCGGCGCCAGGCAAGGGCTAGGCACGTACCTCGCCATTGCCGAGCACGATCCACTTCTGGCTGGTCAGTCCTTCGAGGCCGACCGGTCCGCGAGCATGGATCTTGTCGGTCGAAATGCCGATTTCGGCACCGAGCCCGTACTCGAAACCGTCTGCGAAGCGGGTCGAGGCGTTGACCATCACCGAGGCCGAATCGACCTCGCGCAGGAAGCGCATCGCTGCGCCGTAGTTTTCGGTGACGATGGCGTCAGTATGATGCGAGCCGTAGCGATTGATGTGCTCGATCGCCTCGGCGAGTCCGGCCACCACCTTGACCGAAATGATCGGTGCCAGGAATTCGCAGGCGTAGTCTTCCTCGGTCGCAACGCTCGCGTCCCCGACGATGGCCACGCTTTCCGGGCAGCCGCGAATCTCGACCCCCTTCTGCGTCAGCGAAGCGGCAATCGGCGGCAACAGACGGGCGGCCACCGACCGCGCGAGGAGCAAAGACTCGGCGGTATTGCAGGTTCCGTAGCGCTGGGTCTTGGCATTTTCGACAATCGGCAGCGCTTTCGCGGGGTCCGCCGCATCGTCGATGTAGACGTGGCAGTTGCCGTCGAGATGCTGAATCATCGGTACCCGCGCCTCGGCCAGCAGGCGCGCAACCAGGCCCTTGCCGCCACGCGGCACGATCACATCGACGAACTCGCGCAGCCGGATGAGGTGGCCGACGGCAGCGCGGTCGGTAGTGGACACGACCTGTACGGCATGCGCCGGCAGACCGGCGCTGGCCAGCCCCTCGTGCACCAGTGCGGCAATCGCCCGGTTGCAGCGGATCGCTTCCGAACCACCGCGCAGGATCGAGGCATTGCCCGACTTGAGACACAGCGCCGCCGCATCGGCCGTGACGTTCGGCCGCGCCTCGTAAATGATCCCGATCACTCCGAGCGGCACCCGCATGCGACCGACCTGAATGCCGCTCGGCCGGAACCTCAGGTCAGTGATCTCGCCAACCGGATCGGGCAGGCCGGCAACCTGCTCGACGCCCTCGGCCATCGCGGCAACGCCCTTGGCCGAGAGCGTCAGACGATCAAGCAGGGCCTCTTCGAGCCCGGCGGCACGAGCAGCGGCGACGTCCTCGCGATTGGCGGCAACCAGCGCCTCGCCCTCGCGCCGAATCGCGGCAGCAATCGCGTGCAGCGCACGGTTCTTGGCATTGCTGTCGGCACGGGCGATGAGCCGCGACGCCGCGCGCGCATCGCGGCCAAGCTGTTGCATGTACTGCTCAATGTCCATTGGCTGTTCTCAATGCTGCACAAGCATCGATTATAGCCATCGAGCGCGTGTCAGCGTCAACGGAACCTCTCGCCTGGATTACACTCTCAGGACCATTCCTCCGCTGCCTTGACCGACCATGAAGAAAAAGCTGATCCTGCCCGCCGAGGCGAAAGTCTGCGCCACCTGCAGTTACTGGGACGGCGAGCGAGGCGTCGATACCGAGTTGCGACTGGTGGTGGTCGCCGAGGACTGCGCCGGCGAGTGCCTCGCACAAAGCAAGGATAGTCCCGCCCTCAACGACGCCCGCCGCGAAGGCGAGGACTGTGTCTGGGAACACCTGGCACCCGACTCGCTACCCGACGACCCGGCAAACGGCTGAACCGCATCGGCAGTTCAGCCGTTTGCCTGCCTGTCACGTGGCGACTCGCAGTCCTAACCGGGCGAACTCGTTCCACACGTCGCCAGGTAGCGCGCCCTTGATCATCCGGTCGATGCGCGCCACATGCTCCAGCGCGAGGCTGGCCGGCACACCACGTAATCTCTGCACGGCACGCCTGACCAGCGCCTTCCGCGGTCCCCACACCCTTGCCTCGCGGAGCAGCGCATCAAGCGGCTGGCCGCGCTCGAGGCCGGCCGTGATCTGCGCCAGCGCACGCACCTCCTCGGTCATCGCCCACAGAATCAGCAAAGGCGCCTCGCCCTCCTGCTGCAGGCCGTCAAGGGTACGCATCAGACGCGCCAGATCGCCTCTCAGCAAGGCTTCGCGCAGGCCATCGAGGTCGTAGCGGGCGACGTTGAGCACGGCGTCGCGAATCTGCTCGAGACGCAGCGCGCCGACCGGGTAAAGCACGCCGAGTTTGAGGATTTCCTGATGCGCCGCCAGCAGATTGCCCTCCACACGATCGGCAATGAAACGCAGACCTTCGGCAGTGGTGCTCTGCTGCTGACGGGCGAGGCGGCCGGCAATCCAGCCCGGCAGTTCGGCATTGCCGGGCGGCAGCAGTTTGACGATGGCACCGGCACCGGCCAGAGCGCTCATCCAGGCAGCCTTTTCCTCCCGCCAGTCGACCCCGATCATGCTGACCAGCAACAGCGCATCGGGGGACGGATGCGCACAGTACTCCTGCAACGCGTCACCGCCCTCGCGCCCGGGTTTGCCACCGGGAATGCGCAGATCGATCAGTGTCCGGCCACCGAACAGCGACATGCTGCCCGCCGCGTGGTACAGCTCGTTCCAGTTGAAACCGGCCAGTGCAGTGAGCACGTTGCGCTCGTCGAAACCGCGCCGGCGAGCGGTGATGCGAATGGCATCGGCTGCCTCGATGACCAGCAGCGGCTCGTCGCCATAGACCAGATAGACCGGCTGCAAGTCTCGTTCGAGATGGGCGGCAAGTTGTTCGCCCTTGAGCTGCACGGTCGGCGACCTTACTCGCTGGCGGCGGGAAAAACCGGTCTGGCAGCCGCCAGGCGCCGCATCAACTGCTGCACGAGGTCAATCTCCATGTCCCGCCAGAGCAGCGTTTCCTCCTGCTGCTTGGCCAGCACGTTCGAATCATCGTAGGTCAGATCACGAACCAGTTCGACCTGGCTCGGCGGAACCACATCGCGCCCCTTGTCATCGGTCAACCGGTACTGGTACAGGTAGCGCAGACGCAACTCGCTGATGCGCCCGGTGCCCGACACGGCAAGAATCACCCGGTCGCGATACTCCGAACCTGGCAGGAAGGTGACTTGCGCGTCGCTCGCGGTCTGCGCCAGGCGCGTCGCATCCGATGCCCGGATGTAGCGCTTGAGCTGGGCGCCGATCACCGAATAGTCCGACACCGACAGATAAAGGCTCTCGAAGGGAAAGGAGTAGGCACCGCGCAACTGAAAACCGCAGGCAGCGAGCAACGTCAAAGCGAGAATGAGCCAGATGGACCGTGGTGCTGCGTGCATGGAGTGGTTCCTTGCAGTCTCAGACGACAATATTGACCAGGCGGCCGGGCACGACAACCAGTTTCCTGGGTGTGGCACCGGTCAGATGTCTGCGCGCCGCCTCGCAGGCGAGTGCGGCGGTTTCGATGGTGGTCCGGTCGGCGGTTGCCGGGACCCGCAGGTTGCCACGCAGCTTGCCGTTGATCTGCAGCACCAGTTCGATCTCGTCCTGCACCAGCGCACTCGCATCGGGCTGCGGAAAGGCCTGGCGGCCGGCCGACTCGCCGGGCCTCAACCCGCTGTAAAGCGCTTCGCAGACGTGCGGCACAATCGGGTTGAGCATCAGCACCACCGCCTCCAGTGTCTCCTGCCGGACGGCGCGCGCAGCAACCGAGTCGTCGTTCACCCGCGCGCAGGCGTTGAGCAGTTCCATCACCGCCGCGATCGCCGTATTGAACTGCTTGCGACGGCCGTAGTCGTCGGCGACCTTGCCGATCGTCTGGTGCAACTGCCGGCGCAGGGCCTTCAGTTCGCCGGACAGTTCGCCTTCCGTGTCGGGCGCGGCCGGTCCTGCCGCGACATGCTCGTACACCATTCGCCAGAGTCGCTTGAGAAAGCGAAACGCCCCCTCGACGCCGGCATCGGACCACTCCAGCGACTGGTCGGGCGGACTGGCGAACATGATGAAAAGGCGTGCCGTATCGGCACCGTACTGGTCGATCAGCGCCTGCGGATCGACGCCGTTGTTCTTGGACTTCGACATCTTCTCGATGCCGCCGACCACCACCGGCAACCCATCGGCACGCAAGATCGCGCCACTGGCTCGCCCACGCTCGTCATGTGCAGTATCCACCTCGGCCGGATTGATCCATTGCTTCTTGCCGTGGCTGTCTTCGCGGTAGAAGGTTGGCGCGACGACCATGCCCTGGGTCAGCAGGTTGGCAAAGGGTTCGTCCAGCCCCTGCGCGCCGAACAGGCCGAGGTCGCGCATCAGCTTGGTCCAGAAACGCGAATAGAGAAGGTGCAGGATGGCGTGTTCAATGCCGCCAATGTACTGATCGATGCCCCCCCGACACCAGTAGGCCACCCGCTCGTCGACCATCGCCTGGTCGTTATCGGGACAGCAGTAGCGCAGGAAGTACCAGGACGACTCGACAAAGGTATCCATCGTATCGGTTTCGCGCCGCGCCGGCTGACCGCATTTCGGGCACTGGCAGCCGTGAAACTCCGGCATGCGTGCCAGCGGCGAACCGGCCCCGGTGATGGTGACATTCTCGGGCAGGGCGACCGGCAGATCGCGGTCAGGCACCGGCACGTCGCCGCAGGCGGTACAGTGGATGATCGGAATCGGGCAGCCCCAGTAACGCTGGCGCGAAATGCCCCAGTCGCGCAGGCGAAACTGGACCTTCTTGTCACCGAGCTGGCGGGCGGCCAGGTCCGCGGCGATCACGTCGACGGCAGCCGCACACGAGAGGCCGTCGTACTTGCCGGAGTTGACACAGACGCCGCGCTGCTTGTCAGCGTACCACTCCTGCCAGACCTCGGACGAGAAGGCCTCGCCCTCGACCGCGATTACCTGGCGGATCGGCAGTCCATACCTGCGGGCAAAGGCGAAATCGCGCTCGTCGTGCGCCGGCACGGCCATCACCGCGCCATCGCCATAGCCCATCAACACATAGTTGCCGATCCACACCTCGACTGGCTCGCCGCTCAGCGGATGGGTGACGAAAATTCCGGTCGGCACACCTTTTTTTTCCATCGTCGCCAGATCGGCTTCGGCAACACCGCCCTGCTTGCATTCCTCGACGAAAGCCGCCACGTTCGCGTCGCGTGCCGCCGCGTAACTGGCCAGCGGATGCTCTGCGGCGACGGCGCAGAAGGTAACGCCCATGATGGTATCGGCACGCGTCGTAAACACCCAGAGCTGGCCGGAGCGGCCAGCGAGCTCGTAAGGGAAGGCGAAGCGCACGCCGGTACTCTTGCCGATCCAGTTCTTCTGCATCAGCCGAACCTGCTCCGGCCAGCCCTCCA
>ERZ761603.1830-NODE-1830-length-15339-cov-138.961136_pt1 | contig 15339 bp, 11 predicted proteins | sample MGYA00511879_ERZ761603 | MGnify/ENA primary metagenome ERZ761603 (study PRJEB28899, sample SAMN02850040) | bioreactor sludge metagenome | biome: EBPR Sludge; feature: EBPR Bioreactor; material: flocular biomat | place: Australia: Thorneside Wastwater Treatment... | reverse complement strand
CCAGAACCGCCTTCTCGAGTGCCATTGCCGAAGGCGGGCAGGCCATCATGGTCCCGGCCAGCGGGGCGAAGGTGATGCGGTCGCCTGCGATCGTGTAGCCGCCAAAAAACTGGTTGCAACCGGAAAACCCGACGACTCGCCCGGCCTCGAAGCGAGCCGTCACCGGCTGCCCGGTCTGGCCGGTGGTGCCGGGCTCTCTGCTGGCGATGGTGGAGAGGCGCCACGTCGGACCCTCGATGGTCATGGCCGGCGGCGGCGTCCCGGTCGCAGCCGGGACCCGGCAACAGCCGACGAGAAGACGTCCATTGGGCAGCGACACGCGCCCGGTGATGGGGTGCTGCACCTCGGACATGCCATCGCTGCAGGTTGCACCGGTGAGGAAGGCCACCAGTTCACCAGTTCGGCCGCTCGTCGGCCTGCCGCGCCATGCACGTTCCGTCGGTATCTCCGGACGCGTCTCACTGCCGCGGTACTCGATGGGCCCTTGATCGGCAAACTCCAGCCGTGCCGTGCCATGTGGGGCAAACGACAGGCTCCACGAAGGCTCATTGCCGAAACAGAGCAGCGATGCCTCCGCTGCCGCGGCAGGCAGTGACGAGGCAAGGGAGACCCCGAGTGCAGCGGCGAACTTCAACATGTCCGGTTCATCCCCGATCAAGAAAACCCTGCAACGGCACGCGCCACCTGCGGCGTGGTCGGGTGCGCATTTGCGCTGGAATTCCGGGGCCGGCAGCCAGCGAAAGAACAGGCAATGTCGACCCGCCGGCAAAATCATCCCTTGCGTTCGCTGCGGCATCCATGTCGTCGCTTCGTGATGCCCTGCCGCCGCATCATTGGGCCCGCGGTGAGCGTCGAGGCAGCCCCGCAAGACCCCGACGCCAGGACTCGCGGGTACCACCACCGCTGCCGACGCGAGCGGCAAGCCTGTGGTCTGGTCACCATCACTCGCCGCACAACAGGCGAATGCGGCGCTCGGCAAGTGCGAAGGCCTCGTCGGTTTCGGCATTCAGGGCTTGCTGCTTGGCCTGGTCGCACGCATTGGCCGCCTGCACGTCGGCCGCCGCTGCTGTCGTAGCGGTCGGCTGTGTCGTCCGTGTGGGCGCGCAGCGGTCGTCGGAGACGAGCCGGATGTTGTTGAACTGGCCCTGTTCGACGGCCACACAATCCCCGACGACCTTGCCCGCCTGGTCGGAAACGATGCGCACCGTCGCGCCGCCGGTGGTCAGTACCGTGTACTCGAAGGACTGCGAGCGGCCGGCCAGATGGCCAACCCCTCGCCCGGCGGCTGCGCCGCCGATGGTGCGCAGGGCGCGATTGCTGCCGGACTGCCCGCTGCCGGTCAACAGGCCAATGCCGCCGCCAACGATGGTGCCGACGTTCTGGGCAGTCGTGTCGGTGACGGTCGTCGCCACGACGTTGGTCACGCGCCCGTACTGCACGCGCGACTGAGCTTCGGCCAGCGTCGAGCCGAGGCCGAGTGCGAGCGCGGCTGCGCCCAGGGTCGCGTGGAAGAATGAATTGTTTTTCATGGACTTGCTCCAAAGTGGGTGAGTGGTAGGGGGCTGGAGCGCGAATGGCTCGCTGCCACGGCTCGACAAATCGGGATCAGGCGAGGGCCTTGGCCTTCAGTTTGGAAAACTCTTCCGGAGTGATCGTACCGGCGTCCAGCAGCGCCTTGGCGTCGGCGATCTGTTCGGCGGGCGACCTTCCGGCCACCCGTCTGATGTAGGACTCCGCCTCGGATCGCGAATGCTCATACGAGGCGCGTTGCCTCGCGGCCATGCCTTTGCCGCGAGTGATCACGTACACCAGTGCGGTCACCATGGGCAGAAAGAGCAGGCAGATGAGCCACAAGGCCTTGGAGCCACCCCCGAGTTCGCTGTCCGTGAAGAGATCGGAAACGATGCGGAACAGGATCAGCAGATATCCCACGAACAGGAACGCCGACGCGATCAGCCACATGAAATCCCAGAAATTGCTCATCAAGAACCACCTTTCAAAAACCGCTGGAGTTGCAAGATGCCGCCTGCTGCATTGTGCCCTGGGTCGAGTCGCGCAGCAAGTTTCGGCCAAGGGCTCGGCGACCGATTCGCCAGCGCCCCCGGAGCTCACTGCCTTGGCATGACATCGCTTTGCCGATGAGCAACCGTGAGCAGCGCCGTGGCGCCTTGACCGGCGCCGTCAGCGCCAAATGGCGGAAATGAAGCGAAGGCGCCGGTCGTTGTCGAGCGGAGCTTCGCCGTGGCCGGAGCGAGATTGCGCCTTCAGGCGGCCGGCTACGAGAGACCGTCGATGGAGTGGACCGGTGCAGGCCGCGAGGTCAGGCTCGCAGGCGCTCGAAGTGGTGCCCGCGTGTGCAGAATCCCGGCCAGTTGCCGGCATTGCGCAGCGAGTAGCGAAAGCACGTTTGGGCAAAGCCCCGTGCGCCGCTGTCCCGCGCTGGCTGCTTGGCAAGACGCCGATGCGGGGGCTTCGGGCGAGGGAGCCGGCCGGCCCGCTCGCCGAGTTCAGAACCGCCCGATGAAGGTGGCGCCGAAAAGGGGCGCCGGATCGAAATCGTCCTTGCGCAACAGGTTGCCGGATGAATTTTCCACCCGGAGTTGCCCGGCCACCACGATGCCGCCGTAGAGATGCAGCGCCATCTGGTCGGTGAACTGGCGCGAGACCCGGAGGAATATCGGCACCCCGCGCTCCTCGCCAACCCCGTCCGGTGTCGGACCATCGTCACTCAGACGAAAGCGCATGGCCCGGTAGGACACACCGACGCCCGCGGTCCAACCGCCATCGAACTGGTAGTCGAGTTCGATGCCCGCGGGGCCGGTCGGCCCGCTCGCCAGGGGGTTGATCAGGCGCCAGCGCTCACCGAGGCGCCAATCGACGAGCAGAAACGGGTACACGCTGGTCTTCTCGATCCCGTCGTATACGCCAATTCCCAGACCGATGAGATTGCCATCAGCGAACCGTCTGGTGCCAGAGAAGAGGGCACCCCAGACGAGCGAGTCGCCCGTGCTCGCACCGTTTTCCCTGAACCAGTCGACCGAGGGCGCTACCGCCAGTCGCCAGCCATCGCCGACCGCGAAGGACACCGGCAGGCTTACACCATAACGCTGGACGACGCCCCAGGGTGAACTGCCGCCCCATGACCTTGCGCCCGAGAAGGAATAGTCGAGATAGTCGTAGTTGAGCGTCACGCCTGCCCGCGTGCCGCCGCCAAAGTCGTAGGAAGCGCCGCCCCTCACGACTGCGCCGCCGACCGTGAAGTCACCCCCGTTGTCGAGGTCTGCGCTCCCCTGGTAGAGCGGCGTGACTGAAACGAAGGGTTGCCAGGCTGTGGCTCCGCGCCCCTGCGTCGGGGGAGCATCCGTGACTGGGTCGACATAGGCACCGGCCCGCGCCGGGCCAGCCGCCACGGGCAGCGCACCCAGCAGCACCACCATCGCAACGCGCCAAGACGAAACGTTCATACGACCCTCGCTAAGAAAGTTCACCGGATTGGCCGCAGCATAGCGTGGATGTGGATGGGGTGGTGCGTCGCCTGCCCGCGACTTCGCTGCCCGTCGGGTCTACCGTTGCACGGTGGCAACAGGGTGTCATGCGTCACGGCGAACGAAACGCGGCAAGGCGAGCGAGGCTTTCGCATTGCGGTACTCCTGCACCGGCCGGGCGACCATCGGTTCAGTCATGCACGCGCGTCGCCAGCAGCCTCGCTGACCGCGAGGCCAGGAGAATGTCACGGTCCTGGCCAAGCTGCCAGCCAGCACGCTCCCGGCTGGCCGCTCGATGACGAGGCGAGAATTCCCTGGAGCGGCGGTGATGGCGACGCCGCGGCGCGACCTTGGCGACGACCTCCGGGCGACGCGCCTGGCATGCTGGCCGCAGGCCGATGGCTGCCTTCAGGGTCCCGAGAATGGCTGCAACTCTTCATCGGACGGCAGCAGTGTGGAAAACACGGCTTCGAATCTGACCGGCAGTCCCGCTTGCGCCGGCGTGGCAATGTTGAGCCCCGACGGGCCCGACGGGCGCTCGATTTCGCCGTCGATTCGTTCGAGCAGGTATGGAAAGAATGGATTGGATGACAGCCGTGTCAGAAAGTCCTGGTCGACGATCAGTGCGCCACGTTCACCGCGGGCATCCATGGCGCCCAGGTTGTACCCGTAATCGTCCTTTGTCTTCGGCTCGGGATGCATTCCGTACAGTGGATCATCCATCGGGATCGGGATCGAGAGATGCGACAGCGAAAAGATTCCCGGCGGGTATGGCAGGTTCAGGGGGCGCACAACGGGTTGCAACTGGCCGGGCGCGATGCTTCGCTCGACCGTCATGTCGCTGTCGTCGCTCGCGTTGGCGATGGTGGTGAAACGATAGCTTACTGGTGTCGTGGGGGCGAGGCGGTCGACTGCGACGTAGGAAGAAGGGCGCAGCAGCGGGGCGAACTTGAGCGTCCGATTCACGTCGAAGAGAACGATCTCGCTGCCGTTGTCCGGCAGATGCGCGTAGAGTGCCGTCAGGATCGCCGGTGTGCTGACGGTGAAATCGATCGCCGACTGGAACGTCAGCACGGGCGGCAGGGCGCCGAGCTTGTCAGCTCGAGCAAGGCGCTGGATCTGCGCCTGCAGCGAGTCGGTGAGGCGGAATGACTGGCGCGCGCCGTTGACCGGAAACGAGTTGTACTTGAACGGATTGAACTCCGGAACGACGCTCAGCCAGGCGGCATTGGCAAATGGCGGCAGCAGCGCGGGCAGGCTGGCCAGACCGGCGAAGCGGGCAAAACGGGTGATGCCGATCATCGGCGTGAACAGGACGATGCGCTCGGCGCGCGCGAGTCGCGGATCTTCCAAGGCATCGAGCGAGTACTTCATGGCCAGCGCGCCGCCGTTCGAGAACCCCACCAGATGCAGAGGCGCCGGAGCAGGCACTCGCCGACGTGCTTCGCGTATGGCAAGGCGGGTTGCCGCCATCCAGTCTTCCCAGCGGATGTTGGTCAGGCCGGCAGGCACAGTGCCGTGGGCTGGCAAACGGAGGCCGATGGCGACGAATCCGTGGGCACGATAATGTCTCGCGACATGCCGCAGGCTATATGGCGAATCGGTCAGACCATGCAGCAGGACGACCACGCCAAGCGGTTTGCCTTCGGGTTCCATGACGTACGAGCGGTTCCAGTCCTGCGCAAAGCGCGCGGGATATACCGGACTCGCCTCGAAGTAGCGATTGATCGGCACGCGCTGGTCGTTCGCCAGTTTCTGGCTGACCTCGCCGCGTACGCTGGCCAAGATTTCGTCCTCCTGTGCCAGGTAGCGAGTCCAGTCGGCAGCGTCGAGCTGCTCCGCCGAAAGTTCCGTTGGCACGAAGGTATGCCATGGTTGCAACGGCGGGCCGCCGAGCACACGAAACGAGCGCAAGGCCAGCAGCGCCACGCTCACCACAAGGATCAACAGCAGCAGCCACTTCAGGATTCGTCCGACAGTTCCCAGCATACTCTCGCCTTGAAATGTTTCCTGGCATCGGCCTTGCAGCACGCCATGTTGGATGGAAGGAAAACTCAAACCTGCGCGAGAAAGTATGGCTGGTCGCAGAGCCGGCAGTCAATCGAAAAGAGCTCCGGCTGACGGCAGCCGCGACGAAGCCACAGGGAGTCCGGCGGGACGCCGGTCATGCAAGGGGCTCGCGGCAAGTCACGCGTCACCAGGGAGAAGACCGATGCCGGTCCGAGCCTGCACGGCCGGCGCCGAGAGACAGGAGAAACCCAACGGAGCGCCGCACGCGTTCTGCCCTTCCCGAGCTCATTCAAGTCAGGGAACGGGTACGAAGATGCTCCCGATCCGACAAGCCCGGGAAATGTCCCCGGCTTCCAGCGATGGGGCGCGAACGCCGCGGAAATCCTGGCGGCACCCATCGCGAACCGCAGAACGATCTCCAGCAGCAGCGCCTCGAGGCCCGAGAGATACCGGCAGGGGACGGCCCGGCGCTTGATCAGGTCGATCTCGGCGCCCGGATGGCCGAGGTCTGCGTCAACACGTGGGCGGTCATTGCACGGCTGGCGAGCACCACCGGAGTCTTCTCAGCAAGGTCGCCGACCACAGGGGCGACCGCCACGGGAGCATGACCGGCGCCGATCCCCCCGAGGACGACACCCGCGTGGAGCCAACCGCGCAGGTGCCCGTCGTCGCCCATCGCAAATTTCACCAGCGCCACCGGCACGCGAACCATCCGCCGGAGACAGCGTGTGCTTCCCCTTCACTCTTCTGCCCGCGCCTCCTCGCGCTTCACCCCGGGTAGCTGCGGTTTCGCCCGGATCTCGCCAGGCCTGCAGTTGGGCAACCGGCTGGCCGGGAAGATCGCCAGCAACGAAAGCGCAGCCATGGCCTCCTCCTTGAGTCGCCGGATGGGCTGTTGAACATGGGTTAAGTCGGCCTTAAGTCTTGCCGGGGCATGCTTCTCCCGTCGGTGGGCATCTTGCCTGCCCGGAACTCACCCAGGAGAACGCCATGAACTCGAACAAGCTCAAACTGACCGCGGGCGCAGCCGCGGTCGTGGCGGCGCTGACCGGCGCCTACACTTTCGGCCACGCCGACGCCCCCGCGTCGCAGTCGCCTGCACCGCAAGTCACTCTTCCTCCCACGATGACCCCGGCGGTCGCAGCGGCGGGCGCCGCATTGCCGGACATGAGCGGCATCGTTGCGCGCAACAGTCCGTCCGTGGTCAATATCAGTGTATCGGGCACGGGCAAGGCCGGCTCGCGCGGACACGGATCACCGCAATTGGACGATGACGAGTCGATCCCGGACTTCCTCCGCCGCTTTGGCGCTCCGCAGAACCGGGGCGATGCGCCGGCTCGCGGTCTGGGATCGGGCTTCATCGTCAGTCCGGATGGCACGATTCTCACCAATGCCCACGTCGTCGATGGCGCCGAGGAGGTCATCGTCAAGCTGACCGACAAGCGCGAATTCAAGGCCAAGGTGCTTGGCCTCGATGCTGCCAGCGACGTCGCCGTCCTCAAGATCGACGCCAAGGATCTGCCGGCAGTCCGGATCGGCTCCGCCAGCAACACCCGCGTCGGCGAATGGGTCCTCGCCATCGGCTCGCCCTTCGGCTTCGAGAGCAGCGCCAGTGCCGGCATCGTCTCGGCCATCTCACGGTCCCTGCCCGACGGCAGCTACGTTCCTTTCATCCAGAGCGACGTCGCGGTCAATCCCGGCAACTCGGGCGGGCCGCTGTTCAACATGGCGGGCGAGGTGATCGGCATCAACTCGCAGATCTACTCGCGCAGTGGCGGCTATCAGGGGCTTTCGTTCGCGATCCCGATCGAGGTTGCGATGAACGTCGAACGACAGATCCTCACCCACGGCAAGGTACAGCGCGGCCGGCTTGGCGTCGCGATCCAGGAGGTGAATCAGTCGCTTGCCGACTCCTTCGGGCTCAAGAAACCCGCCGGAGCCCTCGTCGGGTCGGTGGAAAAGGGAAGCCCAGCCGCGAAGGCCGGTCTCGAGCCAGGCGACGTCATCCTGGCGATCAACGGCAAGGAGATTGGTTCCTCGAATGAGCTGCCGGCGATCGTCTCGTCGATGAAGCCCGGTGAGCAGGCGAAGCTGCAGGTGTGGCGCAAGGGCGAAACGCGTCCGTTCGATGTCGAGGTCGGCAAGTTCGCCGATGAGCAGGTGGCCAGCAACGACACCCCAGACGCCGGCAAGGGCCGCCTCGGTGTGGCGGTGCGTCCGCTCACCCCGGAAGAGCAGCGGCGCTCCGATGTCAGCAACGGCGTCGTCGTGCAGAACGTCACCGGCGCAGCCGCCAGGGCAGGCATCAAGCCGGGTGACATCGTCGTCGCGGTCAACGGCGAGGCGATTTCCAGTACGGAACAGTTGCGCGACCTGATCAACAAGGCCGGCAAGCGCATCGCTGTCCTGGTCGACCGCGGCAACGCCAGGATCTTCATTCCCGTCGAACTGGGCTAGGCCGGATCGCCGAGCGAGGGCGGCTGGCGCCGGATCCAGTCCCCTTCGCTGCCCGCTTGCCTGGCGGGCAAGCCGGTCGTGCCACCCGACGGGCGGGCAGGAGCACCTCACGGCCGCTGGCGACAGGGGCAGGATGCGCGGTCCTGCACGTTCTCCCCAGCGGAATGCAGGCATTGACCGTGGCATGCAAGGCAACGATACTTCGGCTCACTCTGGGTTGTCTTGGGTTGCCGGGTTGAAAATCCTTCTCTTTCCCGGGCGCGTCCTGCATCGGCATGCGGCGCGCCGGTTTCGATGAGCCGCTGGCGCTGGTTTCCCGTCGCGCTCACGGCGCTGGTCGCTCTCCCCTTCGCCGCGGCGCTCTTCGCCATCGTCGCGTTGCTCATCACCGGAGCGACGATCGACGCTTCGCGCTGGCGCGACTGGGCAGCAGAGCGGGCTTCGATCGCCCTCGGACGCCCGGTCTTCCTGGCGGGGCCGCTCGAGCTGTCGCTGGGCCGCATGGCGGAGCTGCGCGTCGGGGCGGTGCGAATCCACAACCCGTCCGGTTTCACGGCGCGGGAGTTTCTTGCTCTGGCCGATGCGCGCGTCCGCATCGATCTGCTCGACGCCCTGTCTGGTGAGCTGCACCTGCGCAGCCTCGAGGCCAGCACCGTTCGCCTGTCGCTCGAACGGGCAAGCGACGGGCGCAGCAACTGGGACCTGGAACGAAGGGATGCTGCGGCTTCCTCACCGGGCCGGATCGAGGTCGGGCAGATTGCCCTGCACGGGCTTGCCGTCGACTACCGCGATGCGCGCTCGGCGACACACCACGCCCTTGATCTCGACGAACTGCTGGTGAGCGGAGGGTCGAACGAAACATTGCACCTGACGATGCGTGGCCGCATGGGCACGCAGTTTCCGTTCGCGCTCACCGCCGAGGGTGGGCCGTTGCGCCTGATCCGGGAAGCGGCGGAGGCGTGGCCCTTCATCCTTGACATCGAAGCTCCGGGCGCGCGGCTGCATGCCAGCGGTGCGGTCGACGCGAGCAAGGGCGAGGCGCGCTTCGCCTTCGGCCCTGATGCCGCCGCGCTTGCCCCGGCTGCTGCCGGCGATGAGTCGCGCGCCGCCGCCGCGACGAACGAACTTGCCGGGCAACTCAGGCTCGCCTTCGGTGGCGCCCGACCGCGACTCAGCGGGGCCCTGAGCATTGCCGCCCTCGACCTGCGCCCGTTCTACGCGAGCCGTCAGGATGCACCGGACGATGCCCCCGATGCGGTCGCGCAGCAAGGGCAGATGCTGCTGCGCGACCTCGTGCCCCTCGACATCGGCCTCGACCTGCACATCGGCGAGTGGCGCGGCCTGCCGGTCGATGTTGACGACGCGAAGTTCGACCTGCGTGCCGACGTTACTGGCGTGCGGATGCCGATCAGCGCGACGCTGGCCGGCATCCCGTTCTCCGGTCGCGTCGACCTCGATACGGCGGCACCGACGCCGACGCTGGCGCTGCGCTTCGCAGCGCAGGATGTCGCGCTCGACGGCCTCGTGCGGCAGATGACCGGTGCTGCCGATGGCGCAGGCAGGCTCGGGCAGATCGAGCTGCGCCTCGGCGGCCGTGGCGAGACGACCGGCGCACTGTTGAGTGACCTGGAGCTGTCGCTGGCGGCGCGGGACGCCCGCGTGAGCAGTGGCAACCGGGCCGACGGTCGTCCGCTCGCCAGCACGCTCGAAACACTTGAACTTGCCCTGCCCCGTGGGCAACGATTGCGTGGCAGTGGGCGCGCGACGCTGCTGGCCGAGCCGTTGAAACTCTCGCTGCGCGGCGGCACGCTGCCCGACATGCTGCGCGGGCTGGCCATGCCGGTCGAACTCGAGATCGCTGCGGCGCCGGCGAAGCTGCGCATCGAGGGCATGCTCGCGCACCCCGTGGCGAAGCACGAAACGGCTCTTGACTTCGCCCTGCAGGCCCGCCGTACGGGTGAACTGGCGCGCTGGCTGGGCGTCGCGCCGCAATCAAGGCTGCCCCTCGCCTTGCGCGGGCGCATGCGGATCGCCAGTGACGCGTGGTCCCTCGAGCAGACGACGCTCAGGCTCGGCCGCAGCGAGCTGACGGTAGACGCCCGGCGTACCCGTGGCGACGGCCAGCCGGTCGTCGTCGCCGCGGTGCGCAGTCGGCTGATCGATGTTCCGCAACTCGCGACGCTGCGCGTCGGCACCGCCCGCAGCCACGACGCGCCGCTTTTTCCCGACGCCGTCGATCTGGCTGACATCGACCTCGATCTGGCGCTGCAGCGCGTCATTCTCGGCCGCACCGATCTGCTGGACGTCCGCTTCGCCGGCCGCGTCCGCGCCGGCGGTCTGCTGCCCTCGACCTTCGCCGGCAAGGTCGCCGGCGAGCCGTTCAGCGGGCTCGTCGCACTCGACCTGCGCGGCGCGCGGCCTGAAGCCCGGTTCGAACTGGCCACCGGCGAAGTCGACCTCGGCGCCCTGCTGCGTGACCTGGGCGCCGCCGAGGACATCGCCGGGCGTGCGGAAAGGTTGCAGATCAGCCTGCGCGGGCGCGGCAACACCCTGCGCGAGCTCGCCAGCCTGTCGGCATTCGAGGTGCGCGTGGTCGGCGGCCACATCAGCGTCCTCGGCACCCTGCAGCGCTCGCTCGTCGATTTCCGCGTCGGCGAGGCAGCGATCGCGGTCCAACCGAACGAGCCGATCCGGCTGCGTCTCGACGGAACGCTCGAGCAGACCGCGTTCGACCTAACCTTGAGCACCGGGACGCTCGCGGACCTGCTGCGTGATGCGACGCATCTGCCCTTCGCGCTGGCTGCGCAGGCGGCTGGAGCAAGGCTGACACTCGACGGCGAGGTGGCGCTGCCGCTCGGGCGCACCGGTCAGCTCAACCTCGAGATGAGCGGCGAACGGCTGGATCTGCTCAGCGGACTGGCGCGCGTCGAACTCCCGGCGTGGGGTCCCTGGTCGCTGCGCGGCCCGCTGCACATGACGGCGAGCGGCTACGAGGTGCCGGGACTCCAGCTGCGAGTCGGCGAGAGCCGCCTCAAGGGCAGTGGCACGCTGGACATGAGCCGGCCACGGCCACGGCTCGACCTGCGGCTGAGCGCGCCGAGCATCCAACTCGACGACTTCCCTCTGCCGGAGCGCGTGGCCGATCCGTCGCCACCTGTCAGCGCTGCCGAACGCCTGCGCCGGTCGGCAGGCACGGTCGTCGTGCGCAGCGAGCGACTGCTCGGTGCCGGGTTCCTGCGCCGCTTCGATTCCCACATCGCTGTCGAAGTGCAGGAGGTGCTGGCCGGGGACGACCGGCTGGCCGACGGATCCCTGCGCGTCCAGGTCGTCGACGGGCGCGTCTTCATTGGCCCGGCCGAGGTCAACATCCCAGGGGGAACCCTGCGGCTCGCCGCCGAGTACGACCCGAGCCAATCCGATGTCGCGCTCGCCGCCGGCGCCTATGTCGAGCGCTTCGACTACGGCATCATCGCCCGCCGCCTCGGGCGGGCGGACAACGTCAGGGGACTCGTCAGCCTGAACCTGGCTCTTGCCGGCAGAGCCCCGTCGCTGGCTACGATCATGCACCACGCCGACGGCCAGGTCGATTTCGCCGTTTGGCCGACTGCGCTGCAAAGCGGCGTCTTCAGCCTGTGGTCGGTGAATCTGTTGTTGACGGTGGTGCCCCTGATCGATCCGGGCGGCGACGCGGTTCTCAACTGTGTCGTTGGGCGCTTCGACCTCAAGGATGGCAGGCTCAGCGACGACAGGATCATCATCGATACGACGCGGGTGCGCGTTCGCGGTACGGGCAGCGCCAACCTGGCCCGGGACCAGCTGGCATTCGTCTTTCGCCCGCGTGGGAAGGGCTTGGCCGTGTTTCGCCTGCAGACCCCGTTGCGCGTCAGCGGAACGCTCACCGACTTCCGCTTCGGCATCGAGCCGCGCGACCTGCTCGAATCGGTTCTGCGCCTGATCGCATCACCGATTCTGCTGCCGATCGAGTGGTTTACACTCGGTCCGTTGCCGCGCGATGGCGCCGATGTGTGCACGAACCCGATGCGTGAGCGCGATCCCGGGTCTTGACCCGGCAGTTCGACGCTCACTGCGCCGCGCCATCGGCCCGCCCCTGCTGTCGGCGACCGCCCGCGGGTGTTTGCCCACCAGATGACATTGCGCCAGTCTGATCGACGCCATCCCGCATCGCTCCGGTTTCGCCGCTGACGCCCGGCGGCACGACGTTCCAGGGGGGTCCGGAACGTGCGATCGCGTAACCGATGTCGTAGAGCTGTTGCATCACCAGCGGATCGAAGGTCTCGTTGCCGGCGAGGTTGATGCCTTCGGGGATGGTGATCCAGTGATACCCCGAGTGTTCGCGCAGCGCCTGCGCGTAGATGCGGAAGAGGTCGCCGACGACGGCTGACTTGCCGGCGGCCTGCAAGGTGCGTCGCGCGATGTCCGGAATCGAGCGGCGTGTGGTCGCGGGATCGGCGGCCAGCTGGCCGTTGTGGATGATATAGATGTCCTCGCGCAGCGCCCCATGGCCGGCCTGCCGACGCAGTTCGCGCGCACTGAGCAGCCCGCCGATGCTGAATACCTGCGCCGCCACGCCACCGTCGACATGCATCTCGTCGTGGCGCTGTCCGGCGGCCTCCACCTCGAAGAGTACCGGCGAGAAAGCGATCGGAATGGCGGCCGAAGCCAGCATGACCCGGCGGAAGAGCGGCAGCGCAGCGGGATGGCCGCTGCTGGCGATCAGACCCATGTTCCAGATGATGAAGCGCTGCGAATCGAGATCCACGCTCCCGATGTACAGGCGCCGGCCGCCTTGGTGGGCCAGCGCGACCTCGCGCAGCAAGGCTTCGTCGACGTGCCGCTCGATCAGCGCGATGAGCGGACTCGTGTCGGCGATGCTCTCGCCGAACAACAACTCCCTGACGGTCGACAGGAACGCCCCAAGCGCGAAGATGTCCCGCGAGCGCGTGGTGGTATAGAACTCGCGCAGGGCCTCATCCCAGGATTGCCCGAGAAAGGCGAATGGCGCCATCAGCGCACCGGTCGATACGCCGGTCACCACCTTGAAGGTCGGCCGCTTGCCGGTGCTCGACCAGCCGTTCAGGAAGCCGGCGCCAAACGCCCCGTTGGCACCGCCACCGGACAGGGCAAGGTGCGGATGAAGTACGGTGCCGTCCGCCATTGCCGGGAAGTCGCTGGCTGACTCCTGGACAAAGGATGTCACCACGTCGCGCTCCATCACCTGGCTTCGCAGCCCGGCAGGCGCACGCACGTCCGGCATGCCCGGGATCGAGGCGCTCGACATCAACTCCCTGGGCACGCCGTTGCGCGGCAGCGAGCCGCAGCCGACGAGCATCAGCGCCAGCGCCAGCGCCAGCAGCACGCAGCGTTGCAGTCGGGCAAGTGGCTGCAGGGGTGACAACGGCGTCCGCTCTATCATCGGGGTTCCCCTCCGCTCGAGGAAGCGAATGAAGCTGGCTGACCGGGCGGTGGTCCGCGTGGGCTCCACAAGGCGGTTTCAACGGTCGTCGATCGGCCGGGAGGCTTCTCCACTCATGCCGAAGGGACGAAAAAGGGCGCCGTCTCGAATACCGGCCTCGCAAAGCCCTGGCCGTCCTTCTGCAGGCTGCGCTTCAGCACGAAATCGTAGAGCAGGACATTGATGTCGCGCAGCCGACGCAGAACATCGACGGCGCCTGCATCCAGCAACTGCCAGTCGACCAGCGCCTGCAGGGAGATCAGGGGCACGACACCGGGCAGGGGATAGTCCGATCCGTTCAGCAGACGCTCGTGCCAATCGCGACGCTCGAGCAACGACGCGACCACGCTCATCCGGTTGCCCTGCGTGATTGCCGAGATATCGCCGAACAGGTTGGCGCGGTAGTCCGTATCGTCCATCAGTTTCGCGAACAGGTCGAAGTTGCTGAGTTTCGTCGAGCGCAGGTCGTCGATGTGTCCGCTGCCGAGCGACGCACAGTGCGCGACCACCACCCGCACGCCCGCGTCGAGCGGTCGCCGCAGGCGCAGCGGATTGCCCAGGTGCTCGCCGAAGCCATGCACCGCGCGCTCGTCGCCGGCATGCGTGATGAGCGGCATGCGCAAGGCGGCGAGCCGGGCGTAGAAGCGGTCGCAGCGTGCGTCTGCGGGGTCGATGTTCTGTGCCGAAGGGAGCCACTTGATGGCCCGCGCGCCAAGCGCCGCCGCCGTGTCGAGGCGGTCGAGCGCGCGCGGATCGTACGGATGAATCGATGCCGCCCAAAGGAAATGCTCGGGATGGCTGAAGGCAAGACCGGCGACGAAGTCGTCCGGGACATGAAAGGTCGAGCGATCCGCCATCGGCGCGCCTGCCTCGTTGCGCGCCCAGTCGAAAGCGAAGAGCAGCGCACGAAAACCGGGCGCCATGTTCCGGCATTGTGCCAGCAGACGCTCGACGAAACTCGTGTCGACCTTGCCCGGCCGCTCGTCGACGCAAGAGGCATTGAGATAGAACTCGCGCTGCACGTAGCCGCGTACATTCCAGATCCGCTCCATGCGCGGGTCGAACCAGAGCCCGCTGCCGGAGTCGCCGTTGCCGAACACATGGCAATGGGTGTCCCAGACCTTGGCGGCGTCGAGCCCGTTCCATGCGGCAATGACGAGCGGATGTTCGCGCAGTTCGGCCGGCAGTTCGGCAAGGCAGGCATTGAACACTCCGTCGCGCAGGGAAAGATCACAGCCCGCGAGCAGCCCGCAGGCGGCGGCGCCCGCGCCGAGCAGAAGGCGCCGGCGCTCGGCCCGGAATGGGCTCATGTCGGTCCCGTCGCAGCGGGAAGGAAATCCTTAGTTGGGACCCTGTCTGAGCAACTCGATGCCGTTCGCCGTGACGCGAACACGGTCGCCGATGCGCAGGGCTGGCGCCGTCGTCTGCTGGATCGTGGCCAGAGAGCCGTCGTCGTAGCGCACACCGATGCGCCAGACGAGCGTCTGGCGCTGCGCGGCCTGGTTGCCGATGAAGGCGCCACCACCCGCACCGATGATGGTCGCCGCGGTCCGACCGCTGCCACCGCCGACCTGATTGCCGAGAAGGCCGCCAATCAGCGCACCGCCCAGGGCACCGGCGGTGGCGTTGCCGCTCTGCACCGTGTCCTGAACGATCGATTCGACCGTACCGTCACGCCACGCGGGCCCGGAAACCTGGAACGCCGGCGTGGTTTCGCAGCCGGTCAGCAGCAGCGCGAAGGCGGTACTCATTACGGCGGCAAGACGCTGCCATGGCGAAAGCTGGGTCATTTTCATTCTCTCCCGTGCGGATGGATGGACTCTTCAGTTGGGAATCGAATTCAGCAGGAACATCGCCGACAGCAAGCCGGTCGGCCGCCCCAGCTTGCCCAACCACCGGGCAAAGATCTGTTCG
>ERZ761603.1828-NODE-1828-length-15377-cov-9.100901_pt1 | contig 15377 bp, 12 predicted proteins | sample MGYA00511879_ERZ761603 | MGnify/ENA primary metagenome ERZ761603 (study PRJEB28899, sample SAMN02850040) | bioreactor sludge metagenome | biome: EBPR Sludge; feature: EBPR Bioreactor; material: flocular biomat | place: Australia: Thorneside Wastwater Treatment... | reverse complement strand
CGTTGGGACAGGCCGGCGCGAACATCAAGCAGTTCTGCGACCAGTTCAACGAGCGGACGAAGAGCGGCGCCGGCATCATCACGCCGGTCGTGATCACGGTGTTCTCGGACCGGTCCTTCACGTTCATCACCAAGACGCCTCCGGTGGCCACCCTGCTGCTCCAAGCGAGCGGCGCGAAGAAGGGGTCTGGGCAGCCGAATCGGCAGAAGATCGGTGCGGTCTCCATGGCGCAGGTCACGGACATCGCGAAGCTCAAGCTTCCCGATCTCAACTGCACGACCGTCGACTCCGCGGTCAACCAGGTGGTTGGCACGGCTCGGTCGATGGGGCTGAACATCAGCTGACGACACGCCGGGGCGACGCCCCGGGGAATGGGTCTCCGGACCCAGACGCTGGGCTCCTGCGCAGCGGCCGCCGGGTGGAATCCCCGGCTCATCATCAACCATGGCGGTGGCGATCCCTGGGGGAGGGGAAACCCGATGACCCCAGCCGACACCGTGCGGGTCCAGACCGGATCTCCGGCGAGTGGCTCGCGAGGAAGTTTCAAGTGGCAAAGGTGGGAAAGCGTTACGCGTCCGTTCGCGGGCTCGTCGACCCGACCCTCCGGTACGCGCTGGATGAAGGGCTGGGGTTGATCCCTCAGGTCGCCAAGGCGAAGTTCGACGAGAGCGTCGACGTCGCCGTGCGGCTGGGTGTCAACCCTCGTCAGTCCGATCAGATGGTGCGTGGTGCCGTCAGCCTCCCCCACGGGGTGGGCAAGGCGGTCCGGGTGGTGGTGTTCGCTGAGGGGGAGGCCGCCGCGGCCGCCCTGGAGGCGGGCGCCGACTTCGTCGGCGCGGACGATCTGATCGAGAAGATCGACAAGGAAGGCTGGGTGGAGTTCGACAAGGCGGTGTCGGTGCGCAACCTGATGGCCAAGGTCGGTCGTCTGGGCCGCGTCCTGGGACCGCGCGGGTTGATGCCCAACCCGAAGAGCGGGACCGTGGTGGGGCCTGAGGAGATCGCCCGCGTGGTGCGCGAGGTCAAGGGTGGCCGCGTGGACTTCCGGGTCGAAAAGGCAGGCATCGTCCACGCGGGCATCGGCAAGGCGTCGATGTCGGCGGAACAGCTCAAGGAGAACCTGATCTCCCTGCTGTCGGCGTTGGTGCGGCTCAAGCCATCGACGGCGAAGGGCACCTACATCAAGGCTGTCTCTGTCTCCACGACCATGGGTCCTGGCATCCGCCTGGATCCCAACGAGATGGCCCGCCTGGCCTCCGAAGCGCGATGAGGTGACCGATGAACCGCATGGATAAGGCTGAGTTTATCGAGGAGATCCGGAAGGAACTGGGAGAGTCGCCCTTCCTCCTGCTGACGGACTTCAAGGGCGTCACGGTCCAGGAGATGGACAACGTCCGCCGGGCCGTGGAGAAGGCAGGCGCTCGCTTCCGCGTTGTCAAGAACACGCTCTGCCGAAAGGCCCTGGAGGGCACCGGCAAGGCGACCCTCTCGGCGCACTTCAAGGGCAACATCGGGGTGGTCGTGTCGGGTGAGGACCCGATCGCGACGGCCAAGGTGTGTCGGTCGCTCCTGAAGGAGAACGCGAAGCTTCAGGTTCGGGCTGCCTTCTTCGAAGGTGATGTGCTCGACGCCAAGGCCGCGGACGCCGTGGCGGATCTGCCCAGCCGTGAGGAGCTCCTGGGCACCCTGTTGGCGACGCTCGAGGCTGCCCCGCGGCAGGTGCTTCAGGTCATCCAGGCGCCGGCCCGCGACCTGCTCTACCTGCTCAACAACTACGCTTCGAAGCTGGAGGAGGCGGGCCAGTAGGCCCGTCTGCCCGGCTTCGGTTCCACCCTTCCATTCCATCGCGCGCCACGTGCGCGCTCGCGAATCAAACGTTTCGGAGGCAACATGTCCCTTTCCCAGACCGACGTCATCGACTTCATCAAGAACCTCAAGCTCGGCGAGGTCAAGTCCCTCATCTCCGCGCTCGAGGAGGAGCTCGGTGTCAAGGCTTCCGCCCCGGTGATGATGGGCGCGGCTCCGGCGGCTGCGGCCGCCGCCGCGGCTCCCGTCGAGGAGAAGACCGAGTTCGACGTCATTCTCACCGACATCGGCGCCAACAAGATCAACGTGATCAAGGTGGTCCGCGAGGCGACCGGCCTCGGCCTCAAGGAGGCCAAGGACCTGGTCGAGACGCCGAACGCCAAGATCAAGGAGGGCGTCTCCAAGGCGGACGCCGACAAGATCAAGGCCGCTCTCGAGGGCGCCGGCGCGAAGGTCGACGTCAAGTGATCGTGTGAGGTCGGACGCGGCCGTGTCGCCGTCGACGTGCTCCGGAGGAGTGACGTGGGCGGCGCACGGTCGCCGTCTGACCATCACCCTTCCGTGGGCGGACTGACCTGATCTGCGGCCCGCCAGGGCCGCACCAGCGCTCGTGCTGGCGAAACCCTGGCCCTCTTTGATCCTGATCCTCTGCAACCAAGGTGTCCCGATGTCCAAGCTCCTGGCTCACAACTATCGGTACCGGCGTAGCTACCAGAAGTTTCCCGACGTGGTCAATATCGGGAATCTGATCGAGATTCAGCGGCGGTCCTACGATATCTTTCTTCAGCCGGAGTTGGATCCCGCCGATCGCGAGAACGTTGGGCTGCAGAGCGTCTTCAACAGCGTGTTCCCTATCGAGGATTTCTCGGGGCGCGCGTCGCTTCAGTTCGTGAGCTACGAACTGGAGACGCCGAAGTACGACGTCGACGAGTGTCGCGAGGGCGGGATGACCTTCGCCGCGCCCATCAAGGTGACTGTGCGTCTGGTGGTGTGGAACATCAACGAGGACCAGACGCGCCACGTCTCCAACATCAAGGAGCAGCCCGTCTACTTCGGCGAGATCCCGTTGATGACGGAGAACGGGACGTTCATCGTGAACGGCACGGAGCGGGTGGTGGTGTCCCAGCTTCATCGTAGCCCCGGCATCTTCTTCGACTCGAATCGGTCGAAGACGGGTGGGTCCAAGATGATCTTCTCGGCGCGCATCATCCCGAATCGAGGCTCTTGGATCGACTTCGAGTTCGACACGAAGGACATTCTCTACGTGCGCATTGACCGCCGGAGGAAGCTGCCGGCCACCGTGTTGCTGCGCGCGCTCGGGTACAACACGGAGCAGCTGCTCAACTACTTCTACGAGGGGGAGCAGGTCTTCCGGAATGAGCGCGGCCTCTTCAAGAAGACCACGACGGAGCTCCTGTTCCATCAGAAGGCGTCGATGGACATCTTCGATGAGGAAGGGAAGATCATTGTCGCGAAGGACAAGAAGTTCCTGAAGAACCTGATCCGCAAGATGAAGAAGGCGGGCATGACCAGCACCGAGGTGGTGGTCATCGACGGAATGGAGCGGGAGGTCGAGTACGCGACGATCCCGATCCGCGAGGAGGACCTCGTCGGTCTCGTGAGCGCTCACGACATCGTGGACATGAACACGGGCCGCATCCTGGTGGAGTGCAATGACGCCCTCACCCCCGAGGCCATCACCACCCTCGCCGCACACGGCATCCATGAGCTCCGTACGCTGTTCATCGACAATCTGCTCGTGGGCTCCTTCCTCCGCGACACCCTGCTGGTCGACAAGATCGAGAGCACCGAGGAGGCCATCGTCGAGATCTATCGCCGTCTTCGGTCCGGCGACCCGCCGACCTATGACGCCGCTGTCCAGCACTTCGAGAACCTGTTCTTCAACCCGGAGCGGTACGACCTCAGCCGGGTGGGACGCCACAAGCTCAACCACAAGCTTGGGCTGTCGGTTCCGCTGAACCAGACGACGCTCACGCGTGACGACATCCTGCAGGTCGTCAAGTACTTGATCGACCTGAAGAACAACAAGGGACAGGTCGACGACATCGACCACCTTGGGAACCGTCGTGTGCGGGCCGTCGGCGAGTTGTTGGAGAATCAGTACCGCCTGGGTCTGGAGCGGATGGGCAAGGCCATCAAGGAGCGCATGAGCCTCTCCGAGATCGAGGCGCTGATGCCCAACGATCTGATCAACTCCAAGCCGGTTTCGGCGGTGGTGAAGGAGTTCTTCGGTTCGAGCCAGCTTTCGCAGTTCATGGACCAGACCAATCCGCTGTCAGAGATCACGCACAAGCGGCGACTCTCCGCGCTCGGGCCGGGCGGTCTGACGCGTGAGCGGGCCGGATTCGACGTGCGTGACGTCCACCCGACGCACTACGGACGCATCTGCCCTATCGAGACCCCAGAGGGACCGAACATCGGTCTCATCGCCTCCCTCTCCACCTATGCCAGGGTGAATGAGTTCGGCTTCATCGAGACGCCCTACCGCCGGGTGACGGAGGGCACGGTGTCCGGCGAGGGCGTCGTGTACTACGACGCGCTCGACGAAGAGCTCTCCAACGGGGGGGAGAAGCACGTCATCGCGCAGGCGTCGGCCCCTGTAGCGGTTGACGGGCACCTGGTACAGGACCTCGTCCCGTCGCGAAAGGGGGGCGACTTCGTGCTCGTGGCGCCGAGCGAGGTGACGCTCATGGACGTGGCGAGCAATCAGCTCGTCTCCGTGGCCGCCAGTCTCATCCCGTTCTTGGAGAACGACGACGCCAACCGAGCCCTCATGGGGTCGAACATGCAGCGGCAGGCGGTTCCGGTCATCCGCACCGAGGCGCCGCTGGTGGGCACCGGGATCGAGCGCCTCGTCGCTCGCGACTCAGGCGTCACCGTCACGGCGCGCCGCAACGGCGTGGTGGAGTCGGTGGATGCCTCGCGCATCGTGGTCAAGACGGATGAGACGGGCGCCGGGGAGATCGGTGCCGACGTCGATATCTACAACCTCACCAAGTTCCAGCGCTCGAACCAGAACACCTGCATCAACCAGAAGCCGGTGGTCCGGCCCGGTGACCGGGTGGAGGCTGGGGACGTCATCGCCGATGGGCCGGCCACGGACACGGGCGAGCTCGCCCTCGGCCAGAACGTCGTGGTCGCGTTCATGCCCTGGGGTGGGTACAACTTCGAGGACTCGATCCTGATCTCCGAGGAGTTGGTCCAGGACGACAAGTTCACGACGATTCACATCGAGGAGTTCGAGGTCTCCGCCCGCGACACCAAGCTTGGGAAGGAGGAGATCACCCGGGACATCCCGAACGTGGGTGACGAGGCGCTCAAGGATCTCGACGAGTCGGGTATCGTGCGCATCGGGGCCGAGGTCAACCAGGGGGACATCCTCGTCGGGAAGATTACTCCGAAGGGCGAGACGCAGCTCTCGCCGGAGGAGAAGCTCCTGCGGGCCATCTTCGGCGAGAAGGCTGGGGACGTCCGTGACACGTCGCTGCGGGTGCCTCCGGGCGTCGCGGGCACCGTCATCGGCGCCCAGGTGTTCTCCCGTGAGGGTGTGGAGAAGGATGCGCGGGCGCTGGAGATCGAGGCCGAGGGGGTGCGGAGGATCGAGCGGGATCGTGACGAGAAGCTTCGCACGATTCGCGACTCGGCGATCCGGCAGATCGCGCGGCTTCTCCAGGGCGTGACCGCGACGCTGGACGTGCCGGGGCCGGATGGGGATCCCGTCATCCGCAAGGGAGAGACGTACACCTTCGACGGGCTGCAGGCCGCGGGCATCGACGCGTTCGACCGGCTGGGGGTGGAGGATCGGAGCCTGGAGGAGCAGCTCTGGCGCCGGACGGACCAGTTCCGCGCCAAGATCGACGAGATCTACGAGCGCTACAAGGCCAAGATGGAGCGCCTGAAGAAGGGGGACGAACTTCCCCCTGGCGTCATCAAGATGGTGAAGGTCTACGTCGCGATCAAGCGCAAGCTCAGTGTCGGCGACAAGATGGCCGGTCGCCACGGCAACAAGGGCGTCATCAGCCGGATCATGCCCGTCGAGGACATGCCGTACCTGGCGGACGGCACGCCTGTGGACATCGTGCTGAACCCTCTGGGCGTCCCCAGCCGCATGAACGTGGGGCAGGTGCTCGAGACGCACTTGGGATGGGCGTCCAAGGGCATGGGCCGCAAGCTCGGCGACCTGTTGCAGAGTGAGCGAGGGGAGACCGAGCTGCGCTCGTACCTCCGGACCTGCTTCGCGGGCCAGCCCGACATCGTCGCGTTCCTGGAGTCCGTCGACGCGGATGGGCTGAGGAAGTTCGCCGCCAAGTACAAGAACGGCGTGACGACGGCGACGCCCGTGTTCGCTGGTGCTACCGAGGACGAGATCCGCCACGCGCTGTCGGTGGGGGGGCGCGATGATGACGGCCAGACGCTGTTGTTCAACGGGCTCACGGGCGAGGCGTTCCATCAGCGCGTGACGGTGGGCGTCATGTACATGCTGAAGCTTCACCACCTCGTGGACGACAAGATCCACGCGCGATCCATCGGACCGTACAGCCTGGTGACCCAGCAGCCGCTGGGTGGAAAGGCGCAGTTCGGTGGCCAGCGCCTCGGTGAGATGGAGGTCTGGGCGATGGAGGCCTACGGCGCCGCGTATGGCTTGCAGGAGTTCCTGACGGTGAAGTCTGACGACGTCGCCGGCCGCACGCGCATGTACGAGTCCATCGTGAAGGGCGAGAACGTGTTGGAGGCGGGCTTGCCCGAGTCCTTCAACGTCCTCGTCCGCGAGATGCAGGCGCTCGCGCTTGACGTCGAGCTGGTGGAAGACAAGGAAAACCTCCGTCTCTGATCCCTCCCCCGGGCCGCTTCACGGTGGCCCTGCTCTGCCCCTCGGGGCAGGAAACCGGTCCCCTCGGGGATCCTCGTCTCAGGAGCACAACGTGCGAGAGATGAATCCGCTCTACAAGAAGCCGAAGAATCCCCTGAACTACGTGGCGGTGCGCATCAGCCTCGCCTCCCCTGACAAGATCAGGTCGTGGTCCCACGGGGAGGTCAAGAAGCCGGAGACCATCAACTACCGGACGTTCAAGCCGGAGCGTGACGGCCTGTTCTGCGCGCGCATCTTCGGTCCGACCAAGGACTACGAGTGCCTCTGCGGAAAGTACAAGCGCATGAAGTTCCGCGGGATCACGTGTGAGAAGTGCGGCGTCGAGGTGATCGAGGCGCGGGTTCGGCGTGAGCGGATGGGACACATCGACCTCTCCACGCCGGTCGCCCACATCTGGTTCCTGAAGAGCCTCCCCTCGCGCATCAGCAACCTTCTCGATGTTTCGCTGAAGGACTTGGAGAAGGTGCTGTACTGCGAGTCGTACATGGTGACGGACGAGGGGGACACGACCCTGTCGCGCAACGCCATCCTGTCGGAGGACGACTACCAGGAGATGATCCAGACGTTTGGGTACGGGAGCTTCGAGGTCGGGATGGGTGGGGAGGTGATCCGCGACCTCCTGGCCAAGATCGACGTGGTGGCTGTGGCGGACGAGCTGCGCACGGAGATGAAGGAGACGACCTCCGCGGCGCACCGGCGGCGGATCGCCAAGCGCCTCAAGATCGTGGAGGCCTTCCGCGACTCCGGCAACCGGCCGGAGCACATGATGCTCGAAGTCGTGCCCGTTCTCCCCCCGGACCTGCGGCCGCTGGTGCCGTTGGACGGTGGACGCTTTGCCACTTCCGACCTCAATGACCTCTACCGGCGCGTCATCAACCGCAACAACCGCCTCAAGCGGCTCCAGGACCTCAACGCTCCCGAGATCATCATCCGCAACGAGCGCCGGATGCTGCAGGAGGCCGTTGATGCCCTCTTCGACAATGGTCGGCGCGGGAAGGTGTTCACGGGCCCCAACAAGCGGCCGCTCCGATCACTGTCGGACATGCTGAAGGGCAAGCAGGGTCGGTTCCGGCAGAACCTGTTGGGCAAGCGCGTGGACTACTCCGGCCGCTCGGTCATCGTGGTCGGGCCGGAGCTTCGCCTGCACCAGTGCGGGCTCCCCAAGAAGATGGCGCTTGAGCTCTTCAAGCCGTTCATCTACAACAAGTTGGAGGAGCGCGGCTTCGTCACGACCATCAAGGCGGCGAAGAAGCTGGTGGAGAAGGAGCGCGAGGAGGTCTGGGACATCCTGGAAGAGGTGATCAAGGAGCACCCTGTGTTGCTCAACCGTGCGCCTACGCTGCACCGGCTCGGCATCCAGGCCTTTGAGCCAATCCTCATCGAGGGGCGCGCGATCCAGCTTCACCCGCTGGTCTGCACGGCCTTCAACGCCGACTTCGACGGCGACCAGATGGCAGTGCATGTTCCGCTGTCCATCGAGGCGCAGATCGAGGCGCGTGTGCTGATGATGTCGACCAACAACATCCTGAGCCCGGCCAACGGACGCCCCATCATCCAGCCCTCGCAGGACGTTGTCCTGGGCGCCTACTACATGACGCGTGAGCGGCGGGCGTCCAAGGGGGAGGGGCGGGTGTTCGGCAGCCCGTCGGAGGTCGTGGTGGCCTACGACAGCGGGGAGGTGGACCTGCACTCGGCGGTCCGTGTTCGCATGCCCAGTCAGCCGCTGGAGCGGCGCCTTCCGGAGCGCCTGGAGGCGCTGCTGGACACGCACCTCGTCGTCGGCGTGGATGTGGCTGGCCGGTCCGAGGTGTGGCATGTCCACCGTGGCGCGGTTGAGCGGTTCACGGACTCCGGTGGCGTCCTCGGCCTGGGCGAGTTCGCGGCTCTCGGAGGCGATGTGGCGGCGGTGGTCGCCGCGGAGGGACGCGACTTCCAGTCGGCTCCGCTGCCTTCGGACACCAGCGTCGTGCTTGACATGGCACGCTGGAGCCCGCCGTCGGGGTCGCCTGAGGCGTGGCGGGGTCGTTCGACCGGGTTGGGCGACCTGCGGCGGTTCGAGGAGCGCGATCTCATGGCGTTCGCCGTCAGCCACGGGCCGACGGACCCCGAGGGATTCTCGGCGGGCTGCGGCGCGGTGCCAGGTTCGGAGCGCATCCGCGAGCACCTCGAGGACGGCGTGCGGATCTTCGTGTACGAACTGCCGGAGATCCGCGGCGCGGCGCGCACCGTGGCCACGCTCCACCCGGTGATGGATGTCGATGCGTCGGGCCAGCCGATGATCGACGCTCGGCTCAACGTCAGCCGCCGCCTGCAGCAGCTCGAGCGCGCCCTCAAGTGGCTCCGGGATGGCTACAAGGACTCCCTCACGCTCGTCGTCGCTCCTTTGGGCTTCTTCGGCTTCGACAGCCGCGTCCCGGTGTGGACGAGCGATTGCGAGGATGCCGTGGTGGAGGCGCGCGGGGAGATGGTGCGCACCACGGTCGGGCGTGTGCTGTTCTACAGTATCGTGCCGGAGGAGATCCCCTTCTCGGCCTGTGATCGCCCGATGTCGAAGAAGGCGCTCGGTGAGCTGATCGACCGCTGCTACCGCCGCGCCGGGCCCAAGAAGACCGTCCTGTTCGCGGACGCTCTCATGCGCCTCGGTTTCCGGATGGCCATGGAGGCAGGCATCTCCATCTCGATCAACCATATGGTCGTGCCGGGTAACAAGAAGTCCATCCTCGAGGCGGCGCAGGTCCAGGTGAAGGAGACCGACAGCCAGTACAACGAGGGCCTCATCACGTCGCGCGAGCGGTACAACAAGGTCGTCGACATCTGGTCGAAGGTGACGACGGAGCTTTCGGATGAGCTGCTCAAGAACATCGCCTACGAGTGGGTCACGTACCCTGATGGTCACACCGAGAAGCAGGACTCGTTCAACCCTATCTGGATGATGGTCGACTCCGGCGCCCGTGGTTCTCCGACGCAGGTGCGTCAGCTCGCGGGCATGCGTGGCCTCATGGCCAAGCCGTCGGGCGAGATCATCGAGACGCCCATCACGGCAAACTTCCGCGAGGGGCTGTCGGTTCTCGAGTACTTCATCTCCACGCACGGCGCGCGCAAGGGCCTGGCAGACACCGCGTTGAAGACGGCCAACTCGGGCTACCTGACGCGCCGTCTCGTGGACGTGGTCCAGGACATGATCATCACCGCGATCGATTGCGGCACCTTCGAGGCGTTGGAGGTCACGTCTCTCATCGAGGGCGGCGAGATCATCGAGCACATCTCGGAGCGCGTGCTGGGCCGCGTCGCCGCCGAGGACATCCTGGATCCCTACTCGGATGAGGTGCTGGCCAAGCGCAACGACCTGTTGGACGAGGCCGCGGTGGAGCGGATCGTGCAGGCGGGCATCGACCGTGTGCGCATTCGCTCCGTCATGACCTGCGACATGCGGTGGGGCGTGTGCGCGATGTGCTACGGGCGCGATCTGGCGCGCGGCAGCCTGGTCAACATCGGCGAGGCCGTGGGCGTGATTTCGGCCCAGTCGATCGGCGAGCCCGGCACGCAGTTGACGATGCGCACCTTCCACATCGGCGGTGCCGCGTCCTCGACGGTGGCGCAGAGCTACCTCGAGCTGCGCACGAGCGGCGTGGTCCGCTTCTCCGAGTCCCTGCAGGTGTCGGCCAACCGCGACGGCGAGAGCATCGTCATGTCGCGCAACGGCGAGATCGCTGTGTTGGACGCCAAGGGACGCGAGCGCGAGCGCTACGGCGTGCCGTACGGGGCACGGCTCCTGGTGAGTGACGGGCAGAAGGTGCCGGCGAAGAACCGCGTGGCGACCTGGGATCCCTTCAACCTCCCGATCCTCTCCAACGTGAAGGGTGTCGCCCACTTCGAGGACATCGAAGAGGGGCGCTCAGTGAAAGAGGAGCACGATGCGACGGGTCTCTCCCGTATGGTGGTCACCGATCATAAGGAGACGGACCTCAAGCCGCGCGTCGTGGTGATGGGAGACTCCAACGAGAGCCAGGCGCGCTACTTCCTGCCGGCCAACGCCTACATCATGGTGCAGAACGGGCAGGACATCGCCATCGGCGACGTCATCGCCAAGATTCCCCGTGAGACGACCAAGACCAAGGACATTACCGGTGGTCTGCCGCGAGTCGCCGAGCTGTTCGAGGCGCGGAAGCCGAAGGAAGTGGCGATCATCACGGAGACGGATGGCGTCGTGTCCTTCGGCAAGGACACCAAGGGCAAGCGCCGAATCATCGTCACGTCGGACGCTGGCGAGGCCCAGGAGTACCTCATCCCCAAGGGAAAGAACATCACGGTGAATGAAGGCGACTACGTGCGGGCCGGCGAGGCCTTGATGGATGGCGCGGCGAATCCGCACGACATCCTCAAGATCAAGGGCGAGGCAGATCTCGCGCGCTACCTGGTCGACGAGATCCAGGAGGTCTACCGACTCCAGGGTGTGAAGATCAACGACAAGCACATCGAGGTGGTGATCCGGCAGATGCTGCGCCGCGTCAAGATCCGGGATGTCGGTGACACCGACTTCCTTGTCGACGAGGTCGTGGACAAGCATCGGTTTGAGGAGATCAATCGGCAGATCCAGGCCATGGGTGGCATCCCGGCCAAGGCCGAGTCGTTGCTCCTCGGCATCACCAAGGCGAGCCTCTCGACGGAGTCCTTCCTGTCGGCGGCCAGCTTCCAGGAGACCACGCGAGTCCTCACGGAGGCGGCGATCCACGGATCGGTGGATCACCTGCGGGGTTGCAAGGAGAATGTGATCATGGGTCGGCTCATTCCGGCGGGCACTGGCTTCGCTGCCTACCGCAAGCTGGGCATGAGCATCGCTGACGAGAGCGAGGCCGGTGGATCCGACTACGAAGTGGCTTGACATGCGCCCGCGGCCGACATAAATGCCGCGGGCTTCAGGCCGGCCTCCGGGTCGGCCGCTATCGTGTGCGCGGGCCCCGCGGTCCGATTTCTGAGGTTTCGATGCCTACCATCAACCAGCTCGTCCGCTCGGGACGGAAGAAGGTTGCCCGCAAGTCCGGCGCGCCGGCGCTCAAGGGCAATCCCCAGAAGCGGGGCGTCTGCACCCGCGTCTACGCGACCACGCCGAAGAAGCCGAACTCGGCGCTCCGGAAGGTGGCCCGCGTGCGGCTCACGAACGGGATCGAGGTCACCTCGTACATCCCGGGCGAAGGCCACAACCTGCAGGAGCACAGCTCGGTCCTGATCCGTGGCGGCCGCGTCAAGGACCTCCCGGGCGTGCGTTACCACATCATTCGCGGCACCCTCGACGCCCAGGGCGTCAGCGGCGGAACCAAGCCGCGCAACCAGGGCCGTTCCAAGTACGGCGTCAAGCGCCCCAAGCGGAAGTGAGGAAGATATGCCTCGTCGTGGTATCATCACTCGGCGTAAGACCCTGCCGGACCCCCGGTACGGGGACACGATGGTCACCAAGTTCACGGCCTGCCTGATGCGGGACGGCAAGAAGGCGACCGCGGAGTCCATCCTGTACTCCGCCTTCGACCTCATCGAGGAGCGCACGCGGGAGAACCCCGTGATGGTGTTCCGCGCGGCGGTCGACAACTGCAAGCCGCTCGTCGAGGTCAAGTCCCGCCGCGTCGGTGGATCCAACTACCAGGTGCCGGTGGAGGTGCGCACGGAGCGCCGGGAGGCGCTGGCCATGCGCTGGCTGGTCAAGTTCGCTCGCGAGCGCAGCGGGCGCAACATGCACGAGAAGCTGGCCAACGAGCTGATCGAGGCGTCCCACCAGCGCGGGGGTGCCATCCGCCGCAAGGAAGACGTGCACCGCATGGCTGAGGCCAACAAGGCGTTCGCGCACTACAAGTGGTGAGTGTTCGTCGCCGCGAACGTCGGGCGCCGCTGGCGCGGCGACGGCGCGGCGCTTAAGAGGCGGGGCCCTCGGCGCCAAGCGACCGCGGGGCTCCAACGAGTGAAAAGCAACCCAGCTGCCGGAGACCACCAGTCCCGGGTCCGGCAAAGCAAGTTTCGGGCGGAAGCGTCATGAGTTCAAACGACAAGATTCGCATTCGGTTGAAGGCCTACGATCACAAGCTGCTCGACAAGTCGGCGCACGAGATCGTGGAGACGGCGCGACGCACGGGCGTGACGGTGCGCGGACCGTTCCCGTTGCCCACGCAGATCAGTCGCTGGACCGTGCTGCGCGGGCCCCACGTGGACAAGAAGTCCCGGGAGCAGTTCGAGCGCCGCACCCACCTCCGCCTGCTCGACATCATCGAGCCCACCCAGCAGACGGTTGATGCGCTGATGAAGCTCGACCTGGCCGCGGGTGTTCACGTCGACATCAAGCTGTCCTGAGGCGGGAAGGCGATCATGGCTACCATCCAAGTCTACAATCAGAACCACGACGCCGTCGGCCAGATCGAGCTGGATGACACCGTCTTTGGTGCGGAGTACCGGCGGCACCTGATCCACCAGGCCGTCCGCAAGCAGCTCGCGGCTCGGCGCGCCGGGACTCACGCCGTGAAGCACCGGGCTGAGGTGAGCGGCGGCGGCAAGAAGCCCTACAAGCAGAAGGGCACCGGTCGCGCCCGCCAGGGCACCACGCGTGCCCCGCAGTGGCGTGGTGGCGGTGTCGTCTTCGGGCCGACTCCGCGGAGCTACGACTTCAAGGTCAACAAGAAGGAGATGCGCGCGGCCCTTCGGTCGGCGCTGTCCAAGCGCGTGAAGGACGGGGCCGCGATCGTGGTGGACGACCTGCGGTTCGACGCCCCGAAGACGCGCGACTTCTCGGCCTTCCTCGGAAGGTTCGGTGTGAAGGACGCCGTGGTCGTCATCGGCGCCGCGGACCGCAACGTCGAGTTGGCGGGCCGCAACCTGGCGGATGTGCGCGTGATGCTGCCGGTCGGCGTGAACGTGTACGACGTCCTCCGGCGGTCGACCTTGATCATGACTCGCGCGGCGGTCGATGCGCTCACCGCGCGCCTTGGGGGGCGGTGATGGATCTCAACGACGTTCTGGTGCGTCCTCTCGTCACCGAGAAGACGACCGCGCAGCTCAACGGCGACCGGACCTACGGGTTCGAGGTCGGCATGAACGCCAACAAGATCGAGGTCAAGCGAGCGATTGAGGCCTTCTACGGGGTCGAGGTCGCAGACGTGCGGACGCTCATCGTGCGTGGCAAGCTCAAGCGGCGGGGTCGGCACCTCGGCAAGCGGAGCAACTGGAAGAAGGCCTACGTTCGGCTCGCTGAGGGCCATTCGCTCCCCCTTTACGAGGGCTGAGGCGCATCATGGGTGTCAAGACTTTCAAGCCGACGTCGCCCGGTATCCGGGGCATGACCGGTTCGGACTTCTCCGAGATCACCACCTCCAAGCCAGAGCGCAGCTTGCTGCGCCCGCTTCGGAAGAAGGGTGGTCGGAACAACAACGGGCGCATCACGGTCCGCCACCAGGGTGGTGGGCACAAGCGGCGGTTCCGTGTGATCGACTTCCGTCGCGACAAGCTCGACGTGCCCGGGAAGGTGGCCTCCGTGGAGTACGACCCCAACCGCTCGGCGCGCATCGCGCTCATCCACTTCGCGGACGGGGAGAAGCGCTACATCCTCCATCCCGTCGGGTTGGCGGTCGGGGACAGCGTGCTGTCTTCCAACGCCGCGGACATCAAGCCGGGGAACTCGATGGAGCTGCTGTCGGTGCCGCTGGGTACCCACGTCCACAACGTCGAGCTCACGCTCGGGCGGGGTGGCCAGCTCTGTCGGTCGGCGGGGAGCTTCGCGCAGGTCATGGCGAAGGAGGGCGGGTACGTGCTGCTGCGCCTCCCGTCGGGTGAGCTGCGCCAGGTGTGGGGTCGCTGCCGGGCCACCATCGGCCAGGTGGGCAACCTGGATCACGAGAACGTGGTCATCGGCAAGGCGGGGCGGTCGCGCTGGTTGGGTGTGAGGCCGGCTGTGCGCGGTGTGGCCATGAACCCCGTCGACCACCCCCATGGCGGTGGTGAGGGACGCGCGAAGGGGCGGCACCCCGTGACACCATGGGGCGTCCCGACCAAGGGGTACCGCACCCGCTCGCCCAAGAAGCCTTCTTCCCGCTTCATCGTGAAGCGCCGCAACGCCAAGTAGGAGCTCACCATGGCGCGTTCCATCAAGAAAGGGCCGTTCGTGGATGGCCACCTTCGCACCAAGGTGCGGGCGGCGCGTGACGGCGGCGCCGGCAAGGTCATCAAGACCTGGAGCCGTCGGTCGTCCATCATCCCCGAGATGATCGGGTTGTCCTTCGCCGTGCACAACGGCAAGCAGTTCATCCCTGTCTATGTGACCGAGCAGATGATCGGGCACAAGCTGGGCGAGTTCGCGCCGACGCGCACCTTCAAGGGCCACGCGGCCGATCGCAAGGCCAAGGGCCGGTAGGAGAACGTCATGGAGAGCAAGGCCATTCTGCGTTTCGCGCGGGTGTCAGCCCGCAAGGCCCGCCTGGTCGCGGACCTGGTGCGGGGCCGGTTCGTGCCGGACGCCATCGAGACGCTGACCTTCACGCGGAAGAAGTCGGCGCCCCTGGTGAAGGCGCTGATCGAGTCGGCGGTCGCCAACGCGGAGCACGAGGCGGCGCGTGGGGATGACGGCGCGGCGGTGGACGTCGACACGCTTGTGGTCAAGGCGATTCACGTCGACGCCGGGCCGGCGCTTCGGCGGTTCCGGCCTCGC
>ERZ761603.1827-NODE-1827-length-15392-cov-11.263220_pt1 | contig 15392 bp, 10 predicted proteins | sample MGYA00511879_ERZ761603 | MGnify/ENA primary metagenome ERZ761603 (study PRJEB28899, sample SAMN02850040) | bioreactor sludge metagenome | biome: EBPR Sludge; feature: EBPR Bioreactor; material: flocular biomat | place: Australia: Thorneside Wastwater Treatment... | reverse complement strand
ACCTTCCATCACCTTTTGTTTGGGCATCGCAGTTTTGACGAGTTGCGCCATGCATTTATCGATTGCTTTGCAGATCACAACACGGCGCGGGTATTGCTCAATGCGCTTTTCCCAAAGAAACTTTCGGATGTGTATCCGCTGGCATAGTTTGATATCTGGCGCGGAGTGTGAGCGGCGGAACATGCCCGGGTTGCAGGATTCAGTTTCGGTTCGACGGAGAGGCGGGCGTTCGAGAGGCTGGGAAGGTTGGGCTTGGAATAAAACCGGTAAGCGGAAAAAACTCCCGGTAGAGGGCATCCCATACAAGAGTGCAAAGAGGTTAATTGACGCATTGTCGGATTACCAAGTATAATTTTGCCCGCTCCCTTTTATAAGAGGGATTCAGAGGATTTATGGCGCTTCGCGGTAATCTAAGAGATTTTACGATCACCCAACTCTTGAACCTCATTAATCTTGCCAGCAAAACGGGGACGCTGGTGATCGATGGTGTTTCGGAACAGGCGCACGTTTCGTTTCGCGAGGGGAAGCTCGCATATGCGCGGATCGGCAAGGAGGATGGAAACCTTGCTTCAGTTCTTTATAAATCGAACAAGATCAACGCCAATCAGTACAAAGCCATCATCGAGAGAGCCGGGCAGATGTCGGACAAGGAATTGGGGCTGTTGTTGATCAATGCGGGATATGTCTCGCGCGAAGACATTCTGTTGAATTTGCAATCGTATTTTACAGACCAGCTGCGGCGGTTGTTCACGTGGGTGGAGGGAATCTTCCGGTTCGAAAACGAATTATTGCCGCCTGAAGACCGTATCAATGTGCGGCTCGACCTCGAAAATATCATCATCGAAGGCTCACGGCAGCTGCGTGAGCTGGAGCAATTGCAGGATGAAATTCCAAGCCTCGACATGGCGCTCAAGTTCACTGAACGACCCCTGACCAACGTCAACCTGAGTGTGGACGAGTGGAAGGTGGTCAAGTTCGTCGACCCGAAAAATTCCATGCGCCTGATCGCCCGGACAAATAAGCTCTCCGAGGTGGAGATCCGGCGCATCGTATATGGTCTTCTACAGGCAGGCTTGGTGGAATTGGTGCGTCCCACCGACGCGCCGATGCCGCAATCAGCCAAACCGTTGGCGCCGCAGGAGATCGAAGAAAAGAAATCATTGGTCAACAAATTGATCGGCCGTATCCGTTCATTGTAGTTATCGAGGCCGAAAGGATAGGAATTATGCAAACGGTCAAAATGGTGGTCACAGGTCCATTCAGCGCTGGCAAGACGCAGTTCATTCAATCTGTCAGCGAGATCGACGTTGTCGCCACGGAACGTAAAATATCGTCGGAGGATGAACGCTCGGTCAAGAACGCCACAACCGTGGCGATGGATTTCGGGCGCATAACCGTGGACCAGGACCTGGTGCTTTACCTGTTCGGCACACCGGGTCAGAAGCGCTTTGATTTCATGTGGGAAATCCTCTCCGAAGGGATGCTGGGGTTCATCGTGATGGTGGATAGCACCCGCCCCGAAACCTTCCGCGAGGCGCGTTCGATCCTCGAAACCTTCCGCGCGTATGCGCCGACTCCCTTTGTGGTGGCTGCAAACAAGCAGGATAGGGAAGATGCCTGGGACCTGGAGGATATGGGTCATGCCCTGCGGCTCGATAAACATACGAAACTCCTGCCCTGTGTTGCAACGGAGAAGGATTCTGTGAAGACCGTCTTACTCGAACTGCTGTACAGCATTTTGAGCGAAATAGATGGAAAATAACAGGCAGGCAATTTTAAACCGTGTCATCCATTACGACTGACCAAGGGATCGTTCATTACGAGGTGTATGGACGGGGAAAACCTGTCATCCTTTTGCATGGCTATCAGGGTTCATGGGGGCTATGGGAGAATACGATGTCGTACCTCGGTGCGTTCTACCGCACCTACGCCCTCGATTTTTGGGGATTCGGTGAATCCGGCACGAAGCGTTCCACATATGCCGTCAAGGATTTTGTCAGCCTTGTGTACCAATTCATGGAGCAATTGGGCATTGTCCGCGCGCCGCTGGTAGGACACAGCATGGGGGGGACGGTCAGCCTAATGACCGCCATCCAGCATCCGGATCGCGTGCAGAAGGTGGTGGTGATCGGTTCGCCGATCGCGGGCTCTTCGCTGTATTTTTTTCCACGCGTGTTCGGTTACCGCACCATGGGCTGGCTGACGTATCATAATCTGTGGATCTACAAGGGCTTCTACCGTATCCTTTCACCGTTCTATTCGAAGGACAAGAACTGGGCAAAGATGATGGACCGCGATGTTTCGCAGGTTTCGCTGGAGGCGTTCTTTTCGAGCATTGGCTCGCTGCGCCGCACAGACCTGCGCCCAAGCCTGCACATGGTCCAATGCCCGGTGCTGGGGATGTATGGCGATACGGACATAGTCGTCAACCCCAATCAATGGAAGCCCCTTCTGGAAGGCATAAACACGGCCCGTATCGACCGCTTCAATACGGCGGGGCATTTCATCATGCTTGATGAGCCGATCCATTTCAACCAGAAATTAAAAAACTTTCTCGATGAAGATATGCAAGCCCAATGAGCGACGCCGTCCCTTGCTATCCCCAAAAAATGGGGAATATCATTTTACTTGGCACGGAGGAAGTGATCGGCAAAAGCGGCTTGGATGCAGTCTTGCATCTCGGCGCGTTGGAAGATGCGGCGCAATTAGCCCGCTCCGACTCCGACGAGCGGACGTTTTCCTTTGAGTCGATCAGTCGCCTGCATCAATCGCTGGAACAACTCTATGGCCCGCGCGGGGGAAGAGGGCTTGCTTTGCGAGCCGGACGGGCAACTTTCAAATATGGGTTAAAGGAATATGGCTCGATGCTGGGGCTGACTGAGATGGCGTTCCGGTTGCTGCCGCTTTCAACAAAACTCCATACGGGGGCAAATTCCTTTGCAGGCTTGTTCAATAAGCATACTGATCAGCGGGTACGAGTGGAGGAATTCGACACGACGATCCTCTGGCATATCGAACGCTGTCCCTTGTGTTGGGAACGGACTTCGGATGGACCGGTCTGTCATCTCGCGGTGGGACTTCTACAGGAAGCGCTCTACTGGTTGAGCGGTGGCAAGGTGTTCAGCGTGGAGGAGATTGCTTGTCATGCCCGCGGTGATGAACGGTGTACGATTTTGATCCAAAAGACTCCGCTGACTTAGAATCGGCTTGATGGATCTGACGGAATGCCGATTATCCAAGCGAATATTACACTGATAAATAACGCGCCTCCCGGCGCGCTTTGATTTATAATTCCCTCCATGCTCAAGGTTATTCTGAACGCGCCGACTCACATCATGCCTTTTTGCGAACCGGCACGCGAACTTCGGATCCAAAATTCCCCCCTCTGGCTTCACCAACGGAACCTGCTTGCCCCCTACGTGACCCGCGAGATGGAACTCAAACACGGCGAGCGCGTCCAGCCTGTGCGCGAGCCGACCATTATGTACCGGGATAACCTGTTCTTCGACGAACACTTCGTCCAGGCGTTTATGACGGAAGCGTTGAAACGGAAACGCCCCGTCCGCGCCGCGTTTCGGGCGGATGACCCGGCGTTTCGAGAACATGCCCTCCCGCTTTCCACCTCGTACACGCCCGCCGGAAGTTTATATCTCGCCGATTTTTGGTACTACCCCAACGGTCCCGTTGCGGGGACCGAACCGTTGGTCATCGATATGCAGGCGCGCGAGATCGGCTACTATCATGTGCCGACCTATATGGGCGACCAGAGCGGCGATCTGGTCTTTCAAGTTCCGCTTCGCGCCTTGATCGCAATCGACTCGTGGGTGCATGTCTTTATTGCCGACATGGTTTTTGGGCAATTTGCCCGCGGTGCGCGTTATGAGAAACGGGCGAACGAAGACCTTTTCTTTAAACTCAAGATTCTGGGGAAAGCCATTTTCGAAGGTCGTCAGGTCCTTGAATGCTCTGAGGTCGTCCTTGTCGGCAAGAATTGCATCATCGACCCGAGTGCTGTGATCAAAGGTCCCACGATCATCGGGGATAATGTCACCATCAACGCGGGTGCGGTGATCGATAACTGCCTGATCGGTAACAACGTGAACGTCTCGCAGGATGTGCAGTTGATGCTTTCCGTGGTGGGGGATGGAGCCTTTCTGCCATTCCGCACAGCTTTGTTCATGACCACCATCATGGATAATACGATGGTGGCACAAAACACCTGCCTGCAAATGTGTGTGGTCGGGCGGAATACCTTCATTGGTGCCGGTTCCACATTCACAGATTACAACTTAATTCCCATGCCGATCCGCGCCCGCGATGGGAATGGGAATTTGAGCATCTCAAACCGCCCAGTGTTGGGCGGGTGCGTGGGACACAACTGCCGCATCGGCGCGGGCATGATTATTTACCCGGCGCGCACCATCGAGTCGGATGTGGTCCTGGCGGCATCCGCGGAACGGCGCGTGATCGACCGGGATATCACCTACGCCCAGAGCGACCATCATCATTGGAAACTGGCAAACCTGCACCAAACCCCGTACCACAAAAGCCACCAAAAAGATGCCGAGTCATGGTAGCCCCGTCACAATATGGATAGCTTCGCCTTCATCATCCATCCCATCGATCCCAAACGCGATGTCAGTCGGAAGTTCCCGTTCCTTGGAAAAGTCCTCACAGAAGGTCAAATCGACTTCTTTTCCACCTTTTTTCCCCCGGTTTACATATCTGAAATCGAAGGAATCACCTCTGCCGCCACCGGCAGGCAGGTGAAAGGCTGGTTCCTTGCATGTCCGTATACTCCACGGCGCATGATGCAGTTGCCTGAGGGGGCGGTCTATCGTAAAATTATCCAGACAGGTCACGTGGCAGAAAAGCTCGGCGCGGACATTCTCGGGCTGGGCGCGTTTACTTCGGTGGTGGGGGACGCCGGTGTGACCATCGCTGACCGTCTCGATATCCCTGTCACCACCGGCGATTCGTACACAGTGATGATGGCGGTCCAAGCCATCCGCGACGCCGCGAAGGTCATGAATATTGAAATAAAAGATGCGACAGTCGCTGTCGTGGGAGCTACCGGCTCGATCGGGCGCGTCTGCGCTGAACTTTTGGCTGGTGAGGCCGCCCGGACTTTGCTCATCGCCCGGGACGAGAAAAAGCTTGAGATCTTGCGAGACAGGTTACAGGTCGAAGCGAGAGGCGAGCTTTTAATCAGCACGAAGATGGATGTGTTGAAGGAAGCGCAGTTGATCCTGACCGTTACAAGCGCGATCCACGATGTAATCCATCCGGAACATTTACAACCGGGCAGTGTGGTATGCGATGTGGCGCGCCCCCGCGATGTTTCTGCAATGGTGGCGGCTGTGAGAGATGATATATTAGTGATTGACGGCGGTATGGTGGATGTACCAGGCCCCGTGGATTTCCATTTTAATTTCGGGTTTCCCGAAGGCAAGGCGTACGCCTGCATGGCGGAGACAATTGCCCTCGCATTGGAAGGCAGGTTCGAAGATTACACGGTGGGAAGAGAAATCACGCTCGAACGCGTTCGGGAGATCACCGCAATTGCCGAAAGGCATGGGTTCGGATTGAGCGGGTTCCGCTCTTTCGAACGCGAAGTGACCGAGGAACAGATCGAAACCGTCCGCCGGAATGCGCGGCGGGGACGGCGATAGAAAATCATGGATCGAACGTATGCCGCTCGTTCGAAACTGCGGGATGACACCCGAGGAAATCGATGACCGGCAGGAGGCTTACATGGGAACTGCTCGCCTATTGGTAGTGGAAGATGATGGTGACATTGCCAACATGCTCAAAATCTACTTCACGGGTTTGCAATACGATGTGGACGTTGCAAACCGCGGGCGTGATGCGTTGGAAAAGACCCGCCAGGTCCTTCCGCACCTGATCGTGTTGGACATCATGCTGCCCGATATCGACGGGTATGAAGTCTGCCGCACCCTGCGCACCAACACACGCACCAGTCATATCCCCGTCATCTTCCTGACCCAAAAGGATGAACGCAGCGACAAACTGCAGGGACTGGAACTTGGCGCGGACGATTACATTACAAAGCCGTTCGATATCGAGGAGTTGAAACTGCGCGTCCAGGGAGCCATTCGCCGCGCCGAACGCGAAAGCCTCACCGACCCGCGTTCGGGACTTCCCGCCGGGCGTTTGATCGAGGAACAGCTGCGGCGCATCATCCGCGAGAAATCCTGGGCGCTGCTGGATTTGCGCATCAATTATTTTGAAGGCTTCAAGGATGTCTATGGGTTCGTAGCAGGCGACGATGTGCTTCGCTTTTCAGCCATGTTGATCGGCGAAGTGGTGGACGAAGTCGGTACGCCGAACGATTTCATCGGACATGCAGGTGGCGATAATTTCATCATTATTACCACAGTCGAGGCGGGGCCCTTGATCCGTCAGAAGATCAAGGACAGATTTGCCGAAGAAGTGCAAAGCCACTATAACTTCATCGACCGCCAGCAGGGATTCATCCAGGTTCCCAAAGCCGAGGGCGGATTCGAAAAGGTCGGCTTTATGACCTTTGCAGCCGGGCTGGTATCCCCCGACATGCATTCCTTTGCCGATATCCGGGAAATCACCGAACTGGCAGCCGAAGCGCGCCGACAAGACCCCACGGCAGCTCCCGGTTCCTGAATTCAGGCGGGTGTCTAAATGTCTGTCGGTTTGGGCGTTGGAGTATTCATCGCCGGGCTTGTGGTTGTTGCACTAGCCTGGTTGGTATTGCGCTCGATGGCGCACTCCCAGACTGCCCCTTCCGGCGAACTTATTTCTTCTCCATCTCATACATCATCAACCGCTTCCAGGGAAGCTATCATCATCCTCCAGCCGGGTGGGAGGGTGGAGTATGCCAGTTCGCCTGCGCGCGACCTTTTCAACCTGCGCGAAGGCGAACCCCCCGATCTCGAACGGCTGACCCGGCATGTTCGGCCGGCGGATGATTTCCTCGATCTGTGCGTAACGCCCGGAATGAAGCGGGTGACGATTGGCGGCAAACCCGCCGAACTCGCCTCGTATGAAGTGCCTGGCGTTTACCCCAGAATGCTTATCGCGGTGCGCATCAAGGACTCTTCTGTTGCGGTGGGCGGCAACGGAAACGACGGTTCGGATGAGATACTGCGCGTGGCGACGGAATTCAGCCAGGATGTCGCCTCGAGCCTGGACCTTGAATCGACCGTGCGTTCGATCCTGGAAAATGTCGGTCGGCTGGTTCCCTCGGATGTGCTGGAAGTGAAGCTTTGGAATCCCGACCGCAATGCGCTTGTTCCCTTCCGTTATCAGAATCCCTCTTCGAACAGGATCGTAACAGCTTCGTTGTCACGCTTCGGCGGGTTGACAGACCAACTGTCGGCGCGGCGCGAACCGCTCGTCTTCAATGACATTGCCTCCATCCAGGAGTATCTGACTGGGGGCGAGATGAACCCCATCCACTCCTATCTTGGCATTCCGCTCATGGCGGGCGGCGAGTTGGTCGGAACGCTGGAAGCCGGACAGATGAGCAGCGGGGCATTCGGCGCTCATGACCTAAATCTTCTGCATCTGATCTCGGGACAGGCGGCAGTCGCCATTCGAAACGCCAGGTTGCATGAAGAGGAACAAAAACGCCGCGCCGAGTTGACTGGTCTGGCAAACCTCAACCAGGTCCTTGGCTCCGTCCGTGAAGGGCAGGATGTGATCGCCCGTCTGGTCGAAAGCATCGCGCCTCTCTTTCAGGCTGAGATCATCGGCTTCCTGCTTTACGATGAAAATAAACACATGCTTGAAGGCAAAGTCCCATTCCGGGGTCTTCCTTCTCATTTTGTCGAAATCTATCATGCCCTCATTGCTGCCGACAGCCCCGCCGAAAAGTTGATCGAGAGTCAACAGCCGGTCATTACAGTCAATGCGATGAACGATGAATCGTGGGGGATCCTCGGACTGGGGAATATTGCAACCGCGGCAAGCCTGCGCGATGTGGCTTTGATCCCGCTTCTTTCTTCGGGACGGATGCTCGGTTTTCTGCAAGTGGGTCATCACTCCCGGGGTGTGACCGCTTTCAGTACTGAAGAGATTCGTCTGATGAGCATCGTCGCCAGCCAGGCAGCTTCGATTCTCGAAAACGTTCTGCTTGTGCAACAGGCGCGTGCCCGTACCCAGCGCGCCGACGCCTTGCGCCGGATTGCCAGCCTTGCCGCTTCTTCTGCCACGCTCGATGAGATCATGAAATATTCAGTACGCGATCTGGCGCGCCTTTTCAATGCCGAAACCGGCGGAGTCTTCCTGCTGGATGAGATACGCGGGATGTTGATCCTGAACAGACCATCCATGTACGGGGTTCCGGAGGAACTCGGCGATTCGTTCATCCAGATCTATTTCGACGACCCGCAATACCGCTACACGGTTTCGGGAAGCAAACGACCCTTCCTGTCTGGAAACCTGAGCCTCGACCGGCGCATCCTACCGGTGTATCGTCCGCTGGCGACGGCGCTTGCCATGGAATCGGCGATGGTCGTGCCGCTTGTCGTCCGCGATCGAAGTGTGGGCGAGTTACTGCTTGGCAGCAAAAAGGTCGATCATTTCAATTCTTCAGACCTGCAAGCCGTAGCTACGGCGGCTGGTCAGCTTGCCGCGGCGGTCGAATCGGCGGCGCTGCTCGCCCAAACCGATAGCAATTTGCGCAAGCGCGTGGACCAGCTTGGGTTGATAACTCGTGTCAACCGCGAATTGGTCTCTTCGCTGGAAGTGAAAAACCTGCTCAATATCCTGCGCGAAGAGACGATCCGAATCTCCTCCGCCGACTGCTGTTCGATCATCCTGGTCGATCAAACGGCGGCATCCGAGCCGGGCATCCTGCTAAAGGTCGGTTGCGAACGTTCCTCCTCGGTCACCTCTTCCGAGGCGAATGCGATGCGCGGCGGCGAACCCTTGATGATCGATGACTTTATGCGGGACGCCATCCTGCCACCTCACGAAAATACCCGTTCTGCGGTCTTCCTGCCGATCCTGTTCCAGGCGCGTACACTGGGAGTGATTGGTGTTCATTCCAACCGTCCCGCGTTTTTCACGCCGGAGATGGTCGAATTGCTTCAGATGCTTGTCATTCAAGCAGGCATTGCGATCAACAACGCCAATCGCTACCAGGTGGAGAAACAGCACAGTGAGTTGATGCGCCGCCGCGCCGAGACCCTTGTATACCTGACGGATGTCAGCCATAACCTTGGACATGACCAGCCGCTCGATCAGGCGCTTCAAATGATCGCCCGCGGGATTCGCGACGCCTCCCCCTTCCGGGTTGTTCTCATCAGTATGGTTGAGCAAGAGACGGTGCAGCTGCGCCGGGTCACTTCGGTCGGTCTCGCACAGGAAGCTTGGAACGAACTTTCCGCCCGCAAGCAGCCCCTTTCCAGCATTCAACAGTTGATGCGCCCGGAATTCAAAGTCAGCCGATCCTATTTCATCCCTGCCGACCAGACTCCCATCATCCCGCCGGACGTGCATCACCTCACGCTGGATGTGTATGCTTCAGCGGCAAAAAGTGCCAATGCCTGGGCTCCGGAGGATTTCCTGCTCGTTCCGCTCGAAGATTCCGAAGGCGGCATGATCGGTTTGATCAGCCTCGACGATCCATCCAACGGCTTGCGCCCCGATAAAGCCACCATCGAAGCTGTGGAGGTTTTTTCCACTCAGGCGGCGCTGGTTATCAACAACATGTTCCGGCAGAATGACCTGCGTTCGCGCATCGATTCGCTCACCTCCGCTTTTGAACGCCAGCAGAAATTGATCGACATTGCCAAGGATGACCTGCCTGTCCTGCTGCGTAAAGACCTTGAACAGACCATTGCACTTCACAACCTTGACCGGCGCGCCCAACGGGTCCGCGCGGGTCTGGCAATCACCGAATCTGTCAGCCGCCAGCTGGATGCCGGGTCGGCACTGTTGGCTTTGGGACGGGAGACCCTCACCCAACTTGGCATGTCCATTGCGCTTGTGGCAGAAAAGACTGCCGATGGGTCACGTCTCCAGCATGTAATGGGCAGCTTGCCGCGCTCGACCAATGTGGAAGCGTTATATGGTCAGCGCAACCCCTTGCGCACCTGCCTGCAAAACGGACACCCCATTCTCATTCCAAACCTCGATGAAGACGATGAGTGGCGCGATGCGCCCCTGCTGACAGCCCTGCGTGCCAAGGGTGTGATCTGCCTTCCCATTCTTGTCGAGAACAAACCTGTCGCCGCTATGCTGGCAGCCAGCCCGGAGCCCATGTCTTCCTTTACTGAGGAAGATCGCCACGTTTATACGCAGATTTCGCAGCAGACCTCCGTCATCCTTCAGAATATTTACCTGCTCAATCAGACCCGCCGCAGGCTGGACGAGGTCAACCTCCTTCTCGAGTTCAGCCGGGGCTTGTCCGGTATGGATGCCGATTCTGTTTTGGATTCGCTCCTCGAGAGCGCCCGCCGGGTCATCCCGCATGCCCATGCCGGAGTGGCGCTCCTGTGGAGTTCGAATAGCGAAAGCCTTGTTCCACGCGCTGTTTCGGGGTACGCCGACAACGACAGCATGATGAAGATCAATTACCGCATCGGCGAAGCCCTGCCCGGGAATACCTTCATGAACCGCAAAGCGCGCCGCGTGGACGAGATCAACTTCCCGCGCGATTACAACTTTGGCACGGAAAACCTTGCGAACTACCGCCAGGCGACCGGCGGGCGGCTCCCGGTTTCATCCCTGATCGTCCCAATCGTGGCGGCTGAACAAAACATCGGCTTGCTGGTGTTGGATAATTTCAATACAGCCAGCGCTTTCCGTGAAGAGGACGAGACACTGTTGGTCTCTCTTGCCCAACAGGTGGCGCTCTCGCTGGATAATATGCGCCTTGTGCAAACGTCACAGGAGCGCGCTGGGCATTTGCAGGCATTGAACGACGCGTCCGCTTCCCTGACCACCAGTTTGAGCACGGAACAGCTCATCCATTCCCTTCTGGATCAGTTGAGTCCCATCCTGCCCTTCGATACCGCGGCATTATGGCTTCGTGAAAAAGACCGCCTGACGGTCGTCTCGACGCGCGGTTTTTCCGATGTCGAGGAAAGGCAGGGCTTGTCCATCTCGGTGACGGACAGCGCGCTTTTCAAGGACCTTGCCCATACCAACCAGCCGATCTTTGTCCGTGACGTGCGGGAAGACCCTCGTTTTCTCCCGGTCGAATCGCCGCGCCTTTCATGGCTGGGCATCCCGCTTAGTTATAAGAACGAATTGGTGGGCGTCCTTGCGGTGGAAAAATGGCAGGCGAACTATTACACCCGTGAGCAGATCCAGGCGGGATTGACCTTTGCCAGCCAGGCGGCAGTATCTCTCGATAACTCGCGCCTCTTCGAAGACAGCGTCAAACGCGCCACCGAACTCGACCAACGCTCACAGCGCCTGACCGCCCTCAACCGCTTTACATCGACGCTTACCCGATCGCTGGATACGGAACAGATCCTGATCGCCACGGCTGAGGAATTGTTCCAGGGTTTGGGTGCCAGTCGTGTCTCTATTGTGACCTTCGAGCGCGGGCAAAATCTCTGGAAGTACAGCACACCCCGTGTCCGCGCAAAGTTGCCGCGTCTCCTGCCGGATGCACCCATCTTCAGCCGCTTGCGTGAGTCGCAGGGAATTTTTACAACCGATAATGTCCATAATGAACCGGACCTGAACTCCATCCTCGAAATGCTAGGTGAGAACGCCCGGTCTTTGCTGATCCTGCCTTTGACCAGCGGTAAATCCCTGGTTGCCCTTGCCGTGGCGCAGCTTGCGGGCGACGCCCGTTTTGGAATCAACGAGCTTGAAGTGGCGCGTACCATCACCAATCAGGCAAGCATTGCGCTGGAGAACGCCCGCCTGTATCAATCCTCCGTCCGTATGGCGGACCGCTTTGCCGTCCTTAACGAAACCAGTTCGCTTGTGAGTGCCAGCCTTAACCCTGAAGAAGTGTATGTCTCCGTCCATCGTGCCGCGGAACGGCTCATACCGCTCGATTCGTTCGTCATTTCCCTGCTGGATGTGGTCGCCAATGAGGTCGATGCAGTTTACCTTTATGACAACGGCAAACGCCTGCCCGGCGAACGGGTTCCTTTCGGAAAAGGATTAAGCAGTCAGGTGATTTCCTCGGGAAAACCCATCTTGATCTCCAACGCTGTCGAATCAAAAATCGATTTCATGCAAGCCGGCGACGATAACGAAGTCACGAGGTCCGTCCTTGCGGTGCCGATGACGCTCGGTGGCAAAGCGTTGGGGATGCTCTCCGCCCAGAGTTACAAGCCGGATGTCTACACTGACGAGGATACCCAATTGCTGGGCACGCTCGCCAACCAGGCAATCGTCGCCATCCAGAACGGACGGCTCTTTAACGAAACCCAGACTCTCGCCTCCGAACTCGAAGTGCGCGTCATGGAACGCACCGGGCAGTTGCAGCGCGAGAAACAGAATACAGACACCCTCCTGCGCATCCTGACCGAAGTGTCCTCGAGCCTCGACCTTGACCGAGCCTTGAACCGTACGTTATCCCTCCTGAACGATGCCACCGGCGCGGAACAAGGCACGATCCTGCTTGTTCATGCGGAGGATAACCTTTTGCATTACCGGGCAGGGTACGGCTATCTTTCGGACCGTTCAACGTCCTCGAATAAAGGCTTTACACTAAAGATCGGGGAAGGCCTGGCAGGTTGGGTGGTCAAGTACCGCGAATCGGTATTGATCGGTGACCTGTTCGACGACCCGCGCTGGGTGCGGAGCACAGCCACCGGACAGGACCATCGAAGCGCAATTGCCGTACCCATGTCGGTGGGCGAGGATGCCATCGGTGTCCTGCTGGTCTTCCATCGCGAAAAAGACTTCTTTAGCGCGGAACTGCTCAACCTGGTGACGGCTATTGCCGGGCAGGTGGCGGTGGCGATCAACAATGCCCGCTTATATGAATTGATCCGTGACCAGGCGGAACGCCTTGGCTTGATGCTGCGCAAAGAACAGGTCGAATCGAGCCGTTCGCAAGCCATCCTTGAAGCGGTGGCTGACGGTGTTCTGGTCACCGGCGCCGACAATAGCATTTCATTCGTCAACTCATCCATTACCCGTGTTCTTGACGTGGGGGAGACCCAATTGGTGGGTAAATCCCTCGAAGGGTTTGCGGGGCTTTTCGGCAGTTCGTCGGTCGAATGGATCAAGACCATCCGGCGCTGGTCGGTGGACCCGTCCACGTACCAGGCTGGCGAGATGTATTCCGAGCAATTGGAACTCGATAACGGGCGCATTGTCCTCATTCACCTTGCGCCGGTGATCCTGGTCAACGATTTCCTCGGCACGGTATCCATCTTCCGCGACATCACCCGCGAAGTGGAAGTGGACCGGCTCAAATCTGAGTTTGTGGCGACCGTCAGCCATGAATTGCGCACTCCGATGACAGCCATCAAGGGTTACGTCGATATTCTGACCATGGGTGCGGCGGGTTCCCTGAACGAAAATCAAATGCACTTCCTCGATGTGGTGCGAAACAACATTGAGCGCTTGAGCATTCTGGTCAGCGACCTGCTGGATATTTCCCGCATTGAATCGGGACGGGTCAAATTGGAAGAGGAAGCGGTCAACCTGTACGATATTGCCGAAGAAGTTGTCGCCGAAGTGTTGAGGCGGTCACAGACCGATAACAAACCGGTTGCCCTCTCGTTGGATGCGCCCAGAGGCTTGCCTCAAGTCAGGGGCGACAGTTCCCGTGTGCGGCAGATTGTCAGCAACTTGGTCGTCAACGCTTACAATTACACTCCCGAGCATGGCGCCATCCTCGTGAATATCCGCCCCGTATCAGACGAAGTGCAGGTGGATGTACAGGATAACGGCATCGGCATTAAGATGGAGGATCAGGCGCGCATCTTCGAGAGGTTTTACCGGGGCGAACATCCGCTGGTATTATCCACCCCTGGAACCGGGCTTGGACTGCCCATTGTTCGTCAGTTGGTCGAAATGCACAACGGACGTATCTGGATGAAAAGTACGGGTGTGCCGGGCGAGGGATGCACGTTTTCCTTCTCCCTGCCCATCTATAAAAACGGAGATTAAATGGCAAGAATTTTGATTGCAGAAGACGAACCCGATATCCGCGAACTTGTGGCATTCACCCTTCGCTTTGCCGGACATGAAGTTGTCACCACCGCCAACGGCGAAGAGGCGTATCATAAGGCGCAGGAGATCATCCCCGACCTCATCATGATGGATGTGCGTATGCCGCGCATGACCGGCTATGATGCCTGTCGCGCCATGAAGCAAATTCCGGCGCTCAAGGATATCCCTGTGGTTTTTCTGTCTGCCAAGGGGCAGGAAACCGAGATCCAATCCGGGCTGGATGCGGGCGCTGAGGAGTACCTGCTCAAGCCCTTTGCCCCCGACCAACTTGTGGAACGTGTAAAGGCGATTTTGGCGAAATTTGGAAAATAAATGAGCGCGATCATACTCGACGGTTCGATGGTGCATTATGAGGCGTTGGGACGCGGGCGTCCCATCATCTTCCTGCACGGCTGGGTCGGCTCATGGCGTTATTGGATCAACGCCATGCAGGTCGCATCCACATCGTTCCGCGCCTATGCCATCGATCTCTTCGGATATGGAGACTCCGATCGCAGCAAAACTCAATACGCGTTGGATAAACAGGCTGAGCTTCTCCATCGTTTCCTCGACAACCTGGGCATTGGCAAGGTTGCCCTGGTGGGGCACGACCTCGGCGCCCTGGTCGGCTTTCATTATCTCAGGAACCATCATGAAAGCGTCGACCGGATGATGGCAATCAATGTGCCTCACGAGATCGACATGCTTGCCGCCCGCATGCGGACTGCCCCTGCGCTCGAACTTGCCGAATGGTTGACCGGACGCCAGCCGGAAGCCATGACCGCCCTTTCAGACGCTTCAAAAGTGGACCCGGAAGCTGTTTCAGCCTCGATGAGCAGTTTACAAGCCTTGAATATTTTCCCCCAGGTGCGCAATTTTGGCGTACCTTGTCTTTTTGTCTATAGCGCAAACAACCCGGCGTTTACCACAGTCCCAACCCTGGAATCGCTGAAACTGCCCGAGCATATGCATCAGGTCACGCTCGAAAATTCCGGGCATTTCCCTATGCTCGACAATACCTCGCAGTTCAACCGCCTTCTTGTCGATTTCCTGGCATTGGATTCGGGGGCAAGCCCCACCGAATTGCAAATGAAGGAGGAGTGGAAACGCCGAGTCCGCTAAAAATACCGTGAGAAAAAATCTCGCGGTATTTTTTTTGGCTTGACATTCCCACACCACAGTCCTATACTCCAGCCACAACCGAACGGAGAGCCTTTACGAAAGGCTGAGAGGAGCGTGAACGCGCTCGATCCGCA
>ERZ761603.1825-NODE-1825-length-15399-cov-128.946494_pt1 | contig 15399 bp, 15 predicted proteins | sample MGYA00511879_ERZ761603 | MGnify/ENA primary metagenome ERZ761603 (study PRJEB28899, sample SAMN02850040) | bioreactor sludge metagenome | biome: EBPR Sludge; feature: EBPR Bioreactor; material: flocular biomat | place: Australia: Thorneside Wastwater Treatment... | reverse complement strand
ACACGATCAGCTCGCGATCGATCGGCTTGACGAAGCGCATGTTGGCCACCGTGGCGTCGATCTCGGCCGCTGCCGCCAGCGCTGGCGCCAGCATGCTGCCGAAGGCCAGCAACGCCACCGCCTGGCCATGGCGGCGAATCTCGCCCTTGCCGACCGGCAGGCCGACGAGCTGCGCATCGATCGCGACGCCCGTGCCGCCGCCGCGCGGGTAACGCACCGCCGCCGGTCCGTCGTGGAAGAAGGCCGTGGTCAACATCTTGCGGCACTCATCCTCATCCGACGGCGTCATCAGCAGCAGGTTGGGAACGCAGCTCAGGAACGACAGATCGAAGGCACCGTGGTGGGTCGGACCGTCGGCACCGACGAGACCGCCGCGATCGAGCGCAAAGACCACCGGCAGGTTCTGCAGTGCGACGTCGTGCAGCAACTGATCGTAGCCCCGCTGCAGGAAGGTCGAGTAGATCGCCAGCACCGGCCGCAGTCCTTCGCAGGCGAGACCGGCGGCAAAGGTCACGGCGTGCTGCTCGGCGATGCCGACGTCGTAGTAGCGGTCGGGAAAACTCTCGCTGAAGCGCAGCAGCCCGGAACCTTCGCGCATCGCCGGCGTGATGCCGACCAACCGCGAATCGGCCGCCGCCATGTCGCACAGCCAGTCGCCGAAGACCTGCGTATAGCTCGGCTTGCCGCCACCGGATCCGCCGGCGATACCCACCTCGGGCTGGAACTTCGAGACACCGTGGTAGAGCACCGGGTCCACCTCGGCAAGCTTGTAACCCTGCCCCTTCTTGGTGATCACGTGCAGGAACTGCGGTCCCTTCAGGTGCTTGAGGTTGTGCAGCGTCGGAATCAGCGACTCCAGGTCGTGGCCGTCGATCGGCCCGATGTAGTTGAAACCCATTTCCTCGAACAGCGTGCCCGGCGTCAGCATCCCCTTGACGTGCTCTTCGGCACGCTTGGCGAACTCGCGCAGCGACGGCGAGAAATCGAGGATCTTCTCGCCCGCCTTGCGCGCGGCGTTGAAGCTGCTGCCGGAGAAGAGGCGCGCCAGGTAGCGGTTGAGGGCACCCACCGCCGGCGAGATCGACATGTCGTTGTCGTTGAGGATGACGAGCATGTCGGCATCGGCAACGCCGGCGTTGTTCAGCGCCTCGAAAGCCTGGCCGGCCGACATCGCCCCGTCGCCGATGATCGCCACCACCTTGCGCGTCTCGCCCTTGGTCTTCGCCGCCAGCGCCATGCCGAGCGCGGCCGAGATCGAAGTGGACGAATGACCGACACCGAAGGTGTCGTAGGGGCTCTCGCTGCGCTTCGGAAAGCCCGAGACGCCGCCATGCATGCGCAGCCTCGCCATTCCCGCACGCCGTCCGGTGAGCACCTTGTGCGCGTACGTCTGGTGGCCGACGTCCCACACCAGGCGATCATGCGGCGTATCGAAGACGTGATGCAGCGCGATCGTCAGTTCGACGGTGCCCAGGTTCGACGACAGGTGGCCGCCGGTCCTGGCCACCGACTCGACCAGGAAGGTGCGCAACTCGTCGGCCAGTTGCGGCAGTTGGCGGCGATCCAGCTTGCGCAGTTGCGCCGGATCGGTGATCGAGTCGAGAAGGGGATAACGCATCATTGGCTTGTCTTGTCCTGCTTGAGCGACGGGCTGCACACGAAGGGGTCGGGGCAACGGTCAGAACTTTCGCTGGGTGATGAAATCGGTCAGCTCGACCAGGCGCCGGCTGCGCTCGCCGAAGGAGGTCAGCGCCGCAAGTGCCTGCAGTCCGAGATCGGCGGCAAGCTCGCGGGCACGCTCGAGCCCCATCAGGCTGACGTAGGTCGGTTTCGCTGCGGCTGCATCCTTGCCGGCCGTCTTGCCCAGCGTCACCGTGCTTGCCGTGCAGTCGAGAATGTCGTCGACGACCTGGAAGAGCAGGCCGACGCGCTTGGCAAAACGGTCGAGGCAATCCCTTTCGTCGGAGCCGAGCGCGCTCCCGCAGAAGCCGCCAAGCAGGACCGCGGCACGAATCAGCGCCCCCGTCTTGAGCGCGTGCATCAGTTCGAGCTCGGGTTGATCGAGTGTCCTGCCCACGGCCGCAAGGTCGATTGCCTGTCCGCCCGCCATGCCGCAGGAGCCGCTGGCGCGGGCGAGCAGAGCCAGCATCTCGAGCTGCCGCGAACCTTCATCAGCGAAGTCGGTGCGCGCCAGGATCTCGAACGCCAGTGACTGCAGGCTATCGCCGACGAGCAGCGCCGTCGCCTCATCGTATTCGACATGGCAGGTCGGGCGACCACGACGCAGTACGTCGTCATCCATGCACGGCAGGTCGTCGTGCACCAGCGAATAGCTGTGGATCAGTTCGACGGCGCAGGCGGCGACTTCCAGTCGAGGCAGCGGCGCATCGCTCAACTCGCCGGCGGCGAACACCAGCAGAGGCCGCACCCGCTTGCCACCGTTCAGCGTGGCATAGCGCATCGCCTGGTGCAGACGGGCGGGAATCGCTTCAGCGGGTGGCAGATGACGGGCGAGCGCCGTTTCCACCCGGCCCTGCACGCCATGCATCCAGTCCGGAAAGGGAAGCCTCGTCGCCTCGCCCGACACGGTGTTCAGTGGGCTCATCCGGCTTGTCCTCTCCCCGCCTCGAAATCGTGCAGGCTTCCGTCCTCGAGAATCTGGATCTCGCGTTCCGCATCGGCAAGCTGTTGCTGGCAGTGCCGAAGAAGCTCGCTGCCGCGCCGGTAGGCGGCCAGCGATTCGGCGAGCGGCAGCCGGCCGCCTTCCATGCTGGCGACGATCCCTTCCAGTTCTGCCAGAGCCGTTTCAAAGTTCAGCTCGTCGACGGCTGTCGGCGGCACGATGTTGGCATCAGTGCCGGCAGAAGGCTCGGGGTTCGCTCGGGACATGGGCAAGGCTCGAATCAAACGCGCGAAAATAGCCTATTACTGGGCTTCCGGTCAAATCGAAAACGGGGCGGTCGGCAGTCACGGCTGCGAACTCGCCGCCCAACAGTGATGCTAAACTTCTCTCCACATGAAGGGAGCCAAAAATGATCGTCATCGAGCATCAACCCAAACGCGTCGAAGTCACCGTTTATGCAGAATTTACACTGGCCGATTACAAGGAATTCGAGGCGGTCGTCAACGACGCGATCCGCTTCGAGGGGCCCGTCGACCTGCTCTTCGACCTGCGCGAGATGGCCGACTTCACTCTGGACGTAGCTTGGGAAGACATCGTCTTCGCCCGCGCCCATGCCAGCGACTTCAGCCGAATTGCCGTGCTGACCGACAGCCAGTGGGTTGCCTGGAGCGCGTGGTTGTCGCAGATCTTCGTTCGCGCCGAGATGCGCATCTTCGCCGATGAGGCGGAGGCGCGCGCCTGGCTGGCCGAGGACGGCGAGGCGACAGAGGACGCGGAATGAGTCACCGGACCCTGCTGAGCAGCGCGATCCTCGCCGAGCACCTGCAGGACTCCAACTGGCGGATCTTCGACTGCCGTCACCTGCTCACCGATGCGGCTGCCGGTCAGCAGGCCTATGCCGCCGGGCATCTGCCGGGTGCGTTCTTCCTCCATCTCGATGACGATCTGTCGGGCCCGATGAACGGACGCAACGGGCGCCACCCGCTGCCCGATCCGCAACGGCTTGCCGACAGGATCGGCGCGGCCGGCGTCTCGACGGGGACGCAGGTGGTCGCCTACGACGATGCCGGTGGCGCCTTTGCCGCTCGCCTGTGGTGGCTCCTGCGCTGGATCGGTCACGATCAGGTCGCCCTGCTCGACGGGGGAATCGCCGCCTGGCTGGCCGATGGTCGGCCGCTGACGACGGCGGTGCCGCACGCGCAACCGGCAACCTTGCCGGTTCGGCAGCGCGACTGGGTCGTCAGCACGGAGGACGTGCTGAGCAATCTCGCTCGGCAGCGCTTCCGGCTGATCGACGCCCGCAGCGCCGACCGCTTTCGCGGCGAGAACGAGACACTCGATCCGGTCGGCGGGCACATTCCCGGCGCCAGCAACCGGTTCTTTCGCGACAACCTCGACGCCGACGGCCGTTTTCGAACGGCCGCCGAACTGCGTCGCGAGTTCACCGAGCTCCTCGGGGGCCTCGATCCACGCGATGTGGTGATGTCCTGCGGTTCGGGAGTCACTGCCTGCCACAACCTGCTGGCGATGGAGCTGGCCGGCCTCGCCGGCGCCCGCCTGTACGCCGGCTCGTGGAGCGAATGGTGCAGCGATCCGGCGCGGCCGATGGCTACCTGTCCGACGCCTGCCGCCGCCGCCTGACGTGCCTGCTGAGCGCCCTTGGCGAATGACCGGCGCCGCCGCCGCGGAGGCGGCGATCGCGTACTCCAGCGGGCGGACCAGCGGCAGACGGGGAAGCATTGCCACGGCTTTCACCGCAACAGCAGCTCGGCAGCCGCCTCGGCAATCTCGTCGAGCGACAGAGGGCCATCCGGCCGATACCACTGGCCACTCCAGTTGAGCATGCCGAAGAGCAACAGCCGGACCGGACTGCCCGAACTGCGCAGCCGGCCGCAGGCGGCCAGTTCGTCGAGCGTCCCCTGCCATGCCGCTTGGTAGCGGTCACTCGCGGCAGCGACCTCGGCCCGTGCCGCGGCGTCGAGCGAACGGGATTCGTGAATCAACATCGGCGTATGGCAGTCGCCCTCGAGGAGGTTGCCGAAGTGCGTCCTGATCATCAGCCGCAGGCGTCGCGCGGGATCGTCGACCCCGTTGATCGCGGCCTGCAGGCGCCGCTGTCCCGCTTCCAGCCCTTCGATCATCGCAGCCTTGAGCAGCTCCTGCTTGCTGCGGAAATGGTAGAAAGGGCTGCCCGAACGCATGCCAACTGCCTGCGCGATATCGCGCGTCGTCGTCGCGGCAAAACCCCTGTCGACGAACAGCCGCGCTGCGGCGCGCAGCAAATCGTCGCGGCGGCTCAGTTCGGGCGCCGCACGCGCTCTTCTGTGCCCGGCCGGCATCCGGCTCAGAGCGTCGCCGCCAGGCGGGTTCCCTGGTCGATCGCGCGTTTGGCGTCGAGCTCGTTCGCCACGTCGGCGCCGCCGATCAGTGACACGGCTACGGCGGCCGCACGCAGGCCCTCCTCGAGTTCGCGCCGGGGTTCCTGTCCGGCACAGATGATCACATGGTCGACCGGCAGGCATTGCCGTTCGCCATCGACGACGAGATGCAGTCCGGCGTCGTCGATGCGCTCGTAGGTGACCCCCGAGAGCATCTGCACACCACGCTTCTTGAGGACCGTGCGGCGAATCCAGCCCGTCGTCTTGGCCAGACCATCGCCGACCTTTGCCGCCCTGCGCTGCAGCAGCCAGACTTGGCGCCGGCCGCGCTCGCCGCTGGGCGCCTTGAGGCCACCCGGGTTGCCGAAGTCGGGATCGATTCCCCACTCGCTCTGGAAACGCTCGAGTTCGTCCCGATCGTCGTCGACATGGGTCAGGAACTCGGCTACGTCGAAACCGATGCCGCCGGCGCCGATGATCGCCACGCGCTCGCCGGCCACGCGATAGCCCTCGATCAGGTCGACATAGGAAATCACCTTCTCGTGTTCGATTCCCGGCAAGTCGGGCCTCCGCGGCACGATGCCGGTCGCGAGAACGACATGCTCGAAAGCGGCCTCCACCAGTTCGGCGGCGGTGCACTCCCTGCCGAGCCGAAGCGAAACACCAACCCTCTGCAGACGGCGGTCAAAATAGCGCAGCGTCTCGGCAAACTCCTCCTTGCCGGGGATGCGACGGGCCAGATTGAACTGGCCGCCGATTTCCGGCGCGGCGTCGAACAGCGTGACCCAATGGCCACGCTCGGCGGCGGTGAGAGCACAGGCCATGCCGGCAGGCCCGGCACCGACGACGGCTATCCGCTTCGGCGTCTGCGCCGGCGCGATCACCAGTTCCGTCTCACGACACGCCCGCGGGTTGACCAAACAGTAGGTCAGGCGACCCTCGAAGATCTCGTCGAGACAGGCCTGATTGCAGGCGATGCAGGTGTTGATTTCGTCGGCACGGCCAGTTGCCGCTTTCCTGACGAAATCGGCATCGGCCAGGAAGGGGCGTGCCATCGAGACCATGTCGGCACACCCGGAAGCGATCACCTCCTCGGCCACCTGGGGCGCATTGATCCGGTTGGTGGTCACCAGAGGAATCCCCACCTGCCCCATCAGTCGCTTCGTCACCCAGACGAAGGCCGCCCGCGGCACCATCGTCGCAATGGTCGGAATGCGCGCCTCGTGCCAGCCGATGCCGGTGTTGATGATGCTTGCGCCCGACTCCTCGACCGCCTTGGCGAGCGCTACGATCTCCTCCCAGGTGCTGCCACCCTCGACGAGGTCGAGCATCGACAGGCGAAAGATGATGATGAAATTCGGCCCGGTCGTTGCCCGTACCCGGCGCACCGTTTCGAGGGCAAAGCGGATGCGGTTCTCGAAGCTGCCGCCCCAGCCATCCTCGCGGAAGTTGGTCTGGCGGGCGATGAACTGGTTGATCAGGTAGCCTTCCGACCCCATCACCTCGACCCCGTCATAGCCGGCCGACTGCGCCAGTCCGGCGCAGCGGGCGTAATCGTCGAGCGTCCGCTCGATGTCCTCGGCGCTCAGTTCGCGCGGGCGAATCGGCGAGATCGGCGCCTGCACCGGCGACGGCGCAACCGCGCCGCGATGGTAGGCGTAACGGCCGGTGTGCAGGATCTGCATGGCGATCTTGCCGCCGGCCTCGTGCACGGCATAGGTGACCAGGCGATGCTTGACCACCTGCGCCTCGTTCTCCAGTGCCGCCGCACCGGGCATCACGACACCATCCTGGTTGGGTGCGATGCCACCGGTGACGATCAGGCCGACGCCACCACGTGCGCGCTCGGCGTAGAAGGCAGCGAGGCGGCGGAAGCCCTGCGGCGCTTCTTCGAGACCGGTGTGCATCGAGCCCATCAGGACACGATTCCGGAGCGTCGTGAAACCGAGGTCGAGCGGGGCGAGCAGATGGGGGTAGGCGGTCTGGAACATGCAGGCGAGCTCCTGAGGGAGAGGGTCGAGTGATCGAAATTTAGGCAAGCAATCGCTTGTTGGATTATCCGCGATCACCCTCCGCAATGCAAGCGGCTGGCTCCCGGATTCATCTGGCCTTTCCGACTCGCTGTCCGAAGTGCCACATGCGTCTCCCCAATCACGACCGCCGACCGCTGTCACGGCCTGTCCGAGCCAGCATCGCTGAGCTTGGATGGCTTGCGGAAGCTGCGCGGCAGTTCCTGTCCCACGTCTGGATCGGTTGTTCGATCTGGATGGCGAAGGAGCAGCGATGCCCAATGCATTCCCCGTCGTCTTTGTCCATGGCCTGCTTGGCTTCGGGCCCAGGGAACTGGCGCCGCTCAGGTATCGGGGAACGGCCTTCAAGGTGCACTCGCCGCTGCCGAGGTTCGAGGCCATTGTCGGCCCCCTGGGCTCCGCGCACGATCGCGCACGTGAACTGGCCGTCGAGAGAGGCGGGTGGCAATACGAGTGGAAGCGGGACGTCGATCACCTCGACCTCCGCGCCTGCCCCGAGCCCGGCCAGATCGGCAGGCAGAGACGGCCCTGCATTGACCTGATCGATCGGCTGGCGGAATTGCCCGAGTGGGCCGTCGGTGCGGAAGCCGCAGCTGCGGCGAGCGCCTCGCCCGTGAACCGCATGGACTGGAGTGCTCGTGCCTTGCCCCGTGGCGTCGCTGCTGGCTGATGACCAATGTCGGCTTGCCGCTCTTTTCCCGGCACCAGGAACGGCACCTTCGCTAAAATTCGCGCTTCACAACGTGACCAGAAGAGGAGACGAACGATGAGTGATGAAAGCGAGAAGTCCAGTACCTTCGAGATGCTCTGTGGTTTGACGCTCGCCGTGCTGGCCGCAGTGCTGGCGATAAACGACCTTGGAGCGGGCAAGTACGGCGACGACGAGATCATCGCTCACAACCAGAAGGCGAACGCCTTCGACTGGTTTCAGGCAAAGGGAATCAAGCAGTCACTGGTCGAAGGACAGCGTGACATGCTGCGGATACTCCTGGAGTCGCGCGTGATTCCTCCCGAGAGCGAGGCCCGCATGGGCACCCTGATGGCGACTCTCGACAAGGACATCGCCCGCTACAAGAAGGAGCGCAAAGAGATCCTCCTCGGCTCGACGGCCGTCGGGCAGGACAACTGGGTGCTTGAAGAGGACGGCAAGCTCGGCGCCGTCAAGGGCGCCCGCGAATGGGAAGCGGAAGCAAAGACGCTGGGTGCCGTCGGTGACACCTTCGACATGGCCACCTTCTTTCTCCAGCTCTGCCTCGTCATGGGCGCTGTCAGCCTGATTCTCAAGGGTGAGCGGATGCGCAACATCTTCTATGGGCTGATGGTGCTGCTTGGCGGCGCCGGGACGGTGTTCAGCGTGATGGCCTATGCGCAGGCAGGAGCTTTCGGCTGAAGGAGGACGGGCGGTCGTCGCCGGCGTGCAGCCAGGTGTTTTCGACACGGAACCTGCGCCTGCAGTACAGCCCCGCCTGAGTTTCCGACACCGGCGCGTCGAAGCGCTTGATCCAGGTCAACGCCGGCCGGCTACCGCTATTCTCTAATATCCGGATTTCATCTGAGGACCAGTGGATGTTTCGCATCTCGCAATTCATGCAGGAACTCTCGGCACCGCGACCATCCGGACCGAAGCAGAATCCGCCAGCGCCGGTGGTGATCTGGAACCTCATTCGGCGCTGCAATCTGACCTGCAAGCATTGCTACTCGATTTCCACCGACAGGGACTTCCCGGGCGAACTGAGCACCGTGGAGATCCTTGCCGTCATGGATGACCTGCGGCGTTTTCGCGTGCCGGTGCTGATTCTCTCCGGCGGCGAACCGCTCCTGCGGCCCGACATCTTCGACATCGCCCGCCACGCCAAGTCACTGGGCTTCTACGTTGGCCTGTCGTCCAACGGCACCCTCATCGACTCCGCCAACCTTGACCGCATCGCCGAATGCGACTTTGACTACGTCGGCGTCTCGCTCGACGGGATCGGCGCGACGCATGATCGCTTCCGGCAGATGGTCGGGGCCTTCGATGCTTCGCTGCGGGGTATTCGCCTGTGTCGCGACCTCGGCCTGAAGATTGGCGTTCGATTCACGATGACCCAGGAGAACGCGCACGATCTGCCGCAGTTGCTGAACCTGGTCGAGGAAGAGGGAATCGACCGCTTCTACTTCTCGCACCTCAACTATGCCGGCCGCGGCAACAAGAACCGCCGGCAGGACGCCCGGCACCAGCTGACGCGGTGGGCGATGGACCTGCTCTTCGAAACTTGCTGGCAGTACCAGCAACGCGGACTGCGAAAGGAGTTCACCAGCGGCAACAACGATGCCGACGGCGTCTACTTCCTGCACTGGGTCAGCAGGCGCTTCCCGGAAAGGGCAGCGAACCTTCGTGCACGGCTGGTACAATGGGGAGGGAACTCCTCGGGCGTCAACGTCGCCAACATCGACAACTTGGGCAACGTGCATCCCGATACCATGTGGTGGCACTACAGTCTGGGCAATGTTCGCCAACGCCCGTTCTCCGAAATCTGGATGGATCTCTCCGATCCGCTGCTGGCCGGCCTGAGACGCTTCCCGCGCCAGGTCAGTGGGCGCTGCGGGGAATGTGTGCATTTCGACATCTGCAACGGCAACACGCGCGTCCGCGCCCAGCAGCTCACGGGCGATGCGTGGGCCGAAGATCCCGGCTGTTATCTCGAAGACGCTGAAATCGGCCTCGCGCCAGATGCGGAGCGAGTGAGCGGCCGCCGCACCATCACCATCCGGAGGGCATCATGAAGTGGCTGCGCCATCTGGCCAGGCCGTGCCTGTTCGCCGCTCTCGTTGCCATCGCCGGCACGGCCGCCGCGGGCGACGCGCGCGCGCGCTATCAGGAGCACTGCGCCGCCTGCCACGGGGAGACGCGCCTCGGTGGCGTCGGGCCAGCGCTGTTGCCGGAAAACCTGGAGCGTCTGCGCAAGCCGGAAGCGCTCAACGTCATCCGCGATGGTCGGGTGGCGACGCAGATGCCGGGTTTTTCCGAAAAGCTGAGCTCCGACGAGCTGCAGCAGCTGGCGGAGTGGATCTACACGCCGGTGGTGCCGGCCCCGGTCTGGGGTGAGAACGAGATCCGCGCCTCGCACGTCGTCGACGCGGCGGCTGCCGGCTTGCCGAGGAGACCGGGCCGCGGGCTCAAGGGTGCCGATCCGCTGAACCTCTTCATCGTCGTCGAAACCGGCGACCATCACGTTTCGGTGCTCGACGGCGACAAGCTGGAACGTCTGCACCGTTTCCCGAGCCGCTACGCGCTGCACGGCGGGCCGAAGTTCTCTCCGGATGGCCGTTTCGTGTACTTCGCCTCGCGCGACGGCTGGATCAGCAAGTTCGATCTCTACAATCTCGTCGTCGTCGCCGAGGTGCGTGCGGGGCTCAATACGCGCAATGCGGCGGTCTCCAGCGACGGCGAATGGGTCCTGGTCGCCAACTACCTGCCGCACAGCCTGGTCCTCCTCGACGCGGCGGATCTCTCTCTGGTCCGGGTCATTCCGACCTGGAACGCAGCCGGCAACAAGACCTCGCGCGTCTCGGCGGTCTATGATGCGGCACCGCGCAAGAGCTTCGTCGTTGCGCTGAAGGACGTTCCCGAGGCCTGGGAACTCAGTTATGATCCTGCAGCCGAGCCGGTCGCCGAAGGTCTGGTGCATGATTTCCAGTACAAGGAAGGGGAGTTCAAACCGGGCATGTTCCACCCCCGGCGGACTCTTCTCACCGATTATCTCGACGATTTCTTCTTCACCCAGAGCTACGACGAGATTCTCGGTTCATCGCGTTCGGCAACCAAGGGGCAGGTGATCTTCCTCGATGGTCGGAAAAAGGTCGCCGAACTCGATCTGCCCGGGATGCCGCACCTCGGATCGGGGATCACCTGGAAGTGGAAAGACCCGGCCGGCCGCGAGCGGACGGTCATGGCCTCGCCCAACCTCAATGCGGGACTGGTGACGGTCATCGACCTCGACACCTACGAGAATGTGAAGCAGATCGAGACGCTGGGCCCAGGCTTCTTCCTGCGCAGTCACGAGAACTCGCGCTACGCTTTCACCGACTCGATGATGAGCAAGGAGAACCGCAACGTGCTGCAAGTGATCGACAAGCAGAGCCTCGAAGTCGTCGCGCAGATCAGGAGCAAGCCCGGACAGACGCTGGCGCATGTGGAGTTCACGCGCGATGGCCGTTACGCTCTGGCCAGCCTGTGGGAGATGGATGGCGCACTGCTGGTGATCGACACCGAGACCCTGCGCGAAGTCAAACGCATTCCGGCGAGGAAACCGGTCGGAAAGTACAACGTCTGGAATAAAATAAGCAGGTCCGAGGGGACGAGCCACTGACCCGCGGCTCTGTACGACCCCTCTGTCCGTGGGCCGGTGGGGCGAAAAAAAATGCGGTGCATCGCCAACCGGCACACAGCGTCCTGCTCGAAAGCGTTCCTGATAGAAGGCCAACCATTGAACAGCATTTCCCGCAGAAGAGCCCGTTTCTGGCCGCTGGCATGCATCGCCGTCGCCTTGGCGTGCCCAGGTTTCGGCGCCCTCGCCGTACCGAAAGCGGCTGAGCATGAGGAGGGTGAGGTGAGCTTCGGCGAGGCTGTCGGCGCACCACCGAAAGCAGGAGCGAAAGCCCCAAAGCCAGCCCCTGCCGGACAGCCGGCGAAGACAGCCGCAGGCAAGCAACGACCGGCTGCTGGCAAGCCACCGGCGGCAAGAACAGCCACGAAGACCAAGGCCGCCAGTCCGCCGGCACCAGCCAAGCCAGGTGCGGGAGGCAAGCCCGGTGCGGCCGCGAAGCCGCAGGGCAAGGCCAAGGCGGCGAAGAAGTGACGCCCACATCTTTCACGACGCAGGCCCGTTTTGCAGCCGGCCAGGCGGTCGCAGCGGTGGATCAGTGAACATCGCCGAGCTTTGCTTGCGCGGTACGCTGTGCTGCGGCCTGCTCGTCACCCCACTCCTGGCATCCACCGCTCTGGCGCAGATGCCGCGCGTCGAGCTGAGTGCCGGCATGTACCGGATCGAAGCCGAAGTCGCCGCCAACGATGCAAGCCGCGCGCAGGGCCTGATGAGCCGGCGCAGCCTGCCTGCCGGCCAGGGCATGCTGTTCGTCTTTCGCCAGGCAGACCGGCACTGCATGTGGATGCGCAACACCTACGTGCCGCTGTCGGTGGCCTTTCTCGACCGGGATGGCCACATCCTGAACATCGAGGACATGCAGCCGGAGAGCGAGACCAACCATTGCGCAGCCAAGGCAGCAAGCTTTGCCCTGGAGATGAACCTCGGCTGGTTTGCCGACAAGGGGATCAGACCGGGAGCCCGTATTGCCGGTATCGAAAAGTCGCCGGCACCACGCTAGCCGACGGAGCGATGATGAGCATGGGTCGGGTGCAATGGATTCGCGCTGCGGCGGCCGCCGTCCTCCTGCCGGTGAGCCGGCGGTGCCACGGCACCGCAAAGAGCGCGCCGGAGCGCCACCCATCCCGGGTGCCCCCCGGCGAATGAGTGCGGGCGGGCCGCAATGGCAGGACCGCATCACGCGTACAGCGGGCACCGCGCCGCTCTTGCCCTGGCTGCGTGACCGCGGGTCGCTGACGGCGCGCATCCAGTCGCACGGGCGTTTCGCCGTGCGCGTCCTGCGCCAGCAGCGATGCCAACCGACAGCCGATGAGGCGCAGGCACTCGGACTGCCGCCCGCCGTTCTCGCCTGGGTGCGGGAGGTGGCACTGAGCTGCGATGGCCGGATGGTGGTCTTTGCGCATACCGTGCTGCCCTGCCGGCCGCGCGGCCCGCTGACGCGCTGGCTGGCGCGGCTCGGTGAACGGTCGCTTGGCGCGTTGCTTTTTGCCCATGTCGGCTTCAGCAGGGGGCCGATGAAATTCAGGCGGCTCGATCGCCGGCATGCCCTGTTCGTGCCGGCCGTGCAGGCACTGCATTTTCCTGACGGGGCCCCGCAAACGCTCTGGGCGCGCCGTTCGCAGTTCGGCTTCGGCGGGCAGTCCGTGCTGGTGACCGAGGTTTTCTCGCCGGCGCTGCTGGGGCCGACACCCACCCTGGTGGCGTCGGCCAGCGGCACGGGCATCCGCTGCGGCACAGGTCGTCGTTTTGCCAGTCAGTCCTGAAGGAGGAAGCGCCATGCAGATCACCGTTCTCGGAGCAGGGGCCTGGGGTACCGCTCTGGCCATAGCACTTGCCGATGCGCATTCGGTCGTCCTGTGGGCGCGCGATGGCGAGCACGTTCGTCGTCTGCAGACCGAGCGCGAGAACTCGCGCTACCTGCCGGGTCATCGCTTCCCACCAGCGCTGACGGCCATGGCCGACGTCGCGGCGGCGACGCGCGATGCCGACCTCGTGTTGATCGCAGCGCCGCTGGCCGGTTTGCGCAGTACGCTGCAGCAGCTGCACGACTGCGCTAGCGCGACGCCCTTTCTGTGGGTCTGCAAGGGTCTCGAACGGGGCACCGGACTGCTGCCGCATCAGGTTGTCGAGGAAGTCCTGGGCGAGCGTCTGTGCGGCGCCCTGACCGGACCGAGCTTTGCCGAGGAGCTGGCTCGCGGACTCCCGACCGTGGTCACCATTGCCTCCGCCGACGCCGAGTTCGCACTCTTCTGCGCCGGTCATCTGCGCCGGCCGCGCCTGCGCATCTACGCCGGCGACGACGTCATCGGCGCGGAAGTCGGCGGAGCAGTGAAGAACGTGATGGCGATCGCCACCGGCGTCTGCGATGGCCTCGGACTGGGAATGAATGCGCGCGCTGCGTTGCTGACGCGTGGCCTGCACGAGATCACGCGCTTCGGCAGGGCACTGGGCGGCCGGCCCGAGACGTTCATGGGCCTGTCGGGAATGGGTGACCTGATCCTGACCTGCACTGGCGACCTCTCGCGCAATCGACGTGTCGGGCTGATGCTCGCCGCGGGCAAGCCACTCGATCAGATCACCGAGCAGCTCGGACATGTGGCCGAAGGCGTTCCGGCAGCGCGCGAAGTGCAACGCCGCGCCGCAAGGCTCGGTGTCCGGATGCCGATCACCGACTGGGTATGCACCCTGCTCGACGGCAGCATGAGCCCAATCGAAGGGGTTGCCGCGCTGATGGAGCGGGACATCGTCTTCGAGGATGCCTAGCAGCCTCTAGAGCAGGTTCCTCCCCGCGCCGCTCAACGGGCGCCATGGTAGCCGATCTGCCGCCAAGCCTCATAGACGGTGATGGCAACCGCGTTCGACAGGTTGATGCTGCGGTTATGGGCAACCATCGGCAGTCGCAAGCGACGATCCGGAGAGAACTGGGCGAGGATGTCGGCCGGCAAGCCGCTCGTCTCACAACCGAAAACCAGCACGTCGCCGGCGCGAAAACCAGCGCTGGCGATATGCGAGCGACCCTTGGTAGTCAGCGCAAACCGCTGCGCGCCCGGCGACAGCTCCACCAGCTGTCTGCTGCAGCTCGCCCAGTCGCAATGCACGCAGACCGTGGCGAGTTCGGCATAGTCCATGCCCGCACGCCGCAACCGGTACTCGCTGAGCTCGAAGCCGAGCGGTTGTACCAGATGCAGCCGAGCGCCGGTGTTGGCGCAGAGCCGGATGACGTTGCCGGTGTTCGGCGGGATTTCAGGGTGAACCAGGACGACCTCGAACACCGCTGATCGACCCGTGGTCTGCCTACTGGGTCAGGCCCGAAGTGTTGATCAGGTCCGATGCCGGCGCCGGCGCCGGCGTCTGGACCTTGATCACGCCATCGGCGATCAACTTGCGTACGATCTGTTCCTGCAGTCCGAACGAGCGGACGAAGCCCTCAAGGGGCATGACCACCTGCTGCGTCGGAGTCAGGTGGACTTCCTGCTTTCCTTCGGCGGTGGTCGTGGGCGTCGCGGTGCCGAAATCGACCCGGATCAGCGGCCCGGTGATGGCGATATTGAGGATCCCGTCGGCAAAACTGGTTTGCATGTTCTTCCTTTCGCTGCTGCTGCTGGGGTGAGGTGATGCCATGTTGCGACGCCGTGCGCGACTTGCCGCTAGGCATCACGGTGATTCGACAGCTTACATCGGCGGCGGGCTCGCCGTACAGACCGCAGCAGCCGTCAACGGGCTGGCGATATCGTTGCCCGCGACCCGCGTCGCAACGCCGACGGCATGCCCCTGACCGCCGGTCGCGAAGCGAAAAGGCCCGGCAGCGGCAGGGAACCGCTCCGGGGCGGCGCCCTGCCACTGCCGGGCCGTTGCCACGGCTGACTCAGCCGTGGCCCTGGGCCTATTCCAGGATCAGTGGCCCGATGCCGTCGCTGCTCCGAGTCCGGTTTCCGAGCGGACCTTCTGCGCCGGGTACAACGACCGCTCGAGCTTGGCCTGCGCGCTGTTGTCCATCTTCGACA
>ERZ761603.1824-NODE-1824-length-15403-cov-4.957584_pt1 | contig 15403 bp, 10 predicted proteins | sample MGYA00511879_ERZ761603 | MGnify/ENA primary metagenome ERZ761603 (study PRJEB28899, sample SAMN02850040) | bioreactor sludge metagenome | biome: EBPR Sludge; feature: EBPR Bioreactor; material: flocular biomat | place: Australia: Thorneside Wastwater Treatment... | reverse complement strand
CACCGAGATCTACACTCTTTCCCTACACGACGCTCTTCCGATCTGGCTGCTGCGCAGGCTGTGCGGCTGCCGTCGCACCGAAAGGCCCGACGATGAAAGCGCCATCATCTTTTCAAGCGGCAGTACGGCCGAGCCCAAGGGCGTAGTCCTTACCCACTACAACGTGCTGAGCAACGTGGAAGCCGCAGGCCAGGTGCTGCATTTTGCGCCGCGCGACCGCGTGCTGGGAATCCTTCCGTACTTCCATTCCTTTGGCAACCTCCTGCTCTGGGCGGCCACGCATCACGGCTGCGCCATGATCTGGGTTCCCAACCCCCTGGACGGTCCGGTCGTCGGCTACATGGTCGAGAAGTACGCGGCGACCATTGCGGCCTGCACGCCCACCTTCCTGCAGATCTACATGAAGCGCACCAGTCCCTCCCAGCTGGGCAGCCTGAGGCTGCTCATCACCGGGGCGGAAAAACTGCCGCCGAGGCTGGCCGAGGCCTTTGAAGAGCACTTCGGCATCAAGCCCCTGGAGGGCTACGGCATTACGGAGTGCGCGCCCGTCATCTCCGTCAATACGCAGGACTTCCGCGCCGCGGGCTTCTACCAGAAGGGATCGCGCAGGGGCTCCGTGGGCCCGCCCCTGCCCGGCATCAAGGTCAAGACGGTTGATCCCGACACCCTGGCCGACCTGCCGCCGGGCGAGCCCGGCATGCTGCTGGTCAAGGGTCCCAATGTCATGACCGGTTACCTCAACCGGCCCGACCTCACGACCGCTGCTTTCCGCGACGGCTGGTACATCACGGGAGACATCGCCCGCATCGATGAAGACGGCTTCATCTACATCACGGGGCGCCTGTCGCGCTTCTCCAAGATTGGCGGAGAGATGGTGCCCCACGGCAAGGTCGAAGACGCCCTGTGCGAAGCCGCGGGCATGGATGAGCGCGTCTTTGCCGTCACAGGCGTACCGGATGACAAAAAGGGCGAGAAACTTGCCGTGCTTCACACCATCGACCCCGCACGCATTCCTGCCGTCATCGACGAGATGACGAAACGGGGGCTGCCCAACCTGTTCATTCCCAAGGCCAATCACTTCATCAAAGTGGAGAATCTGCCCATGCTGGGCAGCGGAAAGCTGGACCTGCGGGCATTGAAAAAAATCGCCGAAGAGGCCCTGGCATCTAGCCCTCAGCGTGAGCCGGTCGAAGAGCCCGACGCCCAGCCCACAGAGGCCTGAGGCCTCCTTGTTGCCGTTTTGCCTGTTTCCTGTCGCCGCCCTGGGGGCTCGCCGCTATCCTTATCCGTGTTCATGAAATCACATGCCGCACGGTTTGGGGCCGTCGTGCGGCGCGGCAGGTGGCTTGCGCACTTTGTTCAGCGCGGCTGAAATTTCGTGTAACGCGGGGCAGGCCATAGCGGTAGTCACTCTCCTTGGGCCAACGAGGCCGGGGGGTGCCTGCCGCACTTGAGGCAAGAGTCAACTGACTGAAGGGTACACTTCCATGCGCAATCTTCTGGTTCTTTCGCTGGCTTTGAACATCTTCTTCCTGGGCGGCCTGGGCCTGGCGTTTGGCTTCCCCGGCACTCGTGCCACGCAGGCGCAAACGGCAGACGAAGGCAAGCCGGCGCTGCCCTCAAAGGAGAAGCAGTCGTCGGAGTTCAGCCCCGAGCAGCTGGTGCGCCTCGCCGGCGACCTGGCCTGCTGGGGACGCGACAACAAGCATGCGGGCGCCTTGGCCGTAGCCTCGAGCATTCTCTCCTCGGTCAAGGTCAAGGAGTCCAAGGCCCTGGAAAAGAAGTTCAGCGCCGAGGGCGAAGGCAGCGCCATCACGGCGGACTCCCTGCTGGCCGAGGCCAAGAAAATGGCGGGCGAGGGAGGCTCTCCCTTCATGGAGGCCATTGCCAAGCTCGGCATGCAGGGCCGCGGTTCCACCAAGGGCGTTCTGCAGGCCCGGGGCACGATTGCCGCGGCAGGCAAGAACGAGAAGGGTGAAGCCCAGGTCGGTGCGGTAGTGGAGAAGATGACCTTCACCGTGGGCGAGCTGGCCGCCATCTGGGTGGGCGGAGACGGCACCACGGACCTCGACCTCTTCATCTTCGACTCCACCGGCAAGGTGCTGATTGCCAGCGACACCCGCCCCGGCGACTCCTGCTGGGTGGAGTGGGTCCCCACGGAATCGACCTACTACATCCAGATCGTGAACTGGGGCCCCAAGAAGAACACCTTCACGATTGTGTTGAACTAATGCCAACCGGGGGAGGGTCCACCCTCCCCCGCTTCTTTCCGAACCGCCCTGCCCTGCCGCGCGCGGGGCAGAACCTTTGAATCAACCCCGCGAGGATTCCATGAGTTACGGCAAAGCCGCCCTGATGTTCCTGGTGGCCACTGCGCTTGCCGCGGTGGCATTGCAGGCTCCGAGCCAGGCATCAGTGACTGACCCGGCGAGGCCCGCAGCCAAGGTCCTGCGCCAGGACCGGCCCGAGGCTCGCCTGCCCCAGCTGCTCGAAGGCGAACAGGAAGCCTGGGCCCCCGAGAAACCGCTGGACCTCAGCGGGCCCATGCCCAAAGACGAAGAAGTCAGCGCCGCCATTTCCAAAGGCATTGAGCACCTTCTCAAGAGCCAGGAAGAAGACGGCTCCTGGAACGAGCTGCTCATGGGCACCATGCTCTCGTTCGTGGCGGACTACGCGCTTGATGCCGTGTCCCTCACTTCGCTGTGCAGCATGGCGCTGCGCGCTCACATCAACTACGACAAGGCGCGCATCGAGCCGGCCCTGGCCAAGGCCGTCGATTTCGTCATGGGCCAGGTTTTCCGCGGCAAACTCCCGCTGCGCACCTGGTATGCCAACTGGCGCTACACCACGGGCCTGCAGTTCCTCGCCCTGGAATACCAGAGTACCCCCGACGCCGACCGCAAAGCCATGCTGCAGGCCTGCGCGCGGCGCATGGTGGGCAGCCTGCTCAAGATCCAGTTGACCAACGGCGAAACCCCGCTGCTCGAACGCGCCAATGCCGCGCGCATGAGTGAGGCCGCGGCCGCCTACAAACTGCGCGGGCAGCTCGGACTGGTGCTGCAGCTCCCCACAGATGGCGACTATCGCGGCGGCGCGCTGGTCAAGGATATGCAGATCAACAGCCCCTCCCACCTCGCGGGAGTCAAGGCCGGCGACCGCATCATCGAGTGTGAGGGCCTGCGCATCGAAAATGCCGTCGATTACTACCTGCTGGAAACAAGTTTCTTCTGCGGTCAGTCGGTGGCGCTCAAGGTCAAACGCGACAACAAGGTGGAGAGCATCACCTGCAACATCCCCCTGGCCTGGGCCGCCTATCTGGGCATGGAAGTGGGCGGCAACAAGGGAGACAAGCCCGAAATCACCCGCTTCTTTGACCTCTCGCCGGCCAAGGCCGCGGGCTGCGCCATCGGCGACATCGTCACCGAACTGGGTGGCGCCGCCATCTTGACCCCACAGGACTACTACAACCAGCTCTACAAGCTCAAGATCGGAGAGAAGGTCAAGATTGTCCTCAAGCGCGGCGAGCAGACGCTTTCCGGTGAATTGATGGCGACGCTGGCGCCTGACGGCGATCTGGGCATTTACGTCGCCAACGAAGATGTCAGCAGCGATGAGGGCATCCTCGTCGGCGCCTCCATGGTGCGCCCCGCCCACGGCCCCGTTGTTCCCGGCCCCGGCGGCGCGGCTCTGGGCATGAAGCCCGGGGACCGCCTGACCCATGTCAACTGGATCCCGGTCTCCTCGGCGGATCAATTGGCGGGCCTGGAAGCCACCATTCCCGCCGGCATTCAGGTGCGCGTTCACTACACGCGCAACGGGCAGAAGTTCGAGGGCTTTGTGGTGGCCCGCGCCAAGCTCTCACCCGGATCCCTGGGCGTGGTACTGGACGTCGTCAACGCGGCCGACCCGCCCCGCATCAAGTCCCTGCTGCCCCAGGGCCCCGGCGCCAACGGCGGCCTGCAGCCCGGCGACGAAATCGTTTCCATCGCCGGCATCAACACCCCCACCCACATGTTCTTCTGGCGTGTCATGGCCAAGTTCTACGCCGGCGAGACCGTGGAGGTGCAGATCAAGCGCGGCGGCAAGCTGCTCAAGGGCAACTTCACGCTCTGGAAGGCCGACAAGTCCTTCAGTGATGTCGAAGAGGGCGGCTGGGCCTACTACCCTGAACTGGGCGAGGCCACAAGCTTCGGCACATCCGCGGCCCTGCTTGCGCTGTATGAGGCTTCTTCCGTGTTCGGCATCAAGGTGCCGGCCCAGTCCATCAAGGCGGGCGAGAACATGGTCAACGCCATGCGCTGTCTGGACCCCAACATCGCCGGGCTGGAAACCTACGCCTACCGCCGTGGAACGCTCGAAAAGTTTCCCGGCCTGCAGGGCTACGTTCAGGACGTGCGCGGCTGTCTGGGACGCAACGCCATCTGCGAACTGGCCATGTTCAAGGCCAAGCGCCGCACGCAGCAGCACCTGGAGAAGACGCTTCTGGCCTGGGTGGACCTGCGCGGCGAACTCGATCGCGTGCGCAGTTTCCCCCTGACCCACCTGCAGGAGCTCTACAACAACGCGGCCTACTACTGGGTGTTTGGCCACTACTACGCCGCCAAAGCCGCGCGTGAGGCCGGCGGCAAGGTTTACGACAAGGTCAATGAGGTCGTGGTCAAGGCGCTGCTGCTCAAGCGCGAGAAGGACGGCACCTGGCTCAACCACGAGAGCTTCGGCAAGTGCTGCGGCACGGCGCTGGCCCTGCTGGCCTTCGGTGAAACCAAGGGCGGCTGGCGCAAGTAGGAGGAACGTTACAAGGCAGGGGGCGGCCCGCGGGCTGCCCCTTGTTCGTCGCATCTTCAGCCCTTGACGCAAACCACCTGCCGCAACGTGTGCAGGACTTCCACCAGGTCGCGCTGGGCCTCCATCACGGCGTCGATGGGCTTATAGGCACCGGGCGTCTCGTCGATCACGTCGGCATCCTTGCGGCATTCAATGCCCGCTGTTGCCGCCTCGTGGTCCGCGAGACTGAAACGCCGCTTGGCCTCGCCCCGCGACATCGCGCGGCCGGCGCCGTGCGAGCAACTGTGGAAGCTCTCAGCGTTGCCTTTGCCCCGCACGATGTAGCTCTTGGCACCCATGGAACCGGGGATGATGCCCAGGTCGCCCTTACCGGCTCGCACCGCACCCTTGCGCGTGACCAGCACCTGCTCGCCGTAATGCATCTCACGGGCGACATAATTATGGTGACAGTTCACGGCCACGAGGTCGGCGCCAAACGGCTTGATCCGGGGCACGCCGCTCACCGCGCGGATCACGGCGTCCATCATCAAGCGGCGATTGAGCATGGCGTAGGACTGCGCCCACTCTACGGCCTGCATGTAGTCGTCGAAGTGCTCGCTGCCTTCCTCCATGTAGGCCAGGTCCTGGTCCGGCAGGTTCTTGAGATGTTTGCCCAGGTCCTTCTTGGCCAGCTCAATGAAAAACGTGCCGATGCGGTTGCCCACTCCGCGCGAACCCGAGTGCAGCATGAACCATACGTGCTGTGCTTCGTCGAGGCAGACCTCGATGAAGTGGTTGCCCGTGCCCAGGGTGCCCAGATGGGCCACCGGGTGCGCGTTGCGCTGGATGTGCGGAAACTTGGCGACGATTCGGCCGTAGCCCTGTTCGAGCGCTCTGAACGCATCGGCATAGGCATCAGGCGGATTCTGCCACGCGCCTCGGTCGTTGCGGCCTCCGCCATCGGTGCGACCGTGAGGCACCGCCTTCTCAATGGCCGTGCGAACGCCATGCAGATCATCGGGCAGGTCGCTCGCCTGCAGCGTGGTTCGAACAGCGCACATGCCGCAACCGATGTCAACGCCCACAGCCGCGGGCACAATGGCGCCCCTGGTTGGCACGACGGAGCCCACGGTGGCGCCCAGGCCCCAGTGCACATCAGGCATGGCGGCAACCCACTTATAAATGAAGGGCAGGCGCGCCGTGTTGATGAGCTGGGCGCGCGCTTCGTCTTCGAGTTTGACGCCGTGAACCCACGCCTTGATCGGCGCGGCATCTTTGGTGGTGATGAGTTCGTAGTTCATGTGCTCTCACTATAACGGCAGCACACCACAACCCGAACCCGGCACCGGCCTCCGGCGAGCAGATACGCAGTACAATCTGGCCTGTGACAGCCTCTCCACTTTTGGCAAACCTGCCATGGTCCGGGGCAACCTTTACCGATGCCCTGTCGCCGCATGTGGTAAACTTCTCTCATGTACACGCCTGCCGCGCTTCTTGACATGCATGCCCGCTCTCAGAGGTCCCTGCGCGGCTTGATTGCCCATTGCGGGCAGCTTTCGGCGGAGCAACTGGCGCGCGAGATGCCTGACTTCGGCGACCCCACCCTGCTGGCGCAGTTCGCGCACGTCATGGGCGCCCAGCGTTACTGGTTGGGCTGCCTTCAGGGGCGCATCGAGGCCGAGGATCCAGCCCTGGCGGGCATGGCCGAAGCGGAGGCCTTTCGCGAAAGCATCAGCGCCCAAGTTTCGGCCTATCTCGCGGGCGCCGGCGAAGCCGAACTCAATTCGCCGCGCGCCGTAAAAACGTTCCATGGCGAGCGTACTCTTGCGCCGGCCCACGTGGTGCTGCGCACGATCACGCACATCTACGACCATAAGGGCAAGATCGCCGCCATGTGCCGCGCGCTGGGCAAGCCTATCCCTCCGGGGCTGGACTTCCCGCTGATGCAGGGGATGGAATAGTTGTTCGATATCGAACGTTCCATCTCCGGAGGCTGCATGCTGCCGGTTCTGTTCATCTCCCATGGTTCGCCCGCGTTGCCGCTTGAAACGGACGCACCCGCGCACACATTCCTGCGAGGACTGCTTGATGGCCTCCAGCCGCGCGCGATTCTTGTGCTGTCCGCGCACTGGGAACAGGAGCAGCCGACGCTCACGGCGGCGCCGCAGCACAGCGCCATTCATGATTTCTACGGTTTCCCGCAGGCCCTTTACGAGTTGGTCTATAACCCGCCCGGAGCACCGGACGCAGCCCGGCGTGCTGCGACATTGCTGGACAAAGCGGGCATGGCCGCCGCCTTGGACGTTCAGCGCGGGCTCGACCATGGCGCGTGGTCGCCCTTGCTGTTGGCGGTACCCAAGGCAGATATCCCAGTCGTCCAGATTTCGCTGCTGGCGGGCCTGGATGCGTCGATACACCTGGCCCTGGGACGGACGCTGGCGCCCCTGCGCGAAGAGGGCGTGCTGATTCTTGGCTCAGGGGGCGCGGTTCACAACTTGCGGGCGCTGGACTGGGGGAACTTTGCAAGCGTGCAGACGGCTCCCTGGGCCGCCGAGTTCCAGTCATGGCTCGACAGCACGATGGCGATGACGGGCGAAATCCGGAGCGCAAGACTAGCGTCCTGGCTGGAGGCCCCCGGGGCGCGCCAGGCGCATCCGCGTGCGGAGCACCTGCTGCCGTTACACGTTGCCGTGGGCGCGGCCGAGGGTGAACGGGCGCTCAAGATCCACGATACATGGCAGATGGCCAACATGAGCATGGCCGCCTGGCGACTTGGTTAGCTGCCCAGTGGCGGCCCAGGGGCATGGAGCGAGCGTTCTGCGCTACCAGCCGGCAGCGCAGCCGTCTTTGCGACTGTCGCTGCCCCCGACCAGCAGGCCGTTCTCCCGCAAGATCACCTGCCCGCCACCGAAGTGAATGCGCTCAAAGCCCTTGAGTTCCCGAAGCTGATGCCCGCACTTCCGCAGGGCTTCCAGCGTGTCCAACGCCATTCCTTCCTCGACCAGCACCCGCCCCCCCGGCTCTTGCGCACCCAGCCCCGGCTCTGACGCCGCAAGCTGCCAGCGCGGCCGGTCCAGCGCCTGTTGCGGGTTCAGGCCCAGGTCCACCATGGCACTCAGCACCTGGAAGTGCGCCTGAGGCTGCATGTGCCCGCCCATGATTCCAAAGCAGGCGTGCAACTCCCCTTCGCGCGTGGTCAGCGCCGGTATGATGGTGTGGTAGGGCCGCTTGCCGCCCTGCAGCGCGTTGGGGTGGGTCTCGTCGAGCGAGAACAGCGCCCCGCGATTTTGCAGACTCACGCCCGTGCCCGGCACCACCAGGCCCGTGCCCATGCCCATGTAATTGCTCTGAATGAAACTGCAGGCGTTGCCCTCGCCATCAATCACACTGAGGTAAACGGTGTCCGACCCGCCCAGGGGGTCGCCCGCTTCAACCTTGACCGCGGCCTGCTCGCTGATCAGCGCGCGCCGACGGGAGGCGTAATCCTCCGCGCAGAGTTCACGCAGCGGAATCTCCGCAAAGGCCGGGTCGCACACGAAACGCTGGGCGTCGGCAAAAGCCAGGCGCATGCACTCGATCATGCAATGCACCCGCGAGGCCTCGTCCATCTGGCCCAACTCAAAGCCGCGCGCCAGATTGCAGGCCAAAATGGCTGCAAGTCCCTGGCCGTTGGGCGGGCACTCGTAGAGCGTGACCCCGCGGTAGTTTGTGGCCAGCGGGGTCTCCCAGGTGCTCTCGTGCAGGCTCATGTCTTCCGGGGTAATCCAGCCGCCGTACTTGCGCACGTGTTCACTGAGCTTGCGCGCAAACAGCCCGGTGTAGATGTAGTCAGCCCCCGCCAGGGCAATGCCCCGCAGCACACGGGCAAGCTCGTGCAGCTTCATGAGCTCGCCGGGCCTTGGCGCGCGGCCGTTGAGCAGCAGCTCCCGGCCGCTGGGTTGCTCGGGCCCTTCAGGCTCGCCGGGAGCAAAGCCCGGACGGCGCAGCAACTTGTCCACCCCCAGCGCCCAGGAAGCGCCTATCCACTCACTGACGCCAAAGCCCTTCTCCGCCGTCTCAGTGGCCGGCGACAGCAGCCGCGCCAGGGGCACGCTGCCAAAGCGAGTCAGCAGCGACTCCCAGCCGCGCACGGCCCCCGGAACGGTCACGGCCGCGCCCGAGAAGCGCGGCATGGCAGCGTGACCGCGCGCCTTGAGCTCGGCGATGGAAGCGGCCTTGGGGGCGCGTCCGGAGCCGTTGAGCGCGTGCACCCGCCTGGACTTTGCGTCGAAGTAGAGCGCGAACATGTCCCCGCCGAGGCCGTTGGAAACGGGCTCCACCACGCACAGCATGGCAGCCGCTGCCACGGCGGCATCGGCGGCGTTGCCGCCTTCCTGCAGAACGCGAAGCCCCGCCTGCGCGGCCAGGGGCTGGCTGGTTGCGACCATGCCGCGCGTGGCCAGAACGCAGGAGCGGCGGGAGCTGAACTGGAAGTCGTGGTTCATGGCTTATGCCTGGGCCTGGGCCTCAAGCTCTTCCCAGCGGGCATACATCGCCGCCAGCTCGCGGGAGGCGGCTTCACGCCTGGCCGCAAGCCTGGTGGCCTCGGCCTTGCCCTGGGGACGGGTGTACAGCGCGGCATCGGCCAGTTCAGCGTCAAGGCGGGCCACCTCCTGCTCCAGCTTCTCGATCTGCGCGGGCAGGTTCTTGAGTTCGTTCTGGACGCGTCGGCGCGCCCTGCGGGCCTCGTCATCGGAGTTTCTGGCCGCGGCCGGCGCGGGTGCCGGCGAAGGTGGCGTGGCCGCCTGTCGCAACTCCTCCAGCAGCGCCTCGATGTCGCCCTCATGGAAGCGGGCGTGGCCGCTGCCATCGAGAAAGAGGATGCGCGTGCATACACGGTCAAGGAAGTAGCGGTCGTGGCTGACGACCAGCACGGCGCCGCTGAAGGCTGTCAGGGCCTCCTCGAGCGCGCGCAGCGTGGGCAGGTCGAGGTCGTTGGTGGGCTCGTCCAGGGCCAGCACGTTGCCGTTCTGGAGCAGCAGCTTGGCCAGCAACACGCGGTTGCGCTCGCCGCCGGAGAGCCGGCGGATCTTGGTGTGTTTGCGCTGTCCGGGGAACAGGAACTGGTCCAGGAACGGCGCCACACGCTGCACGCGGCCGGCTACGTTGATCACGCCGTCGTGGTCGTGGGCGATCTCCTCGACGACGCTCTTGTCTTCATCCAGCACCGAACGCGTCTGGTCAATGCGGGCGACCTTCACCGTCTCGCCGATCTCGACTTCGCCGCTGTCGGGCGCAAGTTCGCCCGTCAGGATGCGCAACAGCGTGGTCTTGCCCGTGCCGTTGGCCCCGACGATGCCAAGGCGCATGCCCGCTGTGATGTCCAGCGAGACATCGCGCAGCACGGTCCGCCCGTTGAAGCTCTTGCTCACGTGCTTGAGGCGCATGACCTTGCCGCCCAGACGCGGGCCCTCAGGAATCGCAAAATCCAGCTCCTGGCGCGTCTGAAGTTCCGCCTGGGAGGTCATCTCGCGGTAGCGGCTCACCCGCGCCTTCTCCTTCGTTGTGCGGCCGTGGGCCCCGCGCCGGATCCAGGCCGTCTCGCGCCGGATGGTCGCCAGGCGGTTCTGCTCCGTCGCGGCTTCAGCCTCCAGGCGGCGAGCCTGTTCCACGAGAAAGTCCTGATAGCTGCCGTCGGTCGAATAAAGCTTGCCGCGGTCCACCTCCACGATGCGGTGCACCACGCGGTCAAGAAAGTACCGGTCGTGCGTGACCATGATCAGCGGAGTGCGGCCCTGCAACAGGAAGTCCTCCAGCCAGTCGATCGCCACGACGTCAAGATGGTTGGTGGGCTCGTCCAGCAGCAGCACGTCCGGCTCGGAAAGCAGCAGCGCCGCCAGGGCCGCGCGCCGCGCCTCGCCCCCGGAAAGCGACTCGCAGGGCGCATCAGCGTTGCGCAGGCCCAGGTGCGCGATCATCTCCTCGACGCGGTGCTCGACGGCATGGCCGCCCATGTCGCCAAGCCGCGCGTCCAGGCGGCTCTGCTCGGCAATCAGCTCGGCGAGGTCGCCGGGGGACAGGCCGGGCACCGCCATCTGCTGGTGCAGATGCTCCAGGCGCCCCAACAGCTCCTCGCGATTGCCCAGACCCTGGCGCACCACATCGCGCACCCGCCCGCCTGCAAGGCGCGGCTGCTGGGAGAAGAAGCCGATGCGCAGCCCCTGCGCCGCGGTGCGCTGGCCGCTGTCGGGCGCCTCAACCCCGGCCAGCAGGCGCAACAGGGTGGACTTGCCCTCGCCGTTGGGGCCCACCAGGCCGACGCGCTCGCCTTCAGCCAGCCCGAAGCTGACGGAGTCCAGCACGACGCGGCTGTCGTAGCTCTTGCTGGCGTTGGTCAGGGCGAGAATCGACATGGGGCGAGCATATCACGCTTAAGCAAGATGGCATGGCCGCGCGTGATCTTGAACTCCCAAAGGCGCGCACGACGCGAGCATGATTCAGCGGCAGCGACACCGCGGCTACTCCTGAGGGGATGGAAATCCGTGAGCTTGTCGCCTGCACGGCAGCGGTATCAGTCGTCGGCGTACGTTCTTTCGAGCCGGTGGCGGTGGCCCCTGAACTGGATGTCTTCGAGCATCCAGACCCAGTCCATTGCCGGGCGATTGGCAAAGTGGCTGGTGAACAACTCCCAGGTGAGGATCTTGCGCTTCTCTTCTGGCGTTGCCCAGAAACCGACTTCGCTGTTCTTCGCGCTAATCGCGTTTTCGCGCCCTTGCGTGAGAGCTTTTGCCGTGGCCGTACTACAAGAGCCGCCATTACTGCACCCCGTGTTTACACACGGGGCTCTTAGCCCTTGATGCCGCACATGACGTTGCGGAAGCGCGTTGGCGCGCCGCCGTGCGACATCTCTGCCGTTTGGCCCTTGCCGACACCCATGACTCTGCAAGGGCCGCACGAGTCTTAAGTTAAAACATCTCGCCTTACCACGTTGTCGGCTACCTCACCTTGATCAGCGCTTTGTAGCCGGCTTCGTTTCGAATCGGCTCAATCTCCGGATCCCAATGAATATGGGCTTGGTGCGCAGCTTTAGCTTCGACTGTTTTCTTGAGGTACTCCAGAGCCTTCTTCACATCGGCAGCTTTGAGCGCTTTGGCGTCACTTTGATCTTCGTGTGTGGATGAACTGACAGAATACAAACAAGCCCAATCGTAACTCAACTTTGCAGCTAACGCAGGTTCTTGTTTGACGACCTGCGTCAGTATGTTTTGCGCCGCCGCAATGTCCTTACGCGCAGCGGCATAGTCCTTCTTCGCCACGTACGCCCCCGCTCTCGCAGTGCAGGCTCCCCAGCCCGACGGCAGCAACCTGAGCATCTCGCTGTAGGCCGCAATTGCGTCGTCGTATTCACCGGCCTGTTTCAATGCTTGCCCGCGCATGTAGTGGTACACGGGATCGTTGGGTTTATCCCTCAGGCAGGCATCAAAATCCTCCAGCCCACCCTTAGTATCGCCGGCTTTCAATCGAACCTGGCCGCGTTCCATCAGAGCTGCGCTACTCGGAAGAACTTCCATAAACCTGTCGTATTGTTCGAGGGACTCCTTGAACTTCCCCCAGCAGTCAAAGTTGATGGCGCGGTTCTTGAGGACAATCGGGCTGGTGGGGTCAAGTTCGTGGGCACGCGCAAAGTCCTTTTCGGCTTTGGCATATTCCTGCAGGTGAGTGAGACAGGATCCACGGTTGCTTAGAGCCGGTACGTAGTTTGGTTCCGTTTTCAGCGCCTTGTCGAGATCGGCAAGTGCTTTGGGGTAGTCTTCAAGCATCAGGTATGCGCCGCCACGAGCAGCGAGGTACACGAACCCGGAGTCAAGCTTTACCGCTTTTTCGAACTCCGCCAGCGCCTTCTGGTGCTCATTGCGGAGCTGGAAAGCGCTTCCACGCCCGAGATGGGGCAGCGCAGATTTCGGGTCGAGTTTGCTGGCGCGCTGGTACTCCTTGTCTGCTTCGTCGAGCTTCCCCTTGATTGCCCAACAGTCGGCACGGCAGCAGATGGCACTGATGTAGCTGGGATCCTTCTCCAGCGCCTTCTCGAATTCGGCTTCGGCTTCGTCGTACTTGCGTTGAACGAGGTACACGCAGCCGCGGTTGTGAAACGGAAATACGTGCTCAGGGTTGAGTTCCTCGGCTTTGTTGAAATCGGCAATGGCATCGTCGTACTTGCGCAACTCATGCCTGCAAAGGCCTCGGTTAATGTACGCCGCAAAGTAGTCAGGTTCGGCAGCAATGGCCGCGTCAAACTCCTTGATCGCCTTTTCAAACTGGCGCTTGCCGTACAACGCCGTGCCGCGGTTATAGGCATCCTTCGCGTCCTTGGCTTGAACCGGCAGCGGGCCAGGATTGCTCGCGACCTGACTCGAAGCGCTCGTTTGCGCAGGAGCGCCAAGCAGGATAATGGTCGCAAGCACCGCAAGAACGAGTCGTTTCATCGGAGTATCCCCATGCAGGCGTCAAACTGCGAGTGCGATGCGCCCCTTCAATCAACTTGCCAGGCGGGGCGTTCTCCCGGAACTGTTTCTGCAACCTTGCTCGCGGGCATTTACTGCTGTGTCCCTGAGTTACGCCTTCACCGAATTGCCGGCGATCACGGCTTCGCGGATCTGGCTCGCCAGATCGACCAGGGCGCCGGGCGAGTGCGGCAGCATGATCGTGTTCGTCTGACCGTTTTGCCCGAGTTCCTTCAGCGTGTCGAAGTACTGCGTCAGCAGAATCAGGTTGAGCACTTCCTGCGCGCTGGCGCCCTTGACCGACTTCTGGAACTCGCCCATGCTCTCGCGCAGGCCCTCGACAATCGCGCGCCTTTGATCGGCGATACCCTTGCCCTGCAGCGCCTTGCTCTGGGCTTCCGCTTCGGCCTGCTTGACCTTCAGTATCCGCTCGGCCTCGCCCTTCTCGCTGGCCGCCACACGCAGGCGCTGCGCCGCGTTGATTTCGTTCATGGCGTCTTTGACCTTCCGGTCCGGCTCGATGTCCGTCACGAGCGCCTTGAGGATGCCGTAGCCGAAGCCGGCCATCATCTGTTCAAGTTCGGCCTTCACGGCATCGGCGATTTCATCCTTGCGGTCAAACACGGAGTCCAGCGTCATGCGCGGCACGCGCGCACGCACCACGTCATACACGAACGCGGTGATCTGCGTGCCATGGCTGTGGAGTCGATAGAAGGCGTCATAGACGCGCTCGGGCAGCACGAAGTATTGAACCGCCACGACAATCACGGCGAACACGTTGTCTTCAGTCTTGGTTTCCACGCGCACGTCAAGCTGCTGCACCCGCAGCGAGACCCTTCCGCTGACGCGATCCATGATCGGCGTTTTGAAGTGCAATCCCGGCTCCAACAGGCGATTGAACTTGCCCCAGGTCTGGAGTACGCCCACTTCCTGCTGCTGAACCACAACCAGCGAGCCCATCAGCAGGGCCAGCAGGTAAACCAGCAGCAGAGCACCCAGCCCTGCACCGGCGGGCCAGAACAATGCCGCGCCCGCGATGGCTCCGGCCAACAGCAGGATGCCCAAGGCGCTGAATATGAGCCAAATCGTGCCCGATGTGATGGTCATGCCGTGTCTCCCGAAATCCGCAGTGCATTGCACATGTTAGACGCGGCAGCGGCGATTAGAAGCACCTTGAGCGTTTGTAGCGCGCAAAGTTGTGTTCGGCAGTGCGGCTTGCAGCAGGCCCAAGACTTCGGTGTCCTTGGTCTTCTCAGGTTCGCTCAACAAGCGCGGCGACAGCGGACGGCAGCTCACACAAAGACACGGAGACACAAAGAACTTCAAAGGCTCTCACGCAAAGCGCTACGCGGCGGCAAGACTGGCCCAGGGTGCCAGGCTTGGGGAAACGGGGAACATGGGGATAGAAGCCCCGTCAGGGGAGACAACCTGCGCCCGCTCCACGTCAGCCGATTTCGTACTGCGTGATCAGCCACGGCAGCCAAACGCCGGGCTCGGGCTGGATCTTGTCGCAATACTCCGCCACGCGCTTGGCATCTTCGTAGATGTCAATGAAGCCGCGCGCGTTAGGCGTGATGCCAAACTTTCGCTGGGCGTCTTCTTCCATGCCGTTGCAAAGCCAGGAGTGAAAGCCAAGCACGTTCATGTGGCCCTCGACAGTTTCCCGGCCCAATACCTCCCAGCCCAATTCGACCCCGGGTGCAGGAGGCAAAGCCGCCGCCAGCTGGCCCCATACTTCGGTGTCCTTGGTCTTCTCGGGTTCGCTCAACATGCGCGGCACAAGATCGCGAGGCAGCGCAATGCCGATAGCAATGAAACCCGCCGGAACGCGGCCAATAGCAGCCACCAGCTCACGCAGAGCCTCGACACTCGCAAACACCGTCGGCCAGCGCAGTTTGTCCGTCGTTGCGCCGCGACAACTTGCCTCAACCCAAGCCTGAATGTGTCCAACTTCAGCATCGGTCAAACCAAGCCGCGCGGCCGTCGCCAAGAGCTGAGCACGATCACCGTTGGAGAACCACTCGGTGTCCGGCAGGATTCCATCGCGCATGCAACCCGAAGCGCTCACAATCGGATCACGCACCCGATGAGCCGGATGCCAAGCATCGCGCGCTTTGGGTTTGATCAGGAAGTAGCCGCCAGAGATGAGGTCCATTATC
>ERZ761603.1818-NODE-1818-length-15434-cov-38.917550_pt1 | contig 15434 bp, 13 predicted proteins | sample MGYA00511879_ERZ761603 | MGnify/ENA primary metagenome ERZ761603 (study PRJEB28899, sample SAMN02850040) | bioreactor sludge metagenome | biome: EBPR Sludge; feature: EBPR Bioreactor; material: flocular biomat | place: Australia: Thorneside Wastwater Treatment... | reverse complement strand
GATCATCCGCGCTGGCCAGATCGAGTTGCTGCCCATTGCCGGCGGCATCGAGCATCGCCAGGGTCAAGGACACACCCGTGTCATCGTCGGAAAGGGAGGTCAGTATGGCCACCTGGACCGCAAGCCTTTCAAATGCGAGCGCCCCCGGGTTGCCTGGATCGCCTTGCAGAACGGCCCATGCGTCGTAATGCAGGAGATTGACCAAGGGATCGATTCCCAACACCTGCTTGACCGACTGGCTTGCCAGGTTGGGCGAGATTCCCAGATCGATCGCGTCCTGTACCAGGGTCGTCAGGGGGTTCATGGTGCTCGCCCCCAGCGGCGCCGTGAGTTGCAGCAGCGTGACGATGAGGTCGCCACCATTGGGATCGAGAATGTTCTTCGCCGCACTGACCGGACTTTCCGCGTTTGCCGCGTTGTCGGTGTAACTCGCGACGACGCGAATCTGTCCTCCGGCGTCACCGGCTGCCACGTCATAGTGAGCACCGTTCGCTCCGGCAATGTCGATCCAGTTGCCGCCGTTCAAGACCTGCCATTGATAACTGACTGCAGCGGGAACACCATCCGGATCATTGACGGTGGCTGCGAGCGTCTTTCCCAAACTGCCGACGCCCGAGATCAGCACCGTTCCGGGATGGTTGACATTGCCGCCTGCCGGTACCGGACTCAGACCACCCGGGTTCAGCCAGAAGAGGCCGTCGCTGAACTGGATCAACTCCACGGTGGCGAGCGTGTCGCTCCCCTCGGAAGTATTGCCGGTCTTGCTGTCGCTGACCAGATAAGAGTCGGTCGAAACGTCGTAGGTGACACTGTATTCGACACTCGCCCCCGAATAGACTGCGGTGTCGCTGCCGTCACCTCCGTCCAGGCTGTCGTCGCCACTGTCTCCCTTGAGGCCATCATCACCGCTACCTCCGAACACCTGGTCGTTACCGCTGCCGGCGACCACGATATCGTCACCAGCACCAGCGTAGACGATGTCATCGCCAGCCTTCAGATCGAAATACTCGTCCTTGCCGCTGCCCGAAATCGTGTCGCTGGCATCCGTACCAGAGACTGGCGGTGCCATCACGACGCCGGAACCCGGGATGTTCCCCGCCGAAAGATTGGCGATGAACACTCCGCTATCGTAGATGTGGTCGCCGGTATCGGCGATACCGATCTTTATCCTGTTGATGCCTGCCTGAATCGGGGCGACGATCTTCAGTACATGGCTGACACCATCGTATTCGATCGGCAAAACGTTGCTGGCGTTGTCGATGAAATATCCTGCCGCCAGATTGGCGCTGACCACGCTCAAAGGATGCATCGGGTCGTGGCTGAAGAGTGCATAGTTGACGCCATTGACCAGGACCACCGCGGAGTCGACGAACTGATCGACCCATTCCGGATACTCGTCCGAACCGAATACCAGGTCGAAACTCACCGAGGTAGCGCCGGGATCGGCAACCGTAAAATCGAACCTCAGGGTGGTGGCGTCATAGGACTGCGTTTGAAAAACCGTATTGACCACTGCGTTGATGTCGGGGTCACCGTTGTCGAATCCGCTGCTCCCGCTGTTGTCGTCCCCGAACCAGCCTACGGTGTTGCTCGTCCCCGGTGTGGTACCGGAAGTGAGCAACAATCCCGCGCCGATGCCGAGGGGAGCCAGCGAGCCATCGTAGAAGTTGACGGCGGAAGGTCCGGAAACCACCATCTGCACGGACCCGGCAACGATACTGATCCCGGAATCAGGGGCCAGGAGGGCGCTCGTCAGGGCCGCGTAGTTGGACCCCGCATAAACGGTAAAAGGTGTCGGCATGGCGCGAACTCAGGAAAAAAGGACAGCGTAGAGGGCGCTCCTTAAGTCCACCTTAACGATGATGACTCTATTGCCGACCAACCCTTCCAGCAACAGCCCTTTCGGCACTCCGGCCGGATGGTGGGCACAGTGCCGCCGCTCTCCTTGCTTGTGCCGCGGAACTTGTTGATACTCGCCAAACTCAAGGCTCATTTAAGCGGAGACACCAAACATGAACGAGCAGGAACAGAAGGCCATTCTGACCCTCAGTCTGATGGCCGCTTTTGCCGACGGCAGCAAGGACGAGAACGAGCGGGCCGAACTGAAGCGGATCGCCGATGCGCTGGCCGGCGAAGGATCGATCAATCTCGCCGCGCTGTACCAGGATGTGCTGCTCAAACGGGTGTCGATGTCCGCAGCGGTGGCCATGCTGGGCACGCCGGAAGCGCGGCAACTGGCCTTCGAGATGGCGGTCTGCATCTGCGACGCCGACGGGGTGCAGTCGCCGGCCGAAAAGCAGTTCCTCGCCGATCTGCGCAGCGCTCTGGCGCTCGACGTGGCGCAGGCGACCGCCTACTCGCGGCAGGCGGAGGAGATCGCCGGTCTGCCGGTGACCTGGGGTGCGAGCGCCGGGACGACCAGCCCGCCGCCGGCCGGGCCGGAACCGTCCGCCGCCGGCCCGGCGTCGATCATGAGCGAGACCGAACTGGACAAGACGATCCTCAACGCGGCGATCCTCAACGGCGCGCTCGAACTGCTGCCGGAGTCGCTGTCGACCATGGCGATCATCCCGCTGCAGATGAAGCTGGTCTACGGCATCGGCAAGTCCTACGGCTTCGAACTCGATCGCAGCCACATCAAGGATTTTCTCGCCACCCTGGGCGTCGGACTGACCTCGCAGTATCTCGAACAGGCCGGCCGCAAGCTGCTCGGTGGCCTACTCGGCAAGATCGGTGGCGGGCTGCTGCGCGGCATCGGCAAACAGGCCGTCAGTTCGGGCATGAGCTTCGCCAGCACCTACGCGCTGGGACATGTCGCCAAGCGCTACTATGCCGGTGGCCGCAGCTTCTCGACCCGAATGCTGCGCGACTCCTTCGACAATGTGCTCGGCGAGGCCAAAGGCCTGCAGACCCGCTACCTGCCCGAGATGCAGGCCCGGGCACGCACGCTCGATGCGGCACAGATCGTCGACCTGGTGCGCAGGAGCTGAGCTCCGCAGCACCGTTTGCTTGCCGCCGCGCCACCTGCCGGATGCCGCTTTGCCGGGCATGGACACCGATGCTGACCTTCGATAATCGCTTTCTGCGCGAATTGCCGGGCGACCCGCTGCACCACAACGTGCCGCGACAGGTCTTCGGCGCCTGCTGGTCGCCGGTCGATCCGACGCCGGTCGCCGCACCCACTCTGCTCGCCTACTCGCCCGAGGTGGCGGCAGCGCTCGATCTCGACGCAGCAGTGATGGCGTCGCCGGAACTGCTCGCCGTCCTGGCCGGCAACCGCCTGCTGCCCGGCATGGCCAGCTACGCCAGTTGCTATGGAGGCCACCAGTTCGGGCAGTGGGCCGGGCAACTCGGCGACGGGCGGGCCATCCTGCTTGGCGAGGCGATCAGCCGGCAAGGGCAACGCCATGAACTGCAGTTGAAGGGCGCCGGTCCGACGCCTTATGCACGACGGGCCGATGGACGTGCCGTGCTGCGTTCGTCGATCCGCGAGTTCCTGTGCAGCGAGGCAATGCATCATCTGGGCGTACCGACAACGCGCGCGCTGAGTCTGGTCGGCACCGGCGAAACGGTCGTTCGTGACATGTTCTACGATGGACATCCGGTCGGCGAACCGGGAGCGGTGGTCTGCCGGGTCGCGCCCTCGTTTACCCGCTTCGGCCATTTCGAACTGCCGGCAGCGCGCAACGACCGCCCCTTGCTGCAACGACTGGTCGAGTTCACCATGACGCGCGACTTTCCGGACCTGGCTCTCGACCCGGCACGGGATCTGGCGGCCTGGTTTACCGAGGTGTGCGAGCGCACCGCGCACCTGATGGCGCACTGGATGCGCGTCGGTTTCGTGCATGGGGTGATGAACACCGACAACATGTCGATTCTCGGCCTGACCATCGATTATGGTCCTTATGGGTGGATCGATAATTTCGATCCCGGTTGGACGCCGAACACCACCGACGCCTCGAGCCGCCGCTACTGCTTTGCCCGCCAACCGGGCATCGCGCGCTGGAATCTCGAACGGCTGGGCGACGCGCTGGCGTTGCTGATGTCCAGACCGGACGACCTGGTCGCCGGACTCGAGCGTTACGACGAGATCTATGCGGCCGATTTCTGCACGGCCTACGCCGCCAAGCTCGGCTTGTCGGAGTGGCAGCACGACGACGGCGAACTGCTCGAGGAACTGTTCACACTGATGCACCGGGCCGAGATCGACATGACGGAGTTCTTCCGCAGCCTGGCACGACTGGACAGCGATCAGCCCGATCCGGTGCTGCTGCATGCCGCCTTCTACCGGGCCGATCTCAGGCAGCACCATGCCGGGCAGCTCGAACGCTGGTTGCGACGCTATGCGGCCCGCCTGCGCGAGGACGGACAAGCCACCGCGATGCGCACGGCACGCATGAATGCCGCCAACCCGCGTTACGTGCTGCGCAACTATCTCGCGCAACAGGCGATCGACCACGCCGAACAGGGCGACACGCAGATGATCCATGACCTGCTCGACGTCCTGCGCCACCCCTACGATGAGCAGGTGGGGCGCCAGACCTTCGCTGCGCTGCGTCCCGACTGGGCGCGTCACCGCGCCGGCTGTTCGATGCTCTCCTGCAGTTCCTGAAGGGCGGGCCGGCAAGGTGCGCTAGAATGCCGGGTATCGATCGCCCTCTGTCTCGCCCAACAAGGAACTGCCATGCCGTTTACGTCCGATCTGGTCGGCGAACTCAACACCCTGATCCACTTTGATCTGGACACCACCCAGCAAGGAATCAAGATCCACAAGACCGCCGATCCGGAGATCATCGCCGCAACCCGGCGGCTGCACGCCAAGGGACTGCTGACCCAGATCGATGGCGGCTATCTGACCAGCCTCGGCCGCGATGCGGCAGAACACGCGCAGGCAGCACTGACGATCCTGACGTCGCTTCCTTACGGCACGAGCCGCTAGGCCTGGGCGGGCAGGACAACCCCAGCCACCACGGTCGCAGACTGTCCCGGCCTTATCGCGAAAAATGGAGTAGCCATGAACCTTTTTTCCTGGCAGCGCCTGCTGCTGACTGCTCTGCTTGCCGCCATGCCGCTGGCCAACGCCACCGCAGAAGCGGCCCGGCCGCGTGTCGGACTGATCCTCGGCGGCGGCGGCGCACGCGGCGCGGCGCACATCGGTGTCCTCGAGGTACTCGAAAGACTGCGCGTCCCGGTCGACTGCGTCGCCGGCACCAGCATGGGCGCCCTGGTCGCTGGAGTCTACGCAAGCGGGATGACCCCGGCCAGGATGCGCGAGGAACTCGCCAGGGCCGACTGGGATGATCTGTTCCAGGATGCTCCACCTTTCTCCCGGCGCAGCTTCCGCAACAAGTTGCAGGACAAGCGTTACCTGCCTGCTTCGGAAACCGGCGTCGGCCCCGATGGTGTGAAGTACCAGACGGGGATCGTCACCGGGCAGAAGATCAAGCTCTTCTTCAACGAACTGGTCGGCGACCATCTGGGTCAGCGCAAGATCGAGCATCTCGCCCTGCCACTGTCGATCATCGCCACCGACATCGTGCACGGCACACGCGTCGTTTTTCGCAGCGGCAACCTGTCCTCCGCCATGCGTGCCAGCATGTCGGTTCCCGGCCTGATGTCGCCGGTGGACATCGACGGTCAGAAACTGGTCGATGGAGGCCTGGTCGATAACGTACCGATCGACGAAGCACGTTCCCGCTGTCAGGCCGACATCGTGATTGCCGTGAATGTCGGCTCACCGCTCCTCAAGGCAGACGAAATCGGCAGTCTGCTGAGCGTTTCGGCGCAGATGGTGAATATCCTGACCGAGCAGAACGTCGTCCGCTCGCTGGCCACCCTGAAACCGACCGACATCTACATCAAGCCCGACCTCGAGGGAATCACCGCCGGCGATTTCAAGCGCACCTCGGAAACGGCCGATCGCGGCGTGCAGGCAGCGGAAGCACTGGCGCAGCGCCTGCGTCCGCTGGCGGTGAGCGAAGCCGCCTACGCTGCCTGGACGGAGAGAATCCAGGTGGCCCGTGCTGCCCCGCCGCCGGTGCAGGAAGTCCGGATCGCCGAAATGAAACGGGTCAACCCGGCGGTGGTCGAGAAGCATATCGAGATCAAGCCGGGTGACCATGTGTCACCGTCCGAAATCAATGAGAACCTGATGCGCATCTACGGCGAAGGCTACTACGAGGGCGTCGATTATGCAGTGGACACGCTGCGCGAACGCGACATCCTGCGCGTCACGCCGATGGAAAAGAGTTGGGGCCCGGATTACCTGCGCTTCGGCGTCAATCTCGACAGCAACTTCAAGAGCGATTCCAGTTACACCTTGCGCATGGCTTATCAGAAGACCTGGCTCAACCCGCTGGGCGGCGAATTCGTGGCGTTTGGCGAGATCGGTTCGAACCACGGCATCGGGATGGACTATTACCAACCGGTGGACGAACGTCAGCGCTACTTCCTGGAAACCAACCTGCGTTATGGAAGCCAGATCAGCAGCGTCTATCAGGACGACCAGAAGCTTGCCCAGTACCGGACGATCAAGGGTGCGGCCAAACTGGGCGGCGGCATCAACCTGGGCAGCTTCGGCCAGTTACGGGCGGGTTGGGAGGAGAACTGGTGGAACCCGGAGGTGGATGTCGGGTCACCCTTCCTGCCCGACGAATCCAAGCGCTTTGGCGGCTGGTTTGTCCAGGCCGACATCGATCAGACGAATCGCCTCTATTTCCCGACCAGCGGCTGGTTTTCGTACACCAAGTATTTCGACGCGGCGGCGGAAGGCTACAGCAAACTCAACGCCAATGTGGGCGCCTACGGAAGCTTTGGCGAATGGGTGCTGAGCAGCCGGGCGTCGTACCAGGCCTCGCCCATTGGACGCCTGCCGATCTACGATGCGGGCAGCCTCGGTGGCATGTTCAACATGACCGCCTTTGGCGTCGGACAACTGCAGGGCGACGACCTGGTCTACGGCACCCTGCGCGCCGAAAGGATCATCGGCCGTCTGCCGCTGGGCCTGCGCGGCGACATGCGGGCGGGAATCATGGTCGAAGCAGCCAAGGTGGGCACTCCCTACACCGAAACGAATCTCAGGAACTGGATCAACTCGACCGCGCTCTACATCGGTGGCGAGACCCCGCTTGGCCCGATCTTCCTCGGTTACGGCTATTCGACCTCGGGTTCGACCGGCGGCTACTCCAATCTCTACCTGTCGATTGGCGTCCCGGCCACCCAGTGAGCAAGGTGGCGACGACATCAGGCGAGGAGGAGCGGCGCCGGCCTGGCCCAGGCGTGCCTGGTGTTCAGATCAGGCGCACCAGTTGTTTGCCGAGGTTGCGCCCCTTGAACAGGCCAATGAAGGCATCGGGCGCACTTTCGATCCCCTGCGCGATGCTTTCGCGGTACTTGAGCCGCCCTTCCGCCACCAGCCGGGTGAGCTCGTGCAGCGCCTCGGGCCAGCGCTCCATATGCTCGCTGACGATGAATCCCTCGATCTTCATCCGGTTGACCAGGATGAGTTGTGGCGCACTCAGCGGGATCGCTTCGCCGTTGTAGCCGGCGATCATGCCGCATAGGGCGATGCGCGCGAAGGAATTGCAGCGCAACATCACGGCGTCGAGAATCCTGCCGCCGACGTTCTCGAAGTCACCATCGATACCCCGTGGACAGGCCGCGCCGAGCGCCGCCGCGAGCGACCGGGTGTCAGGATGCTGCTGGTAGTCGATGCAGGCGTCGAAACCGAACTCCTCGACCACGACACGGCACTTCTCCGGCCCGCCGGCAATCCCCACCGCCCGACAACCGCGCAACCTGGCCAACTGCCCGACGACGCTGCCGACCGCACCGCAGGCCGCCGACACCACGATCGTTTCGCCGGGCTGCGGCGCGATCACCTGGAGCAGGCCGTACCACGCGGTGATCCCTGGCATGCCGACGACACCGAGGTAGGCCGGGAGCGGGATCGGCGAACGATCCAGCTTGCGCAGCGCGCCCCGCCGATCTCCGTCAAGCAGTTGGTACTCCTGCCAGCCGCCCATGCCGACCACCTGATCGCCGACCTGGAAATGCGCGCTGCGCGACGCGACCACCTCGCCCACCGTAGCACCGACCATCACCTCGTTCAAGCGCTGCGCCTCGGCGTAGCTCCTGCCCTCGTTCATCCTGCCGCGCATGTAGGGATCGAGACTGAGGTAGTGGTGGCGCACCAGGACCTCGCCAGCGGCAAGCTCGGGCAACGGCGCTTCGACCAGTCGGAAGTTCCCGGCAAGCGGCTCGCCGGTCGGTCGTGAGGCCAACACGATCTGCTTATTCACTGGCCACTGGCCCCCCGATCAGCGTTCGATGAAACGCTCGATGAAGGCCGCGACCTTCGCCTGGCCGACGAAAATGCCGTAATGCCCCTCGCAGAGGATATCCGCCTGGCGCGACTGCAGCTTGCGCAACGAGGCCTGATAGTGCGCACTGTTCGACCGCAGCGCGGCGTGCAGCGGGCCGTGCACATCCTGCGCAAACAGCACGCGCCGGCCATCCGACTCGATCAGATAGGCCAGCGAACCCGGCGAGTGGCCGGGAATATGAAGGACCTCGATCGACCGATCGGCGAGCGCGATGCGGTCGCCGTCGGCCAGGCGGACATCGACCGTGCAAGGCGCCAGATGATCGCCATACCAGCATGCCGCGCTGACCCTGCTGTCGCCCGCTTCGAGGCAGTCGGCCTCGAGCGCGTGCATCGCCACGCGCCAGCCGAAGCGCCGACGGAAGGCCGCTGCGCCACCCGTGTGGTCGTAGTGGCAATGAGTGAGCAGCAGATACCGGATCTGTTCCGGCAGGACGCCAGCCGCCTCGATGTTCATCAACACGCGATCGCCGGCACGACCGCTGCCGGCATCGATCAGAGCCGCCGCCTCGCCAACATGGATGAGATAGATCGCCGCGTCGCTCTGATCCGTCTGCCCGGGACCGCCCACCTGGCAGATCTCGGAGGTGATGAAGTGCGTTTGTGGTCCCATCGTTCGCCCATTCCCTGTCAATCGCGGCCAGCAAGCACCAGAAGCAGTTCGGCGTGCGCGTCGCGCTGCTCCTCGTAGCGCCACCGATCGGTCCGGCCGTAGCAATAGCGGCCATTCCAGACGTCACCTTTGATCCTGTACAGGATCGCGGGGATCCAGCAGGCCAGCGGATCGTCCATCTCCTGGACAACGCGGTGGGCGTACTCCCACTCCCCCGCCAGTGGCGCGTCAATGGCCAGGGCGTACGCCCTGGCCGGCTGCTCACCGGCGGCAGTCACCGAGCTGGTACATCCGGCTGCTTTCATTGACTGATTACCCCACTTCTGACCGGTGGTGGCGGTGACCGCGGCTTGGGCGGCGGGGCCGGCAGCTGCGTCGGTCGATGCCACGGCCACGGTTGCAGGCCGGCGACATAGCGCAACTGGAAGCGTACGGGCCTGGCCCGCAGAATCACCGCCCCGTTGCCATCGACGATCACCGCATCGAGCTGGTGGCGCTGGTTGGCTGGCGGCAGCGCATCTCCCCAGAACTCCGGCGGGATCATGAACTCGGTGGAAGTGAAGCGCAAGCCGACCGGCCGGCCATCGATGCTGACCATGATCGCATGTCCTTCGCCGAACTGCAGCGGCGGCTCGACGGCAACACGCACTTCGAAGAGCGCGCTGTTGGCAGCAAGCGAGCCGTTGTCTTCCGGCTGAACAATGTGGAAGCGGCGATAGACGGGGAGCGCTGGCTCGGACCTGCTGCCCTCCTCATCGATTCCCCTCACCGTCGGCGGAGCGGTCCGTGCCACCGGCACCGGCTCGATCACATTGAGCGGCGGCAGGGTGACCGGTTTGGCGCCGGGTTGCGGTCTGTCGGAAAACACCGGGCTGCCGGTGCCGCGCGTGACGAATACGTCGTCGGCCTGCGCCGTGCTCAGCACGGCCAGCAGGAGACAGCATCGGGCGAGCAGTCTCCCTGCCTTCATCGTGCGCGCTCGGTTGCTCCCCACTCGGCAGTGCCCGGCGCCGGGGCAAGCGCCCGCAGCAACGCTGCGGCGACGCGTGGCGAATGGAGCATTGCCAGGTGACCGAGTCCGTCGATCGCCTGGCCGGGCGCACCCGGCAATTGCAGCTTGACTTGCGGCATCACGAAATTGTCGTGCGGGCTGTAGATGACCAGAGTATCAAGCACCGACGCCGGGTTGGCAAGGGCCGCGAGCCAGGCACTGCCCGGCTGCATCTGCCGCGCGTTGGCGCCCAAACCCAGATGGGCAAGACGGCTTCCCTGGTGTGGTGTCCCGAGCGTCACCAGTCTCGCCACGCACCCGCTTCCGAAACGTTGCAGGTAGGCGCGTGCCACCAGGCCGCCCATGCTGTGACCGACGAGCAGCAGCTTTTCGGCACCGGTTTCGTCGAGCACTGCGGCGATACGCCGGGCGAGCGGGTCGACGTAGTCGTCGATTCCTGCATGGAGCGGTTCGAGGCTGATCGTCGCCACGCTCCAGCCGGCAGCTTCCAGTCGCCGTCGGAGCCACCACCAGGCGGCACGCGAGCACCCATAACCGTGCACCAGAAGGATCGGTAAACGCCGATCAGTCGACCGTGCCGCCTGGGCGGCCCGACCCGGCAAACGGTCTGCCGCCATCCACCAGCGTTCGAACGGGAAGATCACGACGAAGTAGAGGACGCAGGCCGCGTACTCGCCGAGCACCATCTGCCCAACCTGCCACACCGACAGGCGTGGCGCCGGCGAATGCCAGACCAGGGCATAAACGTAGGTCACGACGATCAGCAGCGCGCGTAGCGCAAGCACGCCCGCCAATGCCGCGAGCACCGTGGCAGTGGGCGAGGCATCGAAAACCTGACTGGCCAGCGTCAGATAAAGGATCAGTTCCAGCGTCAATGAAACGAGAAGAATGCGTGCCAACATGACAGGGTTCGGCCTCAGGGAATCAGCGGCCGCGGCCTGCCCGACAACTCGGCGGCGAGCAGGCTGGCACTGCGTGCGACCAGAGCGTAAATCGAAAGCTGCGGGTTGGCTCCGAGACTGGTCGGAAATATCGAGCCGTCGTGCACCGACAGATTGTCCAGCCAGAAATGGCGCCCGCGATGATCGACGACACCGCGCTGTGGCGCGTCGGCCATGCCACACCCGCCCATGACGTGCGCACTGACCACCCGGCAGAGGAAGGGCTGCAGCGGCAACTCGGCAATCCCCTTGCGCGCCTCGGCCCAGGTCGAGTAGCCAGGGGCTGTCTCGTGCACCGGCGTCACCCACTGCGCACCGGCGGCGAACTGGATTTCAGCCATCGCCAGCAAGGCGCGACGGGCCGCCTCCCAGATCACATCACCCAGCGGGTAGTCGAGCACCGGCAGACCGTCACTCCCCAGCCGGACCTGACCACCGCGGCTCTCGGGGTGAAAACCGTCGCGCAGCAGGGCCAACAACACATTGACCCTGGTGAACTCGCGCATCAGCTCGACATGCGCTTCACCGAAGCCCTGCAGTGTCGTCGAGTAGAGAACCGGATGCAGCGGCGGCGTCTCCAGCTTGAAGCCGAGCGGGCCATCGATCGGCGCCTGGTGCAGAAAGTGATCGGAATAGATCGTTTGTGGCGCACCGGCGTAAGCGTCGACGCGCCCGGGCATCAGCGCCGACGAAATCACCACCGGATGCAGGAAGGTCCGCTTGCCGAGCAGACGGTGCGGGTCGGGAACACCGCTGCGCATGAGCAAAGCCGGGCTGCCTATGGCACCACCGGCGATCACGAAGTGGCGGGCGCGCAACTGCACCCGCTTGCCGGCCGGATGAATGCCGTCCGCCTGCAGGGCCACGCAGTCGAGCGCGCTGACCCGGCCACCGGTAAAACGCAGGCGCTCGGCACGCAGCCGGGTATAGAGCGTGGCACCGCGGTTGAGCGCAGCCGGGATGGTGGTCAGCAACATCGACTGCTTGGCATTGGTCGGACAACCCATGCCGCAATAGCCAAGGTTCCAGCAACCCTTGACGTTGCGCTTGATGGCGCCGGTCGGGATGCCCAGCTTCTCGGCGCCGGTCAGCAGAACCTTGTTGTTAGGATTCGGCGGCGTCTCCCAGGGACGCACCCACAGCTTGTGCTCCATCACGGCAAACCACGAACTCATGGACTCGACACTGAGTTGCCGCAGGCCGAACTGGCGCTGCCAGAACTCGAAGACGGCGGGTGGCGTGCGAAAGCTGCTGGTCCAGTTGACCGTCGTCGACCCGCCAACGCAGCGTCCCTGGAGAATGTTGATCGCCTTGTCGGCAGTCTTGCGCGCCGCCGATTCCTGGTACAGCTCGGGGTAGGCGTCGGCCTCGCGCATCTTGAAGTCGGTCGAAGAGCGCAGCGGACCCTCCTCGACCAGCACGACGCGCAGACCGGCGTCGCTCAGAAGGTCGGCGGTGACGCCGCCACCGGCTCCGGTACCGACGATCACCACATCGGCCTCCACCGTCTGGCCCTTGAGCAGAGTCGCAGCGTCGATATGCTTCCAGCCGGCGGCCAGCCCGTTCCTGATCGGATCGTGCATCAGAAATACCCCCTTGGTGGGCCGGGGTAGGCAATTGCCTCCCAGGTGTCGGGCCGTGCGTACCAGGCGCCGAAGGTCAGATCGTGCAGCGCACCGTAGGCGCCTTGCAGCAAAGCGAGGCGACTCGAGCGCCAGGACTGCAGGAAGCCGCTCACCTCGCCGACCGTGGCTTCGCGCCATGGCTTGCTGACGCCAGCCAGGACCAGGCGTCCGGGAGCGAGCACCAGCAGGCCGAACAGTTCGCCAATCTCCTTCTGGCTGGCCAGCGACAGCCCGGAAATCTCCGTGGCAATGCCATCGACCGTCAAGGCGAGCAGCCTCCTTCTCTCCTCGGTGTCTCCGGGCAGTGCCCCGGCAAGCAGAGCGCCGCACAGTGCGGTGAGCATCTCGCGCTCGCCGGCGCTCAGCCGCCGAGCGCCGGCCGCGTTCAGCCAGCCACAAAGGGAGAGCAGCAGACTGCCGGCCAGGCCGGTCTTGATGAACTGGCGACGGCTGAACATCATCGCAGCAGAATCCTCGTCAGATGGTCGAACAAGGCCCGGTAAGGCGGTTTGAAGAGGCCGATGGCGGACAGCCGGGACTGACGGAACACCGCCTTGCGGACCGAGAAGGTCTCGAAGCCGGCGAAGCCGTGGTAGCAACCCATGCCGCTCGGACCGACGCCACCGAAGGGAAGCTCCTCCTGCGCGATGTGCAGGATGGTATCGTTGATGGTGACGCCACCGGAGACGGTTTCATCGAGCACGCGTTCGATCTGCGTGCGATCGGTATCGAAGTAGTAGAGGGCCAGTGGTCGTGGTCGCTCATTGACGTAACGAATCGCCTGAGCGAGGTCGCCGTAGGGCAGCACCGGCAACAGTGGCCCGAAGATTTCCTCCTGCATGATGCGCAGCTCGGCACCCGTCTCGAGCAGCGCCAGGGGCGGCAGATGGCGCCGCGCCGGATCGGCGGCCACGCCAGGCATCAGTTCGACGACCTTCGCCCCGGCTGCGCGAGCCTCGTCCAGGTAGCCCGACAGACGGGCATACTGGCGCTGATCGACGATCGTCGAGTAGTCGGCCGTCCGGGTGATGTCGGGATAGCAACTGGCAAGAACCTCGCGTGCGGCGGTGATGAACGCTTCCTCCTGGCCGGCCGGCAACAATACATAATCGGGAGCGATGCAGGTCTGCCCGGCATTCAGGCACTTGCCGATGATGATGCGCTCGACGGCGCGCGCGAAAGCACCACTCGACGCCAACCCCGGACCAATGATCGCGGGTGATTTGCCGCCCAGTTCGAGGGTCACCGGCGTCAGGTTGTCCGCCGCGGCACGCATCACCTGGCGACCAACCGACGTCGAACCGGTGAACAGGAGATGGTCGAAAGGCAAGGCGGAAAACTGTCTGGCCACGTCGACATCGCCCTCGACGACGGACAACTCGTCCTCGTCGAAGTAGCGCCCGACCAGTTCGGCAAACAGGGCGGATATCTCCGGCGTGACCTCGGACATCTTGACCAGTGCCCGGTTGCCGGCGGCCAGCGCCGCTGCCAGCGGCGCTGCGGCGAGAAAAACCGGGTAGTTCCAGGGCACCATGATGCCCACCGCTCCCAGCGGCTGGTAGCGCACTTCCGCCCCGCCCGGCTGGAACCAGAGCGACACCGGACGCGCCTGCGGGCGCATCCAGCGCCCCAGATGCCGGCGCGCATGGCGGATCGCCTCATGACTCGGGAAGATTTCGAGCAAGCGCGTTTCAGCCGGCGGACGATGCCCGAAATCGCGTCGGACCGCCTCGGCAATCGCCTCTTCATGGTCGAGGAGCAGCCGATCCAGTGCCCGCAGCCGGCGATCGCGCACCGCTCGCGGCGGGTTGGGGTCGTTGCGAGTGGCGTTCTTGAGACGCAAGAAACGATTGGCCAGCGAGTCGGGATGAGGCATGCACGGCTCCTCTGCGAGGTTTTATCTGGATCAAGTGTATGTCCTGGAGCAGTTCCCGGTTAGGCTATGACCTCTAAACAGTCGCCGGCAAGCAAGGCATAATCAAAATCCATGGACGATGCAACAGTCCCGATCGAAAAGCAGCGCAGCGTCGACGCGTTACGGCGGCATTTGCAGACGGCCAAGCACCTGCGCCGGCAGGCCAACAGCGAACCGGCGGCCGCGCACAATCGCCTGCGCCTGCGCGACTGGCAGGCCGGACGGCTCGCCCGCACCCATGCCGACCTGCTGGCCAGCCAGCGCTTTGGCGAGGCAGCCCGCTTCTTCCTTTCCGACCTCTATGGCCCCAAGGACTTCAGCAGCCGCGATGAGGAAGTCGAACGCATCCTGCCCCTGCTGATCAAGATGCTTCCGGCCTCCGCGCTGCGCACCGTTGCCCTGGCCGTCGAACTCGACGCGCTGTCCGAAGAACTCGACTCGGCAATGGTCGCCGAACTCGACCGCAAGGGACTGATCGAGGGCATCGACGAGGACACCTACGCTGCAGCGTATCGCAGCATCGGCTGCCGGGCGGAGCGCGAGCAGCAGATCGTGCTCATTCGCCAGACCGGCGAAGCGCTCGACCGCCTGGCCAGGAAGCCCCTGCTCAGCACCATGCTCAAATTGATGCGCGGCCCCGCACACCTGGCCGGACTCGGCGATCTGCACGAATTCCTCGACCGCGGGTTCAACGCCTTCCGCGGCATGGGTTCCGCCGCCCCGTTTCTCGACTCGATCGAGCGCAAGGAACAACAACTGCTGGGCAAACTGTTCGCTGGCATCGGACAGCCCTTCTCTGACGGCGACGCGTACACGTTGTGACACAAAACGACAAATACTTCACAGATCCGCGTCGCCTTTGTCTGTAGCATTCGTTTCGTCGCCGGGACACTCCCTCCCCCTCCCCCTCCCCCCCGAGTGCCACGGCGACAGCATCACCCGGCC
>ERZ761603.1817-NODE-1817-length-15443-cov-109.587926_pt1 | contig 15443 bp, 21 predicted proteins | sample MGYA00511879_ERZ761603 | MGnify/ENA primary metagenome ERZ761603 (study PRJEB28899, sample SAMN02850040) | bioreactor sludge metagenome | biome: EBPR Sludge; feature: EBPR Bioreactor; material: flocular biomat | place: Australia: Thorneside Wastwater Treatment... | reverse complement strand
AAAGTCGGGCTTCCCGCACCTTGGTCCAAGATCAATGAGGACGTTAATTTAGCCAGCATGGTACGGCCGACAGACGGTGAGACGCCGGAGAAGCTGTCTTCCCCTATCTTTGCAAATATCACCGGCTTGGAACCAACGTACCGGGCAACGACTTCCTTACTTCCTACATAAACGGCCGGCATGTTATCAGTTCGCCACTACGAGGTATTCGGTGGTCGGATCCTTGACGGCAAGGGCGGCGTACTCTGCTTCCGTCAGGACAACGATCTTGGTAATCTGATTCAACGAGAAACTTGACTGAGATTCGGCAACTTCCGCCGCAGATCCACTCAGCAAATTGACAGCGTATTCGATGTCGGCATCGTAAGGGCCGAAAGAAGTCGCCGTTGAAACATTGCTCTTCGTCAAAGGGCCGCCGGCTTGTCTGGCTTCTACTGAGACCGTTGTGCCGGATTCCGGCGTAACCGTCAAAATAAAACCCTGAGTCAAAACGTCAGTGATCCTTGAACCGGCGGTTAATTTCATTTGGAAACCTTTATCGGAAGGCGCAACGTTGTCCCATCACAAAAATATTATGAGCAGGAAGGCGGTTCTTTTGCAAGAAAAAGGATCTACATTTTTCTTGTTTTAGAGTGGAATGCTTGTTTCAAGTTACTTAACGTATCGTAGTTAATTCGGACACATTGAACACGACCGAGTCGGACCCAAAAGACAACGTCAGTTGAAAAACCGAGTTAGCTTCTGGAATAACCTCCAAGGTATTTCCCATCTGGAGATAATTTGAAATCTTTGCTAAATCGAACAATCTCATGTAATTCCCTTTCGAAAGGGTTTAACCTTGGGTATTCAAGCGACTTTGTACTTAGCCCGCAACTCCGCGAGGCTCAACGGGTTGCCGTGCAGGTCAAGCAATTGCTGAAGCGTGATCCTTTTGTCTCGCCATAACTGAGCACGGCCCGGACCCAGTATTTCGTCTTGGAATGCCGGGCCTTTTCGTTTCAGAAAATCATCAAAGGTCGTGCCGGCACTGATTTGACCGTCCACACTTGCGCGAGTCGTGCTTTTCTTTTCCGGAACATCGATACCCAGTTCCTTAAATGATTTGGTTTTGGGCACCAGCAAAGAACGGCAATTCCAATGTCGCGGTGGGCCTCCATTGAACGGAAGTTTGGTTCCGTTGACGGGTTTGCCCTGCAAATCCCATTGCCCACCGCTGTAAGCAATACAGATATCCGTGGTATGCCCGTCAAGCGTAGAAATCTGTTCAACGCCCTTGACTACGTCCGCATTCTGAGCAAATGACTCAAGGCGGGCAACGTTGGCCACAGTTTGAACTGAGGTCTGCACCAATGCTGCTGCATTCCGGCGGGACACTTCGAGGATACCTTGTCCCGGTCCGCGTCCAAGAACATCGCCGATGATCTGCTGGTTGGTTCGCCCTTGAACAATGCCGCGCCGAACTGCGTTGGAGAATCGGAATTGAGTATCTGTAGATTGTCTCGACCACCATTCAGCACTTGGCGCGCCTTGAATCATGACATCGGTCATGGCCGTGGCGAAATGAACCGGAGGAGCGAGGGCCGTGGCGTAACCGACCCCCACAAGGGCATCCCGAACAGCCTGTGCCTCAACCTCGGGCAAGGCGTTCAACGCCTCGTCAGACTTCTGTTTGATCTGCCGATAGTAGTTGTCGATAATCGCCGACGTCTCAGCAAGAAGCCGTTGGGTAGCGGTTTTGTCGAAAGCGGTCAGATTGCCAAGGCTGAGTTTGGTCCGCAATTCGTTTTGCAGCTGTTGAAGCAAGTCGAGTGCGCCACGACGAAGCGAGGCATCGAGCCGGAACAGATCGAGGGTATGAGTCAGCAAGTCATCGGCGATCTGCCGCTCGATCGGCGAAAGAGCCATTATGCTTGGCCGGTCAAACCCATACCGCTTGCCAAAGTCGGAGCCGCGTTAGCAATCTCCACCTCTTGATCTTCAAACGTCTTGTTGTCCGAGACGATCTCGGCTTGTTTCAAGTTTTCGAACAACGTCTCCTTGCTGATCGCCCCATACTGCCAAGACTGCACCAATGCCATCAACTGCGCAGAATCCATCGTTGTTGGAAAGAAATCGCGGTTCAGCTCAAAGTTCACTTCGCCAGATCCACCCGCCCAGTCACTGAACACTTGCAAGGCCTTCTGCATGCTGATGCTGATAGATTGGGCCATACTTGCCAACAACGAAGCCTCGCCGGCCCGATGAAGCATGGCAGTATCGGTCGCCTCGGCCGCTTTCTTTTGACTCTCGAGCATCCGAGCGCCAAGAATTGCCATTTGCCGCTCTTTGCGTTCCAAATTGTCGGACAGGCATTTTAAACCGGCGCCGCTAAATTCCAGAAAACCTACTTTAGTATCCGGGCTTGGGAAAACCAACATGTTCTGCGAACCAAGGTAAATCTTCTCACCTTGTTCCATCGTATGCCCAGTGATCCACCCCGTCGGAAGGCCGGTGAAGTGGCAACCGTGCTCATAATCAGCGTTGGTCCGGTAATGCGACAGATTGAGATCCACCAAGTCAATCAGCGGAGGGTCGTCCGGACAGGCTTCGGCGTCATCAACCCCGAGAAAGTAGAATGGGATGAAATCGAGTGGTTGGTTGTTCATCTTCGGGAAAAGGTCTTCTCCCTCTTGGACGAACTGCTCACCATCTGCAGACGAAAGAACAAACAGTCGAACTCGATAAACCCCGCTGACCAAATCCAAAACGCGATAAATCGGCTCGATTTTTTCGGAAAATTCGTCGTCCGGATCAACTACCGTTCGATCTTCCTTCAAAACAACCCGCGTCAAGACTTCTTGAGAGGTGATCGTCTCTTTCTTCCAGTTGACGATTGACTCAGTTTCGTAAAGCGACAAAGTCGGACGCAAGTTACGCAGAATGGCATCTGCCTGAGTAACTCCCTCCTCCGCAACCACCGGGTAATCAACCAGAATGCCAGCACGGCCGACGGTCAAGCATTCCTCGACTGCTTCAAGTGCAAAGATCTGAAGCGGCTGAGCGTCTTCGCTGACTGAATCGAGCAAAGGCTCCACACTGGCGGGCACGGTAACGACCGGAGGTTTCCGGAACAACATGCCCTGCAAACCCGCAATGGTGCGCCATGTAGCGTTGAAAAAACCTGCCCTTGTCTTGTACGCCGAATAATCATCCCAGTCCTGATCCTTCAGTCTCGGAAGATACAACTCGCCGGCTTCGTGAATAGCGTCCTGACCTTCGGCCGCGTCACGACAACGCTTCCACTTGGAAGCAAATTTGTCGTACTCAGGATTGGTGGTTTCGACACCCATAGCTCACTAAGTCCCCGTCATTCCGATCCGTTGCATTACCTGAGGCATTATCGGAAATTCCTTGGCAACATAGTATCCAAGGCCATCCGAAATGTGACTCAGCTTCGGCGTTGCTTTCTTGTCGATTTCACCGCTGCCGCCCTTCAGCAGGATGACCCCGTCCAAGTCTTTGACCACATGTGGTGCCTTTTGCCCATCGACTATCATGCGGATATTTCCGGCCGCTGACATAAGTCGAGAATTCACGGCATTGACCCGAGCTCGCTCGGGCGGGTTAGCACTTGGGACATTGTAGGAAATTCGCTGTCCGAAATGCGGGTTCAACGTCGCCTTAATTAGATCCCAATCGCTGCCCTGAACTTTAGCCGAACCGCGAGAGCCTCCGGTAGCATCCCCATAACAGACAATCCGCCCATTGTGATCGCCCCAATCCTCGATCAGCTTTCGGCAAACTGCCGGGGTGTTTGAGTTCCGCTCAATATACACTTCGCCAATGACGCCTGTTCCGTACTCATCGGAAGGAAGCTGCTGCTCTTGAACAATAGCACAAACGCCAGGATCGACGTTGAAGTCGAAGCAAAAGGCGATCGGCCGGTTTGGGTCATACACAAGCGGAGAAGCGTGGAACCGTGAATCGAAGACGTAGTAAGCCCGACCCTCGAAGTTGATGAAACTACCCTCATACTCCTGCTGGAAGGTCAGCTCATCCAAATCTTCCTTGGCCATGGCAATTTCTTCGGCGTCAAGGATGTCGGAGGACGGCCAATGAAAGTAACCCCAACTCGACCGCACATACTGCGCCTTGAAGTCGGCCTCTGCCTTAAGCGCAACCTCGTAGTAATGATTGCGCCCTTCCGGCACTCCGATCAGATCGCACCAGCCCTTGCGATCTGACAGGGCCGGGCGAACGTTAGCTCCCCACGCCTCGGGCTTCATATTGCCGTACTCGTCGAGGATGCCGCCGTCCCATGGCGAGCCCTCGATGCGTTCCGGCTTGTCCATACCGAAGACGTGCAACTCGGCACCATTGATCATCCTGATGACCAACTCAGATTCGCTCGGACGCCCGGCTTTCATCCAGTCGGGCACCAGCATTTTCAGATCGTTCCAGTAAATCCGCTTGGCCTGTCCATAAGTCGGCGCCGATGCGAAAAAACGACCTGGCAACCCAGTGTTCCCGCCTTTCATTGCAGCGCGAACTAACTTGCGCTTGGCAATCTCCGACTTGCCCGAGCGACGGCCGGCCGGGACAACATTGAACCGACAAGGAGAATGATAGAACCGCTGTTGCTCAAGATGCGGCCGAAGCACGGTCCAGCGAGCTGGCAAATCAAGAACAGGAGCGATGACCTTAGGCACCTTTTCGTTCCTGCAAGTGCTTTATCCAATCAGTATCACTCCAACCAATTGGGGTCGGTGGCCTGAATTGCTGAGGGACCGGAGGCGTTGTCGAAGGAGTCGTTTGATCAGTCATTGCAATTTCCGCCCTTGTTCGTAGGTTTCACGCTCATCCATTGCGTTGTGGATGACCAGCCCATCTTCAAGCCTAGGTCGACACCAGCAATCAACGCCTTCCAAGACATGTGGCCTCAAGTCGGCAATAGGATAGATGTGCGTCATTGTTCCGGAAACAAGACCAATGCTCCGGTCGCTTTGTCAATCTGACTGACGGTCTTCAGAACCTTGGCAGCAAACTCTTCAGCGGTCAGACCTTCTTTGTCTGGGTTCGGGACTTTGTCCAGCCCAAGAAAACGAGACCGTCGTTCCATGATTTTCAACGCCCGATCAATGGCGGCGAGCTTTGGAGCGTGGTCCTCGATCCGCTTGGTCAAGGGTTGTCCGGTATTGATATCCACGATTGGTTGGCCGTGCTCATCTTCAACAACGTCCCGAACAACACTGCCTTGGCTGACGACAACGTGGAAAGATTGCAGAACTTTGATGACCTCGGTTTGCAAATAGTCCAAACGAGCAAGCTCAAGCTGGATGACTTCTTCTGCCGGCTCTTGAATGATCTCCCGCAAGGCTTTCAGAAGCAGCTTCCTGGCGTATGCCCGAGTAATCCCGAACATATCACCAAGTTGCTGATAGTTCAGATCGGCATTATCTCGCCTTGCACGCAGAAGAGCTGCCTGGAGATGCTTGGTCCGTTCCGTAGGTGTAGCGGTGCCCCTTTTCGGACGGATTGGGTTTGGCGTGGTTGCATTCGGAATATCCATTATTCAAGGATAAACCGGCTACTTTTGCTTGGCAACAGCGGCCGAGATCCTGGCTGAATAAGCTTCGCCGGTGCCTTGATGCTTACAATCCGAGCAACGCGGATCAATCAACGACTTGTCATACCTACACTCGCGAGACATAGTGTGTTTGATCGGCTTGCTGCCCATCTCAAAAGATCCGTCCGGATTGTAAATTCTAACAGGAGCCCAATAAAACTCCGCCGAGCGATCTCCGTTTGAGCAACCATAAGGCGTACTTGCCGTTCGAATTGTCAGCGGATGCGAATCAGAGTCGGCGACGGGCATCCCTGTTTCCTGCGCTGATGCAAAATGCGACAAAGATCCCAAGCGCCACCCAAGCTAAAAGGCCCAGCAAGGCCAGAAGAAACGGTCCCATGATGTTTCCTTCGGTGAGCACGAAGCAATGATGCCCTGCCCGAGCAACTGTTGGACAGGGCATCGTGGATCCTAGGCAAGCCGCCCGGCTGCTGCTTTCGCCGAAGGAAGCGGACGCTGCGAGATATCGACCTTCCGACCATCCGACAGACCTTGGAAGAAAGACTCACCGTGGCTGACTTTGGTCTTAGGAGTACGGGTCTTGAACTCACCATACTTGGCAGCGATCGCGTCCTGTTTGACAACCATCAATGAAGTTCCAGCATTGGTCTGAACTTCGCTCTTTTTCGCGGCAACCAAGGCTCTGATGGCTTGCGTTATCCCAATGCTGACCCCTTGCCGGTAGCTGTTGAGAATTCTGCGCCCGCCGATCATGTACTCGTCCGTTTTCTTGTACTCGTCACACAGGCGGTTCGTTGTCGCAACAAGATAACCGAGCATCCAACTCGCCAATTGAACGTCGGCGGTATATCCAAAGAACCGGACACACGCCTCGAACTCTTCGGTCCAGCTTGCTCTGCAACCACACTCAGTAAGTTCGGCGACCGCAACAGCGATCATGCCGACCCAGGTCGAAACCACCTTGGTCTTGGTGCCGTTCGTCTTGGCGGTGCAAACGATGTCTTCGGTGCTCAGGTCGTCACCTTTCTTCAACGCGGCCATGATGACGTCGGCGTAGTCAAGCTGGTACTTCCGCATGATCCTCTCGGCCATGCCCGCAGCTGCCGCGGCTTCGTTCGGGTCGCTGCGCTCATGCTCGGCAATAGCCAGCAATTTCTGGACGCGACGCTTGATGGATTCGAGGGTTTCGGTGGTCATGCTGCTTCTCCTTTGGCAATTATTTTGGCCTTGAGACCATCGCTGGCAGGAATGCTGCTTGCGATCTGTCTGAAGGATGAAAACCGAAGAGAGCCCGACTTTCCGACGAAGAAAAACAAAAACAGCTCCGCTGAATCGTGGGTATAGACTTCGTACTTCGACGATGCCGAAGCAACCTTGCGATACCCGAGAGCAAGCAAACCCTTGATAAATTTCTCACGCAACGTCTGTTTCATGGCAAATCTCCTGAGTAGTTACAGCAATGACCACATTGAATCAATCGACGAGATTGTGCAAGACGTGCCACAATCCGCGGTTGATCGTTCTGCCCTTTTTCTTGGCGTTCAACAGCTCGGTACCGCCGTTCGGACCGATCATGATGTGCCGGCGGTCCCGGCAAAGCACGGCGGCCAAAGTACCTTCATCGTTCCGCATCCCGGTCTCAACAAACAAGAACGCCAAGTCGCTGTCCTCTCTCGGCAAAGTGACGTCAAACCTTTTGATCTCATAGCTGCCGGCCGCGCTACCATATCTGGAGGTCAAGATTACGGCTCTGATGTCTGCGACGATCTTGGCTTGCTTGGCGGTCAGTTCGGTCATGGCGGCGGGCTCCGGTGGGTTGATGTGATAATTATCTAGAGTTGCTCCAACTAAGGCAACTCTTTTCGTAGTTCCCTTGACCGAAAATTGGGCCGGGCATCCGACAAATAGATCCTGCCGGATGCCCGGGCATCTCTAGGTTTAATTAGGTTGCCGAGAAATCAGGCACTAGCCATACCCGCTAGGTGGCTGCTCTGGCCGGCGAGGAAACATGCCCTGATGCCGCGGCGGCAGCGGCTCATAGGCACAAATGCGGTCGGCGGAACCGGGGCTAGACAAAATGGTCATTCGAAGCATAACCAGACCCCAAGCCCGCCAACAGCCACTATGATCCACGAAGCACGGCGGGCATAGCAGTCTGTTGCGCCCGAGCGGCCTGTCCATAGGCCGTGTGCAAAGAAAGCGGATCAAGCACCGCCGAAAAAGTCTCGCAGTAAGCAAGGAACCAGACCCGCGGAATGGAGAATGGCCAAGCCAATGAAATAACCGCCGCCAGATTGACCGCCTTCTGCACCGGGGTCTGTTTCGTCAGCGGGCTCAACAACCGTTTTTGTTCTGGTCTCATGATAAACCTTGTTTGAGCGTGACTGCGTGGAATGCTGGGACGATGATACCCAAAGCATGAGCAGCTTCCATGAGCGTTGAACCTGTTTCGTCCCGATACAACCTGATAGCAGCCAATTTAAGGTTATCTGCCATCAACTCATGACAACGAGCAAGCAAATCTCCTTTGCTCTCATCCACGTCTTCACGATCCTCACGAATCAACATGCCCAACTCCTCACGAAGTTGCGCTATGCGAAGACGACGCTCCTCCCGAACTGCTTCATTGCCCATGATATTCCCTGCGTGGTTGATCAATACAGCCATTTTACGGCAACAAGGCAAACCTTAAAACATCATCTTAGTTCCGCAAGTAAACGCAATTTGAACCAAACAAGAAAAGCTTCTATCCCAATGTTGACCGGACAACGAACCCGGCCTCCACCTCGAACGTCAAGGTAGCCGCGCATAATTACTCGCCACGCGACATTGTTCTTCCGATAGAACAGGACAGGTTCGACTTCGACAAGCATGCGTTGCCCTGCTTTGTCTGCCTGCTCTTTGGTTTGCTGCCACCAAGCTGCTAGAGCAAATTGTTCTTGATGTTTGACTTCTAACGCCAGCCAATCCAAGCCAACGAGATCATGGCCTCCTTTGTGAGATTGCATGAGATTGCGTTGCAGGTTCGGAGCCGGGCCATCCTTCCCAAGCTCATTCCATACTGCTGTGACCACAGGTTGAAGCAACTTCGCCACTTCCCGCTCTGCTCTCTGGCCCTTGTTTCTGCTCATGGCACCGCTCATTTTCACTCTACCTTTCGTTTTTTGTTGGAAATCAATCAGTTGCTGCACATTTAAGGGGAATTATACCCAGTCTTAACAAAAATTCCCGTTAGTAATCAATGATTTGTATATGAAATATAAGGATATAATGAATATAAGGTAATTACACAATTCCCCTATTTCCAGCCATTTCCATTTCCATTTCCATTTCTGTTTTTTTGATTTACACCCTTATACCTTATATTCAGTAAATGCCTTGGAAATCAACCACTTGCCCCTTTATTTGCCCTTAAACCCAACTGTAACTTATTGATTTCCAAGGCCGAGTGAATTTGCTGGTTTTATTGCTTCGAGGCACTCCAGTGCTTGCCAACGCCATAGGCTGCTCCAGAAAAAGCAAAGGTCTTGTCCAATGTCGGTCGCGGAATCTCAACCAATAGCCCGGAATCAAGATAACCTTGGATCGTTCTCTTCAGTGCGACAGTTGCCCCAAGCCGATCGCTTTTGAATGCTGCCAGATTGACTGTACGCCGGCTCAGATAAAGGTATGGGATAATTTTCGCCTTGAGCATTGCGGTGGTGACCCCGTACCCACTTTGCTTCTCAGCACTCAAGGCGAAAAACTCATTCACAATGCGCCTGAAGTCATGATACTGTTTGCTGTCACCATTGCCCACATCCCCAGCCGAGAACCGCCCTGCAAGCAGGGTACAGTCGCGGGTCACGAAGGCAATTGCCCATTGGGCCAGGTCATTTGTGACCACAGGTTGATGGGGATTGACGCCCACGGCAAGCAAAGCGGACAGCTTCAGCGCCTTCAAGTGAGCGCGATTCCAAACCTGAGCTTCGACCTCAACCTTGGACTCGTTCATGATGGAATCGGCCCGTACATCGAACTCGTCGAGCAACCGCAAACTGTGGTTATCGAATTGCACATTGACGACCAAGTTGTTGTTCGTGGTCGTAATGCTGACAGCGCACAAATCAGCGAAGCGTTGGATCAACCCAGCGTCCGGTGCAACATGGCAGTGTTTGTTCCGAGACGGGCGGAGACCGGTATATTCGATGACTGAAAACCGCGGGATCAAGCCTTCTGAAATATGACTGGCGTCTAGACCGTCAAAGAAGGTTTCCGGCGTGCTTTCACCGAGGATGGTGACATTCGGGGCTTGGATCAAGTTGGTATTCTTTTCAATGTCGCTATACACACTTGATCGCAGAACAGCATGCCACCCCGACTTGGCGTACAGGTCGAGTAAAACCTTTCGAAGCATCTTCTCGGCACTGTTAGCCCGAGCATCGCTCAGCTGTTGCAGGGTTAGCCCGAATTCACCCAACACCGAGACAAAGCAGGGTTTCTCATTCAGAACCTTGACAAGTGCCTGGCCTGAAGCAAATGCCGCCGGACCAAGAAATTGCTCCACCATTGGAAGCTGCGGGCGGACAGCGGCGATGAGTTTGTCGATACCGGACGCGGCGCCTTCCTTGCCTGACCCTGTACGGGCGAGCAAGATCAGATATTGGTTCAGCCCAGTGCCGGACACATTGTATGACCGCCCACAAACCCCAGAGGCCAGGGCAATGGCCGCGGCAAGGGCGATTTCCGGAACAGGGCGCACTGCCGTCTTGTAGAAGTATTGCGCCATTTCCCCTATCAGCCCGGGTGGCAGTTCAACGGTTGAGAAGGGATTGTTTTTGGGAGGTTTGACCTCTGGCGACGGGGCGGCCTTCTTTTCCATGAGCGCTTGAGCATTGTTTACAAGGGCCGAGAGATTCACCGGAGCTGGTTGTTTCGCTCGGATTTTTTCAAGGCAGCGGTTTATATAGACATTGTCTTGGGTCGCCTTGGCCCGTTTGCCAAGAGCAGACATCCGAAACAATCGCCGGACCTGCTCATTGTCTTGCGTGTAATATGCGATTATCGACAGCAACGCAAAGTCAGCTTCTGATTGACTTGGGTACTCATCAATCTCGCCACGGCACAAGGAATTGTACTTGTCCGCATTGACGGCCCGCATCGCCATCTCGCAGATTTCCCGGTCATCTGCGACCGCTTCAACATCAACCAGCGTGGTTGATTCGGGCGGTTTCATCTCGCCATAAATGATGTCGAGAAGTTGTTGGCAATCGGAGATTGGGACGTTTCGCAATATGTCTCCGGTGCAGATCATAAAGCGGCCGGTGCTGTAGGCTTCTACATGGTCTCGATGAACCCCGCTCGGGATGCGACCACGGACAATGATATGGACACCGGTTCCGGAAACGCTGCGTTCGGCGTAGCTGTTAAACGCATGAAAGATTTTAGTATGCCGTTCAAGTTGCTCGGGCGTACAAGGATGTTCTGGCTTGTTGTCGAGATCAATGATGGTAAAAGGGTCTGTATGGTGAAGAACAAACCCGATTCCGTTATACCCTGAGCAAACGGCGATTGCCTGTTCAAAACTGCACCATGTACTCGGATCGCTGACGCTAGCTGCATGCCCTGTTGAAGTGAGCGGGATTTTTGTCATCCTCCCGTCTTTTTCAACATAGCGCCAAAGTACCCATTGATTGAGAGCCCGCAACTCGGCCGGGATGTTTTGAAATCTGGTCGGCATTGACTTTCCCTCGGTCAGAGCAATTGTTGTTTGCTGAGATACTCGAACAGAAATTGTACTCGATTGACCGAGGGATTTTTGAATTCGCAGGCTACAAACTTTCGTAGCCAGTAAAAGGATATCTTTGTCTCAGCATAGACTTCCAAGAGGTCTCTGGCCTTGAGCAAGGATATTGTTCTAAGCATCAACGTACCGGGCTGGTCGAATGCTTCTGTTTTCTTGGACGCCATTTACTTCTCCATGATGTGCCTTGACGAATGGCCATTGTATTGCGTTCTTTCGGGCGACACAATAAGGGGAGACTGATAGGGGAACTAAAGTCCGTTTGACGAGAGACAAAACTTCAGGTTAAAATGAGGCTCACTTGACACAAGGAGGACAAATGGAACTGAAGATCAAGCGCCTTAACTACAAGGCAAGGATTCCGACTTATGCTACCCCGGGATCAGGATGCTTTGACCTGTACAGCATCAACGAAGCGCCCCAGTTGGTGAAGGAGGCAGCGCCTCGAACTTTTGACACCGGCCTCGCCTTTGAAGTTCCGAAAGGTCACGTCATGCTGATCTTTTCCAGAAGCGGGCACGGGTTCAATTCAGACGTTCGCCTGGCCAATTGTGTTGGCGTCATCGACAGCGACTATCGAGGCGAGGTCAAGGTAAGATTGACCAATGACCCTTCGTCGAATTGGGGTGGTTTTACGGTTCAACCAAATGACCGGATTGCACAAGCCATGGTAATTCCGGTTGAACGCGTTGAATTCATTTTGTGCGACGAGTTGGTCCCCACCGAACGGGCGGCCGGCGGCTTTGGATCAACCGGGGCGTAGGGGAGCAACATGACCGAAATCGAAAAGCGCGCCTTGCTCACTGAGTGGTCACAAGCGCAAGCAAGGCTCGCCGAAGTCAAACCGCTCGTCGAGAACGAGATGCGGCTCCGCAAACTGGTGATGGAGGAGTATTTCCCGACGCCAGTTGAAGGGGTCAATACCTTCCCGCTTGAATCCGGATGGGAACTGAAAGGAACCTACAAGATCGATCGTAGGGTGGATGCGGCGGCGTTGTCTGCCGTCAGCGTTGAACTGAGAGGAATTGGGGTCAATGCCGATTCTTTGGTCAGGTTCAAACCAGAACTCGAAACCGCAGCCTATCGGACATTGGTTCAGATCAGCCCAGAGGCCGCGAAGGTTTTCGAAAAGGCGCTGATCAGCAAACCGGCCTCTCCTTCAATCGAGCTCAAGCCGCCGAAGGTGAAAGCGTGAGACAATACCTCGACCTGTTAAAGGATGTCCTCGCGCAGGGTAAGCATTGCGAGAATCGAACTGGCGTGCCGACCCTGCGCATTACCGGAGCCATGTTATCTTTTGATATGGCAGACGGGTTCCCTGCGATGACAACCAAACACCTGGCTTTTCGTCAGGTCGTTGGCGAGTTGTTGGGGTTCATCCGGGGATACGAAAGCGCCAAGGCCTTTCGGAATTTGGGCTGCACTATTTGGGACGCCAACGCCAACGAGAATGTTGCCTGGCTTAACAACCTGCATCGAAGAGGCGACGACGATCTCGGTCGGATTTACGGGGCGCAATGGCGCAACTACCGCGGGACGAACCGGCACTTTCAATACTGTTCGACAGATCAGTTAAAAACAGCCATCCGCGAGATTCTGACGAACCCGACCTCCAGACGGATAATTGTCAACGCTTGGAATCCGAACGAAATCGATCAAATGGCGCTGCCACCTTGTCACGTCCTGCACCAATATCACGTCGATCCCGATACCGGCGGATTGAGCATGACGATGTATCAGCGCTCTTGTGATTTGTTCCTCGGAGTGCCATTCAACATCGCGTCTTACGCACTGTTGCTGCATCTCGTCGCTCGGGTTACTGGTTTGCGGGCTGAGAACTTGACCATGTTTTTGGCCGATGCACACATTTATACCAACCATCTTGAGCAGGTAAGTATCCAGCTCGAACGACAACCATATCCCTTGCCAACGCTCGATCTTTCCAAAATGCGTTGTGTCACTGCCGTTGTGGATGACCGCGGCGATCCTTTTGATAAGGTGTCGCGAGCAATGCTCGAACTGGAACAATTAGTTCCACAGGACATCGATCTCATGTACTACCATTACTATCCGGCGATTAAAGCGCCAATGGCGGTGTAAGATGAGCAAAAAACGTAACAAACTCACTTTTCGCAAATGGCGGGGAGACGTGGGAAATGTCGAGCTCACCTTCGCCGAAAAAGTTCATCTTGTGCTGGTAGAAGTGAATGACATCCTCATCGCAAAGAACCGCAAGTACGGCAATTCGGCTCTTGAGCCAAAACGCATCTTCTCTCGGGCCTCGCCCATTGAGCAGATCAAAGTTCGGCTTGATGATAAGCTGAGTCGGTTGGCCGCTCAAGAAGACGACGAGGACGAGGACGTGCTCATGGATCTGCTTGGGTATCTTGTTCTACTTCGCATAGCTCAATCTCGCAACAACTAAGGAAACCCTGCTACAATGCAGTTAGTCCGCAGGCACTGGGCCTACTAAGAAAGCCCTAGAAGGACTTGGCCGGTCGAGACTTGCTAGACGGCCTTCTTCACAGCCGACAACAAAGGAACAAAATGGGCATTCTCGATTATGTTAGTCACTCTTCAACTTCAACCGGAATTCGGGTCGTCGTGTCCGGAGTTGAAAAGGTCGGCAAAACCACATTGGCATGTTCGGCGCCAAGGGCTCTTCTGATCCCGCTGGAGCAAGGGTTTGCCGGCGTGGCGGTCAATCGCGTCCCTTTGTTGGAATCTTTTCCAGATGTCATGACTTTGCTGGACGAGATCGTTTTCAAGGTTCAGCAAGGTTCGTTTCCATACCAATCAATAGTGTTCGACAGCGCCACGGCATTGGAGCGGTTGATCCACGGGGCTGTTTTGCGTTCCGATCCAGCGTTCGCCGCCAACAATAAGAAAGCGCTAACCATGGAAAGCGCGCTGGGTGGATATGGGAAAGCCTATCAATACGCCAACGAGCTGTTTGGCAATTTCCTGTCTCGTTGCGATTGGATTGCCACCCATGGCCGGATTAACATCATTCTCACTTGCCACGTCTTCGCTGCCAAGGTCATTGATCCGGCCTTTGGTGAGTATGACACATGGGACTTGCTGCTCCATTCGCCGAAAAACCAAAAAGCATACGGCAAACGCGAAATGCTGACCCAATGGGCTGACATAGTCGGGTTTCTGCATGAGCCGTTATTCGTTTCGGAAGACAAGACGAAAACTCTGGTCAAAGGAGTTAGCGCCAATGCTGGACGAATCCTTGCCGTGAATCGAACTCCCGGCTATGTCGCCGGCAACCGCTTTGGGGTCACTCGCGACATCCAAATTTCCCAGCAAAAGGGCTGGAACAATCTGGCCGGTGAGATATACAATTCATCTGGTCTTGATGTATTCAATCGGGACTAGTTTGAGTGAGTTTTACAGGGCCCGGGCACAGTCCCACAATCTCCGGCGAGAAAACGCTGAGAGGGCCCTGCTAAACTTTCAACCGCTGTAAAACCTAGGAGATTCAAATGTCAGCTGCACTTAACTTTGACGCCAGTCAAGTAACCCCGAGCGTTGCTCCGGAAGCCAAGCCGGCCGGCTGGTACATCTGCATGGCAACCGCTTCCGAGATGAAGCCGACCAAGGACGGCACCGGCCAGTACCTGGAATTCGAGTTCACGATCCTTGCCCCGCAAGAGTACGCCGGCCAGAAGTTCTTCGACCGCCTCAATTTGGTGAACAGCAACCCCGTCGCGGTCGAGATCGCTTACAAGACCCTGTCCGCAATCTGCCACGCCACCGGCGTCATCCAAGTGCAGGACTCCGCCGCCTTGCACAATCGTCCGCTTCAGCTGAAGGTCAGTCTTCGCCCCGCTGGGCCAGGTGCCGACGGCGTTGTCCGCGACGCTACCAACGAGGTCAAGGGCTACAAGGCAATCGACGGGGCGGTCCCGCCGGCAACACCCCAGTACGCCCAGCCGCCGGTTGCTCTGCCTCCGCAATATTCCCCGCCACCAGTTGTCGCTCAAGGTCAATGGGCTCCGCCGGCCCAGCCCACTCCACCGCAATGGGCCCCGCCCGCTGCGAGATCGGAAGAGCGTCGTGTAGGGAAAGAGTGTAGATCTCGGTGGT
>ERZ761603.1815-NODE-1815-length-15452-cov-40.139053_pt1 | contig 15452 bp, 13 predicted proteins | sample MGYA00511879_ERZ761603 | MGnify/ENA primary metagenome ERZ761603 (study PRJEB28899, sample SAMN02850040) | bioreactor sludge metagenome | biome: EBPR Sludge; feature: EBPR Bioreactor; material: flocular biomat | place: Australia: Thorneside Wastwater Treatment... | reverse complement strand
TATCCGGAATATGCCACACAGCCGGACCCCGTGCCACCCTGATTCGGAGATTGCGACTTCAAATCGACGGCCCGCACTCGACGCCTATCGGGCTCCCTCGATCACGAAGCGGTACCGCCCCGATCCCACGCGGCAGACCACACGCTCCGTCGCCGTGCGGCGTCCATCCTCGACCGCGACGGCCCCGCTCGGTTCGATCCGCAGCACCTCGATATCGCTCCGCCCGGCCGCCGACACGGGTCTGCCGCTCTCGGTAATGCTCTCCGCATCGTCCGCGGGGACATACACCAGCGCGGTCGCCCCGACCGGGATCTCAACGTCCATCACCACCCGGTGCCCCTCTCGCCGCCAGTGGCTCACGATCTCGCCCCTGACGCTGCGGTGCCGGCACCGGACCCACTCGAGCCCCGGCACGAACTGAGGCCTGATCAGGATCGAGTCGAATCCGCGCGCGTCCGGCGCCGGCTGAATGCCGCCGAGCCAGTTGTAGAACCACTGGCTGACCGACCCGAACATCGGGTGGCTGTGCGAGAACGTGTTGTCTGAAAGAGCCCAGTGCTCCCACAGCGTCGTTGCGCCGTTCGCGAGCATCCAGCCCCACCCGGGGAAGTCGGTCCGGTTGACCAGGTCGTACGCGACGTCGGCGCGCCCCTCGCGAGAGAGCTGGTCGAGCATCGACTTCGTGCCCATGATGCCGGTGGTCAGACGCCCTTCACGACGCCCGCGCAGGTCGTCGATCAGCAGGGCCAGCACCTTGGATCGTTCTTCGTCCGCCGCGATGCGGTGCTCCAGTAGAAACGCCAGGCTCGCCTGGGTCTGAGCCGTCTCCACCAGCGGAAAGGCACGCCGATACGCCGTCCGCGAGCCCTCGGCGAGCGCTTCGAACCGCGCGGCGTCGTCGGCTTTGTTCAGGTGGTGGGCCAGCTCCGCCAGCAGATCCGCACTGCGAACAAACAGCGGCGTCACCATCTGCGTGGCGGGCCGCTGCTCGATCGCCTCGTGATCGCTCAGGCCCGCGGTGATCAGCCCGTCCGGATACTCCCGGGCGACTCTCAGCAGCCACCGCTTGGCGGCCTCGTAGTGCTCCGCCACCAGCCGATCGTCGCCATACTCCCGCCGCAATTGCGACAGCAGGTGCGGATGGGCCATCGCCCAGCCCACCCCGCAATACTGAATCCCGACGAACGGGGCGGTGTCGGTGACGAGCCCGTCGGGTCGCGCGGCCTCCGAAAAGTCGCGGACCGTCTTTGCGTAGAACCCCGACATGTCGAAGTTGAGCGAGAACGCCTCGCTCGTCGCCACGATGTCCCCGCCGTACGCGAATCGCTCGCGGTGCGGGCAGTCCGACTGCACGCCGAAGATGTTCGCCAGAAACGTGCGGCGGCACATCTGCTGGATCCGGTTCAGCAGTTCGTTGGAACACTCGAACGAGCCCACATCGGCAACGTCCGAGTTCAGCCGCAGCCCCGTGACGGAGACTCGCTCGGCCGACGTACCTTCGGGCAGCCCCGTGATCTCCACATAGCGAAACCCGTGGAACGTGAACCGTGGCGTGTACTCCTCCGAGTCGGACCCGCCGGGCGATCCGCGCGCGATGTACACGTCGCGTTGCCAGGCGATCGCCGGAGCACCCGGCCCCCCGACGCTCTGCTCCGCCCCGCCCGCGTCCTTGCGCGTGCCCTTGATCTGCCCCGCCACGCTCGTCATCGGGTTCAGCGTGCCGTCGGCGTGCAGAAGCTCGCCGAATCGCAGGGTGATCGCCGTCCCCGCCGGCAGCGGGCTCTCGAACCGCACGCGAACCCATCCGGACATGTTCTGGCCAAGGTCGTAGATCACAACGCCGGGCTTGGGCTCCGCGACGCCAACGCTCGGGATTCGCTCGGTGATCCGGATCGGCGGCTGCGACTGCGCCCGAAGAGGCCCGACGGGCTCGTTGGCCAGGCCGGGCTTCCGCCACGCGCTGTCGTCGAACCCCGCGGTGTCCCAGCCGGGTTGCTCAAGACGCGCGTCGTAGATCTCCCCAAGGTAGATATTGTTGAATCGAACCGGCCCTTCCGAAGTCTTCCACGACTCGTCGGAGACAATCGCCGTGCTCGTCCCGTCGTCGTGGTCGATGGTCAGCCTCGCGATGAACCTCGGCCTTCCGATCGTCAGGTGCTCGCGCAGGTTCAGATGCCCCCACATCCGCAACGGCAGCGGGTTGTACCAGCCGTTGCCCACCGTCACGCCGACACAGTTGGCGCCCTCCCGCAGAGCCTCCGTGACGTCGTAGGTGCTGTACAGAACACGACGGTCGTACGCGGTCCATCCCGGGTCGAGTACGTGATCGCCGACACGGACGCCGTTCAGGCTCGCCTCGTAGGAGCCAAGCCCCGTGATGTGAAGCCTCGCGCGACGCACAGGCTTGGCCAGCGTGAACTCCTTGCGGAACAGCGGCGCGGGATCGGGGGTGAACATGTCCACGTCCGTGGGCGGGTTGGCCTTGCCGTCGCTCAGCCACCGGGCGTTCCAGTCGTCCTCGCCGAGCAGCCCCATTTCCCACGACCCGGGTTGGCTCCAAGGCGTCTCGGTGCCCTCGCCGTCCCACACGCGCACCTTCCAAAAGCACGCCTGGCCGCTCCGCAGCGCAACACCCCCATACGGCACGCCGACGCTTTCCGACGAGCCGACCTTCCCACTGTCCCACAAGTCCCCCTTGTCCTCCGCCAGCAATCGCTCCGAAGACGAGACCAGCACGCGGTACGCCGTCTGACGCTGCCCGCGCGCATTCGATGTCAGCACCCAACTCAGCCGAGGCGCCGGCACATCAATCCCCAAGGGGTCATGCCGCCGCTCGCATCGGAGATCCTCGATCCGAAGATCCGTTGTTCGCGCCACCACCCGGGCCGTGCTCGACTCGCCCGTGCCACCCTGCGGGCCCCAGCACCCCGCCAGCAGCAGCGGCACGACGATCGCCATCAGGGCGTGCGAGCGATTGTGAGACATTGTTCCTCCGGGTCTGCCAGAATTCGCCGGTGTCCGGGCCAACCAGCCCGGCAGGCGACGATTGGGGGCCGACATCCGCCGCGCCGACGAGCAACCACACGCGTGCATGATCCCGCACACACGCCCCCGCCGCAAGCGCCGACGATGCGAGCTATCGCAAGCCGCCGAGTGCGATCAGGCGTTCCATCGACGGGGATGGATGTGCGGATCAGTGGGGGGCGGTCAGCCAACGCCGAGTTCGGCCCCCGCCGTCCGAATCCGACGCGAGCGATCAGGCATCAACCCAAATGCGCTTGTCAAGCGGTGCGGGGGAGATTCGAACTCCCGAGGCCCTTGCGGGCCTGCTCGATTTCAAGTCGAGTACTTTCAACCGCTCAGTCACCGCACCATCCAACCACTCATCCCGACAGGTTCTTGCTCAGAATCGCCGAGCGGTAGTTCGTGTAAGGCCACTGCCAATGCTCGATGAACCGGTACCCCCGCTTCATATAGAACTGCATCAGCGCCGCATCCGGTTCCGCCATGCTGCACGCCAGTTCCGTCGCCCCACACTCCCGCGCGCGATGCTCCGCCGTCGCCAGAAGCCTGAGCCCGATCCCTTTCCCCTGCACATCCGGGTCCACCCCGAACTGCGAGAAGCTGTCCACGAACTTGTTCTGGAACCACGGCGGGCCCTGGTCCGGCTCCACCTCGTGAAACAGAATCACCCCGACGATCCGCTCTCGCCCCCCCTCGTCCATCACCGCCACGTAGCAGTCCCCGCTCTGACACCGCCGCCGCGTCGTCTCGTCGTCCTGCCGACCCGCCAGCGGCATCAGACCCATCGCCACCTGTCCCGCGTACGCGCGATGCAGCAGCCGCGTGATCTCCGGGATCGAATCCGTCGCCAAAAGCCGGCGCACCCGCACCTCGCCGTCCACCACGGCTTCACGCACGCCCGGGTTGCCCTCGACCTTGCTCATCAGGTTCAAACATAGGACCCCGCAAACCCATCCGCGTATCGTCCCCAATGAACGCCCACCCCGATCCAGCACCCTCCTCGCCGCTTCCCCGCCGGGGCGTCGTGCCCATCCGCGTCCGCTACTGCGAGTGCGATCCCATGCGCGTCGCACATCACGCCGCCTATCTCCCTTGGCTCGAAAGCGCTCGCACCGAGCTCCTCCGCGGCTCGGGCGTCTCCTACGCCCAGATGGAAGCCGCCGGTGCCTTCCTCGTGGTCGTCAAGCTCGACGCCCGCTACCGCCGACCCGTCCTCTACGACGACCTCATCGAAGTCCGCGTCGAAGTCTCCGGCGGCGGTCGAATCAAGATCGACCACCAGTACGAGATCGTCGTCATCGAGCGCGACGGCAAACCCGCCGACATCCACGCCTTCGCCGGCTCCACCACCCTCGCCTGCGTCGATCACCAGGGCAAGCCCCGCGAACTGCCCGCCTGGCTCGCCCACTAGCTACTTCGACGCCGGCAACCCCGCCCACGATCGCAACACCGCCGCCAGGTCCGTCGGCACGGGCATCACGCTCAGCCTCCCCTGCTTCACAAGAGCGAACGCCGCGAACCGCGAGTCGCCCTTGATCCGTGCCAGCCCCACCGGCTCCCGGGCCGCGCCCACCGCCTTCAGATCCACCACCGCGAACTTCGCTTCCCCCCGGTCGTTCTTCCCGGGCCGCGCCGGATCCTCATAAGGCTCCCCTTTCACTCGGGCCAATCCGACGATCGCCTTCTCATCACCCGTGTGATACACCAGCACCGCGTCCCCATCCCTCATGGCCCGGAGGTGGATGAGCGCCTGCGCGTTCGACACCCCGTCCCACCGTGCCACGCCTTTGCGCGCAAGGTCATCAAACGAGAATTCCCCCGGCTCCGTCTTCACCAGCCACGTCGCCACGCGCTCGCTCCTCTCATGTCCAACCCCTCGACCACACCCGTTCACCGCACGCCCCCGCCGCCTTCACCGTGACCCCTTCCGGTCCGACCTCGACCCGCACCACCGCCCCCCCCATCCCCAGCCGGGCAGACTGCGGCGTGCGATCCAGCACCCTCCATCCGCTCCCCTCGATCTCCGCGATCAACGATCCCTCCACCTCGACCCTCAGCCGGCTCTCGGCCACGACCGTCGCCGTGCGCTGTTGTGCGATCAGTCGGATCCTCATCCACGCACTGTATGGGCCGAATAACACGCCGACTTACAGGACCATCACCGCGGTTGAGCTCCGCGGCGTCCCGTTCCTTCAGTCCCCCCCCCGGCCTGCCGATACAACCGGCACAAACCGCCCCGCCGGATGTGCGCGGGGTGTGCGCCGCACCCGTAGTTCCGAGAACCACCATGACCTCCAACGCAAGCCAGCCTCAGGCCGCTCCCGCCGGGTCGCTCCCGACGGATCCGATGCTCTCCGAGGCTCTCCGGGGCGTCGAGGAAGGTCTTGCGCAGCTCAAGCGCATGTACCGCGACGCGGAGGAAAGCAAAACCAAGCTCGACTCCCGCGAGGCCGAAGTCGCCCGTCGCGCCTCCGAGGTCGAGGCTCTCTCGGCCAGGCTCGAGGAGCGCCGCGGCGAGCTCGAATCGCTCGCCAACGAGCTGGGCTCGCGCAACGAGCAGCTCAAGAAAGATCAGGAAGCACTCATCGAGCTCACCCGTGCGCACGAGCAGGAGTCAGAGGCCCTCGCCGCCGCTCGCGCCGAGCAGGAAGCCCGTTTGCTCGAACAGTCCGCCACGATCGAGCAGCGCAGCACCGAACTGCAGTCTCGTATCGCCGCAACACAGTCGAAGGAAGCCGAACTCGTCGCGCGCGAGCAGGCCCACATCGCCGCCGCCGCCGAACTCGCCGAGCGAGAAAGTGCGATCACCGCCCGCGTTAAGGATCTCGAAACCCAGCAGGCCGAGCTCGCCCGCAAGCGCGACGAACTGCGCAAGCTGGAAGAGGCCTTTCGCCGTGAACAGAACGACGCCCAGTCGCTCCGGCAGGCGCTCCAGGCCGCCCGCCAGCAAGCCGCCCAGACGCTCAGCGCGCTGCAGGAGGCAACCGCCCGCGCCGAAAAGGCAGAGGAACTCGCCTTGCACCTCCAGGAGCAGGCCGACGAACTCCGCGGCGGGCAGAGCGATGCAACCCTCCAGGCCGAGCGCGTCGCACGCGAGGCCGAGTCGCGTGCGCAGGAACTGACCGACCGCCTGAAGGTGGGACAGGATCGCGAGGCGCGTCTCTCCGCCGCCGTCGCCGACCTCGAACGCCAGCTCGCCGACCAACGCAAGCGCACCGAGTCTCTCGCGACTGACCTCACGCGCGCTAAGGAGCAGTACCAGGGACAGGAATCCGGCACGCTCCAGGAGCTCCGAACGCAGTTGGACGCATCGAAGGCACGCGAACAGGCCGCGGGCGAACAGCTCAAGCAGGCCAACAAGGATCTCGCCGACGCCCGCGCCATCCTCGACGCCACACGCGAGGAACTCGAGCAGAACCGCCGGGATACCCGCGAACTCGAGACGGTCCTTGATCAGCTCCGCGAGCGGCTCACCCTCGAGGTCGCCAAGGCCGAGGCCTTCGCCGCGCAGGTTCAGAATCGTGACGCGGCCGCCACGCCTCATGCCACGCCCGATGCGAGCGGGGAATCACCCGCTCGCCGGGAGCGTCTCAGACTCGCCCGCCGTCTCGTCCGCGAACGGTCGTCCAAGATCCGGCGTGCCAGCGAGGTGCTCGCCAAACGATTCGAGCAGTGCGAGCAGGTGCTCACCATGCGCCAGGAAGTGCTCGCCGCCAAGCGATCCGTCGAGAGCGCCCACCGCAAGGCCCAAGGGGTCGAAGCCCGCGGCAAGGCCGCTTCAGCAATCCTCTTTATCGCCTGCGCCCTGGCGATCCTTGCCGGCGTGTCGTGGCTCGCCGCCGGTCGATTCGCCCCCGAGGTCTACGTCGCCCGCGCGGTGCTCGCCGCCGACAGCCGCGAACGCACCCTCACCGAGGGCGAGCTCGAAGAATGGCGTTCCTTCCACGAGTCCATGCTCGAAGACCCTCGGTTCCTCCAGTTCGCCGCCACACGCATGGAGCAGCAGGGCATCCTCACGATGGCGACACCCACCGCGGTCAAAAACCGCATGAAAGGTGATCTGGTCCTCAGCGAGCCCAAGCCCGGCGAACTCGTCCTCGAGTACAAAGGCATCGGTCAGGCCCGCACCGAACGCGAGCTGCAGACCCTCGCCGTCGCGATCCAAAGCCAGGCCCGCGAGGCCCGCGAACGCCGCGTCGACGGCGCCGTCACCGTCCTTCGCGAATCCGCCAAGGCCGGGGAAGAGCCCATCGAATCCGTGCGCGCCATCTACGCCGCGGGCATTCTCGGTGCCGGCAGCGTCGCCTTCGCCATTCTCGGCATCATCATCTGGCGCCGTCTCACCCTCGCCAAGCTCCGCTTCGAGCAGAGCACGTCCGTCGAGGCCGTCGAAGACGAAGCCCGCTGGCCCTCCACGTTGCAGAAAGCCGCCTGAGCCCGCCGGGATACTCCGGGTCGGCGTCAAGCCGCTCGCCACACCGAGCCCTTGATCAGTTCCGGAGTCCTCACGCCATCCGCATGAGGATCTGCCCACGATCCGCGCTCTGCCCCTTCGGGGCGGCCACCAGGGCCAGCCGCTTCGGGTCCGCGTCGTCCAGCGCCACCTGACGCATGATGAGCCCGCCCCGCGACTCGATGCCGGAAAACTCGTCCAGCTCGCGCTCGACCGTCCCATTCTCGCTCAGAACGACCAGCCGCAGCGTCTGCCCCTCTCCCACCGCGACGCTCTGGCAGTACAGCATCGCCCGGTCCCACGCCGGGTTCAGGAAGATCGCGGCGCGCCCCTTCGAGTCGCCGCTCGCCGCCGTCATCACCAGCCGCGACGTCTCCTTGCTGAACAACTGCTCGGAGAGGTACTCGGCGCCGAACGACTCGACCGCCTTGGCCAGCTTCATGTCGCGGAGCATCGCCGTTTCCTGCGACGTCGCCGTCTGCTGCACGTAGAGCAACGCCCCGGCCATCACGACCGCCGCCGTGGCAAAGCCGAGCGCCGACGCACGCCACATCCTGTGCACGCCCGCCGACCGCTGCATCGGCAGGGGCTTGGCCGTCCGGTCCGTGCCGGCGTGCGACCGGGCCGACTCCAGTGTTCCGGCCGTCTGAGCCGCACGCACCGCCGCCAGCACCTTGGGCCAAAGCCCGGTGGGAGGCTCCACGTTCGGGAGGATCGACTCGATCGTGCAAAGCCGCTTCTGTTCACGCCTGATCTGCTCGCGCAGCGCAGGGGCCGCAGCCTGGAAGGCACGCTCGAACTGCTCGCGCTCCTGCTCATCGAGCAGACCCAAAGCGTCAAGCTGTGCATTCTCAAGCAATTCCTGAGTGGTCATGTCGTCAGTTCCTCGTTCGTCCGCTCGCGAAGTCTCGTCAATGCGCGAGACAACGCGGATTTGATCGTGCCAAGCGGGGTGTTCAACTCTTCGCCGATCTGCCGCAGCGTCTGCCCGCCCAGATACGCCCGCTTCACCACTGTCCTCTGCAACTCCGGCAACGCGTCGATCCGCTTGAGCATCGCCGCAAGCCGCTCGTCCCGTTCCATCCCCGACACCGAGCCCCCAACCTCCACCATCGGCCCGCCCTGCGACTCGTCCAGCGATGCCGGCCGAAGCCTCGCACGACTCCGCCTCATCCGGTCCACCAACTGCCGACGCGAGATCAGAATCACCCACGTCACCAGCGCCGCTCGAGACGGGTCATACCGCGACGCCGTCCGCCACAGCCTCACGAAAATCTCCTGCACCGCGTCCTCGGCCTCGCTCTTGCTCGGAACAGCCTGAAACGCCATCCGATACACCAACGACCCGAATCGCTCGTAAAGCATCGCCAACGCGGCCTCTTCGCCCGCCGCCACTCGGCGCATCAGGTCCAGATCCCGCTCAGGTTGGCCTTCTCGCGTTGCCATGGCTTGCCGCCGACGCAACCCTCGGCCCAACACAGGCCGACCTTCCTGCCCTCCCGCCGGAAGAACCCCGGCTCCAGACTACACACCCCATCGGGCCGGCGCACTTCCCGCCGACATCTCGCCCATACGCCCCGACTCGCTCAGCGGTTGCCCCTTTCCACACGCTCCGTCCCCAATCAAACAAAATACGAACATTTGACGTGAAGTAACCACTTGTGGTTGTTTCCGGTCATGTTCCACCCTTTTCCACAGAGTTCAGCAAAATCTCCTAGCCCTCCCAGACCGAATTCTGGTAGGATGGAGGGGTTGTCCGGCTTGGGCCGGCTGTCGTGGAGGTTCGCGTGGCGGGACTGCGCTCCACATCTTCGAGGGTTCAGACGCGGGTTGCGCGCAGAGCGTTCACCCTCATCGATCTTCTCACCACGATCGCCGTCATCACGGTGCTCATCGGCATTCTTCTGCCCAGCCTCGGCACCCTTCGCGAGACCGCCCGCCGCACCGTCTGCCGTTCCAACATCCGCCAGATCGGTTTCGGCATCGCCTCTTACGCCGACGAGCGCAAGGGGCTCATCCCCTCCAGCATCTTCAAGGCCGACAGCTCCAGCCGACGCGAGTCCGAGCTGCAGGAGATGATGACGCTCCGCCTCGACACGATGGACATGCAAGGCCGCGGCGTCGTCTCCGCGTGGGACGGCCTGGGCCTTCTCCACGAAGGCGAGTACCTCCGCGGGCCCAAGGTCTACTACTGCCCCTCTCACACCGGCCTCCACCCATTCTCTCGCTACGCTCCCGTCTGGGGTGACCGCAATAGTCAGGAAATCGTCTGCAACTATCAATACCGTGGTTCGGGTCCTGACGGCTCCCGGTACCTCTTCCGCATGGAGCCCCTCAAGGCCGCTCTCGTCAGCGACGGCATGCGCTCCGCACGCGATTTCAGCCATGTCGTCGGCGCCAACATCCTCCGGGCCGATCTCTCCGCCGAGTGGTATCCAGACCCCTCGCGGTTCGTTTCTGGCATCCTCAAGAACGGCGTCGACGACGCGTCCCCCGCTGAATCTCGGGACGTTGATCAAGCTTGGCGGCACCTCGACATTTCTCGGCCGAACTAAGGCCTCTCCCCAACTACGGCCTCATCCATTCGTTGGCGAACTGGTTCTCCGGCCGGGCGTACCATCTCTGCCATGAGAAACACGCCCTTCGCCGCCACGCTTTCCCTCGCCTTCGCCTGCGTCGCGCACGCTCAGCTCGTCCCCGACCGGACGTACTACGGCATCAACCGTGAGATCCCCATGTCCGTCAAGGTTCCCGACGGCAAGAAGGGCGAGGTCACGATCCAACTTCTCGAAGCCGGCACCGCCAAGCAGGTGGCTTCCGCCGCCGCCGCCGCGGGCGCCGTCAACCTCGCCACCCTCTTCCCCCAGCTCTGGTCCGACACCAACTACCGCGTCCTGTACGCCCAGCTCGCGGTTGGTGAAGAAAAGGTCGGCCCCGCGGTCGTGCTCCAGCCGATGCTCGTCCCCCTCAAGGGGACCATCGTCGCCGGCTCGTCGACCGTCCGCTGGCGCGAGGTGCCGCCTCTCTGTAGCGGCTATCGCGCCTACACCGACAAGCACGCCGTTCTCGAAACCTCACTCGGCACCATCGAGTTCGCCTTCCGCCCTGATGCCGCCCCCAACACCGTCTGGAACTTCCGCCAGCTCATCGAGGGCGGGTTCTACACGGGCGTGATCTTCCACCGCATTATCCCGGGCTTTGTCGTCCAGGGCGGCGACCCCACCGGCGCGGGCAACGGCGGACCCGGCTTCCACATTGACCTCGAACGCTCCACCCTCCCGCACGACTTCGGCGTCCTCTCCATGGCACGCTCGGGCGATCCGGACTCCGCGGGCTCTCAGTTCTTCATCTGCCTCTCCCGTGCCCAGACCGCCGGCCTCGACCGCGGCTACACCGCCTTTGCTCAGGCCGTCTCGGGTCACGACACCATCAAGTCGCTCGCTTCGGTCAAGCTCCAGGGCGAACGCCCGATCGATCCGCCCGTCATCACCTCGGCCAAGCTCGTCGATGCGCCGCCCTTCGGCACAGGCCCCAAGCCCATCGATGCCGAAGGCAACCCCGTCGCGACCACGCCCCCGACGGGCACGCCCGCTCAGCCGCCCGCTCAGCCCAAGACTGAATCCCGCTGATCCCCACCGCGGGCTTAGAACTCGAGCTTCACGCTCAAGCCGAAGATTCCCGCCGGCTCGACCTCGCTCTGCGAGATGCGTGTGCCCGTGGAGTCATCCAGGCGATACCGACCCCACGTCGACACGCCGGCCATCGCGTTCAGCGACACGTTCGGCGAGACCTTCCAGTCCGCGCTCAGCTCCACCGGCACGCGCCGCTCGCGGGCCACGCCGTCGGGGTTTGATCCATCCTCGTCCAGGCGGAACACCCTCGTCTCGTATCCCACGCTCAGCGCCAGATCGAGCGAATCGCTCAGGCTGTGGATCAGCGACAGGCTGGGACGCGGGAAGATGCTCCGCCGATAGTCCGTGGACAAACGCCACTTCTCCGCAAACTTCCAGTCCACGCCGATGATCGGCACGAATGTCACGTCTTCTTCGAGCTGCGAACGCACCAGCAGCCCGCCCGTCAGGCGGAACTTCTCGTTGAAGGCGTACCCCGCGCCCAGCACGCCGCCGCCCGTCAGGGTGTCTCCGAAGTCCGCCCCGTCTTCCCCGGCCGAGTTCACGCCGCCGCCGCCGAACCAACTCCACTTGTCGTTGATCCACACGCGGTACAGAACCGACAGATCGATCTCGTTGACCTCGTCCCACGGAGCCGTCGCCCCGAACACCGACGGCGAGTCAAAGTCGTACCACGACCGCTGCCACCCCAGGCTCACCGACGCGAGCCCCTTGTCGCCCACCTGCCGGCTCACCGACAGGCCGGCATTGGCCCGCGCCACCGAAACGCTCCCCCCGCCGTCCGCCTTGAAGTCCGCCGCCGTCGTGTACTCACCCGCCGTCGTGAATGTAATCCGCCAGGGGGAGCCGTCCCCACGCCCCGGCCCACCGCCAGGCCCACCGCCAGGTCCGCCGCCACCCGCTCCCGCTGCCCCGGCTCCCTCGCCGGGCTGACCCATCGCCACGCCGCCCACCGCCGCCAGCAACACCACCATCGAACGGCCCATGTTCATCGTGTTCCCTTTGTGCAAGCAGAAACCTGACCCGTCTTCTCCCCCCGCCCGCCGACCTCTTCGCTCAACCCCCCGAGCCAGACTCAGGGTTTCACTCCAAAGCCCAGCATCGCCCGCTTCGCCTCCCACTCCGCGGCCTCGCGTTTGTTGTCCGAGGGCAGCGTCCCCGTGCCGCCCGCCGCAAGATCCCGCAACGCGTTGATCTCCAGCCTGCTGAGCCGCGTTCCCTCGAACACGTAGTCCCGCCACGCCTCCACCGTCATCGGCACGATCGGTTCGATCAGCCGAAGCATCGCGTCCGCGTACGCGCGGATCTCGCTCTGGGCGTGGCTGTCCAGCCGCAACGACAGGAAGTGCAAAGTGTTGTGGAGATCGCACTTCCAGTACCACTCGGTATACATGTTCACCGGAAGCCCGATGCGGGCCAGTTCCCGGCTCACACCCTGGTCCGTCAGACGCAGGTACTCGTGATAGCTCGATTCGACCGTGTCCAAAAAGCGGACAAACTCATCCGCAGTACGCATGTCCTGTTCGTTCGCCGCCGAACCCACGAACGTCTCTTCGCCACCCTGGCGGTTGCTGCGAGACTGCTTGCGGACCTCTTCCTTGGCCGGCTTGTAGAACCGGTCGGGGATGATCGAGTACCGCCCCGAATACTCGTTGACGTTCGCTGTGCGATGCCGGATCCACTGCCGCGCGATGAAGATCGGCATGCAGACGTGGAACTTGAACTCGACCATCTCGAACGGGGTCGTGTGCCGGTGCCGAAGGAGGTACCGGATCAGCCCCCGGTCCTCGGTCACCTGCTTGGTCCCCTGCCCATAGCTGACCCGGGCGGCCTGCACGATCGCCGCATCCGCCGTTTTGCCCTCGGGACAAAGCCTCGGCATCGCGTCCACCAACGCGATGAAACCGTGGTCGAGCACGGGGATTTCCCAGCGGGCGCTCCCGCTCATCACGTCCCTCAGCGGGCTCTCGGGCTCGACGCGTTTGATGCTGCTCATGGCCCAATATACGCCGCCCGCCGCGATCGCAAAAAAATCTAATCGACCCCGCCGCGGAAAGCCCTTGTGCGCTTGTCTCTTTCACCTGTGCGCGCCGATGATCTAGGTGTGAACGCCACCTTCGCCAGAACCCCCGCCGCCCTCCCGATTCTCGCCTCCCACTGGTCCATCAGGCCGGGGCTGACCTTCCTCAACCACGGGTCCTACGGCGCCGTTCCAAACGTCGTCCTCAAGCACCAGAGCGACCTGCGCCTTCGCATGGAGCAGGACGCCGTCCGGTTCTTCAAGGTCGACCTCGAGAACCTCATGGACGACATGCGGGCCCGGGTTGGCTCGTTCCTCGGCTGCCCGGGGCCGACCCTCGCCCCGATGGTCAATGCCACCGTCGCCCTCGCCACCATCCTCCGCCAGGAGTCCTTCCGCCCGGGCGACGAGATCCTTGTCACCGATCATGAGTACATGTCCGGCATCAACGAGCTCGAACGCATCTGCGCCGCCACCGGTGCAAAGGTCGTTCGCGCCGCCGTCCCCTTCCCCGCAACCTCACCCGACGACGTCGTCAGCGCGGTTCAGTCCGCCATCTCCCCCAGAACCCGGTTCATGATGGTGAGCTGGATCACCAGCGCCACAAGCCTCATCTTCCCCATCCGCAAGCTCATCGCCCTAGGACGCCATCACGGGATCACCACCCTCGTTGACGGCACCCACGCCCCGGGCCAGATTCCCGTCGACATCGCCGACCTGAACCCCGACTACTTCGTCGGCAGCGGGCACAAGTGGCTCAGCGCCCCCAAGGGCACCGGCTTCCTCTACGTCCCCCTCGAACGCCAAGCCAACTTCCGTCCCGTCTGCCTCTCCAGCCGGGCCCACAAAGTCCGCCCCGAGCGACCCCTCTTCCTCCGCGACTTTGACTACATGGGCACCGACGACTATTCCGGCATCCTCTCCGTTCCCGCCGCCATCGACTTCATGGGCTCGGTCCTCCCCGGCGGCTGGAACGCCCTCTACGCCCAGAACCACGACCTGGTCATCCGTGGCGTCGAAGTCCTTCAGAACGCGCTCGGCCTGCCCGTCTGCGGCCCGGAATCCATGATCGGCACCATGGCCACCCTCATCCTGCCCGATCCCCCCGCCGGATCGCGTCCCACCAAGTACGACGATGCTCTCCAGGACGCCCTCGTCGAGCGTCACGGCGTCGTCGTTCCCATCTGGCAGTTCCAGCCTCTGGGCGCCACCAAGCCCCTCCGCGTCCTCCGCATCAGCGCGCAGGTCTACAACTCCATCGAAGACTACCACCGCCTCGCCGATGCTCTTGGCGAAGAACTCACCCGCGAGAAGGCATGACCTCCGCCGGAAAGCCCGCCGGAATCAGCTCAGGCCGATCATTCAGCAGCCCCACCAGAAACTCGTAGGCCTCCACGAGCCTCGGCCCGGGCCTGGCGAACATCTGGTTCCCATCCACAACCACCACCCGACCAGCCCGAACCGCCGGGAGGTCTTCCCACCACGTCGCCTGCGACAAGTCCTCGGCCATGCGCCGCGCCCCCGCCAGCCCCACGCCGCACGGACACACGATCACCCACTCCGGCTGACTCTCCACCAGCCGCTCCGCCGTCACCACGACCGACTTGCCCGCGACCCGCTCGGCCATCTGCGGCCCGATCGCCGCCCCGCTCCCTTCTCGCGCCACCGTCGGGTTCAGCACATGCCGCCCCCCCGCCCGCTCGATCATCTGTGGGACCCAATGACCCCCCACAAAAAGAGGATCCGTCCACTCCAAGAACGCTACCGAGGGTCCCTCCACGAACGGGTTGACGTACTCCTGGGCCGAGAACACCCGCTCGCGCAGTCGGGCCACCTCCTCCATCGCTCGACGCTCCGCACCCAGCGCGATGCCGACCTGCAGCACGGTGTCGAGAACCCCCTCAAAAGTGGTGGGATTCAGCGCGACCACTTCCGGCGGCGTGGGCAAAGAGGCGGCGACGCGACGCACGCTTTCCAGGTCGATCGAGCAGACATCGCACAGGTCCTGCGTCAGGATGTGGGTGGGAGCCAACCGACGCAGCAGCTCGCTGTTCATGGTGTAGAGGGGCTGTCCTGCCGCAACGCGTGTGCGCACGGCCGCGTCGATCTCCCCGGGCCCGAGGTCGGCCGGAATGACCTGCGTTGTGAGAACCGGGCTGTCCAGGGCCGCCGGCGGGAAGTCGCACTCGTGCGAACGGCCCACCAGACGGTTGATCAATCCGATCAGATCCAGTACCTCCGTGGCGGAAGGCACAAGGCTGACAACGCGGGTACTCTGAACCGGGTCCGGGGGGTAAGCCATAGAAGGGGTGGGAACGTGTGG
>ERZ761603.1814-NODE-1814-length-15461-cov-14.405102_pt1 | contig 15461 bp, 9 predicted proteins | sample MGYA00511879_ERZ761603 | MGnify/ENA primary metagenome ERZ761603 (study PRJEB28899, sample SAMN02850040) | bioreactor sludge metagenome | biome: EBPR Sludge; feature: EBPR Bioreactor; material: flocular biomat | place: Australia: Thorneside Wastwater Treatment... | reverse complement strand
GGTGACTGGAGTTCAGACGTGTGCTCTTCCGATCTGCGCGTCGGCGGCCGGGGCTGTGGGCAAGCTCGGCGCCGTTGCGGCGACGACGCCGATCCTCGAGTCTCTGACCGGGTTGCTGCGCGACCCGGACAAGGTCGTACGCGATTCGGCGGTCGAGGCCGTGGGCAAGCTCGGCGCCGCAGCGGCGACGCCACCGTTCCTCGCGGCGCTGACCGAGCAGCTGCGCGACCCGGACAAGGACGTGCGCCATTCGGCGGTCTCGGCCGTGGGCAAGCTCGGTGCCGCCGCGGCGACGCCACCGTTCCTCGCAACGCTGGCCAGGCGGCTGCGCGACCCGGAGGGGCGGATGTCCGCTTCGGCGGTCGAGGCCATGGGCGAGCTCGGCGCCGCGGCGGTGACACCACCGATCCTCGTGGCGCTGGCCGACCTGTTGCGCGACCCCGACGGTTGGGTGCGGGCTTCGGCGGTCGAGATCGTGAAACAGCTCGGCGCCGCAGCGGCGACGCCGCCATTCCTCGCGGCGCTGGCTGATTTGCTTCATGATCCGGAGATGGGAGTGCACACTTCGGCGGCGCTGGCCAGTCTGCTGCATGACCCGGAGTGGCGGGTGCGCCGTTTGGCGGTTCAGGCCGTGGGCAAGCTCGGCGCCGCTGCGGCGACGCCGCCGATCCTCGCGGCGCTGGCCGGTCTGCTGTGTGATGACCCCGAAGGGGGGGTGCGGTGTTGGGTGGTCCAGGCCGTGAGAAAGCTCGGCGACGCCGCGGCGACGCCGTCATTCCTCGCGGTGCTGACCGAACGGCTGCGCGACCCGGAGGGAGGGCAGTACGCTTGGATAACCGGGGTCGTGGGCCGGCTCGGCGCCGCAGCGGCGACGCCCCCGATCCTCACGGCGCTGGCCGGGCTGCTGCGCAACTCGAACGTTGAGGTGCGCGCTTTGGCGGCTATCACGATCAGCGAGTTGATCGAAGACGGTGTTCGTTTCCCCTTTCGGCGCTGGAGTCCACTATCGGCGTTCTTCCGCAGGGGGTGGCGTTGGGCGATGCGCAGAGGCCGGTAGCGGCAACGCTCGGGCAAACGTTGTCACGCGAGACGGCCCGAAAGAAGCGAACCGCCAAGCGACGACCGAAATCCCAGCCATCACTGACCCAGCCCTGACCAGCCCGGCAGCGATGACGCGCGGCGCGCGCCTTCCGTTCCTCCCGTTACCCTCACGACCCGCCTGACGATCACACCTCCGATCGCTCGACCCGGCCTGACCATGGGCCGAGCGATCGGTGTGGTCGGCCACCGTCACCGTATTTCTTGGACAAGCAGCCCGCGAATCTTCCGGCTGCCCATCGGCATCCCTGGCCGTCGCTTGACCAGGTTTGCGTTCCAAGGAGGCGACCATGACCAAGCAGATCTGTGCGGTGGACGACTGCCTCAGAAGTGGCGGTGTGATCTGGACTTGCGACCGACCTTCGCTGCCTGCGTCGGCGGTCTTTGCCTTCGGCTACCGGCAAGGCCGGCAGTTCGCGGTGTCGGGCGCTGACCAACTCCTGCCGCTGCTGTTAGAGTTGGAGACGCTAGGCTTGGCTCTCGGCCTGCAGTCGGTGCCCGAGCGTGGCGACTGCGCACGGGTGATCAAGTGGCGCGGCGTGCAGGTGCAGGACGAAACCGCAGCGGCGCTGTCGCGCCCACTTGCTGCACACTGCCGGTTCGTCTCGACGGCTCGCCAGGAGATCGACGCGGTTTGTCCCGAGCCGGTGTTCCGGGACTGACCCGGCGTACGCGAAGCCGACTGTCCGGCGACGTGAATGCTCACCAACAAGCGGGGTGATCCCGGTGGCTGGCGACGGGGCGGCCAGCCGCTACGCAGACCGGTCGGATCCAAGAATCCTCCGCGTGCTGGCCGCGCCCCGCTTTTACCAGGGAGCAGCCAGGTTCCCGTCCTTCCAAGGTAAGCCAAGCGCCTATTGATCGGCGTTGCGTATCGGTACATTTTCAGCCGTAGGAGTGGGTGACGCATGCACCCACTCCTACGGCAATGGCTGGATGCCGGGTCTACCTGGTACAGCGGCCGATCCTTTCCGCAAGCAGTCGGTCGGAGGTGTCGTCGTAGTCATGGAACACGCAGCGTCCGTCTGGCAGTTTCGCGAGCCGCAGGCGATCTTTGGCGTCGTACTCGTAATCGACGGTGGCGCCGGCCGGGTCGGTCGCGGCAACGACGCGGCCAGCCGGGTCGTAGGCGAACTTGAACTCGTCGCCGTAGGGGCCGGCGATGCTCACCGGCAGCCCTTCCCGGAAGTGCGTCGTGGCGAGCGACTTGCCGCGTTCAACGATGATCTGCCGTGGACGTCCCTCGGCGTCGTACTCGAAGCGCCAAGCTGTACCGTCCGCCTGCCGCATGCGCAGCGGGCGGCCTTCGCGGTCCGTGCGGACCTGGAACGAGGCGCCGTTACGGGTCACGGTCACAGCGTCGGGCGCCCACTGCCAATCCACCGTTTCGCCGGAGGGGCTCGACATCCGGGCGAGGCGCCCCTGGGCGTCGTAAGTCATATCGAGCCGATCGACACCGGCGGTCGATGCCAAGCCGGGGTGACGGATAAGACGTAGCACCCGGCCTTCCGCATCGTAGGCGAATGATTCGCGGCCGGCGTCGCCATAATCGACTTCGGTCACGCGTGACTGCGCGTCGCGACGGAAGCTGGCGATGCGCTGGCCGTCGCGGGTAATTTCCTCGACCAGCCCGCTTTCTGACAACCGATAGTCGGTAGTGTGGCCGCGACCGTCACGCCAATGCAAGGAACGCCCATCGGGAGTGATTTCGGCCTTGCCACGCTCGCCGGTTGCCGAGGTGAACTCGACCCGTGCGGGTCGGCCGGCGTCTCCGTAGACGAGGCGCCAGGTGGCGCCCTGGTCGTCGGTGGTGGCACGCAGGCGCAACTCTGTATCGTAGTCCTGCCGCAACCAGCGCGCGCCGTCGCGAAGCGTGACGGAGTGTCCGGTCGCGGACTGCAGGACTTGCTGAGCGATGCGTCGGCCGGCGCCATCCTCCTGGGCCGTCAGGCGGCCCAGCGCATCATAGGTGTTGCGCGCAACGAGCTTGCCGTCGACGGACAGCTCGGTGAGCAGGCGGCGCTCGTCGTAACGGTGCTCGATGCTGCCCCCCGGGCCCTTGACCGTTGAGAGGTTGCCGTTGTCGTCGTAGGCGTAGACGACGCGCCCACCGCTGGCGGCGATCGATTCGACGCGGCCTTTGCCGTCGTAGGAAAAGCGGATCTGCTCTTCGTGCTTGCCGTCCAAATGGCGAATCGTCGTCAGATGCCCTGCGTCGTCGTAGTCGTAGAACGCCTTGGCGCTGCCGTGGAAAAAGACGCGCAAGCGACCCGCGAGATCGAAGAGCGCTTGGTCGTCGTCGGCGAAGATCAGGCGGTAGGCGTTCTCGCCTTCGGGGTAGAGCCCGCGGAAATGTCCGCGTCCCGAGCTGGCGGCGAAACCGATGCGCTTGGCAAGCGGGTCTACGAAGTGGTCGACGAATCGTTCTTCTCCCAGCCCGTGCGCGTTGGTGAGCGTAAAATGCTGTACTCGTACGCGTGTACCCGGCGAGCCGGGCACGCTGAGGTAGTGGATGCCGCTTTCGTCGCGCCGATCCTCTATCGCCAGGCGCGGCAAACGCAGCGTCCAGCTGAAGCCGAACTCGCTGCGACCGTTGTGGGTGGAATCGTAGTAGCGGGTGAGGCCCGGCAACGAGGCCGTATCCGGCAGCCGCAGGACGGCGGCGAGGTCGCTTACCGCCAGCCCCAGCGAGCCCACGGCGCGCGGCGCGACGAGCGGGAACGCGGCAACGGGACGCTCGCGGCCTTCTATTTTCACGCCGCGCAGTGATTCGCCTTTCGTTTCCGCTTTACGCGCTGCCGCGCGCAGGCTTGCTTGCAGGCCATCGAGCGAAGCGTCGCGAGTGGTGTTGACTGTCGGTTTCATCTCGACACCGCCGATACTCGCCACCGAGATGGAGCGAATCATACGGCCGTCGCGCTCGGTCCGGGTTTTCGCCAAGGACGCCGACGGCGTCTGCTTGGGCGTTGGGTAGGGCTCGGCGAGCACCGTGTTGATGAGATTCCAATCGACGGGGACACCCTGCGCCTTCAGCCACTTGGCCAGTGCCACCGCCTGGGTGACGAGTTTGAGCTCGGCAAAGACCGGCTGCTCGGCGGCAACTTCGTCGTAATGGCGAGTAAGCCACGCGGCGAATGCCTCGGCGTGGTGGTCCTTGACACCGCCCGCGAGAACGAGGTGTCCACCCTGCCAGACCATGGTCTCGGTCTTTACTCGCAGGCGCACCGGATCGAAAGTAATGGTCCGGCCGTCGCTGCTGACGCGAGCGGTCAGCGGCTCCGGCAGCAACCAGAACCGGCTCCACAGCTCGGGACCACGCCCGGCGTCGGCCAAACGCATGTCGGTGACGCTGCGATATTCCGGGACGCGGCTGTCGACGGTCTGCCTGGTGACGTTGTCGGCGCCAACGCTGTACCGTTTCATCAAACGATCCGCTTCGAACATTACCCAGCCGAGGCGTGTGTTGTCGGTGTTGCCGAAGAAGCGAACGAGCATCACGGGACCGCGCGGGTTCTCGGGAAGCGGGTCGATCGTCATCCCTGGCTCGTGATCGGAAGGCAGGTTGACAGCGCGCAGTGCCGCAGCGAGGTACTCCGGCTTGAGTGGGGGAAGCGACGCCGTACGATCGCCGACCAGCGTCAAGCGGCCCGTAGCTGGATCGAAGTCGGCGCCCGTCACTGTGCCCAGTTCGCCCATCAGTTTCAGCGTTTGATCGAGCCACACCCCGCCGACCTTGGGGAAACCGGCGCCGCCGCCTCCGCCCCCGCCGGGGGGCGGAGGCAGAAAGGCGTTGCGCCGCTCATTGGACTGGCTGATCGTCGGTAGCAATTTCGACCCCGGAAGCGTCGAACGCAGAGCATTGCCAAGCCCTTCCACCACTCGTGCCTCCAGCAGCAGGTTGCGGCTGGCCGTCGTCGTGGCGCCACCGAGCAGCCCTCTTGTCGCCTCAATCGACTTCGCGAACGGCTCGAAACGCGCCATGAACTCGAGTGGATCTTGGACGGGGCGGCCGGCATACCCTGAGAGTCTTTGGGCGCCCTCAATAAGTTTGTCATTCGGAACCGCCAACACCACGCGAGCGGCAAGGTAGCCTGGGTGGAGACTTGCACCCAAATCAGGGTTCAATACTTTCAAGGTCTGCATCAGCAACGCCCCTGCAGCACTGTTGGCAATCTGCCATTTATTTTTATCTATCGCTTCGGAGAAGCGGTTCTGTTCTGCACTATGCGTTGGCGTCGAGCGGACGCCGTTGGGTCGGGAGTAAGAGGTAAAGTAAGTCGTTGGGTCGACCCAACTCGGCGGTGGTACGAATGTTGAGTATGTTGGCGTACGTACTTGAGGAAAGAGTTGATTCGAAGGGCGTTCCGTATGCAGTTCTCTTAAAGTCGTCCAGGTGGAACTTTCGCAGAGGTAAGAACCGTGCGAGCACCGCCAAGCTTGCAGTCCAAGCGGGTCGACGAGGTTAACGGGATCGTTCTTGACATACACGTACTGATTGAAACTCGCCGGCTCCCAAGGCGACCCGCGGACCGGGTCAACCGAGAGAAAACGGCCAAGCCCAGGATCGTAGAAGCGGTTGCGCAGGTAGATGAGCCCGGTATCGGCCTCCCACTGCTCGCCTGCGAAAAGGAAGTCGGTCTGCGGTGTGCCCTCGACGATACGCGGGGCGCCGAAGGCAGTGTAGCGGTAGCGAGTCAGCAGCCGTCCCTGGCTGTCGACCACACAACCGGTGGAGCCGAGGCGGTCTTCAAGGAAGAACACCGCCTTACCCGAGGGGAGCCGCTTCGCCAAGCGCGAGGCGCCGACGACATACTCGCTCGCACCGCCAGCGTCGTGCTCGGCAACGACTTGGGGGACGGGGCGCAGGGTGTCGATCACGTATTGCGTGGGCTTGCCGTTCACCTCACGGCGAATCCGGTTTCCCATCGCGTCATAGACGTGGCGCACCTTCACCTCCGGGGTATGCACCTCGACCAAACGGTTTTCGGAATCATAGGCGTAAGTGGTCGTCCGGCCACCGACGCTGCGGGAGACAAGGTTGCCGGCACGATCGTAGGTAAACGAGGCGGAGCCGGCGGCTATCAGCCGACCTTCGCCGTTGTAGGAATACCGCGTGACGCCCGTGGCGCTGGTTTCGCGGATACGATTGCCCATCACGTCATACGCATATTCCACGTCTGACCCGTCCGCCGAAATCACCTTGCGTAGCCGGCCGGCGACGTCGTATTCATAGCGGGTCGTTGCAGTATCCGTAGCGCTGCGCTCTTCGACCTTGATGACCCGATCCATGGCGTCGTAGGTGTAGGTGTAGCCGCAGATCAACCGGCCATTGACGTCCAGATGGGTGATGGAGTCCACGTTGCCCGAGGCGGTCGAGGCGAAGATCGACGTCAGATCACCAATCCGACGATGCAAGACAGCTCGTGGCTCCCCTTGGTACTGGTATTCGGCACGCAGATCGCCGGCGGAGACCTGGCGGAGCTGGCCCAGGATGCCGTAATCGTACCGGGTGGCAAAATCAGCGAACGCCACTTCCGATACCTGTCCCCAGGGATCGTAACGGTAGTGCAGCGATTGCCCGTTGGGGTCAACGACCTCTATAGGCCGGGAATCGGCATCGTAGCGCAGTGCAGTATTGCCCGATGGTCCGGCAACTCTAGTGACGTTGCCGGAAACATCATAGCCGAGCTCAACCGTAGCGCGTCCGAGGAGCTTCAACAGCGCACCAGCTTCGGTGTACGTAACCCGCGTCAGTCGGCCAAGATCGTCATAGGAGTAGCTTGCCCTACCGCCAGCGGGAAGTTCGCGAGCCGAAAGGCGGCCGCTTTCGTCATAGAGGAAACGGGATACGCTCATGCCGGTAACTTCCGGCGGCGCACACGCGCTCAGAAAAAGGATGATCACCAGTAAGGAACTGAGTAAACGAGAGCGCGACGGCGTGCGCCTAGACCCGGCAGACGAGACAGGGCGATTGACAGCAATGATTGGTGAGCTAGGCAACATGTTTTTCTCCCAGAAGCCAGAGATTGTGAATAAATCTACTGATTTCCTATCCATTTGATATGCCTCGTCGTTCGCTCGCGCCTTGCAGCTCGACCGGCTCGCGACGATTCCTTCACAACCTCTCAGAGCTCGCGAAACGACAGCTTCGCAACATGCGTATGGTCGAAGTACTGCTTCCAGAACTCCCGTTGTGCCTCTGTCTGGTGAGTTCGGTGCCTATTTGCCACCCTGTTGACGACCACTTCTACACCGCTCAGGGAAGCGACGTCGAGGTACATGGACCGGCCTGCGACCAACTGCTCGAAGCGATAGTTGGGCTTGAAGTGGGAAAGCACAGCGCTGTTTTGAAGCATGTCGGAGTAGAAAATCAGGTAGCGCTGGCGCGCAGCCGGTTCGGACAATTCCTTGGAGTGCGCGAGACCGTAAATGGACTCCAGCAACGGACTCGCTTCTGCGGGTTCGGCAACACGGAGAACCTGCAAGGCGGCTTCGAACGGGGCGACGAACGCCGACTCGAAGCGTTTGCCGATCTTCTGCCGGTTTGAGATGAGAGGATCTGCCTCATCGCTGGACGGTGGCCGGCAGCGGTCGAATAGAACCTGGCTGAGGCTCTCTTTCCCGCCCGGCGTCAACAGCACCACGGTGAGACGGTCACCGGTCTTGAGATCATGGTGATGCTGCCGCAACTGAGCTTCCATCGCCCGCTGTTGATCAGGAGTGAACTCGTCGGTTTTGTCGATAAACTCGACAAAATGCCGATCGGGAGTCGGACTTTGCGGGCACAGATTGGCGCCGATTGGTTGCGGAATACAGGCAACGTTGGCCAGCACGACAACGCAGCCAACCAGAAGGAGCGCACAACGCCGTAGAGTCAGCCTGGGCATCGCGCCGACGAAAGTGTGGTCGAATTTTGGGCGATACATGGTCAAATCTCCTTTCGAATGACCAGCAAGAGCAAAGACAGGCAACAACAGTCGTCAGGTGGGAGCTTTGGCTTTCCGACGCAAAGCGCCGGAAAGCTGAGCCACTCAGTGAGGTCCCAGGTACGGTGATGCGGGCGCATCGTCACCGCCGTTACCATGCTTTCGGACGCTCGGCATGACAACCGGTGACCGCGCCGCAACGATCACTGGTGTACTCGTAGGGGCAGGTTCCCCGAGGTCGGAAACAACCGGCGCCACGGTAGCGGCACGAGGTTCAGGCAAGCCTTCGACCTCGGCGAAGAAAACATCGGAACCAGAGCGTGCGCTGGCGCGCAGTGCCCAGATTTGCTGCTTGACTTTGTCGGCTTTTTCCCGGAGGTCACTGGCGTCGTTGGAAAAACTTGCCATCGTCTTTTCAGCGTGTTCGAGTGCTGAGAGATCGAAGGGGAAAAGAACTGCACCAGAATTGGGCAAGAACTCGGGTTTATTGACAGCAAAATAGGCCGGTGGAGGAGTGTCGCGAATCCTTTGGTTGATTCCCCGGTAACGACCAACCAACTCCGAACAGGCACTCTTCAGGCGGCTGGCAGCGTAGTGGTAGTCGGCCACGAGGTTCCTGGCTACGGCGACAGACTCGCGGTAGGTTTCTCGCGCGCGAGAAGCCTCTGTTGAGCGCCGGTCCACGTTGTCCAGCATGGGCTGCGTAACGGCGTCAATCCCTTGGATAAAGGCGCTCTCCTCGGCCTCGACAGCGGTTTTGCACTTCTTCCAGCGGGCTTGCTCCCGGCTATACCCGGGATAGGGGTCGGCTGCCCGGAAGCTCGTCGTGAAGGAGACAACCGAGAACAGTACCGAACAGATGACGAGCAGCAGTGTATGAAAATCATAGATCGCGAAGGGCGTATGGATAAGCCGGAGCACGGCCTGCACCGCGGCTTGCTCCGAATCAACCAGCAAGGCAGCCCGGTAGTGCGCAACAAGCAGTGTGTAGATGGCAAGGAAAAGCAGATAACAAACGACCGTCAAGACACCAGCCGCCTTGCGGGCGCCATTGATGTGCAACAGGTTGCGCGCAAGAACACCGGCCATAACCGCAGGCCCGATGTTGACGCCCGCAACCACGATAGCCTGGATGGTGCCTCCGAGCACGCCGAGGTCGCTGCCCGGAATAAATGCCCACGCATTGATCGCACCTTCGAGGATTACCGCCAGAACATAACCAGCAGCCATGACCAGGGCCGGCCGCGCCGTGTAGGCCTCCCGTGACAGGCCATTAGCGCAACTGAATTCCTTCAGATCACGATGCGACGCTTGTTCAGCGGCCCGAGCTTTGGCCAAGGCGAGCTTGCTCTGTGCGTGATGACGGTCCAGGGCTTCCGCCGCTTCATTTCCGCACGCAACCAGCCCGCTGGGGTCGAAGCGCTCCCTGAGTGCTTCCAACTGACGAATGAGGTCTGAGAAGCGTTCACCCACCACACCGCAGAGCTCGGTCCACTGTGCATGAAAGTATTCAATGATGGCCCGCTCGTTCGCATCAGGCTCGGCTTGATCGCTGGCGGGGCGATTTTGTTGGCCCTCGGCGCGCGCGCGTTCTTCAACCTTGAGGTCCTTCGCAGCGCGATCCACATCAACCACGGCGTGCAGGCGCTCTTGCATGGACCGAGGCAAGAACCACTCCTTGATCTTCCGTCGAATCGGCAGCAGCAGCGCCAGAACCGCCGTTCCCACGACCATTACTAGATTCGCAAGCATCTGATTCTCCTTTCGTCTCTTGGATGCCCAGGGGGAGTACTACTTAAGATCGATCCGGGAGTGACGTTGGAATTTGCCTCCGGCTCAGTGTCATCACCGAAACACAAGGTCTGCAAAACCCAAGTCGCCTTACGTAGAGAAGTACGGTGATCTGACGAAGACTCGCCCCTTCATCGTCCAGAACGTTATTCCCCGGGCACAGTCTCTCTGGCGTCAGTCGGAGCGGACGGCTGGCACACGCCTCGCGCTGACGTGCAGCGGCGCTTCCGTAGCACGAAGCGCCAGACCATTGGCATGGCGTGGAGAACAGCCGCTACGGCCCAAAGCAACTACAGAGAGGGAGAGGAAGGAGCAGGACGTGGAAGCGGCACACCCCAGTTGCGGGGTTGACCAGCAAGGAAATGCAGGTTGTTCTTACGTGCCTGATGGGCCTGATGGGGCTAGATCGGCGGGGGATGTCGAGTACTCGCGTCCTGATTCAAGGTCGAGCACGCGAATGGCAGGGTTCTTGTCAAGCCGAAGCAAGGTCTCGAAGGCCTGTTGGGAGTTCTCTTGGCCGACGACGGCAATGGTATCGAAACGCACAGCAGACCCGTCGTCCAGCGTGGCCCGCGCAACGGCTCGCGTCTTTGCCTCGACCCCGTCTACGCGGGCCAATTCGTAGCGCTTGCCGGGCGATTCGGCGACAGTCCGCACTTGGCAGAGCACGATCACGCGGTGGTCGAGAAGTTGATTTCTCAACAGGTGATACCAGCCCCATACAGCCGCCCCGCTGGCCGAACGACCGCCGACCTCTGCTATCGGCTTCATGCCTTCATCGAGGACACGCCAGGTTCCGTCAACCGATACACGGTCCGGCAACTCGTACCCGGGAGCCCCCTCGGCCCTGGCCATCTCGAGCGCAGCTTGCCACGCATCTTCCATACTTTCGAAGAAGTCCCCGTTGATGCCATTCGTCGCTAGGCAGTCACGTGGATGATGGACCACGACACCCGAGCCGTTAGGCCAAAGCGACAATTCCAGCCGCGAGAGGTCGCCTGGAGCACGTGCTGCACCCACATCGTAAGTTGCAAAATCGACCAAAACCTTGTGGATGGGTTGCACACGACGGAACATGGCAATGGCAAGTGATCGCCAGGTGACTTCGTACGGTACGTCGATCGCGGCGATGTCCTGCCGCTGTGCGGCGATTCCAGCCAGTGCTTTGACGAGCGGAATCTGTAGCTCCGCTTTGCTTGCTTCCACAGCACACGAGACCAATAGGCGAGCACGCTCCGCACACTTTGGATCCGCAAGCAGACTTTCGCAGCCATACATCCACAGTTTTGCCGCCTCCGGGGGAACACGGCCGGCATCGACCAGGTGACCAAGTTCAACGAACAGGCGATCGCCTTGCTTCAGGTCGTGCCAGGCATCGGCACGTCCAACGGCGCTCGCCAAGAGTTTGTCGTATTGTTTTTGAGGGTCCATCGAACTGTCCGTGTAGATGCGACAAGTCATTCAGAAGATTCACCCTCTGGATGACGCAACCGGCAACGCAATCGGCAATCCTTGGGAAGTTGGCGACGATCCTCGAGGGAGAGCACGGTTCTGGCAACGATTTCATTTCCCTCGCGTATGAACGTTGTTGTCTGTTGCCAACCGGGTACCTGATCACAAAATAGATCGACGTGCGCTCCTGCTTCCTCCGTCACCTTCGACGCAATCGAGAGGCTCAAGGTGCCGTCATCTTGCTCGAACATCCGCCATTCGAACCATTCGTCTGCGTCCGTGGAATGCTTCCAGCCACGCGTGTGTGCCGCTTTGGCTGGCACGTGGTCCAGCTCAAAATGGGCATCGTTGAGAGCCCGCCATAGCCCCGACCGGCTGACGGGAAATGGCACGACGGGGGTCTCGGTCATGGAGCGCAAGAATTCCAGACGGCCCTCACAAATCAGGCAACGCTTAAGGTGTGCGGCAGCACGCCGAGCCGCCAGTCGAGTGAGCGTGCTTCCCAGTTGACCCGCCAGTTCCTCATCCGTGAGGTGCAGCAGTAAGGCATGCTGGCGGTAGGTTTCGATAGCTTCTTCATTCATTGAGTCATCCCTCCGGTCTAACGAGAATTCAATGGGAAAACAGCTTGCACGCGGCGATCTGCGCGCAGCTTTTCTCGCGCTTGGTTATGCAGATTGCGTGCCTGTTGCCCGGTGATGGTCATCTCCGCGGCAATTTCCGCCCAGGTTGCTTCTTCCAGGACACGGGATCCAAACACCTCCAGTTCCAGCGGTGAAAGGATCTCCTCCGCCAACTTTTCAAACTCTCTCATCTCGTACTGCTTAGCTGGATCGGCGAACCCGTCGTAGATCAATGCGGCGGCATCTTTGGCCAGAGGTCCCTCTTCCAGAGGGTCAGCGAAGGAATCACCGTCTTGATTGATCGAGTTTATCTGCTCCATGGCAGTGAGTGACTCGAATGGCATGGTACGGGCGATCTTGAGCGCGTCCGCCACCTGCTTGGTTGTCACGGGCTTCCCTCTGAAGCCGCCCAACTCGTTGATACGGTTGGCAATCTCATCGTGGGTTGGCTTCCGACGCCCAGCCTCATTAATGAGACGCGACTGAATCTTCCAGATGATGCCAATGAGTCGAAAAACATCCTGGGGACATCCGTTAAGGACCTCAGGGGCCTCCCAGAAAGACTTCTTTAGCCATTCTAGTGCCGTGGCTTCGAAGGAGCCACGATGCGGAACCCAGCGAGGAATGGCGCGAAAAAACCCAATCTTCAAGATGCTCTGAATGTCAAGCTCGGTCACTCCTCCTTCCTTTACGAAGGATGGGGCGACCTGCCGCTGAAATTTGCCGATTTGTAACTTGTTCCGATCAAAGAGATACTTTGTGAAGTCGTTGAACTTCGTCGCGCCATAAAAATTGCGGACAGCAGTCCATGCGTCGACAACGCCACTCGGCATCGGCTCCTGGCCACCAATAGCGTGTGCGTGCGAAAGCTGTTCCAGTATCGTGTTGACCGCCATTTTCCGCAGCGCGCTCAGCATCCCCTCATCTTTGGGATCGTAGGGGCGGGTGAAAGGCAGCACCTGCTTTTCTGTGCGATTGTCATCGTTGGGCGGCTCTTTTTCGCCCTCCTGAATCTTTCTCAGCCGCTCCCGCTCCCGTTCCTGCTCGTGAATCCTTTGCAGCCAGGGACGCGATTCGTCCTGCGCGATCAGGTAGACGACGACCTGTTTCAGGGCAAACTCGCTGAGCTTCATGAGTGAATCATTGTCGCGCGCGTGCTGGGCGACGATTTCCCGGAGCTGCTTGCTTGCATATCCTCGTAGTCTCGTAATGGTCGTTTCCGGCCATTCGCAGCGTACGGCGATCGTGTTAACCGCAGCTTCGACGACAAAGGCATGCGCGAGGGTGATTTCGTCCAAGCCATTTTGCGCATCCTCATACACTTTCCATCGCGGATCGACTGCGATCTGACTCGTGCCTTTCTGCGCATTCCCCAACGCGTTCCTCATCGGACTTCCTTCCGTAACGGCCTGTCACATTACCCGAGAGGATGTCCGCACCTGCAGCGGACAGCCTCCGGATACCCACAAGGTCCCCCCACAGCAGCAACCGCTGCAGGGGCCGACTTGGTTAGCTAATCGTCCCCACTACGCGCGGAGGCTCCCTTACCACGAGTGACGCGCCTTAAATTAAAAGCGTACTCGTTTGGCCAAGAAGCGCACATCCCGTAACCATCCATATACGGTGACTTGGAGAGATCCAACAATGTTCACTCAGCGCATGGATGGGTGCCGTTATCCCCGAGTGATCGAGGGGCGGTGGTGAGAACACCTCGCTTCACCGTAATTCTACAAGGCGACAGTTCTCTTCCCGTGGCTTCGACTGTCGCCTGAACCCCTCTCCGGATGCCACGCTTTCCTTTACGAGTCACACAAAATGGCACTTGAACCCCTTGAGTCTCAGGCTTCTCAGCTCCTGCTGGACGATGGCGGCAACGCTGGCAGCGACTACCAATCCTTCTTGTCGCACCTTTGGCGTCAAACGCAGCAGGCGGTCAAGACCCCGCCCGCCAAGCGACCGGATCCCCCGACACCTGACCCGGGGGAGCTCGTTACCCACACGCGCTACCGCTACGACTAATGGGAGAACCGTGTGGATCGTCTCCGCCCCGATTCGTCCGTAGCCCCCGATGGGATCGCCACCGAGGGTTCGCATCACATCGTGCTGCCGATCCCGGTGCTCCGCTCGATGATGGCCGTTTTCGTGACCAACCCCAGCGCGGCAATTACAAGCGACCTGGGGATCAGTCGCCTGGGAAACGGTCGCACCGAATGGCTCGTACGCCCCTCATCCACGACGCGCTATGCCGTCAGTCGCTCTTTGCCATCGCACCGTCGGCTGCTTTGGTCTTACCGATCGGAACGCGAAACTACGCGATTTCCACCGTCCTCCAACGCCTTTCCAGCCGGGGTCGCTGCCGCACTGGTCCTTGCCGAAACTGCAAGCGGCCTCTCGCTACACGGATACATGCAGTCCGCTCGCGCTCAGTGGCAACCGGTAAGCGCGGTCCGGCTCATCGGGGCTGGGTTCCACACCAGCGCAACGAAGTGGCCCTCGGTGATTGCTCAGGCCTTGGGCCTCGACGCCACTACGAGCCGCTGGTCACGGACCGCCGGGGCGCTTGGTGGAAACGACATTCTTGAACGGATACGCTACGTCAAAGGCGTCATCGTCGGCGCTGGTCGGACCGGATCCCTTCTCGCCTCAGCCGTCGCGCGCTTGGGACTCCCACTCGATCTCGTCGATTCCGACGTGATCGAGTTGCACAACCTGGGGGAGATGGAAGCCGTCGGCGAGAGTGACATCGGCCGCTTCAAGGCCGAAGCGCTGGCGTGCACGCTGACACGACTCACGCCATCGGAGATCGTGGCGGTGAATCGGCCGATCCTCGATCCCGACGCCATTGCCCGGATCAAAGCCTGCGATCTCATGGCCTGTTGTGTGGACAACGATGCTGCCCGCCTTGCAGCGGGTATTCTCGCGACGCTGTACCACAAGCCCTTGTGCGACATCGGATCGGGAATCTTTCTGGCCGGTCGAAATCAGCGTCAAGACTTCCCTGGCGGCGAGCGAACGATGGGTACGGACATCCGCCTGCTCCTGCCGGCAGACGGCTGCCTGCTGTGCCATGGCGGCCTGGCGGATTTCGACGGAGCGCTTGCACGCCTCGCCAATGCGCGGGCTCCGGAAGACGACCCTGACGGCTGGCGGCAGCAGCGCTCGGGTTCGCTGCGCTCCTTGAACCAGATGGCCACCGGGCTGGCGCTGCAAATGATCCAGGACCTGGTTGCTGCCCGCCTGGCTGAAAGCACATGGGTGCGCATCGAAATTACGCCGAGCGGCCGGGCCGCTGTCAGCTATCCGCAGGTCAGCAGGGAACCTTCGTGTCCGCTCTGTGCGCTCTCCGGCCTCGGTGACGAGGGTCTGGCCTGGTTGCCGGGCCTCGCCGCTTCCAATGTGCACCTCTAGCCCGCACCCACGCTACCAGGCCCGATTCCCGCGTGAGCCCGACGATGCTATTCTCGATGGCCATCCGTCGAGAGTCCTGCCATGCCCGCCCCGCTGACAGCCCTGAGTGGTCTGCGCTCGCGTCTCTCTGAAGACCTGCTCGCCTACCTGGGCGCGCTAGTCG
>ERZ761603.1813-NODE-1813-length-15463-cov-42.107542_pt1 | contig 15463 bp, 16 predicted proteins | sample MGYA00511879_ERZ761603 | MGnify/ENA primary metagenome ERZ761603 (study PRJEB28899, sample SAMN02850040) | bioreactor sludge metagenome | biome: EBPR Sludge; feature: EBPR Bioreactor; material: flocular biomat | place: Australia: Thorneside Wastwater Treatment... | reverse complement strand
CTGACCCGCAAGCAGACGTCGGAATTCAAGGCGACCGATTCGCATGGCCGCGCCCTCCCGCCTCGTGCGGGCCGAGTTCGCCGAGCGGGTGCTCCGCAGGCCCGACGCGCGACGCGTGCTCGAACGCCGGTGCAGAGGCCGCCGCTGGCCGACATGGAGCACCTCGGACCTCGCGGTCCTTGGCGCCACCATCGCCCGGCGGACCACCACACGCCGCATCGCGTATGTCGCCGGCCGCTGAACACACGGAGAGGGGGAAACATGGGTCGTGGGGGAAACATGGACGAACGTCCGAAAGACGCCGCATCGCTGCGCGAGTGGATCAGGACCTGGCTCGATGTCGATCTGCCCACCAGGGCGGTCATCGAAGGGCACAGCTCGCCCTTTGAATACGTCGAGTGGTCGTTCTTCGAGGATCATCGCTTCGCGGGCGAGCGCGGCTGCCGCCGACCGGGCGTGGCCAGGCCCGCGGACGCCGTAGTCTGGGCGAACCGTGGCGGGGGCAAGACCTTTCTCGGGGCGCTGGCGACGGTTCTTGATCTGGTCTTCAAGCCCGGGATCGACGTCCGCGTGCTGGCAGGGAGCCTGGAACAGGCCCAGCGGATGTACGCCCACTTGCGCCGATTCCTCGAACGCGAGGAGCTCCGCGAGCTCATCGAAGACCGCGCGACCGAGAAGAAACTCCGGCTGACCAACGGCTCGTGCGTCGAATTGCTCGCCCAGTCCCAATCGAGCGTGCGCGGCACGCGCGTGCAGCGGCTGCGCTGCGACGAGGTCGAGCTCTTCGAGCCCGAAGTCTGGGAGGCCGCCCAGCTCACGACACGCTCGAAGCAGTGCGGCGAGACGTGGGTGCGGGGCTCGATCGAATGCCTCAGCACCATGCACATCCCCCACGGGCTGATGCACCGGCTGATCGCCGAGACGCAGGAGGGCAAACGCCGGCTCTTCCGCTGGGGCGTGGTCGACGTGCTCGAGCGATGCAAGGACGAAGAGCACCGGTGCGAGGAATCGGGCGTTCGCTGCCCGCTCTGGGAGGAATGCGGCGGGCGTGCCAAGGGCGAGGCCTCGGGAGGCGGTTCGGGCGAGCGCCGGTACGGGCACGTGACCATCGACGACGCGATAGGAATGAAGAAGCGCGTGGCGGAATCGACATGGGCGTCGGAGATGCTGTGCCTCAGGCCCCGCCGCGACGACGCGGTGCTTCCGGAGTTCAACGCGTCCAGGCACGTGGTGGAGCGACTGCCCTGGGATGGGCCTCCGGCGGAATGGCCCGTGTCGGCGTGGGTCGGCGGGATGGACTTCGGGTACCGGGCCCCGGCGGCGGTGCTGTGGGGCGTGGTCGACGCGGAGGGTCGGCTGTGGATCGTCGACGAACGGGTGAAGAGCCACGTCACGGTCGCGGAGCACGCCCGCGCGATCCACGCGTCCTCGTGGCCTGTGCCGGCGTGGATCGCGGCCGATCCCGCGGGCAACGGGCGCAACGAACAGACCGGGATCTCCTCGGTCGCCGTGCTCAGGCAGTCGAAGCTGACGGTGCGGACGCTGCGGCTGCCCACAGCCCGCGGGCTCGAGCTGTTGCGAGCCCGACTGAGCCCGGCATCGGGCGCGCCGCGACTCTTGGTGCACGCCCGGTGCAGGGTGCTGATCGAGTCGCTCGAGCGGTATCACTACCCAGAGGGGAGGCCCGAAAGCATGGAGCCCGTGAAGGACGGACCCGACCACGCGGTGGACGCGCTGCGGTACCTCGTGCAGAACCTCGATGGGCCGCGCGGGACGCGCGTGTCCAAGTACGCGTAGCGGTCAGCGCGGGGCGAGCAGTGGAACCGCGACCATGACCAGGAGCATCGTGAGCAGGCCCAGGGCGGCGATCGCCAGGGTGACCTGCAGCGTCATGCGGACCACCTCACGCCAGTACAGGGCGGGCGTGAACTCGGTGAGACGAACGCCCTTGTACGCCATCGCAAGGAAGAACGAGAGCGGGAGCAGGAATGCGTACCAGAAGACCTCGATATTGGGGAGCGGATCAAGAAAGGGCCGCCAGGCGAGGAGGAGGTTCATGCGTTGCTCCCGCGGCGGCGCGTGGGGAACGCGGCGTCGATGATGACGATGAGATTGACCATGCCTGCGATGGCGGTGAAGAGGGTGCCGAGCTCGCTGGGCTTGCCGATGGCCTTGACGACGGTCTGGCCCGGGCCCGGCGGCGGGGTGACCCGGATCGGGGAGTTCGGGTGGACCTGAACCTTGTAGTGGTTCTGGTGAACGTAGTCGATGCCAAAGGCGAGCGGGCCGGTGAGCCCTTGAGCGACGAACCACCAGAAGTTCTCTCGGCGGTCGACGATGTCGATGCCGCCGATGAGGAGGCCGCCGAAAAAGAGCCCGAGAACGCCGGCGGAGATATGGAGCCCACGCATGGTCTGCCCGGCGGCGATATGGCCGGCGCCGGGGAAAGCAATGGCGGCGAGCCCGGAGACGGGGTCGAAGGAGGTGGAGGCGGTGGTGTGGTGTTGTGTCATGGAGTTGGGATTGACAATCGGCGAGAGGACAGTAATGTACGCCGATTTTTCGTTGGAGCTTGTCCGGGTGGCGGGGTGGCACGGTGGGCGCGACGGGGGTACGGTTGGGCGCATGGGGGAGCGGGCCGGCGGGACGTGACGCCGGGGCGGCCGTGCGAGCGGGGGAATGGGGCGGGTGTTCCGGGGCGTTCGGTGGACGGCCCGGGGGACAAGACAGTCGAGACACGAGCTGAGGATCGAACCATGATGATGCAGCGGGAGTGTGACGAGGCGGGCCTGTGTGCGGGGATTGCTGGCGAGGAGCTGGCCGAGGAAGTGCTTTGGGGTCTGAAGGACTCGGGTGCTGGCCCGGCGGTCGCGTGCCCGGAGATGGACGGGGATGAGGACGAAGAAGAGGACGACTTCGGGGATGAGGAGTTCGAGGACGAGGACGAAGACCTCGGCGATGACGAGGATGAGGACTTTGACGACGATGACGAGGACTTCCTCGACGACGAGGACGAAGCCGAGGACGACGGCGTCGGGGCCGGGGATGACGAGGATGAGGACGAGGACGACGACGAGGACCTGTAACCCGGCGTGATGGGGCGGAAGGTCTTCGGCACGGCGTGCCGGCTCACACGATGGACGATGAAGGCAAGGCTCCGGGATTCCCGGGGCCTTGTTTGTTGTGTCGCCGGCGCGGGGGTGCGTCGGCGGGTTGTCGCGGCGTCGGGCCGCAAGGAGATGGGTGATGAGCACGGACCGTCGCGATGAGTCGAGGACCAACGCGGGAGCGCGCGAGGGAGCGGATGGGGTGGCCGGTCCGAAGCCGGCATGGTCGGAGGGGTATGGGGGTGTGGTGGACCGGCGGCTTGGCGTGGACCGGCGGGTGCTGGAGGCGGGGTTCAGCGGGCTGGAGCGTCGTCGCGGGGCGGGGCGGAGGCTGAGCGAGAGTCAGAAGGCGGCGGAAGAGGGGAACCTGACTCCGGAGCAGTTTCTGTTCCTGATGGCGATCAACGAGTTCAAGAAGGCGAACCAGACGCACTTTCCGACGTGGACGGACGTGCTGGAGGTGATTCGCCTGCTTGGGTATCGCAAGACGTGCGGCTCGGAGCTGAACCTTCGGAACGCGGAGGACTGGCGCGAGGCGTCGGACGCCGCGAGCAACGTGCGTGCGCCGCGGTGGGCGGAGCGGTTCATGCCGAAAAAGAAGGACGCGGCGTGAGCGGTCGGATCAGGCCTTGGTTTTGTAGTAGTCGAGGTTGATCTGGACGAACTTGTTCCACTCCTGGGGGAGGTCGTCCTGGGGGAAGATGGCCTTGACGGGGCACTCGTCGACGCACAGGCCGCAGTCGATGCAGGTGTCGGGGTCGATGTAGAGCTGATCGGTCTTGCCGAAGTCGGGCTCGGCCTTGGTGGGGTGGATGCAGTCGACGGGGCAGACTTCGACGCAGGACGTGTCTTTGGTGCCGATGCAGGGCTCGGCGATGATGTGGGGCATGGTGTGGGGCCTGTGGAAGGGCCAGCGTTCGGCCCTGGTGCGTGTGGGTTCCGGCGGACAATCGGCCGGCGGAAGATGATAGTGAAGGGACTGGGGAAAAGGAACGACGGGCTCGGACCGCAAAGCCCGAACCCGCCGGTGGTGTAGAACATGGGATGGACGTGGCGAGGGCCACGTTGAGGAGCCGCGGGAGTTGCGACGCATTGGCTGCGCGGGGCGCGAACGCTGACGCGGGCACGGGGGCGGCGTGGCGCTCCGTGGAAAACTCAGGCTCCTCGTCGTTCAATATGGCACAGGCTTTTCAGTTTGCCCACTCGATTCCAACGAGAATGTTGAAGCGTTCGGCATAATCTGCACAGATCCACCTGAACAAGCGTCAAACTAGGGCCCCTTGTGGATAAAGGGGTGCGAACGCAGGCCCTATACTCGCGCGAGGGTGGCCGTGCTTGGGTGTGGTCCGAACGAAACCAGAACTTATTGAGCATTGGAGAGGCACATGGGCGAGAAGAGTGGACCGACGGCGTTTGCGAACGTTCAGCCTGGGACGGATGTTCGGGCGGTTCTGGGGAAGGACGCGGAGGGTCTGCTGGGGTATGAGTCGAAGACGGTTGGGAAGGGGCAGTTGTACCTGCCCGGGCCGGACTTTGTGGATCGAGTGTTCAGCCAGAGTGACCGGAACGTTCCGACGCTGAGGAACTTTCAGACGATTCTGAACACGGGGCGGTTGGCGGGGACTGGGTACGTGAGCATTCTGCCGGTGGACCAGGGGATCGAGCACTCCGCGGGGGCGAGCTTTGCGCCCAACGCGGCGTACTTTGATCCTGAGAACATTGTGAAGCTGGCGATCGAGGGCGGGTGCAACGCGGTGGCGAGCACGATCGGCGTGCTGGCGTCGGTGAGCCGGAAGTATGCGCACAAGATTCCGTTCCTGGTGAAGTTCAACCACAACGAGATGCTGACGTACCCGAACGTGTTCAAGCAGAGCTATTTCGGGAGCGTTCGGCAGTGCTACGAGATGGGCGCGCTGGCGGTGGGCGCGACGATCTACTTCGGGAATGACACGAGCCGCGACGAGATCGCGTACGTGAGCGACATGTTCGAGGAGGCGCACAGCTACGGGATGGTGACGGTGCTGTGGTGCTACACGCGGAACGCGAGCTTCAAGGTGAAGGGTGCGGACGGGAAGAGCACGGACTATCACGCGTCGGCGGACCTGACGGGTCAGGCGAACCACATGGGGGCGACGATCAAGGCGGACATCATCAAGCAGAAGCTGCCGACGAACAACGGGGGGTACGCGGCGTTGAACAGCGGGTCGTCGGCGTACGGGAAGTGGGACAAGCGGGTGTACACGAACCTGTGCGGGAGCGACGAGGCGGGGAACGGCGGGCACCCGATTGATCTGTGCCGGTACCAGATTCTGAACAACTACATGGGTCGTGTGCCGCTGATCAACTCGGGCGGGGAGAGCAAGGGCGCGAGCGACCTGGCGGAGGCGGTGGCGACGGCGGTGATCAACAAGCGAGCGGGCGGGATGGGGCTGATTTCGGGCCGGAAGGCGTTCCAGAAGCCGCTGGGCGAGGGCGTGAAGCTGCTGCACGCGGTGCAGGACGTGTACCTGGACAAGAGCATCACCGTGGCATGAGCGGGTCGCCGGCGGTGGCCCGCGTGCCTGGGCGCGGGCCTGTGCTTTCGTGGGTTCTCACGCGAGGATGTCGAGCGGAACATCGGCGAGGGTTGGGAAGACGACGTCGGCACCGGCGGCGGTGAGTTCGTGCGCTTTGTGGGTGGTGGCGACGCCGACGGAGAGCATGCCGGCGGCTTTGGCGGCCTGAATTCCGGCGGGTGCGTCTTCGATGACGGCGCAACGAGCGGGCTCGATGGCGAGGAGTGAGGCGGCCTGGAGGAAGACATCGGGGGCGGGCTTGCCGCGTTTGACCTGGGAGCCATCGACGATGGCCTGGAAGGACGCGCGGATGCCGCCGGAGTCGAGGACGAGGGCGACGTTTTCGGGCGGGGCGGAGGAGCCGACGGCGAGCCGTGCGTTGGCGCGGGCGAGGTTGTCGAGGAGGGGGAGGAGGCCGGGCGCGAGCGGGACGTTGGAGCGGATGATCTCGCGGAACGCGTGCTCTTTTTCGTCGGCGATGCGGAGGGACTCGGCGTGGTCGATGTGCTCGCCGAACATGATTCGGATGCAGTCGGCGTTGACGCGGCCGAAGCAGGAGAGGAAGGTGGCGTAGTCGAGCGTGGCGTTGAGGCGTTGGGCGGCGGCTTGCCAGGCGAGCCAGTGGGCGTGCTCGGTGAGCACGATGACGCCGTCCATGTCGAAGATCACGGCCTTGGCCATGTGGGGGGCTCCGTTGGTGGTGAGGCGTGAGGGTAGGAGGAGGGGTTGGGTCGGGTGCGCTAGATGGAGAGCGGAGCAGCGATGGGCGCGTCGTGGACGGCGGAGATGGAGTCGAAGGGGAGCCGGGGGGAATAGAGACCTTGAACGTCCTGGGTGGCGTGGTAGACCTTTGCGCCCATGTAGTTGCCGAGCGCTTCCCAGAGGACGTTTCCGACGTGACCCTGGGTGATGGCGACATGGTGCGGGAAGTGCTTGAGGAGGACGTCGCGGTAGAGGCGTTGGAGGTTGGGGAGTCGGCACCAGCCGTAGCAGCCGAAGGTGACGGCGGGGTTGTCCTCGATTCGGCCTTGTGCGATGACGGCCTTGAGGTCGCCAGTGGGGTCCTGGGTCATTCGGCAGAGGGTGAGGGGGTTGGGCTTGGCGATGAACTCGATGGTTCCTTCGGAATTGTCGTAGGAGGCGGCGCCGGAGCTGGCGATGATCTCCTGGACGCCGAGTGTGACGGGGGTTTTGGCGAAGGCTGCGGGGAAGACGCCGCAATGCCAGACGTTGACGAGCTCGTCGTCGTCGTTGTGGAGGTTGTTCCAGTCGGCGAGGCCTGCGGGGGAGTCGCTGGCGAGCATGGCGGCGTGCATGGAGATGGTTCCCATGATGTCGGCTTCGCAGGCGGAGGGCATTCCCTCATCGCCGAAGCGGCTCATGGTGGTGCAGGAGCAGACGCCGTAGTTGGCTTGGATGCTGGTCCAGCACTGGATGGCGAAGGCGTCGATGGCGTTGTCCTTGCCCCAGCGGCGGAGGAAGAGTTCGAGCTTAGCGGAGCGGATGACGGAGAGTTGTTTGATGGCGGCGGTGTTGGCGTAGCCCTGGATGCCGGCGACGACCTTGGCGAGGTCGGGGTCGTTGTCGGGGATTCGGTTGGCGCCGCCGATGGCTTCGGAGAGGTCGAGGGTGACGACGGTGGGTCCGAGGAGTTGGAGTTGCTTTTCGTTGAAGCGGCAGGTCCAGAAGGCGTCGGGGCGAGCGCCGATCTGGCCGTAACGGGCGTTTTTGAGGCCGTGAACGACGCGGCAGACGCGGACGAACCAGTCGACGTCCTTGCGGAAGGAGAGGTCGGTGGGGAAGCAGATGGGTCGTTGGGCGACGGTGTAGGCGGCGCCGATCTGTCGGAGGACTTCGCCGATGGAGAGGAGGCCGCAGAATGAGTCGCGGCGTTTGGTGGTCATGGTGAGGCGTTCTTCTTCCTGGCAGCCGAAGATGAGGATGGGGACGTTGAGGGCGGCCTTTTTGACGCACCAGGCGACGCCTTGCTCTTCGCCGAAGTTGACGGCGCCGACGAGGATGCCGTGGACGCCTTCGCGGCGGAAGAGTTCTGCGGCGAGTTCGGCTTCCTGGCGTGTCTCGACGCAGCCGACCTTGGTCTGGCTGACGTCGGGGACGACGACGTTGACGCCCATGGAACGGAGGACGGAGATGGTCTGATCGCGCATGGAGGCGGCGAGTTCTTTGGAGAAGAAGCCGCGGTTGCTGGGGATGAAGCCGAGCTTGATGGTGGTGAGTCGTGGCATGGGTTGGTTCCGATGGTGTGGGGTGAGGGGATTGCGGGGTCAGGGCTGGCCGTAGTAGCGGGCTGGGCCGTGCTTTCGGGCGTGGTGCTTGGCGAGGATGTGGGGTTCGAGTTCGGGGGAGTCTGGGCGGAGGAGGAGTGTGGATTGGGCGATGTGGGCGATGGCTTCGAGAGCGACGGCGTTGTCCACGGCTTTGGCGAGGGTTTGGCCCCAGGTGAAGGGCGCGTGGCCGGCGACGAGGACGGCGGGGATGGAGAGGGGGTCGAGGTGTTGGAAGCGTTCGATGATGACGCGGGCGGTGTTGTGCTCGTAGGCGTTGAGTTCGTCGGGGTTGAGTTGGCGTGTGACGGGAACCGGCCCGGCGAAGTGGTCGGCGTGGGTGGTGCCGAGGCAGGGGATGGGGCGGCGGGCCTGGGCGAATGCGGTGGCGTAGGGGCTGTGGGTGTGGACGATGGCGTTGATGTGTGGGAAGGCGTTGTAGAGGGCGAGGTGCGTGGGGGTGTCGGTGGAGGGTCGGAGTGAGCCGTGAACGACGTTGCCGGCGAGGTCGAGGAGGACGATGTGATCTGGGGCGAGAGAGTCGTAGGGGATGCCGCTGGGCTTGATGGCGACGAGTCCCTGATCGCGGAGGATGGCGCTGGCGTTGCCCCAGGTGAGGGTGACGAGGCCTTGGTTGACGAGGGCGAGGTTGGCGCGGCAGACGTCGTCGCGGAGGGAGTCGATGGTCGTCATGGGTTGCTCCGTGCGAGGGCGAGGCGGCGGATGTCGATGAGTTGCTTCATGACGTCGCCGAGGGGAGCGGGTTGGCCTCGGCCGCCGAATGCGTCGTGGAGTCGTGAGTAAAGGGCGTAGAGGCGGCTGTAGACGTGGACGGCGTCGGGGCGGGGCTGGTAGATGGTTGCGTGCGGAGCACACATGGCGTGCTGAGCGGCGGTGACGGAGGGGTGTGCTCGGCCGACGACGGCGCCGAAGATGGCTGCGCCGAGGGCGCAGGTCTGCGGGGAGCGGGTGACCTTGATGGGGCGGTTGGTGATGTCGGCGTAGATCTGCATGACGAGGGGGTTTTTGGAAGCGATGCCGCCGCAGGCGACGATGTCGTTGATCGAGACGCCGTGGCGTTGGATCTGGTCGATGATGGTGAGTGCGCCGAAGGCGGTCGCTTCGATGAAGGCGCGGTAGAGGTGAGCGGGCGTGGTGGCGAGTGTTTCGCCGACGACGAGTCCGGTGAGGAGGGGATCGACGAGGATCGTGCGGTTGCCGTTGTGCCAGTCGAGGGCGAGGAGGCCTGATTCGCCGGGTGCGAGCGCGGCGGCGGCGGCGGAGAGGGCGTCGTGGGTGAGTTCGGGGGAGGCGTGTCTGCCTGGGGCGATGCGTTGGACGAACCAGTTGAAGATATCGCCGACGGCGGATTGGCCGGCCTCGATGCCGTACATGCCCGGGAGGATGCTCTCGGGGACGATGCCGCAGACGCCGGGAATGTCGGCGAGGGGTTGGTCGAGAGGCCAGACCATGCAATCGCAGGTGCTGGTGCCGATGATTTTGACGAGTGTGCCGGGCTTGATTCCGGCACCGACGGCGCCCATGTGTGCGTCGAAGGCGCCGACGGCGACGGGGATGCCCGGTGGGAGACCGACGCGCTGGGCCCAGTGTGCTGAGAGCGTTCCTGCGGTGTGGTGTGAGGGGAGTGCGATGGGCGCGAAGCGATCGCGGAAGCGGCTGAAGCCGGGGTGGAGTTGTTCGAGAAAGTCGTGAGAGGGGAGGCCGCCCCATGCGGGGTGGTAGAGGGCCTTGTGTCCGGCGGCGCAGATGCTTCGTCGGAGGGTGTGCGGGTCGGTCGTGTCGGTGATGGTGGCGACGACGAAGTCGCAGAGTTCGACCCAGGCGTAGGTTGCGGCGGCGACGTCTGGAGCGGCACGCTGGCAGCGGAGTGCTTTGGCCCAGTACCACTCGGAGGAGTAGGTGCCGCCGCACTTGGCAAGGTAGGGGAGGCCTTGCTGAGTGGCGAGGCGGGAGATGTCGGCGGCTTCCTGGTGTGCGGTGTGGTCTTTCCAGAGCCAGGCGAGGGCGTGTGGGTTGTTGGCGAACTGTGGATGGAGGGCGAGGGGCGTGCCCTGGCGATCGACGGGGATGGGGGTGGAGCCGGTGGTATCGACGCCGATTCCGACGACGCGTTCGGGGCGGAAGTGCGGGTGCTGGGAGGCGAGGGCGACGGCGTTGGCGACGGCGTGATGGAAGCCGTCGAGGTAATCGGCGGGGTGCTGTCGGGCGAGATTTGGGTCGCGGTCGTCGAGGATGACGCCGTCGGTGCCGTGGTGATAGGGGTGCGTTGCGGCGGCGATTTCGAGTCCTGAGGCGGTGTCGACGACGACGGCACGGACGGAGTTGGTGCCGTAGTCGACGCCGATGGAGAAGGAGGTGGTGGTCATGGGCGCGTGGCTCGTGCGGGTGATGCGTGGGGAAGCTGGGCGTTGGGGACGGGCTCGGCGAGTTCGGGCTCCGGGAGGAGGACGCGGTCGGCGGCGGCGGCGATGAGGCCGAGGATTCGTCGACGCGGGGCGATGTGGCAGGTGAGTCGCCCGAGTCGGGAGATGAGGGAGTGGAGGAGGATGCGTCGTTCAAAGAGGGGGCCGACGTCTGGGTGGAGGTCCGGGAGGTCGCCTGTGAGGACGACGTCTTGTGTGCCGACGAGGTTGATGGCGCCGGCGATGACGATGGCGGCGGCGTCGATGGAGCGGGCGAGCCAGGGCTCGATGCCGCGGGAGGCGACGTGGGCGCGGAGGGCTTGCCAGGAGGCGTTGGGGCGTTTGAGGTGCTGTCGGAAGGAGGAGAGGAGTCCTTGTCGGGAGACGAGCGTCTCGAGACAGCCGATGGAGCCGCACACGCAAGGGCGGCGGTTGCCGTGGACGCCTGTGTGCCCGAGTTCGCCGGACATGGGGAGCGATCCCTGAAAGAGCTGGCCTCTGGCGACGAGTGCACCGCCGACGCCGTCGCCGAAGTCCATGAGGACGAAGGACTGGTGGGGAGGGAGGTCGGCGGGCGTGTGGGCCTGGTGGCCGAGGGCGAGGGCCTGGATTTCCTGGACGGCGCAGGGGGAGGCGTGGAAGAGGTCGGCGAGCCTGTGGAGGAAGCCGGGCTGTTCGATGATGGGGAGGTTTGGCGAGCAGAGAACGCGGTGGGCGTGGGCGTCGAGGACGCCTGGGACGCTGATGAGGAGAACGTCGGCGGGCGGGATGTGGAGTCGTCGGCGAGCGGAGTCGACGCGTGCGAGGAGGGACTTGATGGAGCGTGGTGTGGGGAAGGAGATTGAGGGGCCTTGCTTGGTGGGGTCGAGGGGCTGGAGCATGACAGCGGTGGAGCGGACGCCGAGCTCGACGATGGGGAGATGGCGTGTTGAGGAGATGGCGAGGTTTCTGGGCGGGCGGCCCATGGCTGGGCGTGCCGAGGGGGCGTCGCCGGGCTCGGGCTCTTCGACGAGCCGGTCGCGGATGAGGTCGTCGGCGATTTTGCCGGCGGTCATGGGGGAGAGCCCGGTGGCGCGGGCGAGGTCGGCGCGAGAGAGGGGGCCGCGGGCGAGGAGGAGGCGGAAGGCGCGTCGGCGGTTGGCCGCGCGGAGCTGGGAGGGGTGCGCGTACATTGAAAGGTTAGTATACTATGTATGCACCCCCGGGGGGAGGGCATTTCTCGGAGGCGGCTATGGCTCGGATCCTCGGCGTGTTCGTGATGCTCCTGGGCGTGATGGCGTCCGGGGCGTGGGCTCAGGCGGTGGACGTGAAGGGGTCGTTCGAGAGGGCGGCCGGGGAGGACGCGGAGGGATGGAGGCGGACGGTGTGGGGCGGGCGGGGCGAGCTGTCGCACGAGACGTCGGGGCGGGGCGGATCGCGGTCGGTGTCGATCGAATCGCGGACGGGGGGCGACGTGTCGTGGTCGATCACGGTTCCTGTGGAGTTCAACTCGAGGTACAGACTGAGCGGGTGGATCAGGACGGAGAACGTGAAGACGCTCGGCGGGGGGCAGGGCGCGTTGCTCAACGTTCACAACATCCAGTCCGTGCGGACGAAGGCGATCACGGGGACGAGCGACTGGACGGAGGTGAGTGTTGAGTTTGAGACGGGGCTGCAGGACCAGATCATGGTGAACTGCCTGTTCGGCGGGTGGGGGTTGGCGACGGGGAAGGCGTGGTTTGACGATGTGTCGCTGGTGCTGGTGAAGAAGGGGGAGCTGGCGCCGCCGAGGATTGTGGTTGATGCGTCGGCGACGGGTGAGGCGATCAGCCCGTACATCTATGGGCAGTTTATTGAGCACATGGGGCGGTGCATTTATGGGGGAATCTGGGCGGAGATGCTGGAGGATCGGAAGTTCTTTGACGCGCCGGGCGCGGAGGGGTCGCCTTGGAAGGCAACTGGCGGGGCGTCGGTTGCGATGAGGACGAAGGACGCGTTTGTCGGGGTGCATACGCCGGTGGTGACGCCCGCGGGGAGGCCCGGGGGTTTGTCGCAGGGTGGGTTGGCGGTGCGGAAGGGGAAGGCGTACGTGGGGTCGGTGTGGGCGGCGAGCGGGATGGCGAGCGGAGCGGCGGGTGCGAAGGTGCGGGTGTCGCTGGTGTGGGGCGAGGGCGAGGCGGATCGCGCGACGTTCGAGACGGGTGAGCTGGGATCGGCGTTCACGAAGCATGAGTTCAGGCTGATCGCGGGTGGTGACAGCGACGAAGCGCGGCTTGAGATTGAATCGGCGTCGGCGGTGGCGATCGGAACGGCGAGCCTGATGCCGGCGGACAACGTGCGGGGGTTCCGGGCGGACACGCTGGCGTTGCTACGGGAGCTTGATTCGCCGGTGTATCGGTGGCCTGGGGGAAACTTTGTGTCGGGGTATGACTGGCGGGACGGGGTGGGCGAACGGGACAGGCGGCCGCCGCGGAAGAACCCGGCGTGGCTTGGGATCGAGCACAACGACGTGGGGATCCACGAGTTCATGGAGTTGTGCGAGCTGCTGAAGACGGACGCGTACATCGCGGTGAACGCGGGGCTGGGCGGGGTGCAGAGCGCGGCGGATCAGTTGGAGTATGTGAACGGGAGCCCGGAAACGGCGATGGGGAAGGTTCGCGCGTCGCACGGGCGGCGCGAGCCCTGGGGCGTGAGGTTCTGGGGGGTTGGGAATGAGATGTATGGGTCGTGGCAGCTTGGGAACATCCCGCTGGCGGAGTACACGAAGCGGCACAATGCGTTTGTGGACGCGATGCGGAAGGTTGATCCTTCGATCACGATCATCGCGGTGGGCGCGGTGGGAGAGTGGAGCCGAACGATGCTGGCGGAGTGCGCGGGGCATATGGACCACATCTCGGAGCACGTGTACTGGCAGGATGGTGGTTCGCTGGCGTCGCACGTGATGGCGGCGCCGCGGTCATTGGCGGAGATCGCGCGGGCGCATCGGCGGTATCGGGAGGAGTTGCCGATCCTGAAGGGGCGGGACATTCGGATCGTGCAGGACGAGTGGAACTACTGGTATGGGCCGCACGTGTTCGGGGAGCTCGGAACGCGGTACTTCATGAAGGATGCGCTGGGGTGTGCGGCGGCGTTGAATGAGTTTGGGCGGAACAGCGATCTGTTCTTCATGGCGAACTATGCCCAGACGGTGAATGTGATCGGTGCGATCAAGACAAGCCGAACGAATGCGGCGTTCGATGTGACGGGGCTTGTGCTCAAGATGTATCGGCATCATCTGGGGACGATTCCGTGCAGGACGGAGTCGAGCCCGCTGGTGGACGCGTTGGCGGCGTGGAGCGCGGATCGGAAGCACCTGACGGTGGCGGTGGTGAACGCGACGACGCGTGCGATGAACGTGCCGATCGAGGTGAAGGGGGCGGTGCTGTCGGGGACGGGCGTGGCGAGGTGGATCGCGGGGGACCCGATGGCGTTCAACGACCCGGACGGGGCGAGGCCGATTGAGATCCGCGAGGGGCGCGTGGAGGGTGTTTCGGGTACACTGGCGGTGGAGCCTTGCAGCGTGACGTTGTTCACGCTGGATGTTCGGTGAGGGCGGGTGCCGAGGAAGAGGTCTGGCTGGGCGTGGGCGTTCTGGAGTGACTTCGATGACGAAGACGACGCGCCGAGTGGTGGTTTGTGTGGCTGCCTCGCTGCTGATGTTGGTCGGTGGGTGCGAGAAGAAGGCGGCGGAGGGGGCGAAGGCCGAGGGGTCGGCGGCGGCGAAGAAGGTGCGTGTGGCGTTCTCGCAGATCGGTGCGGAGAGCGACTGGCGGAAGGCGAACACCGAGTCGATCAAGGCGGAGGCGGCGGCGCGGGGGTACGAGCTGATTTTCTCCGATGCTCAGCAGAAGCAGGAGAACCAGATCAAGGCGCTTCGGAGCTTTGTGGCGCAGGGCGTGGACGTGATCGCGTTCTCGCCGGTGGTGGAGACGGGGTGGGAGCCCGTGCTGAAGGAGATCAAGGCGGCGGGGATTCCGGTGGTGCTGACGGATCGGGCGGTGGAGGTGTCGACGCCTGATCTGTTCGTGACGTTCATCGGGGCGGACTTTGTGGAAGAGGGTCGGCGAGCGGCGGCGTGGCTTGGGAATGCGACGGGCGGGAAGGCGGTGGTGGCGGAGCTTCAGGGGACGCCGGGATCGGCGCCGGCGATCGATCGGAAGAAGGGGTTTGAGGAAGGGATCAAGGCGTTCCCTGAGATCAGGATCATCAAGAGCCAGTCGGGGGAATTTACACGGGCGAAGGGGCGCGAGGTGATGGAGTCGTTTCTCAAGAGCCCGGAGGGGAAGCAGATCACGGCGTTGTACGCGCACAACGACGACATGGCGCTGGGTGCGATCCAGGCGATCGAAGAGGCGGGGCTGAAGCCCGGCGTGGACATCAAGATCGTGTCGATCGACGCGGTGAAGGCGGCGTTTGAGGCGATGGTCGCGGGGAAGCTGAACTGCACGGTGGAGTGCAGCCCGCTGCTTGGGCCGGCGTTGTTCGACGCGGTCGATGCGATCAAGGCGGGGAAGGGTGTGGAGCGTCGGATCGTGACGGAGGCGGCGGTCTTTGATCAGACGACGGCGGCGAGCGTGATCGGATCGCGGAAGTACTGAGGTGGAACGTGCCGAGGGTGATCACGTGACGCGTGAGGGCGGGCTCCTGCTCGAGGCTGAGGGGCTCGCGGTGCGATTCGGGTCGGTTCGGGCGCTCGATGGGGTGAGCCTGACGGTTCGCGCGGGCGAGGTGCAGGCGTTGCTCGGGGAGAACGGGGCGGGCAAGAGCACGCTGATCAAGTGTCTGAGCGGGGTGGTGCGGCCGACGGGTGGGCGGATGGTCTTGTGCGGTCGGCGGATCGAGCCGAGATCGCCTCATGAGGCGGAGCGGATTGGGATCGCGACGGTGTTTCAGGAGGTTGGGCTGATCCCGCGTCTGTCGGTGGCGGAGAACATCTGCCTGGGACGGGAGCCGGGGCGGCGGTGGCTGCGCGGGCTGGTGGACTGGCGGGCGGTGCGGTCGCGTGCTCGCGCGGCGATGGATCGGAACGTGCCCAGTCATGGGGGATAACTACGCGAAAGCGTAGCTAATACCGC
>ERZ761603.1812-NODE-1812-length-15465-cov-26.703569_pt1 | contig 15465 bp, 15 predicted proteins | sample MGYA00511879_ERZ761603 | MGnify/ENA primary metagenome ERZ761603 (study PRJEB28899, sample SAMN02850040) | bioreactor sludge metagenome | biome: EBPR Sludge; feature: EBPR Bioreactor; material: flocular biomat | place: Australia: Thorneside Wastwater Treatment... | reverse complement strand
GCGGGCGACGCGGCGGCCAGGGGGGCCTTGCTGAAGGCGGGCGCCGTGGCGGGGGGCATTGGCGAGGGCGCGATCACGGCCGGTCAGCAGATGAGCCAGACGGGGTATGACGTCGATCCGCTCAAGGCGGCGGGAACGGCGCTCGGCGCGGGCGCCGTGACCTTGCTCATCGGGACGACGAGCGGGAGGCTCGCCAACAGACTCGGGCTGCCCGATCTCGACGCCGCGATTGCCGTCGGAACGCGGGGGAACCCAGCCAGAAAACCGGCCTCGACGATCGCTCGCCGTGTCGGACTGGGGGCGCCTCAGGAGGGGGCCGAGGAAATGCTGCAGTCGGGGCAGGAACAGGTCTGGCAGAACCTCGCCAACGATCGGCCGTGGGATGAAGGTGTGGGCCAGGCGGCGGCGGTGGGGGCGCTTGTCGGCGGCGCGATGAGCGGCGGCTTCAACGCCATGCCTCGCTCCGTGTCCGTCCCCCGAGGCGATGGAGGAACGACACAGATCAACGCCGACGACGGGCCCATTTCCGCTGCCGTGGTGGCCGGCATCAATCGCTCGAACGCCGCGGTGTCCTCGGCGGTCGAGCGCGAGGTCTCCGGGCGCTGGGGGGCGCCAGCGTTGCCGGCGCCGTCTGCCGACAGCTATAACCCTGCCGGGCCAGTCTTGCAGGCCGGTACGCTCGGGGTGGGGACTCCCGAGCAGATGACCAAGGCGCAACTGGATGATCCGCGATTCGCGGCGATGATCCAGGACAGTCCGCTGGCCGGCATGATGGATAGGGCGCAAGAACGCGCCGACGACTTGACGGCCCGTACCCGAGACGAGCGATTGCGGCTGCGCATGGACGATGCGCGACGAACGCGCGACGAACAGGATGGCGCCTTCTATTACGAGAAAGTCGATCTTCCGTCCCGGTTGTCTCTGGTCGAGAACCGGGAGGAGCCGGTCGAGATGCTCCCGTTCGTCAGCCAGAAGGGGCCGCAGGCTCCCGCAGGGTGGACGTTGCATCCCAGGGACACGCCACCGCCCGTCCCTGACGGGCAGCGCGCGTTGGCGAACCAGCCGCCAGGTCAAAGCGGAGCGTCTCTACTCTCGCGGCCGCGCACGCACGCCGAAGCGATCGCCGTGGCGACGAAAAACCAAGTCCAGGATGCGCGCATCCTGAGCGTTGGCGCGCTGCGTGACGCGACGGCGGGCGAAGGCACGCGGACCACGCGCCAGGAGGGCGGGCTGATCGAGACGATCGGGAAGCTGTTCGGCAAGCGGGTGGTTTTCTACGAATCGTCGGCCGAGGCGCCGGAAGGCCTGATTCGCACCCGCGACTCGAAAACGATCTATCTCAACGCCAACGCCAAGACCAGCGCCATGGCGGTATTCGGCCATGAGCTGGCGCACCAGATCCGCAGCGAGACGCCGCACTTGTGGGCGCCGATGGCCAAGGTCATCGGCAAGGCGCTGGGCTACTCCGGGATGGAGAAGGCCTATCGCGACTACTACGGCGCCGACCGTAAGCGGCTCGCCGAGATCGACACCGCCGTCGCCGGCAAGAAAGGCAAAGCGCGTGCGCAGGCGGTCGCCGCTTTTTTCAAGGAGACATCAGAAGACGGTCAGCGTAACCGCTTCGTCTTCACGCTCGAGGAAGCTGTTTCCGATCTGACCGGCAACCGTTTCCGGGAAGCCGATTTCTGGCGCGCGACGTTTCAGGAAGTGGCCCGCGAGCAGGGTCAGAGCGCCGTTCGCCGGTTGGCGAACCGGATCATGCTGGCCGTGGCCAGGGTCGTGCGGGCGATTCGTGGGCATGGGTTCAAAGCCGACGAGTTCGTCGACGCCAAGGCGCTAGACCAGATCCGGGTTGCCATCCGCACCGCCGTCAAGGACTACCACCTCTACCAGCGCAACGAGAACGCCTACGGTTACAAGGAAACCGGCTACATACTTGGTGGCGTGCGTTCGGAGACGGGCGAGGTCGGGAGCGATGCCGGAAAAGCGAAGTTCGCCGGCCCCGGAAGGGGAGAGACGCAAACCGCTTTTCTCGAAGCCGTTCCCTCGGAGAAAACCCGTGCTGGCAAGGCGATTGGCGAGCTGGATGCCGCGCGGAAGACCGAATTCACGGAACACGTCTTCAGTAAGGTAGACCCGGCCGAGGTGGCGCGCCAGGTGCTCGGGCGCAAGGATGTTCGCGTCACGGCGCTTAATTCGACCGGGGGCTACCTGCCGGAGGCCTCCTCGGTGGGCAAGATCAGTCCGAACGTGCTGGTGCAGGCAGAGCCGACCGGCGATCGCCCGGTCACGCTCGCCGAGGCAGAACGCCTTGGGCAAGCGCTGAACTACGTCTACACGCAAGACGGGGTGCCGGTGTCGCGCTACGACGAGGCACTGCACAACGACCCGAAGGCCACGGACGTGGTACGTTTTCCCCTGCCCGCGCTGGTGGAGGGGCATACGGTCAGCGCCCAGGAAGAAGCGTTTTACAGGACGCTCGAAAAGGTCTATGGTTTGGGTATCGGCTATTCCAAGATCGACGGGAAAATCGTCGTCGGAAACTACGTCGGTCTGGACCAAAACGAGTTCTTCAAACTCGCCGGAGAGGTTGCCCGAGAAACGGGCGTTAATTTCGAAGCCACTGCCGCAGAGGGAACCTATGTCTACCACGACTGGCAAGCCGACCCGAATGGAGATCGCCATGAAGTATGGGGGAACGCCGATTCCACCGGACGACCCGATCTTCAAGCCCGGCTTCACGATTGGCGCAACCGTGCCGTACAGGCAGCGGCCGGTTGGCTCGAAGAGCGAGGCATCCGGTACAGTCCCGGAAGATACGACGCCCGATCCGATGCAGCCGGCGATCGACGCGATCGAGGAGATGTTCAAGCGGGACTTCGGCGATCGGTACAACCCGAAAGCGTAAGCGCGGTCGGGATTCACTACTCCAGACAGCCTCGCGAACGACTCGACTCCTCGTACTTCGGCACCGGCATTCGGGGCGCGGAAGCCGGGCGGGTCGCGGAAGCCGCCGATCCGCGGATCAAGCAGCGCCTCTACTTCTACGTCAATTCCGGACGGCCGATTCGCCCGGAAGAAGGCGTCGGCAGCCACGCCCATTTGGCGCGTCTCGACAACCTCTACGACTACAGCAATGACCCGCTCGATCTGCGGGTCAATAACACCCCATCCGGTTTCGAGTCGGCCGTTCTCGACAAGGGCTTTGACGGCTACGTCACACACGAATTCGGTATCGCGGTACTCCTCGGCCCGCGCAGCCTGGCGGTCGAGTACCTCGGCCAGAACGACCGCCCAGAAGTTCCCCCGGCCGAGAGAGCGGCGCCTTCCGACTTCGGCAAACAGCAGCGGGCTGTAGCGGCCAATCCCGCGCTACCCGCCGGCGAGATGACCGGCGCCGACTGGAAGCGCTTGCTGCCGAAGTTGATGCCCGGCATCGACGTGAGTCACCTCGACGACGAGCAGCGGTATTACAAGGACGGGATTGTCAAACGGCCTGAAGCGGCCAAGCCGTCAACTTCACGGTTGCCCGGCGCCGGGGCGCGTCCGCGCACACCGGAAACGAGGACGGAAGGCGATGAGGGCCCGGACATCCGGTTCAGTCCGCAACGCCTGGCGACGGAGTTCGAGGGCAAACTGGCGGAGCATTTCCGGTCCAGGCAGCCGCAGCCGGTGAAGTTGTCCGCCAACACCCCAGCATCGCTCCAACTGTTCGGCTGGAAAGACTTGCCCATCGTCGTCACGCCCAACGTGATAGACAAGATGCACTTCGACCACGGCATGACGCTTCCGCAAATGGCGAGGCTACCCTACCTGCTGAAGCGCCCGCTGATGATCTTCGCCGACAACGCGAACAAGAGTCTGGTCCTCGTCGGAGAACACCTGGCGTCGGGCAAGATTGCCCTGGTGGCCGTCAAGCCGGAAGTGACCGCGGCAGCCACAGACGGCCAAGGGCCAACCGTGTACGCCAGAACCAACCTGATTGTCACGGGTTACGCGCCGCAGAACGGCTGGGCGGAAGTAGTCAAGCGGATAGCCCGCGGGGAATTGGTGTACCGGGATACCGAAGAAGCGCCCCCGGCTATCGTGCGCGCCGCGCTCGCTGTTGCGCAAAAGAGAGGCGCCCAATCCGGGAGAACTCTGCCCAGGGAAGTTCTACAAGGCAGTACTGTTCGCCCCGTTCTTGGGCGCGGGTACAGCGTACTCGGGCAAAGTGACCTCGTCAAGCTCGAAGGGGCGATCTGGCCTGAGGGTGCGAAGTTCTCGGGTTCTCGCGCAACGCTTGGCCCGCTGACCCCGGCGCAGGAAACTGCGGCGAACCGGGTTCTCGGAGCGCCGAAGACGTTCGCCGAGCGGCTGCAGGGTTTCCGCCAGGATTGGGCCCAGAACCTGAAGCAGGGAGTGTTCGATCAGTTCGCCCCGCTCCAGGATCTCGACCCAAACGCCTATATCCTGGCCCGGTTGTCTAAAGGCGGCGATTCGACGCTCGAAGCGTTGATGCTCTACGGCAAGCTGTTCGTCGGCGCCGATGGTGCGACCGACGTGCGCTATACCCGCGCCGGGGGGCTGCAGGGCTTCGCGAGCAAGATGGCCAAGCTTAATGGCGAGCACGACCGTTTTCTGCTCTGGGTGGCGGCACAAAGAGCGGACAGGTTGAAGGCGATTGGTCTGGAGAATCTGTGGTTGACTGATGACATCACCGTTCTGAAGACCCTCAACACAGGCAAGATGAAAGACGGCACGCCGCGGGCGGGCCTCTATGCGCAAGCGCTGGAAGACCTGAACGAGTTCAACGACAACGTGCTCGAGGTCGCTGTCGCCAGCGGGTTGATCGACGAGGCAACGCGACAGATGTACCGGGGGCTGCCCTACGTGCCGTTCTACCGGCTGCAGGAAGACGACACGGTGTCCGGGTTCAACATCAAGCCGGGTCTGGTCAATCAGTACGCCTGGAAGCGGTTGAAGGGCGGCACGCAAAAGCTCAACGAGGATCTGCTGGCTAATCTGCTGCACAACTGGTCACATCTCATCACGGCGTCCGCCCGGAACCGGGCAGCGAGAGCGGCCTTGCAGGCAGCCGAGCGAGCCGGCGTCGCCGTGCGGGTTCCGGGCGGTGCTCCTGGCAAGGGGCGCGTCAGTTTCAAGGACGCTGGCCGTGAAGCGGTGTTCGTAGTCAATGATCCGCATCTGATGGACGCGGTGACCGCGCTCGAGTACGCCGGTCTCGGGGCGTGGGCCAAACCGTTCGCAACGGCAAAGCACTGGCTGACGCTGGGCGTCACGGCGAACCCGTCGTTCAAGCTGCGCAACCTGATCCGCGACACCCTTGGCGCCCTGGGTACGGCGCAGCTCTCGTACAATGTGCCGGGCAACCTGGCACGCGGGTGGGCCGCGACCGCCAAGGACAGCGAAACCCGGGCGCACCTGCTGGCCGCTGGCGGCATGATCCGTTTCGGCTCGATGCTCGACGGGAAAGATTCGCAACGCGCGCAGGACCTGATCAACCAGGGCGTCGATCCGGCGATGATCCTGGACGATGACACCAAGATCAAGGCGTTCTGGAAACGCTACGTCCGGCCGGCGCTCAACGCCTACAACGAGCTGGGCGATCGCGGGGAGCAGATCACCCGCGCCGCGCTGTACGAGCAGATGCGGGCCAAGGGGATGAGTCACGCGGAAGCGGCTTTCTGGGCGCGTGACCTGATGGACTTTTCGATGTCCGGAAAGTGGACGGCGATCCGCACCATCACGCAGACCGTCCCGTTCTTCAACGCGCGGCTGCAGGGCCTGTACAAGCTCGGCCGGGCCGGTACGCAGGACATCCGCCGGCTGGGGTACGTGCTTGGCGCTGTGTCGATGGCGTCGCTGGCGCTGTTGATGGCCTACGAGGATGACGATGACTGGAAAGCCCGATCGGACCCCGACCGCAACAACTACTGGTGGTTCAAGGTCGGGGGCGTAGCGTTTCGGGTGCCGAAACCGTTCGAGATCGGCGCCATCGGGACGCTGGCGGAGCGGCTGTACGAGTGGATGGCCAGCGACGAGATGACGGGCGAACGTTTCGGCAGGAACGTGCGGGACCTCGTGATGAGCCAGTTGTCGATGAACCCGACCCCGCAGTTGTTCAAGCCGATGATGGATCTCTACGCCAACCAGGACAGTTTTACCGGCAAAAACATCGAATCGGCGAGCCTGCAGCGACTGCGCAAGGTGGACCGCTACGACGATCGCACCAGCGAGGTTGCTCGGTTCCTGGGCGGGCTTGGGCTGCCGGACCCGTCACAACTCGTGATGGGGCGGTGGGAAACGCTGTCTCCGAAGCAGATGGACTTCCTGACCAAGGCGTACTTCTCCTGGCTTGGCACGATGACCACCACGGCCCTCGACTACGGCATCCGGCCGATGCTGGACCGCGGGGCGCGCCCGGCGCTGTCATTGCGCGAGGTGTTCCTGGTCGGCAGCTTCGTCGAGACGCTGCCATCGAACGGCTCGCGGTACGTGCAGCAGATGTACGATCAGGCACGAGAAATCGAGCAAGCCTACGCGAGCTATCACGCACGATTGAAAGTGGGCGACGCCGGCGGCGCAAAAGCGATTCTTGCCGACGAGGGCGACAAGATTCGGCGGCATGCCGGAATGCAGAACCTGCTGCGCGCGGAATCGCTGTTGAACCTACAGTTACAGCGGATCGCCGCCAGCACGACGCTGAGTAGCGATGAAAAACGGGAACGTCTGGACCAGGTACATCAACGGCGCAATCAACTGGCCCGGAATTTTCAGCAAGCCACGCGGCAATAACAAGAAAGAAAAGATCCAATGGATAATGATCTGGAGAGCGAAGGGCAGTATGCCGGCGAGGAACGGCGGAACGGCTGGCGGGTTGCGGCTGCGGACCTGTCGGAAGACCTGTCAGATCTCAGGGGCCGTGTCACGGCGATGGCCGACATGCAGCACCAGACCCACCGGCTTATCTCTGATCATGTCGCCGAGGAGCGCCAGACAAAAGCCGCCGTGGACGAGCTGGTTACCCTGTGGCGAGGATCGAAACTGATGGTGTCCGGCATGAAAATTCTCATCCCGATCGTCGCGGCGCTGGTCGGTGCGGCGCTGTGGATCAAGGAGCATGTACGCTGGTAGCGTGGATCCTTTTCGCCGGATCCTCCGCGCGCTCGTTGTAGCGGACTTGCTGGATCCTGCCGGTCGGTCATCGCAACACGTGCCGGTGAACGACGCCGCCCGGGATCGGGGTCAGCGTCTCCTTTCCGTGCTGCGTGAGGCGCACCGCGGGTCCGGCAGGCGCCGGTGCCCGGGTATCCTCGGGGGCCGGCTTCTCCGGTGAAAGCGCCGGAATGAAGTCTGTCCCCCGCGTGCCGCCCGCCACCCGCATGAACTCGATCTCCGCCTTGACCGTGTTGACGAGGGTCTGCGCCGTCTCGTTGATTGCCTTCGCCTGATCCAGATCAATCGGGTCGTCTTTCGACTGCAACCGGCGCAGCGTGTCGAACAGCGCGGCACGCAAGGTGTTGATGTCATTTGCCATGGGTTTCCTTTTTCCGTTTGTTGAGTTGTCGGGTAATGGCTCCGCGTAGCTGTGTCACCGCACTGACTTCGGGGCCATAGCGATGGCAGGTGTTGCGGGCCATCAGTTCCGCGCGTGACGCAAGCGCGAGATTGTCAAGCGCGAGATTTCGCTTGTTGCCGTCCTTGAATATGACGACGTGACCGGTTGGCAGCAGGCCGTTTTCGGCCTCCCACGCCAGAATATGGACGGCACGCCAGCGCGATTGCCGCGGCAGGCCATCGTGAATCTTGCGTTCGAGGTAGCCGTCTTTGCTGACTCGCTCGCTACCAATCGGCCGGTAACGGGTTGCGGCCGCCCCCGTCAGGTTTCCTTCCTGGAACCGTGTCTCCACCGATCTGCCGCCGGCGTTGAAACGGGTTCCGAAGTTCCACGGCCGGGTGCCCTTCCGGAACCGGGTCTGCGCCCCTTCTTCCGCAATGCGCTTTGCGTGGTCTCGGGTCAGGCCTTTCTGGTAATCCGCGCTCTTTTTCAACCCAAGCACCCGGGCACGGTAAAAGAGGGTTCGGGTTGAGCGCCCCAGTTGCGTGGCGATGTCTTTCGTCGGGGAATTCGGGTACTGCCGTCGGAGCACCTCGTCTTCGGCGGCAGTCCAAAGCCGGCGCTTTCGCCTGCCCGTCTCTTCAGTCACGGCGTGTCGTCCGCAAAGTCTTCGGGTCTCCCGCCAATCTCACACCCCCACAACTCTACCGGGGCGCCGGTCTTGCTGCTGATGAAGTCCGCCAGCATTCGCCAACCGCCCGTAACGAGGATGCGCTTCTGCGCGAGGTTGTCGCCGGCGACCGTGCAGATCGCGAAGTCGTACCCGAGGGACCGCAGCGCCCGGTTCTGGTGCGCCTTGAGCGCGTGCCCGTACCCGTGACCGCGCAGCCCCTGGCGCACGTGGAAGCCGTGGCAATGCGCGGCCTGGGGCTGGCTCGGTATGGAGTCAATCTCGTAGGCGCCGGCGAAAGTGCCGAATCTCATCGTTCGTTCTCCTTTAAAGTAAATCGCCGGCCTTGGATTTACCGTGCGCCCATTCCGGGCGGGGGTAGCGGCCTCGACAGCCCCTTCTTTGAACGGCAGGATCACGCCGACGAAGTCCGGATCGGCGAGAGCAAACGGCGCGGGATAGCTTCGCGGCAATCCGTGTACTCGAAAACTTCACGACGCAGAGCACACTCGCTTTAACGACCCTGTGCAGCGCCCCTCAATTCTGCTTATACCGCGCGGTTTGTTTGCCTCCCGCTGTAACCGCAAACCGGAACCGGATTTCCGGCAAGTTTGCGCTCATCCTCCATGTGCCACGCTGTCTGTTACCTCAGCGTTGGGCGTCATGTCAAGCGCCTTCGCAATTGCTGCGTCTGCCATTTCTTCCGCCTTGTCCGTGCGGGCATATCGCAATTCTTGCAGTGCCTCCAGCAGATCAGGCGCTGCTGCCATTAGCCGCATATTCGATATTGTCTCGTCGGGTAATCCCCAATAAACGCCATCAAATGCCGCCCCTCGCTTGCTGTAGGCGATTAAATCCTCCGGGTAATCCTCCCCCATGCCAGGGATTATGCTTTCTGGCCCGGCCTTGATGCCGGCGCACCCGCCACGCACATCTAGGCGCCACGGTCCCGGCGTGCGCCTCCCAACATTTACGTCAACCGGACCTTGCGCCGGCAGCGGTTCGTGGTTCATTCGTTGTCCTTTTGCGGCGCAAGGTCCGGTTACGTTAGCGTTAGAAGGCATCGGCTTCCACATGCCAACTGAACTTACCGGCCACAAATCTCCGCCGTTCTCCACCATGAAATGCCCCATCTGCCAGCGGCACGGAAAAACACCAGTGCTGTCCCATCCGCACACGAGAAACCGAGTGCCATCCTTCGGCGCGTGGCGGCCATCAAACCAGCCGCAATGCTTCAGCCCTTCGCGGGCATCAAATGCTTGTCGCAGCAGCTTCTCTTCGCCGGCTTCGCGCCAGTCGCGGGCCTTCTTGTCGGCCTCTTCCCACAGCTTGCGCAGATTCACCGCCTCAACCAGCCTTGAGCCTGTTTTGCACATATCGCGTTCCCCTTCTAACTATCGTTTCCAGCGGGCCGGAGGCCCGTCCCTCAAGCTGAACGTTGGGGGTCACATGCCGTCGCCTCTGCGCAGTCGCTCGATTATTCCGTTTCGCTGCAATGCCAATCGGTTTCCCATCTTGGCTAACGAAAACGAAGTCATGAACCAACCCGCAGTCGCAGCACGCAATCCTGTAAATAGTCCCGCTCGGTACTTCAAAGCCCTCGCAGTCCTTTCGTTGTTTGTACTTCATCAGGAGATCACCATGGCAAACACCAAGACTACCGGAAGCAAGGCCGCCACATCCGCATCGAAGACACTGCAAAGCAAGGTCACAGGTTCAAGTTCCAAAACTGCATCAGGCAGCGCCTTGTCTCAAACTGGCGCGCCAAAGAAGCAAACGTCTTCGGAGGCGGCAACCGCAGCATCAAAGGTTCTCCGAGACGGTCGCACAAGCGCGCAATCAAAGTCTGCCGCTGGAAGCGCACTCGCTCAGTCCAAGGGGAAGAAGTGACCCCCAACCCTGCGGTCAACCGGACGCCTGCCGGCGGCGCTTCGCTTGCCGTCATGCGCCGGTTACCTCCACGTTAGTCATCACCCAACAGCCGCTACTTGCGCTGCCAGTTCTGCGCACTCGCGCTGCACGTAGGCCGAGGGCTTGTACGTCTCGTCGCAGTACGCGGTGAACGGGTAGACGCGCGTCTTGGCGTACATCTCGTCTTGCTGGCTTCTGTCCCAGGCGTGCGCGCAGTTGAAGCCGAACCACCACACATGGTCAGGCTCTCCGGGTGCAGGGATGTGGCACACGCCGCGCGACTCATCTTCGCCGGGCTGGCACTTGTTGGCAAACGTCAGGCCGCCATGCGCGTACGCGTCCACGTCGCTGTAGCCCTTGCCGTACCACGGGTGCCCTTCGGCCACACCCACGTAGCCGCACCAGTGCCCTCTCCTCGGATGGTGCGAAACGCATCACAAACCCTGCCGCTGTTCGCTTGTTTCGCAGTCGGCCACCGTGTAGTCAGCACGACACCACTGTTCGCTGGCGTCGCAACTGTAATGCTTCTTCGCCGCCACTATCTTGTCCGTAAAAACCCGTTCCATTGCCCCCTCCAGATACCTAACTCGGCAGTCCAGCGGACGCCGTTCCGGCGCCGGTGAATTCGGCGTTGGGCGTCAGGCCAAGCGCCTCGGCAAGTGCGGCACGTGCTTCCGAGAGGCTGTCATCCTCATCCTCGGAGTCCCACCCATCGCGCTCGCGCTTGTCGTTGTACGCTTCATGTAGGCTCTCCGCTTCCACAAGCAGCGCTCGGAGTGCGTCTGCCAGGCGCGGAGCTGCTGCAATCAGCCGCCCGCGTGCATCGGCGCTTTCCTTTTCGTGCGCCCACGGCTTGTAGTCGCATATCCGGTACCCGTGCATATCGGTCACGAACCCCGGTTCAATTTCAGTCGTCCATCGCATGTTCCGCTCCATCAGTTGTCAGCTATTGGTTGATAACTCAACCGTCAAGCGCGTTAGATGCCTCATCCATTACGCTACCAACAACGAGTTCGATCAGCCGTTCCCGCTGGTCTTTCGGCACTTCGTAGCAGTCGCGCAGCGAGTGGTCGCCACCATAATTGCGTTGAAACAGCGAAATTGTCTTTTTCGCGTTCTTTCCTTTCGCTGCAGTAACCAGCCATTATGCGTCTTCACTAGCCGCCGCCATGGTGACGGGTAGGCTTCCCGTCCGGGTGGCGGGAAGCCTACCGACCCACTCCGCGCCGTCGTAGCCTTTCAGGCCATCTCAGCGCTGTGCACCAATACTAAGTCAAGACCGATACCCATCCCCGCGCCAGAAGCGCAGCACTTCAGGGTCTACGCTAGTACCAGAGGGGGCGCGGGGAATGCGCGGCGGCTCCATAGGAATCGTCGGGCCGTAGTTCGCGAGGGCCGTAGCTCCACAGTGGGCACAGGTGGGCGTCGGCGGCTCCATAGGAATCGTCGGGCCGTAGTTCGCGAGGGCCGTAGCTCCACAGTGGGCACAGGTGGGCGTCGGCGGAACCACGCCGTGCCAGACAGTCGGCGTTTGCACCGGGCCGCCGCAGTTTCCACAAGTTCCAATTGTTCTGTACATCGTCTTCCTCTCTTCGGCGCCGCGCGCCTGACAGGTTGTTCAAAGTGAACCTTCGCCGGCAGGCCGACGCGGCCCCCAAGCGCCGGCCATTCGCAGCGGAAGTTCCGGCCCCTTGCCGTGCACCATGATCGAGGCCCCGGCGCCGTTCGCCCAGGTGTTGATCGTCACGCTCAGGTTGCCCGCACCCAGAAAAATCTCCTTGCTGTCGGACGCGAAGGTTTCCAGTTTCATCAGCCCTCCTTGCCTGGCACACCGTTCAACCGGCGGCACCCAGGTGAACGACATTAAATAGCCGCCCGTCCGAGTGTTTGAGCAGCTTTTCGTCGTCGATGCAGAAGATGAAGTTTGGCGCGGGCACAACGCCGGCCGGCAGCATCTTGCGATTCACTTTGATCTGATCGGCCGTCACGTACTGCTCGACCTGTTCCAGTGCGGCACATCGAGCAGGGAAGCCGTCGACGATGATCGTCTTTATCTGCACGTCTAGCCAGCTCTTAAATTCGGGTTCCAGGTCGTGCCAGCCTATCTCCCGGTACAGCCCTTCTTCCTCCGCCAGCTTGCGCGCCAACGTCGTCTTACCGCAGCCTCGAGGGCCTACCAGAACAAGTGCGCGGCCCTTCTCTATCTTCGTTTCCATCACGGTCGTCCTTTCTGGGCGTGTCCGCCCGACTGGTTAATTGAGAGGGGCGTCTGAAGGGGGCCCCTTGCCTGTTCTCCTTCGTGGTCAAAGAAAAGCCGCCCGCAGGCGGCGGGATGGTTGGACGCGGTGCGCGGCTACGACAGCCGGGCGACGCACGCGTTGATGATCGACGGAAGCATCTTGCGCGGGACGTGGCCCCCGGGCTCGCGAAGCAGGTCGGGCAGTTCGGAGACCCGGAAGATGAAGCTGTCTGCTGGCACCTGTTCGGCGTGACCGACGTTGTGGCAGTCGAAGCGCGTCAGCCAGGCGGTTTCGGCGCCACCGAACGGGCGCGGGCCGGCGGCAACGGCCGGGACGGCAGGCGCCGGGAGCTTGGCCGGTGGACGCTCCGACTCCTGCACAGGGCTCCTGCACGGATGACGCAGGATCTCCAGGAGGGCGTTCGTGAAGTGGCGTTCGGGCAGATCGGTAAGCTTCTCGACGCGGTAGTTCCAGGCGAGCCGGGCCACGAAGCGCTCCCGGAGGTCGCCGGGCAGGCGGCGCTCGGCGATCAGTTGCTCCACGACCTTGTACTGCTCGGCGCTGATCGGCGGCCAAACGTATCCGGCAGCGGGCCGATCCGAGGGGGCGACCGGCGTCTTCGGTGCCTGCGCATCGAGCACGGCGTCGCGCATGCGCTCCAGTTCGTCGTCGAGGATGTCGAGCACCCAGCGGCGGAACTCGGCGGCGACCGGGGTGCGGGCGAACATGCCGAGCAGGTGCGCCCCGCGCAGCGAGAAGATGCGGGTTTCCTGCTCGCCGCCGGAAGTCGGCAGCTTGACCAGGGCGGTCATGTTGTCGGTGAATTCGGCGGCGTTTGCCCGGTACAGCTTGTTGGTTGACAGCTCGGGGTTCTTGTACCCGAGGGCCAAACCGATTTGGTTTACCCTTAGCCAAGGCTGCCCGTTGCGGTCGGTCACGTCGAAGGTGACGTTCTGGAAGGCGAGGGGCGTAGACGTGCGAACGGCGAGAGAGGTGTTCATGGTAGGCGTGCTCCAGTTGCGGTACTTAACCGCCGACCCGCTCTGAAACGGGTGGGCGACCGAACGGAGGTTCAGAGACCGATGGAGCACCGGCGAGCCTCACGGCTCCCTCCGCCCGGTCGCCCGTAGCACGGACTGCACCAGGCCATGAAAAAGCCGCCTGCGATGACGCTGCGGCTCTTGGCCGCTCCGATTCGGGCTCTGACCCCCGGCCGCTGAAGACCCGCGGCAGCGAGAGGCTACGCTGGTTGCGCGGCGGTTGTCAAGCGGGGTACGATGCCGAGCATGAGCGCCCTGACCTTCGACACCCACAAGTTCGTCAAGCGGCTGACCGAGGCCGGCATGCCGGAAGCGCAGGCAGAAATACTGGCGGAAGAGCAGGCGCGCCTGATCGACGAGCGCATCGCCACCAAACTGGATATCGCCGAAGTCAAGTCCGAGCTGGTGTTGGTCAAGTGGATCGTCACGACCGTCCTGGCCCTGGCCCTGGCCAACTTCGCCAAGCAGTTCTTCTGATCCACCCACGCAAACGCCCGTCTCTCCGGGCTGTCACGTCGTTCCACACCGCTGACGCTCCAGACGTTCTCGTGCCGCTCATTACGCGCTCGGTGCCTCGGCCGGTTCGTCTAACTGCGGCTCTCCCCGGATCAGTCCTGCCGCTCCTGAAAAATTCCACGCTACCCGTCGACGGGCGGTTACTTCGAGCCCTCCTGATACTGCGCATCGAAGTTGATGCCGCCAACGTGGATGCGTACCAGCCGGGCCCAGCTCCCGGAGCAATTGACACGCACCGCCAACATTCGTTCTTCTGTCATGTCCTGCCCTCTCAAATTGCATAAATCGTTTCCGCGACCGGTGACGAGCGCGCTATTCCAGCCTCTTCGCGATGTCTTCTGCGCTTTCGTTGTAATAGATCTGCAGCATCCGCAGGTCCCGGTGCCCAACGGCGCGGGCCAGCTCGAGGACGTGCAGGCGCCTGGCAAGCCGAGTGATGGCCTCGTGGCGCAGGTCGTGGAAGTGCAGGTCGTCGACTGCAGCCCTCGCCCTGGCCTTACGATAGAGGGCGTCGAGGCTGGCGCTGCCGATCTGGAAGACGCTATCGCCATCGCGCACTTCGGCGAGCTGTTGCAGGATGCGCAGGGCTTCGCTCGACAACGGGACCTCGCGCCTTGCCGCGGGGGTCTTGCCACTGGTACGCAGGAACTTGCGGGCGGTCTCGACATCCTGCCAGCGAAGGCCGCAAATCTCACCGGCGCGCATGGCCGTCTCGATGGCGAAAAGAATCGCGGCACCTACGCGGGCCACCATGGTCACCGGTGGTGCGTCCTGCGCATACCCGCAGCAGTGCATCAGGGCGGAGATTTCCGCCTCCGTCGGTCTGCGCGATCTCGGCTCGTTGCCCTTCGGGTGCGCCACGCGCGACATCGGGTGCCGATCCAGCAGCCGCCATTCGTTGATGGCAACGGTGCACGCGTTGCTCAACAGGGACCACTCCCGGCGCACGGTGCCCGGCGTGACTGATCGCAAGCGGCGGTCGCGCCAAGCGGCGAAATGCCGCTCGTCGAGATCGGCCAGGCGGATGGATGCGATCGGGTCAGGCAACACCGGCGGGAAGTTGTCCGGTCGTCCTCTCGCTAAAGCGTGAATCCGCAACTGCTCCCACCGCGCCCCGCGCTTCGTTGTGGACACTTCGTCGGCGTAGCGCCGGAGCAGGTCTCCGAACGTGAGGCGTCTGGCGACGACCGTCGCACCACCGGCGATCTCTTGCTCGCGCTGCGCAGCCCAGGCCATTGCCCCGGCCTTCGTGTCGTGAGAGGATGCTTCGCGGATCAGCACCCCTTCAGGCGAGGTCTTGCTGACTTCGGCCAGCCAGCGTCGGGCGCGCTTCCGGACGTAGGCCATCTTCTTCGATTCCTGACGGGACGGGTGACGGGATTTCTGCCGGGATGGTGCTCAGAATACGTCAAAATCAGGTAAAAAAGGGGAAAAAAGTTGCACGGAGAAGATGCGCAACGGGTTGAAAGTAAAGAAAAACCCGCCTTCCTGCGGGTTTGTTCATGGTGCCCAAGAGAGGAATCGAAC
>ERZ761603.1810-NODE-1810-length-15480-cov-254.420875_pt1 | contig 15480 bp, 10 predicted proteins | sample MGYA00511879_ERZ761603 | MGnify/ENA primary metagenome ERZ761603 (study PRJEB28899, sample SAMN02850040) | bioreactor sludge metagenome | biome: EBPR Sludge; feature: EBPR Bioreactor; material: flocular biomat | place: Australia: Thorneside Wastwater Treatment... | reverse complement strand
TGGGACTGCTACTCGGTCAGGTGGTAGCCCAAAGCGGTGGAAGCGGATCGTTCGTGGCGAGGTTCAAATCAGATTTTCAGCGAACTGCCGGGATGATTACCCGGCGGCGCATGGCGTTTACGGCGAGTTACTACTGGGGATTTCCGGTTTATAGACTTCCGTCGCAGTTTCTGCTGGTATTTTCGATGCAGGCGCCGCTTTTGTTTTCGGCAGCGCTTTTTGAGGCGGAAGCGACAGGCCAGCTTGGATTGGCGATGATGGCCTTGGCGCTCCCGGTCAATCTCTTGGGGCAATCGATAGGAAAGGCCTATTATGCCGAGGTCGCGAAACTATCAAGGAAGGCACCAGGAGAAATTCTTGAGATAACGAAATCGGTCCAAAAGCGGCTGTTCGCGATCGGCGTGCCGTCAGCGCTAGCTTTAATCGCTTTTGGTCCAGCTTTGTTCAGTTTGATCTTTGGAGAGACTTGGCTTTTAGCCGGGATCTTTGCATCCATCCTATCCGTTTCTCTACTGTTTCAGCTAACTTCATCACCCCTGATGCAGGTGTTAAATGTATTCAATCAACAAAAGCTATTTCTGGCAATTAACGCTGTAAGGGCAATAATGCTGATTGCGCTGTACTTGGTCGTCCGCATCACAAGTCTTTCGGCCGTTCCGTTTACAATTGCATACAGCGGGTTAATGACTCTTTTTTACTTGGTTATAAGCTATGCTGTAATCAGGTTCCTCAAAGTATGTCAGAGTGCGAGGCAAAACCATGATATGGCTCCGCCGGGGCCCATTTGAACGATGAGCCATACCCTTAAGAAAATCTTCTTATTGGTCTTTTCAGGGTCGACGCCCCGCTTGGTTCTTCACCTCCGGCTGATTAGGTATCTCAGCAGAAATGGCTATCATAAAGTAGCTATTCTGGTTGCAAACAGAATTCAGAGAAAGTTCAGCGTGTTTATTTCCCACAAAGCTAATTTACCTGATGCGGTGAAATTCCCTCACCCCACTGGAATAGTAATCGGCGAGGGTGTCGCTGTCGGTGAGCGTGTTACAATTTATCAAAACGTGACCATCGGGGGCGCTAGAGTTGGTGATGCCCAGAAGAATGATTATCCACAAATCAATGATGGGACTGTCATTTTTGCGCGGGCCTTAATTGCCGGGAGAGTGAGAGTTGGCCGGAACTGCGTAGTCAGTTCGAATTCAGTGGTCTTGAATGACGTTCCAGATAACGCGACCGTTGTCGGGGCACCTGCAACAGTTATCCGAGTTATTGGCGCCGATGGCGCAGTCACAACTTCAAAGGTTGGGAAATGAACGGCATCAATAGATTCAGCGTCACACGTTCGATCCTAAATGGTACCGTCTCCCTGAGCGGCGCCAAGAACTCCGCCTTGCGCCTGTTGGCAGCCAGTTTGCTTACGGCGGGGACAGTGAGGCTTGCCAATTACCCCGGGAGCCTCCTGGATGCCCAGGTACACGTGGACATGCTGGTGGCGCTGGGCAAGACGATCGCCCTGCCGTCGGCTGATGAGATTCTCATCACCGAAGCCGGGCCGATGCACACCTGCCTGACTTGGGAGGGTCGCTCGATCCGGAATACGCTGCTGATCCTTGGCGCGCTTACAGGACGGTTTGGCGAGGGGAGCGTGCCGCTGCCAGGCGGATGCAAGCTCGGTGAACGCAAGTACGATCTGCACGTCATGCTGTTGGAGAGTCTCGGCGCGCGGGTGTGGGAGGAAGGAGAGTATCTGTGCGCTTTGGCGCCGGGGGGGCTGGTCGGGGCCGATATCCACCTTCCATTGCGGTCCACTGGCGCCACCGAGAATGCTCTCCTTGCGGGAAGCTTGGCCAAGGGGGTTACCCGCATCTGGAATCCGCATATCCGCCCCGAGATACTGGACCTGATTGCGCTGCTGCGCCGTATGGGCGCGAAGATCCGGGTCTTCGGGCAAGAGCACATCGAGATTACTGGCGTTGAGGGATTGAACGGGGCAGAGCACCAGGTGATCGCTGACAACATGGAGGCCATCACCTGGCTAGCTGCGGCCGTCATCACAGGGGGCGACATCGAGATCCAACGTTTTCCGTATGCCGATCTTGAGGTTGTGCTGGCGCATCTGCGGGCGGCTGGGGCAAGACTGTATCAGGGTGATGACTCAGTGATTGTTCGAGGAGGGAGTTGCTACCCGATCGAAATCAGCACCGGGCCGCATCCGGGGATCAATTCTGACGTTCAGCCCATCCTGGCGGCTTGGGCCGCGAAGGCGCGGGGTGAGTCACGGATTATCGATTTGCGCTTCCCCGGACGCTATGGTTACGCGGCGGAGATGGCACGCATGGGCCTTAGGCATGAAGTGGTGGGGGATATGCTGAAAATACACGGTCAGGGTGGCGGGCTCCATGGGGCTGAAGTACGCGCACTTGACCTGCGCGCCGGAGCTGCGCTTGCACTGTGCGGGTTGGCGGCAGAGGGTGAGACGGTCATCACAGATGCCTGGCAGATCGCACGGGGCTACGAGAACTTCGCTGAAAAGCTGCGGAGCCTCGGGGCCAGCGTCCGCTTTGACTGACATGTCGATTTCACACCCGCGGGTGTCCCCCGCGGCGGTCTGCGCGCTTGAACGGATCTGCCCCGGGGCGGTTGCGACCGACGTACCTCTTGCGCGCATCAGCCGCTGGCGCATTGGCGGGCTCGCGGATGTGATTGTGCGCCCGCGAAGCATTGACGACCTTGCGAGGCTGCGAGCGTGGCTCCATGCGCAGGGGCTCCAGCATGTGGTGATTGGTGCCACGAGCAACCTCTTGTTCGCCGATCAAGGGTTAAGGGTGATCTGCGTCCAGATTGGCGGGGCATTCGCGCAGCTTGGCATTGCGGGGCCCGAGATCATTGCTGGCTCCGGTGTGTGGGTTCCGCACCTAGCGCGTCGGGCCATGCAGGCCGGCCTGACCGGCCTTGAGCACACCTGCGGTATACCCGGCACCTTGGGTGGGCTGGTCTGCATGAATGGCGGTAGCCAGCGCAAGGGGATCGGCGATTTGATCGTCTCGGTTACCAGTGTAGACACACTGGGTGCGATAAGGACCCGGAGCCGCGAGGAGTGCGCCTTCGCCTATCGGCGCTCGATCTTCCAAAGCTGCGGAGAAGTAGTTGCACGTGCCGTTATGCACTTGGACACAACACTTGAACTTCGCGCGATCCGGCAGCAGATGTTGGCGATTCTCGGTAGTCGCAGGCGCAAGTTCCCGCAGAAGCTACCCAACTGCGGGTCAGTCTTCGTAAGCGACCCTGCGATGTATCGCGACTACGGGCCTCCTGGCGCAGTTGTGGAGCGTCTGGGATTCAAAGGCCGTCGTGTTGGCGGGGCGTTGGTTTCGCCCCAGCATGCGAACTTCATTGTCAATACAGGCGGAGCGACAGCCGCCGACATATTGATCCTGATTACCGAGATTAAGGCCGCAGTCCTGGCCGATACCGGGTATGCAATGGAGGTCGAGGTCCGCTTTGTGACGGAGGCAGGCGAGATCATGTCCCCGGATGCTGCGGCCAAAAGAAAGTTCCAATAGTAATGAAGAAAGTAAGCTTGTGCTCATCCCGTACTTGTCGCTTCGACAGCAGGTGAATTGCCCTCGAGAAGTGAGATAGCCGGACCCCTGTCAAATGGTGGTGGTAATCTTGCCTGGTGTTTATCCAAAAATTCCCACTGTCACAGATCCAAGCGGCAGTCCGAATTATTCCGTGCTTCAGGGGGCAATTTTACGCAAGTAGGAGCGTCTGAAAAATCGGAAAAACCCCCACCGACGAACAGCCAATGAAAATAGCCTATTTTATTTCTACCATCAATTCAAAAAGCAAGGGTCAAGGAGGGCATTATCACAGTCTTGCGGTGACAGAAAAGATGATTAGAAGAAGGTGCGATAGCTTCATTGTCAATATTGGAACGGATAGCTCGGCGGCAATCGCCGCGGGAGATGCAAGAAGCTACTTGGTTAAACTTAACAATCGTGGCCTGTTGCGGGAGTTAAAGAGGTTAAGAGATATTGTTGATCACGAGCGTCCGGACGCAATTCATGCGTTTGACAATGAGTCTTATCTTTGGGCGAGAATAATGGCTCGCATCTACAGAATCCCGTGTGTTGTAACCAAGTGTGGTGGTGAAAATCCAAAGGTTTACTGGCCCTATGCCAGGGATCTGGTCGTTTACAGTGGGGAAAACCTCGAATATTTCAAAGGCAAGAGAAAGTTTCGGAAAACCGATTGCCATCTTATACCCAACCGGGTCGTCAGAGTGACGGCCGATGCTGATCGAGTTGAGTCAATCAGGAAAGTAATTTCCGCACGGCATGATTATCAATTTGTTCTGTTGCGAATTGCTCGAATTGGCAGGTACTACAAGCAAAGTATACTGCAGCTCGTGCAGTTGATGAGTCAACTGCGAGCTGACGGCGTTGACTGCTGCGCTGTGCTGGTTGGGGCAGTCGAAGATCCGGATTTGCACCAAGAGTTGCAGTTGGCCGGGGGAGAGCATTTCTATTCTTTTTGCGATAGCCAACACACACGGAACGCGAGCGAGTTGATTGATGTGGCGGATCTGGTTGTGGGTACGGGGCGGAGTTTCATGGAAGGAGCTTCATTCGGGAAAATCATGCTCGCGCCTGTCCAGGGGGCAACCTTTCCTGTTCTGGTGGATGAAGAATCGTTCCCTTATGCGCTGCATTACAATTTTTCCGAGCGCCTGCGCATTGAGCAGCACGACGAAGCCACGAATTATGAGCGGATTAGAACATTGTTTTCGGACTCACTCAAGCTTGAGCAGCAGAGGGAATACAGTCGGTTCATGTTTAGCGCATATTTCGATGGCGAGCAACTGATAGAGAAGCATATGGCCATCTACACGGCGCGCAAGGAAAAGGGAACTCCGCATTTTATTGATCTAATGTGGCACTCACTGTTTGTACTGCGGAAATACTGGATCTGACGATGATGCAATCCAAGCCCGTCCTGGAATTAAAGACATCCGCGAGAGAGTTGCTCGCCTTTCTCGTGTTGTGGGTGATTTTATTTATCGAGCCTTTATATCTCGGTCCACTCAAGATAGCGCATCTCTGGAAAATCGTGGTTTTGGCTTATCTGATTTACGAGACGCCAAAGCCAAGACTTCCGATTTGGTTGATATTCGGAGTGCTCTATGCGCTGAAATACCTGGTGTACACCAAAATCCCGTATGGGCTCGTGGAGAGCTTACAAAACGCCGCGGAGGCACTCATTCTGCCGCTCCTGATGTGGTTCCTGTATAACAGGTACCGGTTGAGTTCTGACTATGCTTCTAAACTGCTTCGATTCTCGGTTGCGATGGCGTTCTTTTTCATCTATTCGGCAGTACCGTTCCTCCTTGGACTTGAGGGATTCCATCCCGATACGTCTTTGGACAAGTACGGTCTCGAGATGAACGCTACTAAAGGCCTTTTCTACCACATTGCTGTCGCCTCGCAGGTTTACACGCTGGCTACGCTGGTTCTCATGTCTGCGTACGGCTTGTTCAAGTTCGGCATTCTGGGCCGCATTGTATACTTGGGGACGGTGTTGATCGGGGTATACCTCGTGTACGGTACCTTTGCCAGAACCGCCTGGCTGGCTTTCATCGCCGTGGCATTGTTCGTTTTTTTCAGCGGATATGGGGTCCGGAGGAAGCTGGTCGGGATGCTCTTGGCCTGCGGGGTGGTGATTTCTGCTTACGCGATCTACGAGACAAATGAGGCAGTCCAGCTCCGGATGTCGGGAGGAGCAACTTATCGACAGGACACTGAGCTGTCGGTTGGGGGGCTAGTCAGCGCCCGCGTGCCTTTCGTTTTCGTAGCGGCCGATAACTTGTCTGAAGCCGGATTGCTGTCCATAGTCTTGGGTTACGGGGCGCAATATGGAATGGACTTGTTCGAAAAGAAGACCGGGATGGCCATTGTTTCACATAACAAAACCATGGAGATATTGGAGGCGTCCGGTCTGGTTGGGTTATTCCTGTACTTGGGATTCGTCGGGTGTGTCTTCCGACTCGTCAAGAAGGGCTACTTCCGTTCAGATCAGGCGTCAAAAAAAGTGACGATGGTTTGCGGCCTGCTTTTCGCGTTCTTCTATCTCGGGTCGCATGGGTTGCCGTTTTGGGGTGAGGCGATCATCTCCGGTGTGCTCGTGGCAAACATCCTGCGCGGGCGGCCCGCGAATGCCGCGGTACGACCCTTCACAGCTTCATCAGCGCCGTGGTCCGACGCGGGGCGTGGCAGGACCGCGGCACTCAAAGAGCCGACCGCAGTCTTGGCTTCGAAGCGCGGTTCGACGATCCGATAAAGTTCTTCGTGAGTATCCGTCTGACATGATTGACTCCCCGGTGATTGCTCTCTATCTTGACCCTGTGGACTTCAGCCGACCGTTGCATGGGAACGGTAACGCGGCCGTGGCTCGTGCTGCCATAAAGGTGATGGGTGACAGGTTCCTGTATCTAGGTTTGACCTCGAATCGCGAAGACGTGGGTCGACTTGTGGTTCGCGAGATAGAGGGTCGAACGGTGTCGCTCTACGCGGTCGCCCTAGCCAGAGGCGGGGGCGGCATGGGGCTGATTCCGGAGAACCTGCGCTTTGCACTTCACCTCATTCGTCATCTGGCAGTGATCTCGAGCTGGCCGGTGAGCGGAGTGCTGACTAGAACCTACACGGTGATGTGGCTGTTGGCCGCTTTGGCGCGACGTTGGAGTGTCTGCTATTACATCCCCGGTCTTGGGAATCCGATGACTATTGGGCGTCGGCCGAGGTTGGGTCGATTTCTCACGAGCGTCTACGATTCGATCCAACGCGTCGCTCTGCGGAGGGCCGATGTCCTGTTTGCGGCCGCCTCCAGGCAGGCAACCGACGACTACTGCCGCCACATGAGTTACCGCGGGCGGCGGCCGGTCATTCATCCTCTACCGACCGCGGTGGATGTCGACTTGTTTCGTCCACAGCCGCGCGACGCTGCCAAACAGGAACTGGGCGTTTCCGCCTATGAGCGGGTCTTGGTGTTTGTTGGAAGACTGGCTTCGGTTAAGGGCATCCCACTACTCTTCGACGCGTTGGTCGAACTTCGGCGGGACGGCATCAACGCGGCGCTGATGCTGGTTGGCGACGGCGAGGAGCGTTTGGCGCTTGGCAACCTGGTCGAGCGAATGGGCATCACCGAACACGTCCGGTTTCTCGGAAACCAGCCACCGGCGCTCGTTGCAAGGGCGCTTGCCGCTGCCGACGTTTTTGTCTTGGCTTCCTTCACCGAGGGCTTTTCGAATGCGATGGTCGAGGCTGTTGCCAGCGGCAGGCCTTTGGTTACCACCGAGGTCAGTGGGGCGGCAGACTTGATCAGGGAAGGATTCAACGGCTTCATTGTTCGTGAGCGTTCGGCGCGATTGTTCGCCGACTGTATTTCGCGCGCAGTCGCGTTACCCGATGCCGAGCAGGTGTCGAGGGACATGGCTCTGGAGCGCTTTTCCGACCAAGGACTCTGGCAGGTCATCCAGGAAAGCTGGCTGAAAACGCTGCCAGGGCTGGAGGGCGGGCGCTCGCCGAACAGGTCATGAAAGAGGATATCCTCGGTTACGGAGTCGACACGATGCCCGCTGCGGCCTGCGTCGACAGTGTGTTTAATAGCCTGACTTTCGAAGGGGATGAAGCCCCTTGCTGCCGATGGCTGGCCTGCCTGAATCCTCATTCCTACACAGTGGCGCTGCGTGACGAGCTTTTTGCTCAGGCGCTTGACGATGCTCACTGGCTAGTCCCGGACGGGGTAGGCGTCGTCCTCGCGTCCAGGATACTCGGCGGGCGAATTTCGGGACGCGTAACGGGATCCGACGTCTTCCTTGGGTTGCACCAGCGCATGAACGACCACGGGGGAATGAGTGTCTTCTTCCTCGGGGGGACCGGCGAAACCCTGACGCAGATCTGCGAGAGAATGGCCCGAGACTACCCGGACATCCGGATTGCGGGAACGTACTCGCCACCATTCAAAGCGATTTACTCGGCCGAGGAAGTGACGGCGATGGTTGATGTGGTGAACGCGGGTGCACCAGACGTCCTCTGGGTGGGGATGACGGCCCCGAAACAGGAAAAGTGGATCTTCCAGAACAGAAGTCGCTTGCATGTGAAGTTCGCCGGCGCCATCGGCGCGGTGTTCGACTTCTATACTGGACAGGTAAGACGCTCGAGTCCGCTGATGCAGCGTCTTGGGCTGGAGTGGCTACCGCGGCTGGTTCAGCAACCAGGGCGCTTGTGGCGGCGCACCTTCATTTCCGCGCCGGTGTTTCTATGGCACGTGCTGAGACAGAAGATGCGCTTTCCGTGACGCGTGGCAGGACAGTTACTGGCGTGGAACTCCCTGCTCCTAACCGTCATGTTCGCATCGCAGCGGTATGCTGCCACCTCACCACCCTGGATGCCAATTCGCATTGCAGGTTAAAGCGAAGTTCGGGTGCGTGCGGCAAGCGATCGGCACCACTGTATCCGTAGATTCAATGATCGCAGGGTACGACAAGGGTCGCCTGGAAAGGCAGTAGGCGCGCTGAGGCGCCTATCTTCATGCCTCGCAGGTCGCAGTACGTCGCTCCTTCGAGCGCGACGGATATCTCGGTGAGCGATGGGTTGAGCAGTACGCGTGCTCGCGTGTAATCCAGGCTTCGTGGGCTGTCGGCCAGCACGTCACGGGAGTCAACGTCATATCCGGTGAGTGATTCCCAGTCGCGGAGTGAGAGGTTGTCCGATCGCCGGGGCCGCTGAACCGAAATATGTTCGACGGTGTAGGGACTGAGGAAGTAGTTGTTGTTGGCTGCAGCAAAACTGAAACCACTGTGGTCAGCGGTGATCGACAGGGTCTTCTGATCCTTCTCACGGGCAAAGAGGATGTTGTTGGTAAACGTGTTGTTCCGCAGCCTAAATTCTGTCTTGTCCCGGCCCTTCAGCATCGCTTGCGATACCCTGTTGTCAAACAGCAAGTTGGACTCGATCCGGTTGTCGCCGCCCCAATGCAGAAAGACGCCGCTTGACGCATTGATGACGGCGTTGTTCTCGATGACCCGTTGGCTTGAACGTTCGTCAAGATAGATTCCATGCGCACCACCACGGCAGAGTTCCATCGATTTTTTGACACACCTCCTGTTGACTCCGCCTGAATAGCCATGAGCATGTTCGATGATATTGTGGTGGATGCGGTCGATCAGCGGCGGGGGAGAGTATCCGCCAGTATAGATTGCACCCCCGTCGGCCAGCGACAGCATCACGTTGCTGATATGGTTGTAGGCAACATCCACTCCTGATACGTTGCCACCGAGATAGATTCCGTCATATCCTGTCCGGTCGATGCGGTTGTTGTGTATACGCGCTCGCCCGCTGTAACTGAAAATTGCAACGCCCCTGCCTGCCACGAGATCGTCCCCGTAGTTTTCAGCTCCCGTCGCATAGATCGCGTTGTCCGAAATCGTTGCATTTTCCGAGTCGCGGCCAACGTAAATGCCAATACTGTTTGCCTTCCGGATATGGTTCTTCTCGATCCGAAGGCGGTCGGAAGCGGCGGCATGGATGCCATACAGGAATGCATGTTCGATGAGGTTGTCGACAAGAGAGAATCCCGCCGCTTTCCTTATCCAGATCCCCGCCTTGTTGGTTTTCTGTATCGAGAAGCCGCTGATCTCGTGTGAGGAAAGAGACTGTCCTGTCGTCAAGAACCCGTGATCCCGCTGGCTTGCTTCAACGCTCTCCAAACCGGCTGCTGGATAAAGGTAGAGTCGGTTCTTGGCCGAGTCGAAGGCCCATTGCCCGGGTCGCCTGATCCCCGACGGGAGGTTCGTCAGGAAGTACCCCGAGTCATGGCTGATGGGGAACTTCGTTTCGCCCGCTAGCGTCACCCTTCCCGCGTCGTGGCTGAGTACCGTCATGTGGTTGATCAGGTAAGGGCGCGTTCTGACGTGACAGATGGCACCCGTCAGGCTGGCCCCCATTTCTTTCAACACGGGGTCTTCAAGGGTATTCCTTGTTGAGTCGGTGCCCTGGTGTGGGTAAAGATAGCCCGTCTCCGGATATCGCGACCGCGGCAGGGGCACGTCGTTCTGAAAGATCTGGTTGGTCTGGAAGGGCAGATCGACGTAGTGGATCGCCGCGAGAAGTGGATGATTCTGCAGATCCGCGCACGTGGTGGCACCGCATTTCTTCCACGAGGCAGTTGGGATCTTCTCCGCTCCACTGATGATCGGCCGCCCTGAACTGTCCGGAAACGGGCGGATGATTACCCGATACGGTCGGTCCATGCGAATTTCTTCGCGATAAGTTCCTTCCTTGACATAGATTGTCGTGTCCGCTGAGGACACGCGGTCGTAGGCGCTCTGGACCCGCTGCAGTGGTCCGTCAGTCCTTTTGGTATTCGGCGTGGGGAGCCCCCCCGACCATTGATCATTGCCACGCTTGCCGTCAACGTAGATTTGCAGACTGGCGCTCGCCGTCGAAGCCGGCAGTGGGTGACTCAAGGCCATCGACATCAGGAGAAGCATCCACGCCAAACGGAGGGGGCGGGTATGCGGCCGCTGGGTGGCGGTAGTTGGCAACTTGGTTGGTGGCCCCATTAGCGTGGCTACGTATTGACTACTGGCCGTGCATGGTCGAGCAAGGGAAACACTTGAAGTGCTTGCAGACGCCATAGCGAATCCAATCGGGAGGTCGCTGCGCGACCCCCCGAAAGCACTTCGGGTAGCAAAGAAGACGCGGTGCTGCAAGGGTTCTGGCTGCCACCTGAGCCGCGGGGGTGGGAAGGCTTCATCTGACACCGGTCCATGCCAAGGCCCAGGGACGTGTGCTTGGGCAACGCTGGCCTGCGCGAGGCCGAACCGCGGTCCGCGGTCTCACTGCTCGTTCTTGCCCGCGGTGGAGTCTCGATACCCATGCCCTTGCCTTTGGCATTCGAGAACGTGGCGTAGTTGGTCTGCGCGGGCGAAGCGCTCGCCCAATACGCGCGCAGGGACACCAGCGACGATGCTGAACGGACCGACATCACGTGTCACCAGTGTGCCGGCTGCGACAATCGACCCCTCGCCGATGTTAACGCCCGAGAGGATGATGGCACCGTAGCCAATCCAGACGTCGTCAGCGATGACCTCCTCCCGTTTCTCTTTCGGCACCATGTAGCCTGGATCTCTCACACTTGGTGCGATACGTACGGGCACACCAATATGTTGATAGTCATGATCATGCCGACCGACGAACGCTACGTTGTTGGCAATCAACACGTAGTTGCCAATGACTGCATCACATTCGATGCTGCAATGCCGACCGAAGTAGACATGGTCGCCAATGCGAATCCCGTTCTGGGCGAAGAGTAGAGTTCCTCGACCACAGGTGAAGCCGGTTCCGGCGCGCAGGAAACGCCTATACCGCAAGCGGATCCAGGACATCCGAAGAGCCTTCAGCCAACGAATCAAGGACGGTAGAGAAGGTTTCATCTAGTTCAGGAAGCCTATCGCGTTGTTCCACAAAGGAACGATTCATTCAGATAGCAGTTGAGCAAAGACGTTTGAGTGTGCCTTCACAACGACATTGATGTCGAGCGCAACGAGCCGTGGTTCCTGAACACTTCACTGTCCTTAGGTTCCAGCGAGCACTTGCGGGAGTTCTGGATTCTTTTCTCATCAGGCGGGCGCCGACAGCAGAGTCAGCCGATTCTCCCGGCAGCGCTGTTACCTGTCAACCTCGAGCCTCGTCGACATTTGGTGTTGGCGTCGAGGAGGTGCGTGTTGCCAACCGGCGTCGAGCTGCCCGCCCGAACGCCGCCGCCGTCCCCTGGCCGTAGCGCGCGAGACAAGCGGGGCACGCCGTGAGGCGTGTCTCGCTCGTCTGCACCCACACGGCGTCAGGCTAGACGATCAGGAAATCGTCATGGGTGATGGTGGGGTTGCCCGTCAGCGTCGCGATCTGTAGGGCTACGCTGCTTCCCGTGCCATCGGCGTCGTAGAACAGCGCGCCGTTGGTTGGGTTGTAGATCAGACGGTCTTCCGCATCCAGCGCTGCGGTTCCTGTTTCGAACATGTCGGCAGTGACGGCCCCGTTGCTGACAAACCCGGCGAACACCGCGTTATCCAGGACGATCAGATCTTCGGTCACGGAAAAATCGGTGATTCTGTCGATATTGCTGGCCCCCGGTGCCGTGTTGAACAGGAACGAGTCCGTCCCCGCGTCGCCGGTGAGGGTGTCGTTGCCCAGGCCGCCCGCGAGCGTATCGGCGCCAGCGTCCCCAACGAGCTGATTGCGGCCGGTATTGCCAGTAATGACGTTATCCAGGCCATTGCCCGTACCGTTCCTGTTCGATGCACCGAAAAGCGTGAGGTGCTCGAGATTGGCACCCAGCGTGTAGGTCAAGGAGGACAAGACGAGGTCAGTCCCTTCTCCCCCGTTCTCGATGATGACATCGCCGACGTTGTCGTAGTAGTAGGTGTCGTTGCCCGTGCCGCCTTCCATGGTATCGACGCCGACCCCGCCGTTCAGGGTGTCGTTGCCACTGCCGCCAAGCAGGCTGTCGTTGTCTTCACGACCGACAAGACTGTCGTGACCGTCACCACCCATCAAGGTGTCGTTACCCAGGCCGCCATTCAGGGCGTTACTGCCGGTATTGCCGGTAATGACGTTATCCAGGTCATTGCCCGTACCGCCCCTGTTCGATGCCCCGTAGAGAGTGAGGTTCTCGAGATTGGCACCCAGCGTGTAGGTGAAGGCGGACAAGACGAGGTCAGTCCCTTCTCCGGCCTGCTCGATGATGACATCGCCGACGGTGTCGTAGTAGTAGGTGTCGTTGCCGGTGCCGCCTTCCATCGTATCGACGCCGACCCCGCCATTGAGGGTGTCGTTGCCGCTGCCGCCAACCAGACTGTCGTTGTCTTCACGACCGAGAAGACTGTCGTCACCGTCCCCACCCATCAAGGTGTCGTTCCCTTGAGCACCGTACAGGGTATTGTTGGCGCTGTTGCCGGTCAGGACGTTGGCCAGGGTATTGCCGGTACCGTTCTGGTTGCCGGCGCCAATAAGAGTCAGGTGCTCGACGTTGGTCGGGAGCGTATACGCGCTTGCCGTTGAGCGGACGGTGTCGATGCCTTCGCCGGCCAGTTCGACGATCACATCGCCGCTGGTATCGACCACATAGGTGTCGTCCCCCTCGCCACCGGTCATCGTGTCGTTGCCGGTACCCCCGTCCAGCAGGTCGTTGCCACCGAGAGCGTTGATTGTGTCCCCACTGGCAAGGCCGTAAAACTCTTCGTCTGCGCTGCTACCGGTCAGGGTGTCGGCATTCGGTGTGCCGGCGAAAACAGGAAGGGTCGCATAAACATAGCTGTGGCTCGCTCCAGCCTTGACGTTGCCGGCCGTGTCGATGGTGCGGGTGGTCAGTGAGCCCGAACCCAGCGTCAGCGCCAAGCCGGAAGCACCCCAGAACGGAGAGCTGGTGGTGGCATCAAGCCAGGTGCTGCCGCCGTTCGCTGAGACCTGGATGGTCTCGCCGGCGAGCAGCGTGCCCGAGTACTGGCCGCTGACGTCGACGATGCCATCGCTGGTGATGAAGTCGCCGAGCGTCCCGGTGTCGTTGACGATCTGGGAAATGCTCGTCGTCTGGGCACCTGGCACCGTGCTGTCGACCGTGATCGCCGCACCGCTCACCTCGTTGCTCTGGTTCCCCGCGAGGTCGGTCTGGCGAACCTTGATGACTCCTGCCGCGTAGCTTCCTTCCGCCAGCGTGAAGCTGCTGCCACCGCCGGCAGTCCAACTGCTGCCGCTATTGGTGCTGTACTGCCAAACGCCGCCAGGTTCGAGACCGCTGACCTGTATCTGGCCATTGCTGGTGATTCCGTCACTATCGCTGCTGCCGGTGTCAGCCACCAGATCGAAACTCGGTTCCGCAGCCGCCACATCAACGGTAATCGCTGCCGGATTGCTTGCCGGCGCACCGACATTGCCCGCCGCGTCCGTCTGGCGAACTTTGATGGCACCTGTCGCGTAGGTACCAGGATTCAGGGTGAAGGTGCTCCCGATCATCTCGGTCCATGCGCCGCCGCCGTTGGTGCTGTACTCCAGCTTCCATCCGCCGGGTTCCATTACGGTCACGGTCATGTCGCCATCGTTGGTGACCCCGTCGGCAGGGTTTGACCCGGTGTCGCTGTCGAGCCCAAAGACTGGCGCGATCGGCGCTGTGCTATCCACGACGATGGCGGTGGCGCTCGCCACCGAGCTGGTGTTGCCAGCGACGTCGGTCTGCTCAACGACAATGCTGCTTGCGGCGTAGGTGCCCTCGCCGAGAGTGAAGACGCTGCCGCTGCCGGGCGTCCAGTTGCTGCCCGAATCGGTGCTGTATTGCCAAGTGGCACCTGCCTCCAGGCCAGTCACCGCGACCATCCCGTTGCTGGTCTCCCAGTCGCCAGGCGAGGCGCCGGTGTCGGCGTCGAGGTCGATGCTCAGCGGGTCGGCACTGGTGTCCAGCGTATAAGCCCGAGTCGCCCCGAGCGTGATGTTGCCTGCGGCATCGATGGTGCGGGTTTGGAGGGTGCCCGCGCCCGGGACGAGTGCAACGGCATCAGTGGCGGTCACCCAGATGCTGTCCGTTGGACCCAAAGTCCCCGTGGTGATCCAGTTCGTGCCGTCGGCGGATATCTGGATGGTTTCACCGAGGCCCAGTGTGCCGCTGAACGATCCAGATACCGCGACCGAGGGATCGTTGGTGATGAAATCGCCAGTGGTGCCGCTGTCGGTGACTATGTCGGCGACAAGAGTGGTGATCGCTGTGGGCGCTATGGTATCCACCGTGATGGCCAGTGGCGCGCTCGATGCGCCGGTATTGCCAGCCGCGTCGGTGCCTTTGGCCGTAAAGCTGTGACTGCCGTCGACGAGGGTAGCCGTGCTGAAGCTCCAGGCACCCGAGCCGTTGGCGGTGACGCTACCGAGCGAGGTGGCTCCGTCGAAGATCTCGACGCTGCTGTTGCCTTCTACCGTGCCGCTGAGGACGAGGGTGTTGTCGCCGGTGATGCCGTCGCCCAGTGCGCCGGTGTCGGTGGCGTAGCCGGTAATCGCCGGGGCTGCGGGAGCCGCGGTGTCTACGGTGAGCGCCAGTGCGCCCGAGGCGAGGCTGACATTGCCGGCGGCGTCGGTGGCGGTGGCGGTGAAGCTGTGGGCGCCATCGGCCAGGGCGGCCGTGGCGAAGGTCCAGGCGCCAAGGCCGTTGGCGGTGGCGGTGCCGAGGTTGGTGGCGCCGTCATAGACGGTGAGCGTGCTGTTGGCTTCCGCCGTGCCGCTGATCGTCAGGGTGTTGTCGCCGGTGATGCCGTCGCCGGTGGTGGCGGTATCGTCGCTGTAGCCGGTGATGAGCGGGGCATCCGGATCGACGGTGTCCACGGTCACGGGCAGTGCGCCCGAGGCGAGGCTGACATTGCCGGCGGCGTCGGTGGCGGTGGCGGTG
>ERZ761603.1809-NODE-1809-length-15482-cov-6.529591_pt1 | contig 15482 bp, 7 predicted proteins | sample MGYA00511879_ERZ761603 | MGnify/ENA primary metagenome ERZ761603 (study PRJEB28899, sample SAMN02850040) | bioreactor sludge metagenome | biome: EBPR Sludge; feature: EBPR Bioreactor; material: flocular biomat | place: Australia: Thorneside Wastwater Treatment... | reverse complement strand
GCCATAAAAATCGGAATAAAAAGAACCATCCCGATCTGATTCATCACAGAAGACGATGTATTCCGGATGTAATGGCGTTGTTGTCATGCCAACGCCATGATCTGGATCGATGGATGAACATTTTGGGCCATTTCACAAGAGCTTTCGTCATCGTGGAGGATGTTGCAGTGGTTCCAGAGTTTTGGGACGAGGGCGGCTGGGCTCATAAATAGATTATTTCCATGTCAGGTTTTGCTTCGGAAAGAAGGCAGGCCAGCATGCCGCCGGGGGTCAGGTGTCCAACCACGATCCTGTCGCCGTGGGCCAACACATACTGATTGCACCACGCGGCACGGCGCGCGCTGGGGGCTTCGGCCGCGGCATCGAACGGGGAAACCACCAGCAAGCGTCCGTCATCCATGGCCCGGCGGGTTGCCGGATGATCAAGACCTTCGTTAAGCCCCCACGGCTTCACCCAGATCATCGGCTTGCCCTTGGCCAACCCCGACTTGAACAAGGCCCGTTCCATCGGGGAAAGAAATCCGGAAAGAATCGCCTCGTTTGCCTTCAGGTCCAGCCGTCCATGGGGCGAGGCCGGTCCGCGCGAGGCGAGGAATCCAATTTTGGGGCGATCCCACAAGGCGCGGTTGCCCACAAATTTCGGCTCGCTGGCCTGCAAGGCGCTCATGGCATTCTGCGGATTGTTCCGGATATACCGCCGGATGTTCGCGAGGGCTTGCGCATCCGATACGATCACATCCCAATAATTCCGATGCCACACCTCGTCATCCGCGCCCGCCAAACCTCGGCGCCGCGCCTGCCGCGATACCGCCGCCTTATACCCCGCCACCAATGCCCCCAATGATCCCGATGCCGCGCCGCATGCGTACGGGCGAGATGCATCTCGCCCCTGCGGCCCCTGCCGCCCCTCCGGCAACCGCACCAACCCGTGCATATGATCCGGCATGATCACACATTCATCCAAAACGATCCCCGGCCGGATGGACGCGCTCTTGCGCCACTCCTCTTCCGCCAACCGGCCCATTTCATTCAAAATCATTTTCCCATTTACGATCACGCCGAACCAGGGCCGCGCCCGGTGCGTGTTGATCGTGACGAAATACCAGCCCGCCGCCGTGTAATCCCACCCGCGCTTGCGGATGCTCTGCCGGTTCGGCAACGCCTCCGCCTTCACACCAACTCCCCGGCAAAGGCTCTCTGTAGGATGGATTGACGAAGGCGGGACGCGCGCTGGAGGTTGGCCGATACGACCGTCTCCATTTCATCCACCACGCTCAACCGGCGCTCGACCTCGGCGACAATGCGGGTTTGTTCAGCTAGAGGCGGGAGGGGGATGACCATCGCCTTCAACTCTTTGACACCTTTAACATTCGGGATTGCCGATCCTGTAGAGTTGTCGAATATCGCCTTCTGAAACGGGACCGAACGGAATAAGTGAAGAAAATAGCGGTGGTCGATCAAATGGTCGTTCATTCGAACGCGAAGCAATGCTTGATTGATGATGCCGCGCTCACTATTTGCTGGTACTCGAGTGATTCGTCCGAGCGTCACTCCTGAACAACTGATAAGGTAGTCGCCAGCTTTCACTTCAAAAGATTTCATTTCCTCAAATTTATCTGCGGTTATGTAGTAACGAGCATATGAGCAGTCGTCATTTATAGGGCAATACTGTTCATATACCTTGAAGCCTTCCTTGACGAAGATGGACTTTTTAAGTGCACTTCCGAAAGGACCGCGTTTGAATGCTCCGTCTTCGGTGGCCAGAACCATGTCCCACGTTACCCACACCCATCCCTCCGGCAATATCGGCAGATTCGCGGTATCCGGCGCAACGGGTTCTTTGTATTTGCCTCGGCCTTGCCAGTTCTTCCGGCGTTCGGTGAGGATGCGTTGCAGGAGTTGTTCGCCGGTCTCGACGCTTTGGCCTTCTGCCTTCTTCATGCTCACTTCGTTCTCGACGAGTCGGCCTTCGCAGGCGGCTTTGAGGACGGCGGCGCGATAGCGTTTGAGGTTGGCCTGCACCCGTCGCAACGCGGCGATGCCGGCAGCGAGGCGGGTGAAGTGTTTTTCGATTTCGGCGACGATGCGGCGCTGGTCGTAAAGTGTTGGAGGAATAGGAACGGATAATTGCCTAAATCGCTCATGCGTCAAGTTCAACCCACTATCGCTGCTTCCGGTCTTCATCTTGTCGATGGCGAGTCTCGCTTGTTCTGTCTGAAGAAACGCCTCAATAAAGCGCGCATCATATTCGGCGGGATCAACCCTGAAGCGATACATCTTTCCTGAAATCATAAGCCGTTTACGCGTTTGGCGGACAAGACATGCAACTCCACACCGAACGCGTGGCCCTGCGCAAGTAAGGAGCAAATCTCCTTTTTTGACTTCAATCTGAGATCGCGGTTGGAGGTCGGCAGGAAGGCGCTTGTTGTGCTCGGGCTGAAATTCACCAGCCTGAATTGAGGTGGTTTTCAGGACACCCCATATATCCTCTGAGGGTGATGGTTCCTTTTCGCATTGCGGACTCCAACCCTGATGAAGGGTACGTCCATCTTCAAGCGGTGCAAATATTTCCTCAATGCACTTTATGGTCCACTTAATCGGCAATTCTTTCTGATTATAACTCATCCCGCCCACACCTCGTGCCGCAGATGCCTATCCCCCAAAAAGTTCCAATCATGGGAAATGTGTGCTGCAAAAAGTTCCACTGATTGGAACTTATGAAAGGACTTGCTCATGGTTCCCCCTCCACGGGCAAGTCCACCAATAACTGCGGAAAGTAGCCGGGCAGAACTTTGGTCGGGAAGGCGTTGCGGAGGACGCCTTTGTCGCTATAAGACCTGAACAGAGAGGCCCAGCAAGGCCCCAGCTCATGACTTGGAAGCAATGGGACTATCGCCGACAACGGCATGGAAAAGCTGGATTTATGCGCCGACATGAAAATGTTTATGAAAACTCTGTGATTGTAATAATGTGCTACATAGCAATTGGTTACGAATGGTCAGTCGGTCGATACACATCAATTTCCGAAAATCATGTCACGAGCGTACTGTTAAGCTCCTCCAATAGAATAGGCAACTGCGGACCAAACAACTGATGCGCCTTGCCGAGTCCGCCTTGTTGGCTAAACGGGGCGTAATCGAAATCATCGGGTTCGATGCTCAAGGCGGTGGCGATGTGGTCGCGGATGAGGTGAAGCCAGGCGAGTTGGTCGGGTGTGAAATTTGCGCCGGCTTTGGATTTGTCCATCAGCCATTCGTTGAAACGTTCCTGCACGGATTCGGCAAAGGGCTTGAGAACGGGTTGTTGTTCGAGGGCGAAGCGGACGAGCGAAACGAGGTCGGCGAAGCGTCCGGCTTGCGAACGGCCTTTGACTTGGTCCGGCTTTGTGGCGGCAAAGGCATTCCACAAATTGTCCTCGGTCCATCCGGCATGTTCTTCACGCAACTTCCGCTCCAGCTCCTTGAGCATGGTTTCGGTGAGGCGCTGTTTGTAGGGGCGGGAGTAGAGCAACTGCAACGCGGTGATCTCGGCCTTATGCTGTTCAATGTATTCCCGAAACGAAGCGGCCAACTTAGCGCCCGCCTGGACGCTTTTCTGCGCTGGTCCGGCGTAAAGCAATTCGTCCTGCGATATAACGTCGATGGTCTGCTCGGCTGCCTTGGCAATCCGCTTGAGCAGATTGCGAAGGTCGGGGTTGGTGGCGAGCGGCGCGAGCGCCGTTTTGATGAGATTCTCCCGGGTAGCCTTTATCTCCTTAGGCGTTGGCTCCGGGAACGAGATCGCATCGCTTTTGATCGTGGCGACGATAGTGTCCGGGTCCACGGCGGCGAGCAAGCCCTTGGCGATCTCGGAAAGGGTCTGGCCCTTGGCCGTTTTCACGACCTCGTTCTCCAAATCCTGGTCGAACCGCCGCTCCAGCCGGATTAAACGCCCCGCCAGCGATTCCAGGGCGGCAACTTCGGTCGTGCCCAGCGCGGCGGCATCGAGGAGTTTTTCAAAGCTAACGGTGGGTTTCTTTTCCAACGGACGCGATTCGGTAAGCATCCGCTCGGTTACACCCACCGCATCGACAATCACAAAGCGGGTCTTGCGTTTGATGCCGGGATTTACCTGCTCCATTTCCGTTTCCGACACGACGCGAACACCGCGTCCCTTCATTTGCTCAAAGAAGTTTTTCGACCCCACACTGCGCATGAAGAAAACAATTTCCAGCGGCTTGACGTCGGTGCCGGTGGCAATCATGTCCACAGTGACGGCAATGCGTGGGTTATAGCTATTACGAAAGGCGCTAAGGATCTGTTCCGGAGTCAGACTGGACGTGCGTTGCCAGTTGAATACCTCAACCTCCTTGCCGTCCACGATCTTCTTGCCCACCGACACACGGGTGAAGCCGGTGCGGTAGGTGATCTTCTGGCAGAAATCATTGCCCTTGCCGAAGACGTCGCGGCAGATGGTCACAATATCATCGGCATGACTATCGTCCTTGGCGAAGATGAGCGTTTTTGGAAGGTCGGTACGCCCCGGGAACATTTCGGGAATGGTCCGGTCGCGGAACGTTTCCAGTACTTTGCGAATTTGGTCGGGCGCGACGACATCGCGATCAAGGTCGCCCGCCTCGTAGGCGACCGCTTCATCGAGCTGTTCCCAACGGACCTTGCGGGTTTGGCGGTCGCGCTTGTCCACCCAGAAACCAGCCTCGATCTTCGAGCCCGCCTCGGTAATGGCCGTGCGGATGCGGTAGATGTCGGAACCCACGTTTACGCCATCGGCGACGGCTTTTTCATGGTTGTATTCCATGACGAGGTTTTGCTGAAAGAAACCGAACGTCTGCTTGGATGGCGTCGCGGTCAGGCCGATCAACGAGGCGTCAAAATATTCCAGCACCTGCCTCCAGAGATTGTAGATCGAGCGGTGACATTCGTCGGTGATGATGAAGTCGAAGGACTCGATCGGGAATGCTGGGTTATATGCGACGGGAATGGGTTCATTGAATAGGGCATCCGCGGTATCGATGGGCAAGTCGTCGAGGTCGGGAGGTGGTTCAGCCTCCCCTTTCAACATGGAATAAATCCGTTGGATGGTTCCGATGACCACCCGAGCCGAGGTGTCGAGGTGGTTACTACTAAGACGCTGGACGATGTACTCCTCGGTGAACTTGTAGTTATTCACCGGAGATACGAACTGCTGGAACTCCTTGAGGGTCTGGTCGCCCAGATTACCCCGGTCCACAAGAAAAAGCACCCGCTTCGCCCCGGCGTATTTAACCAGGCGATAGATGAAATTCACGGCGGTGTAGGTCTTGCCCGAGCCGGTAGCCATTTGGATCAACGCGCGCGGTTTGCCATGGGCGAAGGACTGCTCCAATTTCTGAATGGCTTCAAATTGGGCGGGCCACAAGGTCCCGGCGGCCAGTGGAGGGAATTCGGCGAGTCGCTGGGCTAGTTGTTTATCCTTTTCCGCCCACTCGGCCAGCGTTTCCGGACGGTGAAAGGCGAATACCCTGCGACTGCACGGTTCGGGATCGAGGTGATTCGTAAAACGCGTTTCCTCGCCCGTAGATTCGTAACTGAACGGCAACGGGTCATGCCAAACGGGCAGGCCGCTCGGTTTACCATATACATACTTGGCGGACTGTTGTTCGGTCCCGATCAAAGAAAATCCGGCGGGTTTCGCTTCGATGGTGCCGATGGCCTTGCCATCAACAAAGAGCGTATAGTCAGGCTCCCCGTTCTTAAATGACAACTCGGTGACCGCCACACCGCGGCCAGCAAACAAATTGATCTGGTCCCTGGTCTGAACCAGCCAGCCGCAAGCGCGCAACTGCGCGTCAATGACCTGCCTTGCTTGTTCCTCGGGTGTCATTCGTTATCGGTTATATCCACATTCCCACTATTTGGCCAACCCATTTAGCTTCACATGGTTATCCCGCCGCCCGGAATTCCTCATACCGGATCTCCAAGCGAGTCTGGTCTGGCCGGAATTCGACGGGCCCTGGCCTCCTGATTTCCTGACCATGAATTTCCTGTAGCCCAAACTTCAGCATCGGACCATCATGCTCGCGCAAAATGTCCTCGCGAATTTCGAGGATGTAGTCCGGGCGAATACCCAGGATGTTGCGGTCAAAGGCGGCGTGGTGAAGCTTGCATAACGCGATACCATTGGGAATGACGGGATCACCCTTGTCTTTACCATCCGAAATGATATGGGCGGCGTCGAGTAATTCAGCGTGTTTCAGCCGGCAGATCGCGCAACACGATTTGTATGCGGCGAGGACACGTTCACGAAAGCTACGCTGATGAAGGCGCTGTTTTGTTTCGATGGTGTTATAACGCCTGCCATACTCTCGCTCATCCGCAGTCACGAGTTTCATATGGTCAGAGGTGCTCAAACACTTATCTTCCACGGCACAATAAAAGGCATGCTCGGCGGGATTATCTCCGACAACGTAAATGGGCCATGTTGCCATGTATTTGCCGGGAATTAATCCATAGAAATAAACCAAGGGTAATTTTTCCTTCATGCAGGTTCGCAAGCCAACGTTGTCCGGATGCCAGCGATCCGTTCCGCGGTATCGATATATCAGCCGACCGTCATCGGTGATTGTATCATGGTAGGGGGCCGGTTCGCGCAACTTCGGTGCCGTGGTGGAAATTGACAAAGGGCAATCAAGAACAGCGGGGGTAAAGATACCTTGTGGAGAAACCAAGGGTATACGCTGTCCGTCCAACTCAAACCCCTTCAGCAAATCCACCCGGTTAATGGTGTCATCGTCTAGCTCACCCTTCCGCTTGAGAAACTCAAAAGCGGCCGCCCTGACCCGGGAATCCCATTCGCGGTTCATGATCAAAAGCTGGGTATAGGTTTTGCCTTCGGCTTGCTTCGTTCCTCTTTCCAACGAAGGTAAGCCGCGCTATCGAGATGGAGAGTTTTCTGCGTCAACGTCGCCCGGGCGCCGTCTTGTCGATTCCACTCTCGAGCCTTCATGCTCGGCGCCACGACTTCCACCATTATTTCTCCGGAGGAGTAATTCGACTTCGGCTCGGGTTTCCACGCCGACAGACCACCATTCGCGTCGAGGATAGCGTTTACTTCCTCCTCGGTGATCTTGCGCATGGTTTCCTGATGACGGTATTGCAATCGATGCGCAATGCCTCGCATGAAACCGATGCGAATAACCCAGCCCTGATACTGGTAGGTTTTGTTGGTGGTATGGATGCCGGTGAGCAGAGGATAATGCCGGTCTGTCGATATTGAGGCGACATCCTGCCCGTGGTTATAGCGTGTGGCACAGGCAACCTCATTGTCGCCCAGCCTGGCTTGTGCGGTTATGGTGATCGCACACCAAATTACAACCCACAACAAAATGCACCGATTGGTCATCTTAAAGCCATCCTCTTTATGCTAAACGGCCATCAAGCGGAACCTCTCGGCAATATTACGGACATCCTTCATTGGTCGGCAATCAGATTCGAAAATAAACAACCGGCTCCGGCGGCGCGCCTCCCAAATCGCCTGGCGGCCCCGGTCGCGGGCATGATGCAACGCGCTGGTGGCCTAGTCCCGGGCGTTGCATGATCCCAAACGAAGCGTCATCCCATCGTCGTCCCGCAGCCCGTCCTCATCCTGACTATCACGACCTGAGCATATCGCCGTCATCCGTGGTTAAATCTTGGCCGGGATGCTGGATGCGAGGTGCTGGATACGAGATATTGAAATCCCCATTCTGATCCGCGTCCTTGTGTCGGCGGGCGGATTCAACATTCAACAGCCAACATTCAACATCCAACATTCAAGTTATGAAACGGCGACCTCGTTGCATCATGCTTTCATCCGTGGGGTGTTGGGGGGCGGGAAGGGGCCAAACGCCAACTTCTGACATCGACCACCCCTATCGCGCGGCGAGGGCGCCGCGGCTCCATCGGCGGCATCATCGGGGCATTATAAACGTTCGCCGCCGGAACAGGCGGGATGATCGTAAGGCGGCAGATCGCGGTTGAGAAACGTCGCTTTCCGCACGCGTTCATACTCCTCGATATAACGGGCCGCCAACGGGACCGACCGTATAACCAGCATGGCTTCGTTGTTGTTTTCCTCGGCGTTGAGGGTGAAGTTGTACGAACCGGTGATCACGGTCTCGTCGTCGATAATCAGCACCTTGTGGTGCATGAGGGCCTGGTTGCCATCCCACCGCACCGGAATGCCTGCCCGGCGCAGCGTCCGATACTGCGAATGCACCGCCAGCAGGCATTCGTCGACCACTCCTTCCACCTTCACGCCCCGCGCAGCCCCTTCGATCATCGCTTGCGCGATCTGCTCATCGGTGTACACGAACGCCATGAACCGGATGGAACGCCGGGCGCCCCGGATCTCCTTGATGATGGCGTCACGGATGCCGCCGCGCGGCGAAAAGTACGTCTCCACCGTCGCCCGCCCGACCCGGACCGAGGGAAAGGGAACCGGCATGCGCGGCCCCCCGAGCGCTCCGCCGCCGAACAACCGATCGAACTCCGCGGTGAAGTTGGCGGCCACCTTTTCCGAACGGATCACATTGCCATTGTTGTTGTGATCGTACATCGAGGTGGTCGTGAGGTTCATCGAGCTGACCCATACGACACGGCCATCCACCACCATGAATTTGTGATGCATCAGGGCGGATCGCTGGTCGTTGCGGATGTCCACCCCGGCCCGCTCCATGGCCAGCAACCCCGGCCGGACAACGGTTCCCGTCTCCTTGTCGAGCACGTTGTCGTTATCGGTCAACAGGCGGACCGACACCCCGCGCGCCGCCGCGTCGATGAAGGCCTGCGCGACCTGTTCGTCGGACACATCGTAGAAGGCGGCGTCCAGGGTGGCGGTGGCGCCGGCGATCACCGCCAGCAGGTACTTGTCCGTGTTGAAAGGATCGGACATGGCCACGCGATGGTTTTCCTCCACCGTGCCGCCGTAATTGTTGTTGAAACAAACCAGGATGCTCCGGTTCCCCGCCATCACCGGCGCCGGCTCGCCCGATCCGCGGGGCGCAATGCCAGACAGGAACATCAGCGTTACGACCAGCCGTACACCCGGGCGGGCCATCCGATCCACAAGCCGGGCGCCCCTCATGTTGGCGATCCGACGGGCGACATCAACTGCGCCTCCAGCTCATCGGTAGCGAACGGTTTGATCAGGACGGCGTCGACACCCGGCAACCGGGATTCCCCGCCATGCAAGAGAATGGGATGCCCCGACATGAGAATGGTGCGAATGCCGGGCGCGATCTCCCGCACGCGGCGCAACACGTCCATGCCGTTCATGCCCGGCATCGCATAATCGCAGACCACGGCGTCGAATTGACGCGGGTCCACTTCCACGCGCCGAAGCGCATCGTCGCCGCTATATTCAACCACGACGTCATGCCCCTCGTATTCCAGCAGGTCCTTGATCGCCCAGGCCAGATAATCCTGATCGTCCACCACCAGTATCGATCGGAACGCGCAACGTTCCGACAACTTGCGCCTCATGTTGCGATCGTTCATGCTCACACATCCTTTCCGACAATGAAATGCACGTCGGCAGTATCGGGAAACGATCGCCTCGGTGGCAATAGGGCGACCGCGCATTCTGGCCTACGGCGGCGCGACAGTCGCCGGTAAGGCCGAGCCTTATCGCCGATCATTCTTCGACGGCAATGCGGTAGTAGTAGCTGGATGCATCGTTGGTGGCTCCCTGGTCCTCGATCCACGCCAGACCGTTTGATCCGGCAATTCCGGTTCGAATGGTGGTGAACGCATCGTGGCCGCGCAGATCGACGCTGCGTTGCACCGCATAGGTCAATCCCGTTGCACTTGACCACTCCAATCGAACACCCGGACCGTGTGAGCCGTTTCCAGCGAGATGCAGAATCGCCAGGCGTGAAAGCGGATCAACGGGATTCGTCCGGCTTCGCCACTCGTGCCCGGTCATCATTCCATCGCCATCGTGATCGATGCCGTCGGCCGCACCATCCAATGGCAATCCATGCGCCGACAACCAAGCCGCCGCGGGGCCTTGGTATTCATACGCGCCCATATCCGCCCCGCCATGGGTGATCCGCGGCAAACCATCCTTATCGGTCATGCCGGCCTGATCGTACACCCCGCCCTGGTCGATTACCGGCGAATCCGCCCTTAGCCGGAAGTCCCGCCCGTCCGCATTCCGGAAGCCGGGCGCCGCCGCGATGTTTCCAGTGCCGGGCGGCAACGGCACGCTGCAACTGTGAACCATGTCGCAGTCGGCCGGATCCCAATTGGAATCGGCGCCATCCGTGACGCGCTGGTTGCCCTGGATGATGCAATTTCGCTGCACGCCGCCCCAGACGCCGGCGCCGTCTTCGCCCGCGGTATTGCCGTATACGGTTGCGTGGATCAACACGCCGCCCGAACTGCCCCCGCCCTGCCGGGACCGGTTGAACGCAACGACGGAGTTGACGATCGTGCTGTCGTGGCCGCCGCCGCCCAGGCTGACGGCTTCGTTGTCGGCGATCAGCGCATGGCTGACATCGACATCGAAGGCCCCCCCGCCCACCAGCGCGCTGTTGCCGCTGATGATGCCATTACGAAACGTGCCGCCCCGGATGCCGCCGCCATAGGACGCGCTGTTGCCGGAAATCACGCAGTTGGTTACCAGCGCGCTCCGGTCCGCGCACACGACGCCGCCGTAATTGATTCCATTCGTCAGCGTGAAACCATCCAGCACCGCTCCGCCCGCAAGGTAGACGCAACGCACATCCTCCCCGCCCGCGATGAACGTCACGTCCGGCCCGTGCGTACTGCGGAGCACCAGCGGCTGAAGAACCGCGACCCGGTTGCTGGCGTCGCCCGTCAGCCCCATGCCGCCGGTTGCGTACCACCCCGGAGCCACCCAGATGGTATCGCCGGCCAGGCTGGCATTCACGGCATCCTGAATGGTGGCGGCGGCCGTGGACATGTTGGTGTAGGGAGGCATGGCGCCCGAATGACCCGCGATCACGAAACGGGCTTGCGGAAGACTGGCGTCGCCCGCCAGCCGGATGATCAACGGGTTGGGCCGGTCAATCCCATCGTGCCACACCGCCAGACGGCCCTGGTATGTTCCCGATGCCGCCGGTGTGCATATCATCGAAAACGTCATCGGTTGTCCGGGATAGACATGTGCAGGCTCGTTGAACAGGGCGAAAGCCGCTCCCGGATTGTCCAGCCACTCCCAATGGTTGATGGTCAACACCGCGTCGCCGGGATTCGCGATCGTCAGGGCCAGATGATGCGGACGACCAACCCGGGCCGCGAAAAGCGTCCCGTTGTCCGCCCGCGCCGGTTCGTCATGCTCGATCGGCACGCCGGCGCCGTTGGCGACGATCATGCGCGGCTCGGGAGGCTGGTACTCGTATGCGCCGATATCGACGTGCACTCCGCGAACCCGCGCCGCGCCGTCGAGATCGCGGTCGCCGGCGATTCCGTCCGGATGCGTGCCGGCATCCACCAGGGGCGAAAACGGCCACACACGCAGGTTCAACGAGGCCAGATCGATGAATTGCGGATCCTCATCCCGATTGGCGTCGCCGGGCGGGACGGGCGACGAACAGGCGTATGACATGGCGGATACGGCCCACCAGTTGGACCCCTGCACATCCGCCTGATTGAAATACACGATGCTGTTGACGGCGGTTCCACCCAACATGCCGCCTCCCCAGGCGGCCTGGTTACCCGCCACGGTGGCGTTGACCGCCCGCACATCGTAGATGCCTCCGCCCGCGGACGCCGTGTTGCCCACCACGAGACATGAGTACAAGACAGCCTCGGCCGCCCCGCCGCCCTGCTCGGCGGCCTGGTTGCCCCGGATACGGGTCCGCCATGCCGCCCCGCCCATGATGCCGCCACCGACATCGGCGGTATTCCCGTTCACGTCGCACTCGATCAGCGTCGAGTAATAGGCGCCGCCGCCTTCATCGGCGGAGTTCGTTTCGATCCGACACCCGATCAGGGTTCCGCCCGAAACGCCGCCGCCATACGCTGCGGAATTGCCCCGCACGATACAGGAAGACAAGACCGCGCTGTCATCGATCGCCCTGGCTCCGCCGGCGTTATCCGCCCCGGTCAACGTGAAGCCATGCAGCTCGGCGCCCGGCTCAAGCAATACACAGCGCACGCCATTCCCGCCAAGCAACACGGTATTGGTCGCCGTACCGGTGGCGGCAACAACCACCCCTTCGGCGATGATCAGGCGATTGGTCTGGCCATCCTCCGATACCCGGACGCCCTGATCATACACGCCGGGCGCCACCAACACCGTATCGCCCGGCAACGCGGCATCAACCGCCGTCTGGATGTCCGGCGCCGCATGTTCCCACGACGTGTAGGGCGCGACCGGAGCATGATGTCCCGCTATCACGTATCGGGTGGTGACATCTGCCCGGGACCCGGCATCATGGCCCGCCGGCGAACGAACGATTCCCTCGTCACCGCGGACCGTTGATGCACCGGCCACATGCATCGGCATCGGCGAACCGGTTTCCATCGGCCATGCATATGCGATACGAATATCATCCACATGGAATTTGCCGGCATGCGTCGCCGTGCACAAGTATTGGATACCGAACGCCCGGACATCCAGATGACGGGAGTCGCTCCCGGATCCCGCCGGAACAAGGACATCCGGCGCCGCGCCCGGGCCATGATACAGGGACCATTGGCCCTCCGGCGTTCGCCGCGCCTCGATGGTGACCGTCATCGACGCGTTCCAGTCGAGCGATGACGAGGCCACCACGACATCCGCCGTGCCATTGCTGATCCGCCACAACTTCAATACATCGTCACTGCCCTTGATATTGACCCCAAGCGCATAACCGTTCACCGGACCGCGCAAATCCGTCCGGTCCGCCGTCAACATGACGTGGAACCGGTTGTTCGCGCTGGGGTCGAAGTTCCCGTTGCGAAGCACGCACCGCCAAGCGACGTGATTCGCCGACAAACGGCATGAAACCGCGGCCGCGAGGTAATTCGTGGCAGCAAGATTGCTTAGCTGATGCTTCAGCGAATACGCACCAGCGACCGGGTTGGACGATGAGGCCACCCAGGCTCCGACCGTGTCGGTCGTCCAGCGCGACCCCAGTCCCGATTCGAAGTCCTCCTCGAACACCACCGGATCCGCTGGTCCGCACGTGAACATGAATGGCCGCGCCAACGCCTCTCCCGATGAACCGTAAACGGACGACACCCCCTGGTTCGCCGCCCCGACCCAGGTGGTTTCCCGATCCGCGAAAGCCAGCTCAAATGCGTACTCCACCCGTTCACCCGCAACCGCGATTCCTCCCGGCAACACTCCCCGCCAATACACATGGGCATCATCGTTCCGGTACGGGGCCATGGCGAGCCGTTCCCACGCGGGAGCGCCTTGCCGGCGATAGTGGACCCATGCTCCGGTCTGTTGGGACATATTTCCGCCCGCCGCATAACGGCTTGCCGAATAGACTTCGACGCCCTCGCTGCTCAACGGCTCCAGCGGCGTCCGCATGCCCTCAATGCCCGGCCCGGTCGCCGCGGGGTCATGCCAGGCGTCCGCCAACAGGAACGACGAACGCGCCACCAGCGCGGTCGCTTCCGCGCGTTGCCCGATTCGATTCGAGGCCGTGACGTAAACCCAGTTCTCGCCGGGCAGGATGCCGGTCACATCGATCGTCCAGTTGCTCGATACCGCGAATACACCTCTTCCGCCCGCCCGATTACTCCAGGCCAGATGACCCTCCGCATGCCGGGAGGTGCCCGAGAGCGTGCAACTGGTCGCGTGATACGCCACGTTCAGGACATCCTCCGCCAACCGGATCGTTGGACGGCGCTCCTGCCAGACGCGCAACGCGTCCCACGACAATTTGCCCGCGTTGGATGCCGTATGCACGAACACCAGGCCCATGCCCGCGCAGGTCGTATACACGCCATCCGTTCCTCGTCCGGCGCTGACAAGGTGATCGAATGATCCCGATGTCGCATGACGCAGTTCCCATGTACCGTCCGTTTCGCGCGACACTTCGATGGCGACGGTCATGCTGGAGTTCCAATCGAGGGTCGAGGAAACCACCGTGGCGGCGGCCTGTCCGCCAGTAACCCGCCACACCTTCAACAGGTCGTCGCTGCCGGCGAGGTTGACACCTACGGCATATCCATTCATCGCCCCCGACACGCCATTGGTACGGTCGGCGGCCAGCACCACGTGGAAACGATTTCCGGATGATGGATCGAAGCTGCCGTTGCGCAGAATGAACCGCCAGATCGTGCGGTCCGCCGCCACATCGAAGCCGGTCGCCTTGAAGATCGTGCTTGTTCCCGCGATGCCGCTCGCACGGTGTTGCAGCGATCCGGCGCCCGCGATCGGCGTTGCCGTCGCATTGGTCCATGCCCCGGCGGGTGTTTGACTCCACGCCGCAAGCTGGCCGGGCTCGAACGGCTCATCGAGCAGCAGCGGAGCATAGTAATCGTTGCCATAAACGAACCGCACCGCATGCTGCATGGCCTCCGACTCAAGCGCGTAGACCTGCGAATCGCCTCCACCAGGCGAGGCCGCAACGTAGGTCGTCGCCCGATCCGCATAGGTCAACGCCATGTAATACCAGACCGCGTCGCCCGCGGCATACTGGCCGGCCGGGATCACCGCGCGCCAGAATACATTGGAACCCTGCGTTGCCGCCGGCGACATCGGCAGCGCCTGCCATGGGGCGCCCGACGACGACCGGTGATATAGGATGCCTCCGGTCAAGACCGCCGCGTTTCCGCTTCCTCCCGACTGACTGCCGCAGGTGATGTTGACCGCCTGCGCCGGCAGCGGAACCGCCGGTTCCCGCATGGAAGAGCCGCCCACCCAGGCTTCGTCAGCGCGGTGCCAGGCATGACCCAGCGCATACGCGCTGCGGCTGACCGCCACATCGCAGGAGGCGGCCTGCCCGTGGTGGTTCGAGACCGTGACGCGAATCAGGTTCTCGCCTGCACGCAAGCCATCCGCCACCACCACCCAATTGGATCCTGCCGGAAGACGGCCGCCGGCCCCCGCCCCCTCGTTCGTCCATACCAGGTGGCCCGTGGCAAGCCAGGCCCGGCCAGTCAACGAAACCGCGCCTACCTGGTTCGGCACCGACAGGAACGAAGCATCAGGTCGAATATCCGGAGCCGTGTCCTGGACAATCGTGACATCATCCATGCGCATCGTGCCCGCCTGGGATGATGTACAGTACACGACCAGACCCATGTACCGCAGATCCGTAAACGTATCGTCGAAGCCGGAACCCGCCGGGATCATGCCATTGAATGATCCCCCGACCTGGTAACGCATGTCCCACCGGCCGGATGCGGTCCGGATCACTTCAATCGCCACCGTCATGCCGGCATTCCAGTCGAGACTGGACGAAACCACCACCGCCTCCGCGCGTCCCCCGCGAACCCGCCATATACGGAGCCGGTCATCCGTCCCGGATGCATTGACCCCCACCGCATAGCCATCCA
>ERZ761603.1806-NODE-1806-length-15487-cov-41.086379_pt1 | contig 15487 bp, 11 predicted proteins | sample MGYA00511879_ERZ761603 | MGnify/ENA primary metagenome ERZ761603 (study PRJEB28899, sample SAMN02850040) | bioreactor sludge metagenome | biome: EBPR Sludge; feature: EBPR Bioreactor; material: flocular biomat | place: Australia: Thorneside Wastwater Treatment... | reverse complement strand
CAGCCTTTAGCTTATTCCACCCCGGTGGCTGTCCAAACTACCGTGACCACCGCAGATCGCGAATCTGACAAAGTAGAATTAAAAGCGTGAATTCATTTCACCACTGCGCTTTTTAGAAATGCTAATTGCCACTGAATCCGTTCCGCCACTCCCGACGACGACAAAGTGAAATCATGAGGACGCGGTCAAGCGGCAAAAGGTACAATTTAGCGCGCCGAGATCGGGTAGTGCGGCTTTTTTGAATTTGACCGGATCAACACTTGTGACGCTCGCCAATAAGCCAAATGCCATTCTGACCAGACTTCCGCCAAACACGGCTTACTCGACGGCTCACGGCCTCATGCTCAATGGAAAGGCCGAGGACGTTCTTCGACAGCAAGGTATGGCGTTCTTGCGTGGCAAGGTACAGCTAATATTCACTTCTCCGCCTTTTCCATTGAACACTAAGAAGAAATACGGAAACCTCAAAGGCGACGAATATCTGGAATGGTTCGCAGGCTTCGGTTCGCTGTTCCGGGAGCTTCTGACCCCCGACGGATCGATCGTCATCGAGTTGGGCAATTCTTGGGAACCTGGTTTGCCGTCGATGTCGACTCTCGGTCTGAAGGCGCTACTTAAATTCCAAGAGGAAAATAGACTTCACCTTTGCCAAGAGTTCATATGTCATAATCCAGCGCGTCTTCCAAGTCCGGCGCAATGGGTGACGATCGAGCGCATCCGCTTGAAGGATAGTTACACCAGGCTCTGGTGGCTTTCCCCGTCGGAGCGCCCCAAGGCCAACAACAAGAACGTCCTGCAGCCTTACAGCTCTTCGATGAAGCAACTCCTGAAAACGAAGAAATTCAATGCGGGCAAACGACCGTCAGAGCACCAAGTTAGCGAGGGGTCGTTCGCGGTCGACCATGGTGGGTCGATTCCCCCGAATGTGCTATCGATCTCGAACACGGCAGCGAGCGATCCGTACCAGAAGTTCTGCCGGAACAACAAAATCGAATTTCACCCGGCGCGAATGCCGAGCAGTCTGCCGGAATTTTTCATAAAGTTCCTCACCGATCCCGATGACATCGTGCTCGATCCATTTGGCGGCAGCAACACGACGGGGGCAGCAGCGGAGAAACTCGGGCGTCACTGGGTCGCAACCGAGCCGCAGAAGGATTACATCCGAGGATCCCTCGGCCGCTTCGACCTCAACAGGGTGCGCATAGCCTCAGATGAATTCGCCGTCTGCGAATTGGGCTTCGAAGGTTAAGCCCAGAGGTTGGCAGGAGAAGGCTCTTTCCATTTGGAAAGAGCGCCTGAGTGGAGTCGTGCGCGTCGTCACGGGCGGTGGGAAAACCATCTTCGCGCAGTTTTGCATAGGAGCGTTCAAGGAACTGCATCCCGAAGGGCGTGTGATGATCGTCGTTCCTACGACCGCGTTGCTCGACCAATGGGTGGTGAGTCTCAACGAAGACTACGGGGTGCCATCCCAATTTATAGCCTGCTACTCGGGTGACGAAAAACCAGAAAGGCCATCCGACATAAACATACTTGTCATCAACACTGCAAGAAACATCGCCAAGCATCTTTCCGTAGGTGTGCCGTCGATGCTAATCGTAGACGAATGCCACAGGGCGGGCAGCGCCCAAAATGCGTTGGCGTTGTCCGGTACGTATGTCGCGACATTGGGTTTGTCCGCGACGCCGGAGCGCGAATATGACGAGGGATTCGAGACATTCGTCAAACCCGTCTTGGGGCCGGTCATCTACGAATACGATTACGTGGATGCATCCAAAGACGGAGTCATCAGCCCATTCGCTCTACACAACGTTAGGGTGGAGATGCTGTCCGACGAGAAGGAATCGTTCGATAAACTCTCTCGTAGAATTGCGGCTGAGCGGGCAAAGATCGTCAAAGGCAAAGGCTCGGAAGAAAAGCTTGTACGTATGTTGCATCAGCGAGCAGCGGTTCTCAGTACCGTGACGATGCGAATCCCGGTTGCGGTCAAACTTGCGGAAAGGCATTCGGGGCGGCGGACGATCATTTTTCATGAGCGGGTTGACGCCGCGAACAAACTGCTTTCCATACTGCGATCTCGCAAGCGAAGTGCCACCATCTATCATGCGGGAATTGCACCGTCATTGCGCAGGGATAATCTGCGGCTTTATCGCAAGGGGGTCTTTGACATACTTATTTGTTGCAGGGCGCTGGATGAGGGCATCAACATTCCCGAAACAGCGGTCGCCATTCTCGCCAGCTCCACAGCAAGCATTAGGCAACGTGTGCAGCGACTGGGCCGAGTACTGAGGCCGGCTCCAGATAAGGACTTCGCGGACATCTACACGATCTACGCCTCCGACACGGAAGAAACGAGGCTTTCCACTGAAGCCCAAGATCTTGAGGAAATCTGCAAGATAACTTGGTCGCAAGTAAAAAAATAGTTATGGCGAAAATCCTTCACAACGGCGATTGGTACGAGCAGCTGTCCACGGAAGCACTGTACGAGGAGGAATACGAAAGGATTCTCGCCGAGTACGCCGATAGTCTCTTTCCCACTTACAGGCTGGTGCCGTTCAAGAAAATAGTGTGTTCCGAGACGGGAGCGGCGAAGGCGGATTTTGCACTGGTTCACAAGAAGTACCGCGACTGGTGGGTGGTGGAGGCCGAACTAGGACATCACTCGTTCGAGGGGCATGTAAGGCCGCAGATCGAGACCTTGAGCGGTGCCCGGTATGGAGAGGACGAGGCGCTGTATCTGGTTTCGGTAGCACCCGAAATGGACCGAGAGCGCATTCGTTCGATGGTAAAGGGCCAACAACCGCGAGTTCTCGTGATCGTGAATGCGCCCAAGTCAGAGTGGGCGCGCGACCTTTCGAGATACGATGCAATCGTTACCGTTCTTGAAGTGTTTCGATCCCCACTCAACAAATACCTTTATCGCCTGAATGGCGAGCAACCGCCCGAATCGACCAGCCAAAGCAGTTCGTGCAACGTGGACATGTCGCGCATGCTAAGACTAGATTCCCCTGGCATACTGCCAGTCCAGCATGGCGAGAAGCTTATGGTCCTGTTCCGAAACGGCATGACCGAATGGAGCCGTCTCGACATCATGGACGCGGTGTATCTCACTTCCGCCAAACCCATATCATTTGACCGCAAAGCCAGATACACGCTGGTGGAAATGGAAGATGGGTCCTTTACCCTTCATGAAGAAAAATAGGAGAAAAAAATGTCGCTCGAAATGAAGATTGGTCTGGATGCCATTAATTCCTACAAGAGGCTGGCGTACACGCCTTGGCACGCTTTAGCAGAATTTGTCGACAACTCCACGCAGTCCTATTTCGACAACAAGGAAACTCTCGACGTAGTGTTCGCCAAGGGCGGTGAGATTCTGGAAGTTTCGATTTCTTATGAAAAGGACGCAGGGCAATTGCGCATCAGCGACAACTCCATCGGCATGTCGTTGGCCGATCTCGAACGTGCTCTGCACGTCGCGCTGCCCCCGAAGAACACGAACGGTCGAAGCAAGTACGGTATGGGGTTGAAGACCGCCGCCTGCTGGCTCGGCAACGTATGGACGATTAAGACCAAAAAACTCGGCGATACGGTGGAGCACAACGTGACTATCAACGTCGAAAAGATAGCGGCAGGCGAAGGAGCGCTGGAATACTCGGCGATCGAAGGGCGCTCGTTGGATAAGCATTACACGCTGATCGAAATCAACGATATGAACCGCAATTTTCACGGCAGGACGCTCGGGAAAATCCGCGATTTTCTTAGCTCAATGTATCGTGAAGACTTCCGCGCAAAGCAACTGATACTTCTGTGGAACGGCACGACGTTGGTGTGGAAGGATTTGGACGACCGTCTGCTTCACGCAGTGGACGGAACTGTCTACAAGAAGAGTTTTTTGTTCCACGTCGGAGACCAGCAGGTTAAGGGATGGGTAGGAATCCTCGACAAGGGTGGACGCGCAGACGCTGGATTCTCGGTAATCCATTGCGGGCGCGTGGTGCGCGGTTGGCCCGACAACTGGAGGCCTTCGAGCCTTTACGGACAGTTGCAAGGGTCGAACGACCTCGTGAACCAACGGCTTGTAGGCGAAATTCATCTCGATGGATTCGAAGTTAGCCACACCAAGGACGACATCCTGTGGCTCGGCGATGAAGAAGAACAGGTCGAGAAGAAATTGTTGGAATACTGCGGCGATTATAGACAGACTGCATTGGACCGCAGGAAGGGTGACGATGACGAGCGAGGGCCTTCGGAGACGGAAACGAACGTCGCAATAGACGAACTGAAAAAGGAATTGATGTCTCCCGAGATGGTAGACGTGATTGAGTTGGAAGCGGTTCCGGCGCCGGACATCGTAGATTCGCAAGCGCAGACCATTGCGGACTCCATTGCAACATTCGCCCCACCTTCTTCACCACGATAGGTACGCTCGGCGTGAAGGGATTCCTGCGTTCCGACATGTCTCCCAACGACCCCTACGTCACCCACGATTCAACCCATGAAAAAGAGGTCTCGATCATCATCAATCAGTGTCATCCGCACTGGAAGCAGTTGAAGGGAAGTGACGGCGTACTCAACTATCTTCGGCATTGCGTGTACGACGGAATAGCCGAGTGGCAAGCGAATCACAAGGCCAGTGCGCTTACGCCCAACACCATCAAGTATCTGAAGGACAGGTTGCTGCGGGTGCCGTTTGATATCGAGATGAACACAGACGAAAAGCAGTAACGAGAAAACACAAACGATTTGCCCGGTTCTCGCCAAATTATCTATTGGAGTCGGCGGCGTTGTCAGCCGGTAGATTTTTGCGGGTCATAACAGAGTCGAATCGGCGGCGAACCCGGGTGGGACTTTCCCTCGTTCAGCCGATCGGAGCTACCAGTAACGCACCTTGCCAGTGTCGAGATGGACGAATTTGTCGCGCGGGTAGAAGCCGACGCCGCCGATACTCTGTGACATCGCCGCATCGCGAAGGTCGGAAAGAGGAACCCCGGGAATCCGGATGTCGATCGCCTTGCCGTGCATGTGCAGGCTGTTTCGGGCGACACCGCCGCCGCGCGAGTTGCGCAGCCGCGAATTGGTGTTGGGGCAGCGATAGCCGGAAATGACATGAAATGGCTGGTCGCAACCAAGCTCCTGGCGTGTCTTGTACAGCAGGTCGAACAGCAGCGGGTCGATCTGGCCGATTTCGCCGGAGTAATGGTCGCGCAGGAAACGGTTCAGCGTGCTCAACCCGTCGGGAACATAGTGGCTCCCGACGGCGAAGACGACCGAAACCCGCTCGCCGGTATGCGTGTGATCGAAATCCAGACTGCGCGCATTCGGTAGCGAGGCCAGCGCGGGTTTCGCGAGCGGCAGGACGACGCCCGCCATGGCCAGCCTGGCTGCGTGACTGAGAAACAGGCGGCGTGGGTGAACTTGCGGATTCGGCATATGGTTCAGTGAATAAGCTAATGTTTTGATTTTACACCAATTTCCATCACGATAGAAGTGCTGAGAGACTGCGAGCGCTGGCGCAGGGCTTCGTCGAGGATCCTGTCGTGGCCGTAGATGTCCGGGAAGAAATGAATCCTCCCGTCCCTGACGACGGCGGTGGTGTAGGCAATGACCACCGGGAAAGGTTCCCGCAGGCGCAGCGTCGCCGACCTGCCCTTGGTCATCGCCTGAACGATGCGCTCCTCGGTCCAGTCCGGCTCGTCCGCGAGGACGAATTTCGCCAGTGCCACCGGCTCCTCGACCCGGATGCAGCCGTGGCTGAAGTCGCGACGGTCGCGCTTGAAGAGTTGCGGGGTCGGCGTGTGGTGGAGGTAGATGTTGTCCGGGTTGGGGAAGATAAACTTGATGTCCCCGAGCGCGTTCCGCGCACCGGGCCGCTGGCGGATGCGCATTTCTCCGCGCTGGACCGCGTCCAGACTCGCCTCGGAAAAGCTGCTGACAACCCTGCCGTCGCGGCCGACGAATTCGAATCCCTGCTGATCGAAGTAGCCGGGCTCGCGGCGCAGCCTGGGCAGCGTTTCGCCTCTGGCGATCGACGGCGGCACGTTCCAGTACGGGCTGAACTCGACGAAGCGCATCTCGGCATCGAAGATCGGCGTGCGCGTCTTGGCCGCATTGCCGACGATGATGTTCATTGCGACCTTCATTTCGACCTTGCCGTCGCGAACCTCATAGGCGCGCACCCGGAACTCCGGAATATTGACGACGATGGTGCGGGACGCCGGCAGCAGCGGCGTCCAGCGCAGCCGCTCGAGCGCCAATTCGATTTGCCTGACCCGGACTTCGGGCGCCACATTGAGTTGCTCGAGGGTGCCCTTGCCGACGACGCCATCCGGCGTCAGCCCGTGGCGCTCCTGAAACGACTTGAGGGCGTCGACCAGCCTGCCTTCGTAGCGTGCCGGCGGCGTGCCATTGGCGGGCAGGTCGCCGAGCGCCTTCAGCCGCTGGCTCAGGACCGGGATGCCGGCATAGGCCTGCCCCGGCTGAAGCTTGCCGTCGGCCGGCACCGGCAAGGGCTTGAGCCAGGCCGGGTTGCCCGCCAGGAGCCGGTAACGGGCGAGCGCTTCCCGCAGTTCAACGTATTGCGCTAGCGGGGGTTGCGCACTGCGCGCCGCTTCCGGCAGGCGGTCTTCGGCAACGGCCGAAACCAGCAGCGCATCGGGGTCGATTCCTGGCCCCGATGCGCCGTTGTAGTTTTCGTCGAGCTGTTGGGGGTCGATGCGGCCTGAGCGTAGATCGGCAAGATAGCGCCGTGTCGCGGCAGTCAGCGCCCGCTCGAGCTGGATGACCATGTCGCCCGTCGGAGCGGGGCCGCTGGCGGCATTGTCGATCGCATTTCGCAGCAGATCGGCGCCATAGTCATGGGCGTTCAGGCCGTCCTCGGCGGCGCCTGCCAGCAGGTCGGTTGCCTTGCGCGCGACGGGCGTCGGCCGCCCGTCGCTGAACCAGAGCAGGGTACTGGCTGCGGCGGCAGGCATGGCGCCGACGATTGCCAGTGCACTGGTAAGGCAGATTGCCTGGAGAAGACATCTTCCAAAATTTCCGGCGGGGGTCGATGCTGGCGGTGACGAGGTGCGTGACATGGGTTTTCGGGAAATGCGGATTCGCCCGCATTATGTACCATTGGCAAACGGTCCGGACATGGCCTGGTATTCCGGCGCCGAGGCCTGCAACCATGAAAGGCGTTTCGCATTGGCTGAACTTCGCTCCATCGTCCGCCCAGACTCCTCGCTGCCCGCTTCGCCAACTTGCGCACGGCTGGCGGTGTTGGTGTTGCCGGGGCCCGGCGCATGACGACGGCAGGATTGCTCACCGTCCGGGCCGACTTTGCGGAGGGCCGGCTGAAGCAGTTCGATGTCGCGCTCCGGCGCCCGCCGGTGGCGCAGTTGTTTGTCGGCCAATTGCCGGAAGCGGTGGTCAGGATCGTGCCCTGCCTCTACACGATCTGCGCCCGGGCGCAACGGGCAACGGCACAGGCGGCGCTGGCGGCAGCCGCGGGCGACGCAACGCAGCCGGCCGAGGATGCGGGCTTGTGGATCGAGATGCTGCACGAAAACCTCTGGCGTCTCTTGCTCGACTGGCCGCCGGCACTCGGCTTGCCCCCGGCGCAGGCGGCGTTCATAGCCTGGCGTGCGACGCGGCATGACGGGGGTTGCGCCGAAGCGACGAGGCGCTTGGTCGCCGACGTCCTCAACGGCCTCGCGGAAAAATGCCTCGCCAGCCTGGTCGACCGCAGCAGCGACGTAGCCTGCGGCCCAGTTGCTCCGAGTCCTGACGAATGGCTCGCCCGCTGGCGGGACGGCGCGGACTTCCGGCCAGCGCTGAGCGCGCCGCCATCGATTCGCGCCGCTTATCGCGGGCGCATCGCCGAAGTCGAACGCGCTACCGCGGCGCTGGCCAGCGGTGCTCCCTTTCCGCTCGCGGCGGCGGGGGGGAATGGCTGGGGCGTGGCGCAGACGGTGACGGCGCGCGGCGTGCTCACCCATGCGGTGCGCCTCGAGGCGGGCACGGTGACGCGCTATCGCGTCACGGCGCCGACCGACTTCTTTTTTGCCGATGCCGGCGCGCTCCGGGGTCTGCTCGATGGCGCGTGCTTCGCCTCGTCGGAGGAAGCGAAGCGGTCGCTCCAGCTTGCCGTGCTGGCTCTCGATCCCTGCCTGCCCCACGTGCTGGAGGTGAACGATGCATGAAATGTCGCTTGCCGCCGGTGTACTGCAACTGGTCGAGGAAACGGCGGTGCGCGAAGGCGCACAACAGGTTAAGCTGGTGGTTCTGGAAATCGGCCGGCTGTCGTCGGTGGAGCCGGAGGCGCTGCGCTTTTGCTTCGCCGCGGTAACCCATGGCACCATCGCGCAGGATGCGGCGCTGGAAATCATCGACATCCCCGGTGCCGGCACCTGCCTCGCCTGCGGTGCGACGGTGCCGATGACGGAGCAGTGGGGCGAATGCCCGGCCTGCGGCGGCAGTTTCCTGCAGCCGAACGCGGGCACGGAAATGCGGGTGCGCGAGATCGAGATCGAATAGGCCGGAAACGGGCCGGAAGGAGACAGAGCGATGTGTACGGTATGCGGTTGCGGGGCGGGCGAAACGAAGATCGAGGGCGAGGGGCATGCGCACGAGCATGTGCATGCCGACGGGACGGTGCATAGCCACGCGCACGGCCACGATCACGACCATCACCACGCGCATGGCGCGGCGGCCGCGGCAGCCCACGAGCACAGCCACCACCACGCCGACGGGACGGTCCATTCGCACCCGCATGTCCATCAGGGCGAGCATGTCCATGAGCATGCGCATGCCCACGGCATCGGCGGCGACCTCGATTTCGGCGCCGGACCGGCGCGGGCCCACGCACCCGGGTTGAGCCAGTCGCGCATGGTGCAGATCGAGCAGGACATCCTGGCGAAGAACAACACCTACGCTGACGCCAACCGGCGCGCCTTCGACGAGCGCGGCATCTTCGCGCTCAACCTCGTCTCCAGCCCCGGCTCGGGCAAGACGACGCTGCTGGTGAAGACCATCGAACTGCTGCGCGACAAGGTGGCGATCGCCGTCGTCGAAGGCGACCAGCAGACCTCGAACGATGCCGAGCGCATCCGCGCCACCGGCGTGCCGGCGCTGCAGATCAACACCGGCAAGGGCTGCCACCTCGACGGGCACATGGTCGGCCACGCCATCGAGCGCCTCAAGCCGGCGGACGGCTCGCTGTTCCTGATCGAGAACGTCGGCAACCTCGTCTGCCCGGCGGCCTTCGACCTCGGCGAACACCACAAGGTCGCGATCCTGTCGGTGACCGAGGGCGAAGACAAGCCGCTCAAGTATCCGGACATGTTCCGCGCCGCCGACGTCATGCTCCTCAACAAGTGCGACCTGCTGCCGCACCTCGATTTCGATGCCGACCTCGCCGAGGCCAACGCCCGCCGCGTCAATCCGGACCTGACCGTCTTCCGCGTCTCGGCCACTCGCGGCGAGGGCATGAGCGCCTGGGTCGACTGGATCACGGCCGGCCTCGTGGCACAGGGGGCCAGGCGCGCCGAATCGGTCGACGCGCTCAAGGCGCGCATCGCCGAACTCGAGCGGCAGCTGGCCGCCCGATAAGGGCATGCCGGCGGCACGACAGCCGCTGCGACGCGTGTGTATCTCAGCCGCACGACGAGGGCGGCGCTACGGGGCGAACACCAGTTCCGGCACTACCACTTCCCATCGGTCGCATTTGCAGCGCGCGACATAGTCGGCGCTGCTGTCGCGCTTGCGCCAGACGACGATGGCGTGCACATGGGCGGCGATGCAGCGCAGGTCGGTCGGCGGCATGAATGTTTTTGACAGGCGACCTACGGCGATGCCGTCCGGGGTCAACAGAGCATAGCCGCGTTGATCGGCACAAAACTGCAGGATATCGCCGACCTTGAGTGCCGCGATGCGCGAGTGAATGCTAGCCTGCATGTCCTTTCGCCCGGCAAATCCCAGATTGATCTCCCGCAGGGCCGGGATGACGTAGCGACGATCCATGCCGGCAGGTTCGGGAAGCCATTCGCTGGCCGGCCGGCGTAGCAGGGCCGGGCTGCCGGGCAGGCGGTCGACGAGCGGGTTGCCGCCGTCGAGGCGGGCCAGGGTCAGTGTCTGGAGGGCACGGGTCATCGCGACGTAGTAGAGGCGGCGGGCGGCGTCGCCATCCTCACCTTTCTGCCCCGTCCACTCGCCATCCAGCACGAAGACATGGTCGAATTCCAGCCCCTTGGCGCGGTGTGCCGAAAGCAGCAGCAGGCCGGTTTGCCGGTGCCGATTGGCGTGGCCCCACTCGGCCAGCCAGTCGCGGAAATAGTCGAGCGTGACCTCGGCGCCCTGGGTGTCGTCGGCAAAGGCGCCAACCGCGTCGCGCAAGCTGTCGGCCCAGCCTTCGGAGGGCTGTGCGGCCAGCCAGTCCGAGAGAATGCCCGACGAGATGAGCGCGCCCTGGGTCTCGGCAAAGGCGAGCAGAGCCTGGGTTTCCCGCAGGCGCCAGAGCGGTGGCGCTTCCTCGTCGGCCATGCTGACCGGCAGGCCGCGTGCCTCGCAGGCGGCCCGCAGGGGGTCGAGGTATTTCCACAGGCGGGCGATGACGGCGGTTCGGCTGAGGTCGAGCCCGAGGGCGTGCAGCCGTTCTATCTCGGTCAGCACGGCCATCGCCTGTTGTTTGGCGTTGCGCCCGGCCGGGATGATTTGCACCCGCCCTTGCGCGACGCTGTCGCGATTCTGCCAATCGCCGCCCGGTGACGATTTGCTGCGGGCTGCGTTGATCCGGATCGGCTGGCTTGCCTTCATCCGGTCGCCAGCTGGGGCGATCAAGGCGTTGGCGGTGGCAATGATGTTTGCGGTCGACCGGTAGTTTTCGACCAGAAACCGGGTTTGCGCCTGGTAGTCGTCGGCGAACCTGCGGATGAACTCGACCGAGGCGCCGGCGAAGGCGTAGATGTTCTGATCATCGTCGCCGACAGCGAACAGGTTGAGCCTGCCGTCCTCGTCGCTGCGCTTGCGGCCGGCCAGGGCCGAGATCAGGGCGTATTGGGCGGGGCCGATGTCCTGGTATTCGTCGACGAAGATCCAGCGGAAGCCGGCCAGCAGGCGGTCGCGCTGCACATCGGCGTCCTCCGGCGGCAAGCCGCGCCCTTCGAGCAGCGCCGTGGCTTCGCTGAGAATCGCGTCGAAGTCGTCGTCGCTTTGCGCCTGCCGCTCGGCAAAACTGGCACCGACCAGGCGCATGGCCAGCGCGTGGCAGGTGAGCACGGTGACGCCGAGGGCGTCGTTGCCGATCAGTTCGCGCAGGCGGTGGCGGATTTCCAGCGCGGCATGGCGGTTGTAGGCCAGCGCCACGATGGCCCGCGGGTTCTCGCGGCGGATGCGGACGAGGTAGGCAATGCGATGCACCAGCACCCGCGTCTTGCCCGCTCCTGGGCCGGCGAGCACCAGCGTGTTGGTGTTTTCCCGGTCGTCGGCGACGATGGCGCGCTGGTTGGGCTTTGCCAGTGTTTCGACGATGCTTTCCCAGGATTGCGGCGTGGTCTGCCGTTCCAGTTCATTTTCGCGGCCCGGTAGCCAGCGTTTGCAGAAGACCTCGCGCGACAGGCTGAAATAATCCATCGCCAGTTGCAGCGCATCGGCCATGCGTTCGATGCCGCGCTCGGCGTACTCGGCCATGATGTGGATTTGCCGGGTCAACTCGTTGTAGTGCAGTTGTAACGGCAGGTAGTTGCTCTTCTCGAATTGCAGCTTCCAGTTGCTCTCCACCTGCAAGGTCATCGCCGTGCGGAAGATGGCCAGCCCCTTGTTCAGGCGCAGTATCTCTTGTTCGTGCAGCCAGAGGAGGGCGCGGTCGACGAGCTTGTCGACGTGGCCATTCTCGGCAGCGAGGAAGGCGTCGCCGGCGACGCTGGCGGCCAGTTTGCCCAGCGTGGTTTCGGCCAGCAGGTCGATGCCGCGTGCGCCACCGGGCAGGCAGGACAGCCAGTGGGCAAGCAGGAGGCCAGCGGCGGTGCGGCGTCGTTCGGCGGTCTTGTCCAGCGCCGCCCAACTGCGGTTGAGGGCGACGAATACGGTTTCCAGGTCGTTGCCCCGCTTGAGCGTGATGCTGCCGCGCCCGTCCGGGCCGTGCCGGCCATCGCCGGCCAGGCCCTTGAGGATCAGGCCAAGACCGTGGGGCAGCGCCTGGCTGTGGCCTTCATCCTTGAGGCGCTGGGCGAGCAGGCGCAGGTTGAGCGGGTAGCCGTCGCCGGCAATCGCATCGGGCGCCGTTTCGCGCAGTTGGGCGATAAGCGCAGCTTCCAGCGCGCAGGCAGCCTCGAAGCGCTTCTTCGAGGCATTTTCGACGCCGACATGGAGGAAGGCAGTCATTCCAGTGTCGTTGCTGGAAATGCCCAGCCGGTCGAAGAGGTAAAGCGCCTCACGCAGGGCGGTGGATTCGAAACCGGCACCGGCCATCAACTCGTCGGTGGTGATGCCCTCATCGGCCGGGGCGGACATCAGGATCTGCAGCAAATTAAGGTACTTCTTCCGGTCGACCGCATCAACGATGCTGCCGGCCAGCTTGCCCTCGGCCTCGGCAAGATCCTTGACACGCAGCGAGGAGGGGAAGATCTGCACGCTGTTTTCCTCGCGTCGCACGAGACCGGCTTCTTCCAGCCAGGCGACGGCGGTACGGACGCGGGTGTCGTCGGTAGCGATATCGCGCTTGAAATTGCCCTCCTCGTCTTCATCGAGAATCTCGCCCGAGGTGGCGACGATGGGTTCATCGCGGTTCTTCTTGCGCTGTATCTGGCGCAGGGCGCGCAGCACGCTCTGGATGTCGCGCCGCGACAGGCGGGAGTTGGCAGACATGCTGTGCTGGCGTTCAACGTCGTCGGCGGTATAGAGCAGCACGCAGCGCGCCGCCGCCCGGTCACGGCCGGCACGGCCGGCTTCCTGCAGGTAGTTTTCCAGTGAGCCGGGAATGTCGGCGTGGACCACCAAGCGCACGTCGGGTTTGTCGATGCCCATGCCGAAGGCGTTGGTGGCGGCGATGACGCGCAGTCCGCCGGCGATGAACGCCTTTTGCGTCTCCTTCTTGGTTTCCGGAGGTAGCCGGGCATGATAGGCCGCAGCCGAAAGTCCCTTTTGCCGGAGAAACTGCGCCAGTTCTTCCGTCTGCTTGCGCGTGGCGCAGTAGGCGATGGCTCCACCGGATTTCTCCGGCGGCAACTCGTCGGTGATCAGGCGGCCGACGAGGTCGTATTTTTCGCCCGGCGTGGTCGGGATGACGTCGAAGCGCAGGTTGTCGCGCCGGGCGCCGCCGTCGAGCACGCGCATGGCAATACCCAACTTTTCGCGGAAATGGCCGACGATGTCGGCAACGACTTCAGGCTTGGCGGTGGCTGTCAGGCACTGGATCAGCGGCAGCGTCTTGTCCGGCGAGGCATCGCGGCATTCGGCGATGAAGCGGGCAACGTAGCGGTAATCCGGCCGGAAATCCTGGCCCCATTTCGACAGGCAATGCGCCTCGTCGAAAATCCAGGCGCCGATTTCGCGCTGCGCCAGCACTTTTCGCACGCTGCGATTGCGCAACTGTTCCGGGGCGATGAGCAGGATGCCGACGTCGCCCAGACGCACGCGATCGAGCACGTCGGCCCGTTCCGGCATGTTGAGCAGGCCGTTGATCGCCGCGCAGCAGTCGATGCCACGCTCGCGCAGACCCTTGACCTGGTCCTCCATCAGCGCGACCAGCGGCGAGATGACGACCGACAGCGCGCCGGTGCGGACAAAGCGCGACAGGGCGGGAATCTGGTAGCACAGCGACTTGCCGGTGCCGGTCGGCAGGATGCCGAGGTTGTGTTCACCACGCATGGCGCTTTCGACGATGACCTGCTGCAGCGGCTGCCCACTGTCCTTGTCGACCGGCTCGGGACGAAACGCGTAGGTCGTGCCGAACCAGTGCTGCAATTGTTTCCGCGCGTCATGTTCGCGGCGACACCAGGCGCAATCGGGGGCCGTGCAGGGCGTGTCGCGGAGTTGGCGGATCAGGCGCCCTGCCTCCGGGAATTGATGACGCACCCAGGGCGGCATCACCGAGTTGCCGCCGGCCACCGACAGCCAGGCCAGCGCGTAGGCCAGCGGCCAGGCAACCTGCGCTGCCGTCCCGTTGATGTGTCGGCTGGCCGTCACGCAGGCCCTGTCCGCGAGAAGGCGCTGAACGGCGGCCTTCGCATTCGCTTCGCTGGCCGGCTGCGCGTTGCGACCGCGAACGGTCATGAAAAAGCTGTTCAGCCCGGAAACGGTTTGATCGCGCGTGGTCAGCCAATGCCAGGCAAGCAGCAGGTCCGGTGCAGTCTGCTGCAGGCTCCTTTCCTGATCGCCGAATACCCGCAGGGCCAATTCGGCATCGAGCAGCGGATTGCTCTTGCGGTTGCCCAGCAACTGGCCGTCCTGATAATGCTTGACGAGGTGGTGGTAGGGGTTCTTCGGGAAGGCCAGCGGGTTGAGGCGCAGGGTATCGATGGCCGGCTTGGTCAATAGCCGGAGATTGGCGTTGGCGGCGCGCAGCTGCGGAATGTCGAAGGCAATCAGATTGTGACCGAGCAGGAATGCGGCATCGTCGGCCAGTGCATCGAGCTGCTTCAGGGCGTCGGGCAGCTTGCCGGGCGGATAGCTCAACTGCGCGTCCGTGTCGCCGCGAAGTGCGGCCAATTTGTGAATGACGGCACTACGGGTACCGACTTCGAGATCGATACTGAGACATCGTGCTTTCCTACGAGGCGTATCCCCGGTGGGGGCGGCCGCGGAGTCGGGGAGGGATTCGGAATCGCTGCGCACTGATGGGCAAGGGTTGAGCGTCGGCTATCTGGCTGGCATTGTATATGCGCGAACCGACGGCTCGGCGTAAGCTTCAGGCTTTTCATCGGGTAGATCTCAAGGTGGAGGCATGACCGGCCGGTTGTTCCGCATCCGTGGCCTTGTCCAGGGCGTCGGCTTCCGTCCCTACGTCTGGCGGCTGGCTAACGAGCTCGGCCTCGCCGGCTGGGTGCGCAACGACGGCGACGGCGTGACGGTTGCGGTCGACGGCCAAAAACTGCCCGAATTCCTGCGCCGGTTGCCGCTTGAGATACCGCCGCTGGCGCGCATCGATGCAATCGATGTGGCGCCCGCCGAAGTCGCCGGCCCCGGCTTCGCGATCCTCGACAGCGTGGCGGGGGCGGTGCGCACGGCGATCGGCCCCGACGCCGCCATCTGCCCGGCCTGCATCGCCGACCTCTGCAACCCGGCCGGCCGGCGCTGGCGTTATGCCTTCACCACCTGCACGCACTGCGGTCCGCGTTTCACGGTCAGCCGGCGCATTCCCTACGACCGCGCGCAGACCAGCCTCGCCCCCTTCCCGCTGTGCCCGCCGTGCGCCGCCGAGTACGCCGACCCGGCCGACCGCCGCTTCCACGCCGAGACCACCTGCACGCACTGCGGTCCGCGTTTCACAGTCAGCCGGCGCATTCCCTACGAC
>ERZ761603.1805-NODE-1805-length-15496-cov-30.001684_pt1 | contig 15496 bp, 12 predicted proteins | sample MGYA00511879_ERZ761603 | MGnify/ENA primary metagenome ERZ761603 (study PRJEB28899, sample SAMN02850040) | bioreactor sludge metagenome | biome: EBPR Sludge; feature: EBPR Bioreactor; material: flocular biomat | place: Australia: Thorneside Wastwater Treatment... | reverse complement strand
TCAGCAAACTGGCCCGGTGACGACGCGAAGAAGTGCGCGGCCGTATGAGCCGATGGTGATCGAAACGGTGAATTCCCAGGGGATCGTTTGATGTATAATGTATCGGGAACTCGCCGATGGTGGGCATCGGCGAATCCCCTGGCCTCAATACCTGTACGGAGAGTATCATGGTTACCACGAATAGTACGAGAAACAGCAAGGAATGTAAAGTAGAGGGATGTGGCAATAGAGCAAATGGCGGGGCTGGTTATTGCAGTATGCACTATCAAAGAGTTACAAAGTACGGAGAATGTGGGCCGCCTCAACGATTGATTTCTGCAGTTATGGGGAATTGCTCTGTTGATGGATGTGGCAACAAAGCGAATGGTGGAGCTGGTTATTGTTATATGCACTATTCGAGGTTTAAAAAATACGGGGAAGTTGGAACGGTTGGCCGTTTGAGACGTAAGTGTGGGGACGGTACAATTATGAAGAACGGTTATATCAGTATCGGAGATAAAAGTAAGAGAAAACGGTTATCGCACCGGATTATCGCTGAGAAAGCTATGGGTAAATCGCTTCCAGAAGGAGTTGTAGTACATCACGTTGATGGAAACCGGGCGAATAACGGGCCTTCAAATTTAGTGATATGCCCAGACGAAGGGTACCATAAATTACTACATCGTCGGCAAAAAGCGATGGAAACAAGTGGACACGCGGATTTCTTAAAGTGTGTATTTTGTAAAAAATACGACGACCCGATAAATTTGCATGTTCCGGTGGAGTGGGGTGCTAACGTATATCACCGGGATTGCGCGAATAGGTATGCAAAGGATCGGCGGAAATTGAATCAGACTATTTCGTCATCAATAGTAACCTAGTAACGGTTTAACTAACTCGCCGTGATGGCGAAACGGAGTAAGTAATATGTTTAGGGTATCGACGGGGTTGGAAAATCAGGCGTTCAATTCCGTGCGCGGGGCGGTTTCCGCGACGTACAGTTTGAACGGCGGGTGGATTGGAATTTATGAGGGTACGCAGCCGGCCTCGGCGGATGCTGCCGCGACCGGAACTCTGCTGCTGAAGATTACTGATGCGGCGGGTACGTTTTCTCCAGGGGTCTATCAGACCACCGACGACGATGGGGTGTGCCAGTCGCAGACGCCGGTGGCGGCGGGTGCGTTGACGATCAACGGGGCGACGTCGGGGACCCTGGGCGTCGGGTACTACGTCACCATCTACGGCAGTGGCAATGAGTCAGCCAAGGCGTTCCGGATCACTGGGACGGGGAACGACGATGAAGCGGTCGTCGAGTACTTGCTCGGGCCAAACAACGGCACTGTTAGCACGAAAAACACCTTCAAGACAGTCACGGAGGTTTATACGTTCGCGGCGACCGCAGCGGCGATCAAAGTCGGCTACGGCATCACCAACGGGCTGTTCCTTGGCTTGTCGAGTAGTGGGACGATTGCGAAGCACGCCAGCCAAACCTGGTCGGGGGTGGGAATCGCGGCTGGGACAGCGGGCTGGTTCCGCTTCTACGGGAGCGCTACGGACACTGGTGCGCTGTCTACTACTCTGCCACGAATCGACGGGCGGATCGCAAAGACCGGGGGAGACCTGGACCTGTCGAACATTGAGATCGCGGTGGGCGCGGCCCAGGCGATCACTGGGTTCAGTATTACCTGATGAACGCACCCCCACCTCGGGTCTTGTGCCAAGGCGACCTTAGTGTCGCCGTGAGGTGGGTCGGTTACGCAAAAAAGGTCGCGCGGGAGTGCTACCTTCAAAGGATTGCCAATAAGGTCTACCGGCTGGGGGCGGGTCTCACGATTCGAGTGGAGAATGTGTTTCCCGCGTTATCCCGGTATGGTGGGTTAAGCAAGGTCTGGATTGATGCGAGTGGCGGGTTACATGGATTTCAGTTTATTTATTCAGGGGAAATCGCGGAATATCGTGTTACAGCGAATGCGCTAGAAATGCAAGGCTCGGCGGTATGGGTTCCATTGTCCCGCTTGCAGAATGAAAATAGCGGCTGGACGTTACCAAATTGGAATGTTTCAGTCCCAAAGGCAACGGGTTCTACCCTAGAAGTATTGCCAAGTAAGACCGAACTGGATACGAATATGCAGCGTATCCAGAAAGTAGAAAATCTAGTGCAAGTGGAGCTAATCCCTGAGCCGGTATTTTTATACTATCTGGATTTAACTAAACCTCCGACGCACCAAATCGCTAATGCGTGGAACGCAACCGAGGGAGAAATTTATAATTTAGGGGTATTCTCAGATTACCAAATTGGTACATTAACCGATGTCGGGTTTGATCTTTATCCAACTCCGATCAGAAGCACGAAGCCTAAGTTGCGAGCGCCAGATAGTGACTGGCCCGACAATTGTGGGATGCAAATTGTGATTTCTGCGCAGTACGGGAAGAAGCGGTTTCTCATTATGGTGGATGGATCAGGGACATTTTATTGTTGGCCAGACCCGTATCAAGGTTACGCTGATTTGACGCCAGAAGATTCGCCTTATCTAAGTCAAAGTTATAAGGTTACGGTTCCTGCAGAGTATGTAAAAACCACGACTCCGACCTACCCAACTTGGGTCCACACGTTTCCAGAGGGGTTTAAGCGGCGAGATAACGACTACCCACATCCAGGTAATGTATCTTCAGAGCCGCGTTATGTATGGCGATTCTCGCCGGATGGGAAGAAAGTTGTCGGGCATTTGCTAAATCGTGATAACGAAACTCGCATGATAAAGGCAATGACCTATGGAAATACGATCTCGACGCCAACTGATTTGATGGCATTGCAGATGGATTCCAGCAGCTACGATGGCGGCGCGGTGGATTGGCAGAATATGACGTTCGATGTTCCAGGCTGGGCGGAGTTTTCCATTGATATTTCCATTAATGGAAATGGGCCGGGGAATTTTGATTTTAGATTAACCCTGTTACGACATGAGGTTGCGGGAAGTCGGTATCCCCTTGCAGTAGGATACGTCGGCCCTTGTTATCTAGGATGGGAAACCAGAGGGATTGAAGTGTCTCCAGGGGATTTAGTAATAATGGATTTACGGGTTTATGAAAGTCCTGATACGTTGCAACAGATTGTGGACTTGGCGGGAGTGTATTCAGGGGTCCACGGAGATACTACAACTCAAGCAAGGGTTGCCATCTATGATGTAGATACGGGAAAGGATTTATTATCGTTCTCGGTTCGGGAAGTCCCCGACGGGCACTACCTTAATCGGTTTAACCCGGACGCGATGAGTGATTATGAATACACGGCGCAACTGATTCATGTCAATCTTTCTACTTTATCTTTTGTGATTCGGGCAGAATATAACGCGCTGACGAAAGGGACGAACTATTATAGCTTTACAACGGCTGATGTGGCGGGTCAAGGTGTACAACGCTGGACTGAAATGGAAGTGGCTACTAGGGTTATTGTGTACGGGAAAACAGTTTATGAGGAACGACATGGGAATGCGTTGGGTGCTTTGAGTAAATTGGATGCTGAGATAAGGACAGGATACACACGCTTAGCAATGGATAAGACGGGATATCGGCGAATTTCCAACACTCGTACTCCCTTATGGTCTGCCTTGAGTTTGTTGAACTCGGTTTGTTATTTTATGGCGAAGTATTTACCGACTAATGCTCAGCCGGACCCGAAATATAACGCGAATGATCCTTGTGCGTCTTGGACCGATTATTGGGGGGTCACGCGAACCACGACGCTATCGTTTGTGGGAGAAGTTGCCCCCGCCGTGAAAGCGGAGTTGCCCGGTTCCTTGACTGGGATAAACTCAAATTATACCACGGATTATTGGAATAACTACATTGTTCCGACCGCATGGGCTATATATGAGACAACCCAAACCATGCGAAGCGCGGGGGATACTTTACCGAATCGTAATAATAATCAGACTTATCGCCATGCCGCATCTGTTTATCAGTTTGTCGCGGTAAAGAATAATACGGATTTAAAATCTTGGTCGTCCACCACCATCAATCATTCCATCGAAAATTATCCAATAGGTAAAGAAGCCTATAGTTGTATCTGGCAACTGATTTCTAATAACGATGCTCGGTTTACCTTGCAGACTTCTTGGGATGGATATTACTCGTTATGGGTTTATGATAGATATGTTTCTGGGTTGTTGCCTCAAATTACTTTCCATATTGCCACGGCTTCTCAGAAACCTATGGTGCGAACGGAAAAAAGCTTGGCTCATATTACTGCAAGCGATTCAGAATACAGCAAAACAAATAAACCTGCCGCGTCGCAGTTTAAATTCAGCAACACTGGGTTTATCTCGCATATTTTATCGGCAACTCAGTTGCCGCTTGCTGAATTATACGGGGTTGCATATAACAAACCCGCCGCGACGCTGCGTGATCCCGAAGTCACCGTGGAAGATAATGGGTATGTATACTCATACACTACCGCACAAGATACTAAGATTAACGACGTTACTTATGAATTTACGGGTAACTTTTTTACTTATGCACGGGATTCGGTAAATCCAGCTTTGGCCGGCTCAGCTTACTTCATCAATTATTAAACATGATCGACGTGCATGTTCTAACAATGCCTGATGAGAACCCACAATGGCTGCAACGCTGTTTGGATTCTCTTAAAAACGAGCCGGTGATTACTCATGTGGCTCCAGGGATTGAGGGAAACATCGGCAAGGCGCGGCGGGCCGCGTTTGCGCTAGGGGAACAACCGTTTGTTTCAGCGGTAGACCCTGATGATTTTGTACTGCCGGGTTGCTTTAGCCAAGCCTTGGAAATTATGGAAAATTGTCCTTATGTGGCGGGGACGTATTGTTTTGAGTATGTGGTGGGCGAGAAGTTGGTATTGAAAGAACAGAGTATTAGTAAAAAGCCTCATCACGCCATTGTTTTTAGAAGGTCAGTTTTGGAATCATTTTTGCCGATTTTGGAAAGTCATGAGTTAGTAACCACTGTAAAAGGGATGTCTTGGATTTCCGGGGAATGGTGGGCATTGTTTAGCGCGATAAGTAAAGAGCATGTGTTTATGGAAATCCCGCATCCGTTATATGTATGGCGGCGGCATGAGAATAGCTTTACGGGAAAGAATACTCGGAGATTTTCAGAATGAATTATCTAATGATGTCCACGGATGAGTATTGGGGATTTAATAATCTAGTTTATTCCGGGGGAAATAAATGGATTTTTGATTCCTCTGGTGGAGTTTCAGCAACAGTTGGAACTTGGATAAACGCGAACGACCCTCCGCCAGGGATGCGAGGAATAAGCATTGGTGTTTTCTATGAGGATGATGCTTACCCGACTTTACAAACAATCCATTTTGAAACGCATGACGGGCAAATTTCTTCAGACTATGATTTACAAGAGGGGTTTCATAGAATTGAATGGACGTATGTTCCATTAAGTAGTAACGATTATGTAAAAGATATTATTATTAGTGGGGAATTTGGGACTTATTACGCTTTGGATGGGTATATTTCAAAAATTCAATTTCTTTACGAAAACGACAACGTTTGGACGGACAAAGTAAAGTGTTCCGAGGACTATTGGCGTTTTGCCTAACGAGGGTTTGACAATGACGATTAAAGTATCCACTGGATTGCGAAATATCTTGGCGGTAACAAGCAGCCTTAAAACCGCTTTGGATAGTGGGCAACTGATGTTTTACAACGGCACGGAGCCAGCGACCGCCGATGCGGCGGTAACAGGTAGCTTGCTTTGGACAGTGACGAAAGACGGGGACGGTACTGGAATTACGTTCGAGGCTGCGGCGGTGGACGGCGCGGCGGTGAAAAAGGCTACGGAAACGTGGCAAGGAGCGACGGTGGCGGGAACTCCGACCTATTGGCGCTTTATTAGCGCGACGGAAAAAGCGGGGACTATTGGTGAGCTTTCAACTACCCTTGCCCGTATTCAGGGTTCCTGTGGAAATAGCGCGGGGGTAAACATCTACCTGACAAATCCTATTCTATTAACCGATACGGACTTGGACGCGAAGGTGTTGGATGCGTTCTCGGTCGCAGTATTGACGAACTAACATGGCCAGGTTTTCGACGGGATTACGCAACGCCCTAGCCTCCAATTATGGGCTAGGGCTGATGATGAACGGCGGCGTGATTCGCGTATATGGGGGATCACGCCCGGCCAGCCCGGACAACGCGCCAGGAACCACAGAACTTGCTCAGATTACCACGGAGGGCAAAACCTTCGTGCCTGGTAATGATGTGGTCGAAGCGGGTTTGTTGCTGATGCACGCCTCTCCAGGAATGCTGATTAACGTTGGGATATGGACGCTTAAAGCTTCCATGCCTGGAATCGCAACTTGGTGGCGGTGGTGTTGGTCTGATCCAGACCCATTAGCGGAAAGTACTTATTATCCGCGAGTCGATGGGTTAGTGGGGTCGGAGTTGATTCTGGTCGATACCACGCTGTTTACTGGGCTGGAAGTTACGATAGAGCAGTTCTTGTTTACCTTGCCGTTAGGATCGTAAAATGCCAAGTAAACTGTATAAAATTGCGGGGCGGATTACCACAATTAATGATGACCCCGAGGTTGCGGGGCAGCCCATTCCCATTCCTAAACGTATTCCGATAAAATGGCCTGCTCCAACTAGATATCTTATTCCTGGCTTGGGGGGAAGAACAGCAGTAGGTTCAGCTTCCTCTGGGCCGAATAATCCTGGTCCGTCTGGGCCTAACCCAACTGGGCCGGATACCGATCTTATTCTACTAAGTGATTTGCTAAATAATGGAGGAAGTCGTGGGGGTAGCGGACCAGTAATTATTGTTGACGATCTCTAGGGAATTAGCATGGCATCCATCACCTACACTTATTCTCCCAGTTGGGATGCTGGGGCAAGAACGATCTCAGGTTTTATCGGGGATGGAAGCCTTAGCTTTACAGTTTTGCGGCATGTTGGCGTTATTTGCGGGCTTTCTTCGGTTAGTGAAAACCAAAGTTATACGGAAATTGAATACGGGTTTTATATTTCCCAGCCGATGCACTATCGGATTATTGAACTCGGAGTACTAAAAACAAGCAGTGCATTTTATACGCCGGGCGCTACTTTTAAGATAGAACGATTAAGCGACGCAATTAGTTATTACATTGACAATGTTCTGGTTTATGAAAGTTTAGTTACTTCCACCGGACCTTTATTTGGAGATTCGTCCATATATTTTTATATGGACGAAATTGATAACGCCGAGATTATAGATTTAGGCGGCGGGTCTTTACTCCCCGAAACCATTGACGTTGATATTAGCCTGGGTTCGCTTTGGGCCTCTGGGGTTGAGGGAGATGCGAATTTTGGCTACATTGGGCTTGGGCCGGTATCCGCGACAGGATCGGAAGGGCTATTAGCTCCTGAGTACAACGCCGGGGATATAGCGATTGGTCCCATTGATGCGTTCGGCTATGAAGGATATTTAGATACTTCTTATGGAAATATTACACTCGGTGAACTCTGGGCCAAAGGTGCGGAGGGGCCTTCGAATTGGGGTGCAGTTGTATTAGGAACGCTTTACGCATTTGGCTATTCTCATAAACGGCGTTATCTGACTGCCGAGTGGCCTGAGTGGACAGTGGATATCCGCAGTGTTGTGGCTCCGCTGTATATTATAAGTACGGCGGAATTGACCTGGCCCGCCTGGAGTTTGTCGGCGAAGGGGGTTTCGAACGTGGGGCGGGCTACTCTGTACTGGCCGCCTCGCGTATTGACTGCCTACGGTGGGGGCTCCGCCCAACTAACGTGGCCCACCCGTACCTTGACGATGGCTGGGACGTTGGAGTCGGTGGGTACGGCGGAACTCACCTGGCCGGATCGAGTATTGACCGCCTCGGGCTTAGTAGGCGGGGTAGCCACCGCTGAATTGACCTGGCCCGAGCGCTCGCTGACTGCTTATGGCGGGGGTTCCGCACGGCTGACCTGGCCGGCTCGGGTGCTGACCATTGCGGGTACGTTGGATAGCCTGGGCACGGCGGCGTTGACCTGGCCCCAGTGGCGCCTGACGGCGGCGGGATGGATTGGGGGCGTCGGCACCGCCGAACTGACGTGGCCGACACGCGCTCTGACGGCGACGGGGATTACCGGAGGGGTGGGGACCGCCACTCTGCGTTGGCCCGCGTTGGTATTGACAGCTATTGGCGATGCGGTAACTGCCGAGACCACGTATGCGATCAATGTTTCGACCGGTGCGGTGACACAGTTGCTGCTGGGTAAGTTTGATAAGCTGGTGTTGGCGCATGGGCGGCTCTACGGGCTACGGGATGGAGTGCTGTTGTATTTGGGCGGGGATACCGACCAAGGTGCGGAAATTCCGGTTACCATTCGTTTTGCACCGCAGCAATTTGGGACGTATTTGGTGAAGCGGCTGGATGGGGCGATGTACCTGAACACTCGCGAATCGGATGGAGTTACGCTGACCTTGGTTCAGGATGAAACGGTCTCTTGGAAGTACCAGACGGCTACGGATACGGCGCCCGCCATGGGGACGCACCGGGTTAAGGTGGGTCGGGGTGTGGCCTTCCATTCACTGGGAGTGGTGCTGGAGAATCGGGAGGGTGGTGCGCTGACGGTAGGCGGGCTGGAGATTCCGGTACTGTCCCTAACCAGGAAACCACGATGAGCATCGAAACCGCGATTGATAACCTGCTGAACACCCTACGGGGTTTGTCTACCACCTACCGCAGTAGCGCGCAGAACCTGATCGACGACGCGGATAGTGCGGCGGGGGCGGTGAGGTCGCCGGAGGTTCCGAGGTTAGAGTACGACGCGAATCGGCAGTATGTGGGGGTGGAGCGGGCCCCCCTGCCTCCCGGGGTGCCGAATGTGCGTGCTCTGGCGGTTTCTGTGGCGGATGAGTTGCAGACGATCTCGGGGATCAACGATAAGTTCACCTCAAAAGTTCCGACGTTTTCCTGGCCAGAATTCTCCTACGCGACTGTCCCGAAGCTCCGCGATTTTACGGATAAGCCCCCCACGCTAAAACCTTTGGAAATCCCCTACCCCGATGAGGCGTTGGCTCCGTTTACGCCTCCTACGTTGACCGCGCCAACGCCGGTTACTGTTGAGGCGTTGGCAATGACGCCGCCCAATTTGACACCATTGGAAGTAGCGGAGTTGCCGGATGGGGCGGCCGATCTGTTGACGCCGTACCAAGAGCAACTGGACACGATTCTGGCGGATTTCTCCGTGTGGCGGGAGTGGTTGCGCCGACAGGGGACCGCCGCGAAAGAGTTGAGCGGGTTGATCGGGGCGCGGTTGAGGGAGGTTATACAAGGGAGCGAAGCGGCACTGACCGATACCTGGGAAACCCAAACGTATCAACAGGCGCAGCACGAGGCCCTGGTTCAGCGACATGCTGGATTGTTGGAGCTGGATACTTCACCAGGAAGTATTACGGGGGTCCCATCCGGGACGCGAGAATTTGCTCGGTTGTCTCTGGAGTTGCGGACGCTACAAACATTGATGCAGGCGGCGGCTAAGACTGCGACTACCCGGTATCAGGAAGAAGCGCAGCATTTGCGCTGGGCCTTGCAGCTTGCGATGAAGTGGTCCGAGGCTCTGGCGGATTTGTTCGCGGATGTACAGGCCTGGCGGCTGCAAGGTATTCAGGTTGCGCTGGATGGAGCGCAAGCGGCGCTGGACGCAGCGCTGAAAGTCTTGGCGTACAAGGAGAAGGAGCTGGCGCTGCGAGCCCGCTACAACGACGCGCAATTGCGCCGGTTGGAGCTGAGTGTCAAGATCGAACGGACTAAGCTGGAGAAGCTGCAGGTTCAGGTCGCCAACAACCAGTTGATCGCGACGTACAATGATCATCAGGCGGACATTGATGCAGCGGCCACTACGTATGTGAAGAGCCGACTGGATTTGTTCGACGCGCAGGTTACCTATCTCCTCGCGGATCAGGAATGGCAGAAGCTGGGCTACGCACGGTTTGAGGCGGAGGTCCTGGCGTATCAGGCGCGGGTCAACGCCATGAAGGCGGAGCAAGCCGCGCTGACGGCTAGGATCAAGGGCGATCTGGCGAAGGCGGATACCGAACTGGCGAAGGCGCAAGTCTATACTGTGACCATGCAAGCCCAGGAGGCCAACACTCGGGCTTTGGCGCTGAAGTCCAAGGTGCAAGCGGATCGGATGCGGCAAGTGTTGACGGAGTACAACGCGGGGATCACGGCTAAGTTGGCCTGGCTGCGGCAGTTGGATTCGGTGGTTACCGTGGCGGTTCAGGCGCTGGTGAAAGGGCTCGAGGCTGAGAATAAAGTGGCGCAGATTGCGCTGGCCAGGCAGGAGGTTGAGGACCAGGATACGCTGACTTCGGCTTGGCAGGAGCTGCGGGAAAACCAGTTGGAGTCGCTACGGATTGTGCAGGGGCACTCGTTGGCGGTGGCTCAGGCGAAGGCGACTGGGCAAGTCATCGCACAAGGGTCTGATATTATGGGTACTTTGGCGAAACAAGCGTATGCGGGCCTGAATGCGATTGGCGCGCGCGAGAGCCTAGAGGAGGCTTGATGAGCACAGAGTCCGAAATCGAAGCCTTGATTATTCATGCGACGGCAGCCGCTTCTACTCTGGCTGGTGACGCGCGGTCATTGGTGAATGCCGCAGAAGCGGCGCTGAAAGTAGAGCTGGATTTTCCGGGTTTAGTGGGGGCGGGGCCGAAGGAGTCCGGGGTGTCCAATCAATTTTACGGTGGAGTAATATTGAATCCTGATGGAGAGCCTTATAATAATGGGCAGCCAGGAAATTCGTATTTTGGCGGCCTCGTTGGCGGGGCTTGGGTGCCCTCGGATACGATGTCCGCTGATGAAGAGCCACCGGTTAGTTTCCCAGCATGGCCAACAGTTTCTTTGGGTTCTGCGCCTAACACTCAGGCGTTGGACACTGTTGATCTGGATATTGATCGGTTTGATTTCCCCACTTTATCTTTTCCTACGTTTCGCTATTCTAAATTGGCGCGACCCCCCGCATTTAATGGTACGGTGCCAAACACTTTCGTGGAAAAGGCTACCCCAACTGTGCCCAAAGCGGTGTCGTTGTACGACCCTTCGTTTATTGAACCCACAGCAGTGGATTCCGTCGCGTTTAATCGCCCCGAGGTGGAACTAGACCCGCTGGCGATCAGTTTACCCGTGTGGAACGACCCATTCGGAACGACGTATGATGCGTTGCTGGATAGTCTGGGTGGAGAGGACGGGCCGAATACGCTGATTGGGGAATTGGAGCAGTGGTATCTGTCGGATTTATCCGGGGTGCTGGACCCCGCGCTGATTCTCCTCAAGGATCGAATGCAGAATAAGCTGAGTCCGGTTTGGACTGGGTATACCGCATTGCGGGAGCGACTGACCACACGGCTCAGCGACGAAGAGGACCGAGTACGGGGGCTGATTTCGAATACGTCTGGGTGGCAGGCGCCAGCGGCGGTGACGGTTGCGCAGACGGTTTGGGTCAATCAGATGGCCACTGCGTGGAAGGCCTTTGCGGAAGAGCAGGTAGATGTGGCTGCTCTCAAAATGGCGGTGGACTGGTTTCAGGTGTGTGGAGAGCTGACAACTTATTTTACGACGGCCGTTCAGAAGCTCAAGGAACGAGAAATCCGGTTGATTTTGGAGGCCCACAAAACGGCTTTGGCGTATGCGAAGGCGACGATTGCCGCGCTGTTGGCGGGGTATGAGGCGGGTATGATGTCCGCCAGTCTGGTGCTGCTGCGCGAAGAAGCACAATTGAAGGCTTTCGAGGCGGAGTTGACTGTAGCGCTGCTACAGTACGAAGAGGCGCAGTTCAAACTCAAGAGCGAGGAAGCCCAACAGGCGTTTGACGAGGTGCAGGTCAAGAAGCTCCGCAACGAAGTTGTCAAGGCGCAGCATACCGCGCAACTGGCGGCGTCTCAAGTGGCTTCCGCCCGGCTGGAAGTGGCCCTGCGGCGGATGCCGCTGGAACAGTTTGAGATCAAGGTCAAAGCCTTCGGCGCGCAGGTCAACGCGCACGAGGCGCAGGTCGGAGCCCTGCTTGCCGAGGTGGAAGGGGATGAGGCGCGGGTAAAGGGGCAACTCAAGAAGCTGGCCGGTTACAAGGCGGAGCTTGATGCGTTCCAGTCCTTGATTGCGGCGAAGCAGGTCCGCGCGACGGCGCAGTCTGAGCGCAATGCGGCGGTGATCGAAGAATTCCAGCTACGGGTCAAGGCAGCACTGGCGCCCGTCGAAAAAGAGGCGCTGGATGCAGGGTACGAATTCAAGAAGTACGGAGTGCAGGTAGATAAACTGATTGCCGATGCGCAACTGGCGCTGGAGACGGCCAAGCTGGAGCTAAACTATCGCATCAAGCAGCAGGAAGGGCAGCGCGAGGCGTACCAGCTTGCGCAGGAGCGGGATTTCAACGTGGTCCAATCTGAGCTGAGTCGGCTGGAGGGGATTGCCAGTGTCAATGCCAAAGGTGCGGCCGTGATGGCGGAAATGTCGAGCGGGGCGATGTCCGCGATCAACTCGATTGCTAGCGTGGTGTACGGTGAAACCGTGTAATAGGATTGGAGACGATGGTTAAAAAACTTTCTCAGGACGATCTAGAGACGCTGCTGAAGGACCTGGAATGGGAAACTGAGTGGCGTAACGAAGCGGATCGTGCCGCTGCCTATTACGACGGGGCCCAGCTCAGTTCTTCGGTTATCCGGCAGATGCGGGAGCGGGGGCTGGCGCCGCTGGTCCGCAATCTGGTGGGCCCTACCGTGGACCTGGTCCTCGGTATCGAGGCCAAAGCCAAGCGGGACTGGAAAGTTCGCGCGGATCAGGAAGAGGCAGTCGATCTGACTGCGGCCATGAGCATGGAGATCAAGAAGGCGGAGCGGACCAGCAACGCGGACAAGGCCTGTTCCGACGCCTACGCCAGCATGGTTAAGAGTGGCATTGGTTGGGTGGAAGTCGCACGGGAATCGAATCCGTTCAAGGCCCCGTATCGGGTCAAGGCCGTGCGCCGTCAGGAGATGTACTGGGATTTTCGATCTCGTGAGATGGATTTGTCGGATGCTCGGTATGTGGTGCGCAAGCAGTGGGTGGACCAGGACATTGTTACGTTGCACTTTCCTGGGCAGGCCAAGCTCATCAACAGCGCGATCAGCAATTGGGCGGATTGGGATTCGATCTCCACCAGCACCTCATTCCTCGATTTAGCCCACGCCCATGAGACCGAGCTGCGCTCCACGATTGAAGAAAACGAGTGGAGGGACACAGGGCGGAAGCGCCTTTGTTTGTACGAAGTGTGGTATCGACATTGGCAGGCCAGTCCAGTGATGCGGCTGCCGTCGGGTCAGACCATGGAGTTCGACGACAAGAACCCGGCGCACATTCAAGCGGTGGGGTTGGGGCTGGCCACGGTGCAAAAAGCTGTGTTCCCCAAGGTGCGCTTGAGCTGGTGGGTTGGCCCGCATCAGTTGGCCGACATTGCCAGTCCGTACCCACACGGGTTTTTTCCCTATGTGCCATTCTGGGGCTACAAGGAAGACAACACTGGAATTCCCTATGGGCTGGTGCGGCGAATGATGTCGCCCCAGGATGAGATTAACGCCCGGCTCTCCCGCATGATGTGGCTGCTCTCCGCGAAGCGCATTATTGCGGACAGCGACGCGGTCGATTCTCCGTGGTCGGAGGTTATTGAAGAAGCCGCGCGCCCCGATAGCGTGATTCTGATGAATCCGAATCGGAAGAATAAGACAGCGGACGCTTTGCGGGTGGAGTCGGATTTTGCCCTTTCTCAGCAGCAGTTCAACGTGCTGCAGGACGCGACGTCCGCGATTCAAGCTAGTGCCGGCGTATACCAGTCGATGCTCGGTAAAGCGGATTTCGCAGGTCAATCCGGATTGGCTATTAACAGTCTGGTGGAGCAGGGCGCGACGACTCTGGCGGAGCTGAATGACAATTATCGGACGGCGCGCAAACAAGTGGGCACCCTGCTGCTTTCTCTCGTGAAGGAGGATATTGGTTCGCAGCCTTATCCCGTTACGGTGGAGAGTAACGGCAATCGGCGGTCAATCATTTTGAATCAGCCTATGACGGATGCGGACGGGCAGATTTATTTGACCAATGATGTTGCGAACACCGCGATGATGGTAGACTTGGAAGATGTGCCGGATACACCGTCTTTCCGAATGCAGCAGATGACGATGCTGACCGAAATCGTGAAGTCACTACCCCCGGAAGTGCAACCGTTATTGGCCGACTTCATGCTTCGGGCGACGGATTTGCCCTTCCGGCACGAGGCTGCTGATCGAGTGGCGGCGGCGCTGGGATTGAACGGTCAGGGCGATGGCGGCGCGGCGTCGGCGCAGCAGCAGGCGGCTGAGCAGCAGGCGCAGATGGCTCAGCAGCAGATGATGCTGCAGTTGGAAGAGCAGGCGGCGAAGGTGCAGAAGGCCCAGGCGGATGCCGAGGCGTCGAAGGTCAAAGCGCAGGGCGCGCAGATGCAGGCGGCGATGAAGATGCAAGAGGCGCAGCAGAAGATGATCTTCGCCGAGGACGATCATGCGACGAACATGGACGAACGGGCGGCACAGATGATTCAGCAGTCGGCGGCGTCCGAGGAAGATCGCCAGATGCAGCGGCTGTCCGCGCTGCAGCAGAATGAAGCACACCAGCAGAAGCTGTTGGCCGACAAACAGAAGGCCAAGCAAACCGGCGAGGCCCATAAAGCCAAGCTGAAGAACATGAGCAAGAAACCGCAACCGAAGCGATAAGAGGTGAGTGAATGCCCCCTGTTGATCTGGACAATCCCACATCGTGGGAGACGCTGAGTGACGCCGAGCTTTTGAAGATGGCGGAGCAAGGTGTGGTGCAGGAACCCGAGGAACCCAAGGCCGAGGAACCCAAGGCCGAGGAACCCAAGGCCGAGGAACCCAAGGCCGAGGAACCCACGTTGGTGCCGTCCGAGGCCATCCCCGAAGGGGCGGCGGTGTTGGCGGCCGACGGCAAGAACACTATCCCGTACAGCGTGCTCAAGGACGCCCGCGACAACGCGCGAGCCGCGCAAGTGGAGCTGCAGCGGTTGAGGGCGGAGCTGGACGAGCTTAAAGCCCAGCCTGTGGCGCCGCCCGCAGTACCAGTGCCAGCGGCGCCCGCTACGGTGGAGATTCCCGCTGAGGTCCAGGCGCGGTTCAATAAGATCAAGGAGGACTGGGGGCCGGACATCGCGGCGCAGGCCGAACAAACCTGGCGCCTGGAGCAGCGGACGTTGCAGCAGCAGCAGGTCATCGACCAGTTGCTCAGCCAGATGCAGAGCCAGCAGCAGGTGCAACAGCGAACGGAAACCGAGCAGATTGAGGACGCCATCGCGGCCAGCCCGAAACTGAGTGTGTGGGCGAGGAGTGAGGACTCCGGATGGTTTGACCGGTCCGTGGAGTTGCACACCATGCTGATGAAAACTGATCGGGGCTACGCTTCATTGAACTGGTTCGACCGTATGCGGCAGCTTCCTGAGAAAGTGGAAGCGCTCTATGGGCCGTCTAT
>ERZ761603.1802-NODE-1802-length-15527-cov-4.992244_pt1 | contig 15527 bp, 10 predicted proteins | sample MGYA00511879_ERZ761603 | MGnify/ENA primary metagenome ERZ761603 (study PRJEB28899, sample SAMN02850040) | bioreactor sludge metagenome | biome: EBPR Sludge; feature: EBPR Bioreactor; material: flocular biomat | place: Australia: Thorneside Wastwater Treatment... | reverse complement strand
GGTCTTGTCGCCGGTAACCGGAGAGACGATTCGGCGATTTTTTTTGAGGGCGGGCTGCTCATGTGCAGCTTTGACAGGTTGAAGCCCAATCACTTTGTCGGGGGCAATAGATTGGGCGCGTGAGGAGTCCTCGAAACTGTCGGATTGTATTTCGAGCCAAACCGCACTTCCGGCCATGCAAAACAAAATGGCCACCGCAACCAGTCCTACCCGTTTGTGCATACCGTTGATCTTCATGCTATCGCCCTCTGAGGCATGGCTTCGTGGAGTCCGGCAAGCCTTTGGAGCAGATCGCGTCACCGTGCTTTTGGAAATTCCGGCCTGGATCAGTGATTTCATTGTGGCAACGCCGGCATGTTTCACTCGCGTCGCCGGTTCGATGACAGGTCATGCAGGTAACAGCCCCGTGATCTTCGCTAACAAAGACGCCTCTCTCATTTTGTGCGAATGATTCCGTGTGGCACGGTACGCAGCGCAAGTCCGCTTGCCGACCGCGTCCCTTCAAAGTTGCGTAGGAAACGCGGTGCTTGCTCAACTTCCAAGCGGATGCCTGACTCGCGTGACAGGCCGCGCACTTGGCGACGGCCTCATCCAGCAAAGTGAAGTCATGCACTTGCGAAGACGGAGTTCGGTCCAACGAATGGTTTAGCAACACATCCGCCTGTCCAACAGCCGCGAGAATTTTGTCGTGATCCGCGACGTCTTTTGTGATTCGCATCTGCCAGTAAGTCCAAACCGCGGACTTTCTCTGCATTAGCCGCCGAGAAATCTCATCCACGACGGGCTTGGACTGATCATTCAGAGGCAGCAGGGCGCCAAGGGTGCGATCCAGATCAGCTGTCGCCGCATTCTTGCTTTTGTCTGGATGGGGTTCGTTCCACCAAGCCAAAACCAAAACTTCCCGTCCTCGCGGCATCTTTGGAAGATTGACACGAACGCCATTGACTACGATCAAGTCACGTTCAATGCTGTCGTTTGAAATCTCGATGATAAGGGGGCCGACTTGGATTGGACTCTTTACGACATATTGACCAAGTCCGGTGTCCTGCTTAAGCAAAACCTCCAACACCGGTTGACTTTCGCCCGGAATCCAATAGACGTGCGGAAAGGCCCCCCAGACCAGCCGCGTGGCCGTGACGATCAACGGCAACTCGCCAAGCAGTGCGGCTTCATCCTTCGACGCCACTGGCGGCACCACGGAATTCCCGATGAACATTGGGGACAAGAAACCAGGATGCAATGCCGCTGCCGGAATTTTTGCGACACCTCCTGCTTCGCCAGAACAGCCGCAATCACGAAAATAGCCGGCGAGGTCACGACAAACCACCACAGCGCCATCGGGCCGAAAATCTACGGGGCTACCGGGCGAATCCGCAGCCGCCGATTTGCTCTTCATCCCAAGAGATGCGCCCTCGGGATCGTTTGACCCGCACGAGACACAGGCAAGAATGCATGCCAAGCAGGCAATCCCCAAGCATAGCGACACTGACTCGTTGAGCGCCACGGCATCCCTCTGCGAAGTTCTCAATGAGGAGAATACTCCACTTTTGACGCGCTGATGAAGAAATTTCGAATTTTCACCAACCAATCGTCTCATATTCTGCGCAGGGGTGTGGACAGATAGCGCATGTTGCACATATTGCACAGTCGTCCGCTGTCGCTTTGAGACACAATGAACTTCGCACGGCGCCGCCGCGGGCCGGCGACAACGGGTACACGCCGAGCGCACAACGCCTGAATGGCGCCGCTTCATGGCGACGCTGGCGCGGCTGGGCGTTGACTACGACAGCCCCGCCGCGGCCTGGAGCGAGCCTACAGGTAGCCATTGGATTTGAGGACGCCCAGCACCTTGGCGACGCTTTGTTCCAGCGTTTCCTTGTCGGTGTCGCAGATGACCTCAGCGTTGATCGGCTCTTCGTAAGGGTCATCCACACCCGTGAAGCCCTTGATTTCGCCCTTGAGCGCCTTCTCGTACAGACCCTTTGGGTCGCGATCTTTAAGCACAGGGATCGGGCAACGGGTGTACACCTCGATGAAATTGCCAATGCGCTTGCGGTTCTCGTCGCGCACTTCGCGATAGGGGCTGATGGCCGCGCAGATACAGAACACGCCGTTGCGTGTTAGCAGCTGCGCCACAAATCCAATGCGGCGGATGTTCGTGTCCCGGTCTTCCTTGGAGAAGCCCAGTCCCTTGGAAAGGTTGGTGCGCACCACATCGCCGTCCAGTACTTCCACTTTCTTGCCGGCCTTGCGAAGAGCCTCTTCCACAACATGGGCAATGGTTGTTTTTCCGCTTCCAGACAGTCCCGTGAACCAGATGGTGCAGGCTTTCTCGGCCATGGTCGTCCCCTTGAATGAGGGCGAGAGAGTGCGTCGCGGCACGAGCGTCGTCAAGGGATCAGCGCCGAGACGACCATGCTTTGGCACTGTCACTCTTCTGCGGGTTGCGTCCAATGCACTGGGGGGTACACCCACCGAGACATCGTCCAAGACAGACGCCCGGAGCCAACAACAACCGTGTAGTCCCATTGACGTTCCAGACGCAGACGGCTTCCCGGCGGCCAACCCTGCACCTGCCCGTACACATCGATGTGCGGAACGTGAATGGGCATACGCACGAAGCGAAACCACCACTCCCCCGCCAGGTCAGGAATTCTCCAGGAGCCCCGCGGCGGAACGAGCAGTTCCAGAACTTCGCGTCCGTCTGACCTGTATAGGAACAACGGACGATCATCGTTGTTGATTACGGTCAACGTCGCCGTCCCAGCGTCCGGTACGGGGCGTGCTGCGGGAAGCCAGATGCCCTTGCCTGCGCGCCAGTAGCACCCTGTCAGCAAGAGCGAGATCAACGCCACAAAGACATGCGATCGCCACATTGCGGCAGTCTACCCAAACACCACAAAGCAAGGCCGCATTCCCGACCCCGAGCGTTCACTGTAAACAAAGTTACCACACACCCTTGACGCCACCACAGGCGCGGTTTTCACTATCCCCATGCCGTTCCTCGTCGTCGAAGAAAAGGGCAACTCCCGGCACTTCCCCATTCGCGGAAGGCAGGTTTCGTTCGGGCGTTCGCCTGACAACGACGTGATGCTCGTTGACGAGAAGGCCAGTCGCCATCACTGCGTGCTCAACCTGACACCCGACAACGCCTTTGTTTTGCGCGACCTGCAATCTCGCAACGGCACCTACATCAAGGGTGAAAAAATCCTCGAAGTTCCTCTCCAGGTTGGCGAATGGTTCCAGATCGGGCAGGCCAAGATCTACCTCTACAGTGAGGAGTCTTCGGCATTCGAAACCCATAACGCTATCGAGGCCATTCCCGCTCAGGCCCTGCCTCAAGCAAGCCCCGTGGCTGTAGGAATCAACGAGGCCCTGGGAGCTCTGGCCTACGCTTGCGCCGAAGACACCTCCAAGGCCTTCCTCGAGTCCGCCGCCCAGTTCGTTGGGCGAATCATTCCCGGCATGCGCGTGTGCCTGGCTGTGGCCACAAAAGACGGGTCTGCGGAGCCGCGGGCGTTTTTCAACTTCATCAGCGGCACGCCTTCCGACGAGCTACCAGCCTTTTTCAAAGCCACTGCCAATCGTCTCGTTCAGGGCAAGGCCAAGACTCAGGTGAAGCCCCGCTCCGGCGATTACCCGCCCTGTGTTTTCGTGCCGCTCAAATGCGGTGAGCGTGCCTTGGGGGTGCTCTACATCGAGCGTGAGCGCAAGGAGGCCGAGATCAACGACGTTCAGGTGCGCTTGCTGGAAAACGCCAGCATCCTTGCCAGCGCCATGCTTGGCGCCTCGGAGTCGCGCCGCAATGAACTACTGCTGGACGAAAGGCTCGAAGACACCCAGCACGAACTTGATGAGCTGCGCAAGGAAATGGAGGCCCGCCTCGACCTCCAGACTGCTGAACTCACAGCCATGCGCGTCGAGGCGCAAAGCCGTACCGGTCCGGTCCATAAGTTCGATTACAGCGAAATCATCGGCAATAGTGCCGGCATGCACGAAGTGTTCCGGATGCTCGACAAGGTCACGGACCTCCCCGTGCCCGTACTGATCCAGGGCGAAAGCGGCACGGGCAAGGAACTAGTGGCCCGTGCCCTGCATTTCAATTCCGGCCGCGCCGCCAAGGGCCGCTTCGTGGCGGAGAATTGCGCGGCTTTGCCCGAGACCCTTCTGGAAAGCGAACTTTTCGGCTACACCAAGGGCAGCTTCACGGGTGCGGACCGTGACAAGGAAGGCCTGTTCGGGTTGGCCAACGGCGGGACCATTTTCCTCGATGAAATCGGCGAGATCTCGCTGGCCATGCAGGCCAAGCTCCTGCGCGTACTGGAAGAGGGCGAAGTACGCCCCATTGGCGCCAAGGCATCCAAGAAGGTGGACTTCCGACTGGTGGCCGCCACCAACAAGGACCTGGCCGAAGAAGTGCGCAAGGGCAGCTTCCGCCAGGATCTTTTCTTCCGCATCAATGTCGTAACCATCCGCCTGCCCGCGCTGCGCGAGCGTAAAGAAGACATCCCTCTGCTGGTGGACCATTTCCTGAGGCGGGCGTCGATTGAAAGCGGTATTACGCCGCCCAAGCTTGATCGCGGCGTGCTGCGGGCCCTGATGACCTACTCGTGGCCCGGCAATGTGCGTGAGCTTGAAAACGAGCTCAAGAAAGTTGTGGCACTCAGCGACGGCAAGAAGGTCGAGGCTTCCGCTTTGAGCCCTCAGCTGAGGCAGGTCGCCGAGGAAGAAAGCCTGAGCGAAGTGGCCGGTTCCCTGAAGGACGTCGTCGAGAACATCGAAAAGCGCAAGATCATCGAGGCCCTCGATCGTACCAAGGGCAACAAGTCGCGAGCCGCTGAAGTCCTTGGCCTGTCACGCCTTGGCCTGCGCAAGAAGATGGAACGCTACGAGATCAACTACGATTGATCGTAAGCGAAGGCGGCTTGAGTGCACCTGACTTCGGCCGACTCTGAGGAGGACTTTCATGCGGCGGATATCGTGGTTGTTCATTGTGCTTCTTGCGGCGGCACCCGCGTCTGCGCAGATCTTCCCCAAGGCTGACAAGGACAAGATTGCGGAAGACATCGAGCGAGCCAAGCGCGAGGGCAGTAATCCGGCCCCGTCTCCCGACCAGCCCAAGGATCCCGGAGAAGTCAAGCCCGCGGTCAAGACGGTGGACGGCGCTGCCGCCCTGGCGCGCTTCAAGGAGCTGCGCGAGGCCTACGACAAGCAAAAGGGCGCAGAATTGAAGGAGGCCGGCAGGACTATCTCTCTGGTCAATCCCGCCCTGGCCGCGTTTCTCACTGCACACACGGCGCTGAAACTCGGCGATTACAAGGAGGCTGCCAAGCTGTTCAAGAAGCTGGACATCCCCACGGATGAAGAGGTCAAGAGCGCGCGAGCCGAAGGCAGGGACGCGCTGATCGGCCTCCAGAACGGCCGGCAGTACTTCTACCGGCTGGTGGCGGAGGTCATGCAGCATTTCACGGCCACAGCCAACGACGCCGACTACGAGAAAGCATGGACTCGCGCCCACAAGGCGGGCGAAGCCGTCATTACGGATCTGGAGCGCGCCATTGCAAACAGGCGCTTTGAAGAAACCCTGGGGAACATCCAGAAGCGGCGCCTGGACAACTGGCTGAAAGAGGAGAAGAACCACTGGGACCGCCTGCGGGCTGCAGAGAAGCGCCTGAGCGAGGCTCCAGATGAACTGGGATCGTGGCAAGCCTTCATTGACCTCGTGGGAAGCCAGGGGCGTGACGAAGTCACCCCCCACTATCTGGATGCCCGGGCCGCACTGAACGTCATCAAGGAGTTCTGGGTCCAGGACAGCGCCGTCAGGCGCGGCTTCGTGGATGCTGCGCTGGGCGGCAATTTCACCGCCGTGTGGCAGTTTGATCGGGGGCTGGCCGCAATGGTGCCCCACGACGGCCTGGATACCGATGGCAAGCGCTATCTGGAAGAGCAGCGCCGCAAGGTTCAAGACATTCAGACCGCCCTGTTGAGGGTGTTGGGGAAATGAGTCGTCTCGAAGTCAGGTCAACCAGCGAGGGGTTTTGCCTGCGGCTGAGAGTATCACCCAAAGCCTCGCGTGACCGGGTTGCCGGCCCCCACGGGGGCGCTTTGAAAATCAGCGTGCGCGCCGCGCCCGAGCGCGGGCAGGCCAACGAAGCGGTGGTCAAACTGCTTGCAGCGCTTTTGGGCGTCTCGACCAGAGATGTCGAGGTGGTTTCAGGCCTGACCAGCCAGAACAAGGTCCTGCTCGTGCGTGGCTACCAAGGCACCGCGGCAGACTTGGAGCGGGCCCTGCTGAGCGAGTGACTGCGCCGGGGAGAGGTTTTCTGTCCTGGTCGAATCCAAGTGCCGGGGCAGGTGCCCGCGGCGAAATCCGGCGGGCCGGGTTGAAGCTATGGGGGCGGGTTGCTATACTCCCGCTGCTTTCAAGTGCAGCATTGCGACCGAGAGCGGCTTTGGGCCGCTCTTTTATTTTGACTCACGAGTAATGAGCTATGGAAATCAACGGCGCTGAACTGATCCGCTTCATCGAAATGATCGCCCGCGACAAGAGCATCGACAAGGACATCGTTTTCAAGTCGCTCGAGGACGCCATGATCGTGGCGCTTCGCAAGCGAGTGGAAAACCCTGATGGGCTCGAGGTCAAGGTGGACCGCCTCAACGGCAACATAACAGCCAAGGAGACGGACTTTGACGGCGTCACACGGGACGTCAGGATTGAGGAGCTTGGCCGTATCGCCGCCCAGACCTTCAAGCAGATCTTCGTTCAGAAGAACCGTGAGGCTGAGCGCGACAACCTGTTTGACAAGTACAGTGGGCACCGTCGCGAGATCCGCAGCGGCACCATCCAGCGCATGGAAGGTCCGAATTACGTCGTAAATCTTGGTGATGCCGAGGCTTTCTTCCCCCGCAAAGAGCAGGTGCCGACCGAGAGCTACAACGTGGGCGACCGCGTACGCGGCTTGGTACTCGACGTCAAGAAACAGGGCCAGAAGGTAAAGATCATTCTCTCGCGCACGCACCCGGACTTCGTCAAGAAACTCTTTGAGCTGGAAGTGCCCGAAGTCGGCGAGCGCATCATCGAAATCAAGGCCATTGTCCGAGAGCCCGGATATCGCAGCAAGGTGGCCGTGGTCAGCTATGACAGCAAGGTGGACGCCGTCGGCGCCTGTGTCGGTGTGCGCGGTTCGCGCATCAAGGGCATTATTGACGAACTGAACAACGAGAAGATTGACATCATCCGCTGGAACGAATCAGCGGAAGTGCTCATCACCAACGCCCTCAAACCCGCTCGCGTTGACAGCATTACTCTGGACTACGATACGCGGCGCGCCCGCGTTGTGGTGCCGGACGATCAACTTTCGCTGAGTATCGGCAAGCGTGGTCAAAACGTGCGCCTGGCGGCAAGGCTGTGCAAGTGGGACATCGACATCGTCACCGTCAGCCAAGAGAAGGATTGGAAGCAGCGCACCCTGACGAAGTTCCGCATGATCGAGGGCATTGACGAGATGCTGGCGGAGTCCCTGTTCAACAGCGGCTTTGACAGTTTCGCCGACATGTCAGCGGCGGGTCCCGAGGCGCTGATGAAGGTCCCCGGGGTCTCCCTGGACATCGCCGCCAACATCATCAAGCACGTGTCGGCCCATCCGGACCCTGCCGAGACCATCAACGACGTCGTCCACGCCGATGGCGCCCAGCGTCGCGCCGACAACTCGTTTGTCGAGCCCGGCCAGGAACTGGCAGAAGAACCCTCCGAAGATGGGACAACCGTCAGCGTCGCCGGCGATGACACGGCCATATTGCGCGAGAAAATTTTCGGGAAGACCAGCGGATCTTCAGGTGCGAGGGGATAGCCCTCCCCGTTGCGGCAAGAGGGTGGGCAGGCTAGAGTTTCTGCCCCTATTTCTGAACCACGGAAGCGGCGCAACTCAATGGCAGTAAACCAGGCGGAAAAATCGAACACCACCATCATCGCGGCCAAGGTGTATCCCGATCTCGGGATATCCCTGAAGGACCTCCAATCGGCGGCGGTTGCTGTCGGCATTGACCGCAAGGTCGTGGCCGTCACCAAACTCACCGAGGATGAGGTCTATCGCATCAAGGTCCACCTCGGGTTCATCAAGCCCGCCCCGGTTGAGCCTCCCAAGACGGCCAGCAAAGAGGATCTTGAGAAGGCCCGCCTGGAGCAGGAAGCTGAACAGGCCCGGAAAGCTGCCGAGACCGCCCGTCGCGCTGCCGAAGAAGAGGCGGAAAGAGCCGAGAAGGCTCGCGTGGAGGCCGAGCAGGCACGCAAGCAGGCCGAGGTTGACGCCCAGACGCGTCGCCTCGATGCCATGGCGCTGCGCTTGCGCGTTCGCAGCAATCAGCTTGATCCCATATGCAAGGTGCTCGGGTTGTCCCTTGCTTCCGCCGCCGAAATCGATGATGCACTGGTCGAACGCGTGCGACTGCTGGAAAGCCCGCTGCGCCTCGCCGACGAACTCAATGTCGACCTCAAGCAGCTGACCGACATGGGCCGGAGCATCGGCATCGAGATCGGGCGCAAGGGCTTCAAGGGCCTGAGCGGAAACGAAGAAATCATGCTGCGGGCCATGGCCAAGCAGCGCTTCAAGACCGCTGAAGAGCGCAAGGCCGAGGTGACCCCGGAGCAGAGCCAGTATCAGCCGGCTCCCCCCACCGGCAACAAAGCCACGGCCGTCATCCCCAAGAAGGAGACCGGGCCCGTTGCCACAACGGCGCGCAAACCCGCCAAACCCGCGGGGGAGGCCGCTCCTCCGCCACCTGAGGACGAATGGCCCAACCGCGCCAAACCTGGCGGTCTCAAGCCTGCTGCCGGTCGCAGCGGCCGCAAGCGCTTTGACATCAACGAAATCGGCTATGATCGGCCGCGTGCCGGCGGCAAGAAACGCTCGCGCAAGTCCGGTGAAGAAGATGAAGCCGCGCCGGTCAAACAGGAAGTCCCAACGGGCCCTGTCGCAGTAGCCATGCCGCTGTCACTCCGGCAGTTGTCGGAGGCCATGGGCATCAAGAGCAACGAAATCATGGCGCGTATGCTGGCCGAGGGCCTTCCGGTCATCCGCATCAACGACATGCTCAGCAAGGACCTGATTGAGCAGATCGGGATCATCTTCGAGCGCGAAATCACCGTCCGCGAACCCAAGGACGCCGAAGAGCTGATCGAAGAGCAGTTGCAGGCATTCAGCGAGGCCGCCGGCGAAGAAGAGCCCCGTGCACCCGTCGTCACGATCATGGGTCACGTGGACCACGGCAAGACCAGCCTGCTCGACGCCATCGCCTCCATGGATCGCGTCAGCGGCGAAAGCGGCGGCATTACGCAGCATATTGGAGCTTTCCGCGTAGACCTTGAGATCAACGGCGGCAAGTTCTTGCCCGTACCCGGAAACGATGGTCGCCCGGAGAAGGGCAAGCGGGTCCAGGTCACCTTCATCGACACGCCCGGCCATGAGGCGTTCACCGCCATGCGCGCCCGCGGCGCCAACGTCACGGACATCGCCGTGATTGTCGTGTCTGCGGATGACGGCGTCATGCCCCAGACGGAAGAAGCCATCAACCACGCCCGGGCGGCTGAGGTCGAAATCGTGGTCGCCATTACCAAGGTCGACAAACCCGAGGCCAACCTCCAGAAGGTCCGCCAGCAGTTGGCCAAGTTCAACCTCATGAGCCCGGACTGGGGCGGCAACACGGAAATTGTTGAGGTCAGCTCAGTCACCAAACAGGGCATCGACAAGTTGCTCCAGGTTCTCAGTGACATGAGTGAGTTGCTGGAACTGACGGCCGTTCGCGAGAAACCTGCTGTCGGCACGGTGCTGGAAGCCCACCTGGATATCGGGCGCGGCATTGTGGCCACTGTGATCGTCCAGGAAGGCATTCTCAGGCGCGGCGACGTTATCGTCGCGGGTCACGGCTACGGCCGCGTACGCGCCCTGCAGGTGAGCCGCGGCGACGGTCTGCATGTCGTGCAGGCCGCCGGCCCCGGCATGCCTGTGGAGGTGGCGGGCCTCGACGAACTCCCCGAGGCCGGTTCACGCTTCCACGGCATGAAGGACATCAAGAAGGCCGCCGAAATCGCGAACATGGTGCGTCTGCAGGAACGCGAACTCGAGCGCACGCGCGGCTTCTCGCTGGAAGACTGGTCCAAGGCCAAAGCGGGCCAGAGCGTCAAGGAACTGGTTATCGTGCTCAAGGCCGACGTGCAGGGTTCGGTGGAGACGCTGCGCCAGGAGCTGTCCAAGCTGACGCATGACGAAGTCCGCATCAAGGTCATTCACACCGGCGTGGGCGCCATCACGACCAACGACGTTCATCTGGCTGAGGCAGCCAAGGGCATCGTCATTGGCTTCCATGTGGGCGTGGACCCCCTGGCTCGTGAACTGGCGGACAACCACCACATCGACGTCCGCGTCTACGAGATCATCTACCGCCTGATCGATGAACTGCGCGACGCCCTGGGCGGCCTGCTAGAACCTGAACTGGTTGAAACCTACCAGGGCACGGCCGAGATCCGGCAGGTGTTCAAGCTTTCCAAGGTCGGCACGGTCGCCGGCTGCTACATGCAGAAGGGTTTCATCCGTCGCGACAGCCGCATTCGCCTCATTCGTGGCGGCGTGCCTGTCTGGCAGGGGTCACTGGCCAGCCTCAAGCGCCTGAAGGACGACGCCTCGGAAGTGCGCGAAGGCCTGGAATGCGGCATGCAGCTGGCGGGTTACGACGACATCAAGGTGGGCGACCAGATTGAGGGTTTCCTGGTGGAAGCCCGGGCGCGCAAGCTTTAAGAGTCAAGCAAAACGGACCGCCGGCATTGAGCAACACTGAACGTAGACGGAAAGAGCAAGGAACCCGATGCGAGTAGAAGAGACATTGATGATGCTGGCACAGGCCGAGGGTGGCCAGCAGCCCGGCGGCTGGGAAGGCTTGGGCCCCATCATCCTGATGGCCGTAATCCTTTTCGTCTTCATGTTCTTCATGCGCCGCAGCCAGAAACGCCAGGTCGAGGAGCAGGAGAAGCTGGTGGACAGCCTCAAGCAGGGCCAGAAGGTCATGCTGAATTCGGGGTTGTTCGGACGCATTGACAAGGTCAACAAAGAGGACCGCGAAGTTGTTCTGATTGTGGATGAGAACAAGCGTGTAGCCCTCACCTACAACGTGCTGGCCGTGGCCAAGGTCGTAGACGAACAGACCAAGAGCGTGGAACCTTCGGCGGAGAAGAAGTAAGTGCCCCAGTCGCCCCGCATATTGAGGTTTCCGATGGCGGCCATGCTTCTGGCCGCGGCGGTCTCGTATCTGGGGTTGCCGCAGATCGTCAGCCTTTGCCGCGCTGACTTGGGTGGAATGGCCGTTTTCCGGGTAATGGATAATGTTACGGCCCTGAAGCTGGCGCGGCAGCTTGAGCAGTTGGCTCCGGATTGTCCCAAGGCGGCCTCGCTGAAGTCGGACCTCGCCTCAGGCACTGAGGCCCTGAACTCCATCGAGGCCGTACCCCAGATTCTTGCGGCCCCGGCACCGGCTCTTGCCCGCTCAAGCCTGAGCTACGTGCCGCCGCGCCCGACTGTGGATGGGCCCAGGTTTCCTGGGGCCATGGCCGCGATGTCGGCGATGTTCCTGCCGCAGTGCAACCGGCCTCCACCGGACTTGAGGTCGGCATCCGCCGATGACTGTCTGGTTTCGCAGTTCCGCCGCGCGGCCCTGCCCGTGCGCGCTCCGCCCCTGTATCTTCGCTGATCCACTGAACCGCTGACCATCTTTCGCGAATGCCGGCACGTTGCCGAGCTTCGCGCTTGTTCCCAAGGTTGATTCATGACTGACTTCATTCGCAAGTGGCATCCACTGCTTCTTCTCATCATTGCCATCTACCTGGCCATTCCCAAGCCCTCGCCGGAACCGGGCGACCGCTTCCAGTGGCCGCTCAACGCCTACAAGTGGAACCTGGGCCAAGACCTCTCGGGCGGCAGTTCGCTGCGCTACAAGCTCGTCCAGCAGGACCTCACCGACGCTGAGCAGGCCCTGCGCGAATTGCTTGAACCTCTGAAGGGCAAGACCAGCCAGTTGAATCCGGAGGCTGCCCGGAAGTTCGGAGACCTCATCAACGGGGGTCCCCTCAAGCAGGAGGCTTTCACAGTCCGGGAAAAGTCGGACGAAAGCGACGATTTTGATCTGCTCAAGACAGCGGGCCTCTTCGATGAAGGCCGGGTCGAGGCTGCGCGCAAGCGCTACAGCAGTTGGAGGGCCGCGGCCAAGCGCAAGACCGACAAGGCGCTTTCCGGCCCCACCATTGAAACGCTCTACCGCCGCCTTGGAACTTCTGGCATCACGGAGTTGAGCATCACACCTCTGGGTGAAGACCGACTCGAGGTCAAGCTGCCAAAGTTCGCCTCGGCGGGTGAAACCCAGCGCTACAAGGACCTGCTGGAGACGACGGGCAAGCTCGAGATTCGTGTGCTGGCGCCTGACAAGCCTGAATTCACGCGTCTCAGCCCGCCACAATTGCCCAAGGATGAAGGCTACAAGTACAAGTGGCTGGAGGTGCTGGACCCCGCCAACGCGAAGGTTTCCAACACCAAAGAACTTGGCGGCAAGACCTATGTGCTCGCTCAGGTTATCGACCCCTGGGACCTCAGCGGCAAAGATATTGAGAACATCGAGGCCAGCGTAAGTGATCAGGGTAAGCTCGCCGTGTCCTTTGCCTTCAAGGGCCTCGCTGTCGCCAAGTTCGAGGACCTGACGAAGAAGCACAACAAGAACACCCGTGACCCGCGACTCGTGGCCAACCTGATCGACGAAAAGGTCTACGGCGCCTACAGCATCGAAGGCGTGATCTCCGGCAGTGTACAGGTCAGCGGCAGTTTCACGCGCGACGAGCGCGACGCCCTGATCAACGTGCTCAAGTCCGGCTCGCTCAACGTGAAGCTGGAGCTGGAAGGTGAAGAAAGCGTAGGTCCAAGCGAAGGCGCTGAGGCCATCCAGCAAGGTGTGTGGAGCTTTGCGGTAGCAGCGCTCTTCGTGTTTTTCTTCGCGCTTTGGCTATACCGTGCGCTGGGCGTGCTGGTCATCTTCAACCTTCTCATGATCGTCATTCTGATCATGGGCGCCATGGCAGCCGGCCTCGGCACGCTGACTCTGCCTGGTATCGCGGGTCTCGTGTTGACCTTCGGCATGGCCATTGACGGCAACATTCTGATCAATGAGCGAATGCGTGAGGAACTCAAGAAGGGCATGAGTGCGCGTGCCGCCGCCGAAGAGGGCTTCAAGAACGCCTTTTCCGCAATCATTGACTCAAACATCACCACCCTGCTGACGGCGCTGATCCTGTTCAAGGTTGGCTCTGGCCCCGTTCAGGGCTTCGCCCTGACGGTCGCTATCGGCATCGTCGCCACGCTCTATGCCAACATCCCGGCATACAAGGCCATGGTGCTGGGGGTCATCGGCATCAAGCGCGACATCCGCTTTGGTATGGCCGACTTGAGCTTCCTGGAAAACCGCAACATCGATTTCGTGAAGTACATGAAGATGGCCATTCCAGTCACAGCCGTCATTGGCATCGCGGGAACCCTGCTGCTGGTCAGTCTCGGGGCATCGGTGCTGGGCATGGAGTTCCGCGGCGGCCATGCCTTCCGCGTACAGTTCAAAGAAGAATCCGAGGCCGATACCGTGCGCGCCAAGCTGCTCGAAGCCAAGAGCGACAAGGGCACGCCCAAGTATGCCGAGGCTGATGTTCAGCCCATTTTCGGGTTTGGAGAGCTCGCCGGCACCAAGGCTACGCGCTTTGACCTGCGCTTTCCCATGCGCGATGAGTGGGAGAGCCAAGACCCCAAGGCCGTCAACGACCAGCTGAAGAAGGACATTCTCGACATCTTCGGAGCCCAGCTTCAGAGCTCCGGCTGGGTCAGCCGCCCCTCAGATGCACGCGAGATCAGCCTCACCGGCGAGGTGCAGTGGAAGTGGAAGGACGCCGAAACCGCCGAACGCAACAAAGACATCAAAGACAAGCCCTGGAAAATTGCCGAACGGTCCTGGAACGGCAAGGAAGACGCCCCCATCACGAAGAAACAGGAATGGTTTGGCGAGGTGCTGGGCGGAGCTGATGCCCAGGTCGTGCCCGGCACGGTGACCACAAGCGCCGATGGTATGACCCAGACCTATAGCATCACGATTCTCAAGCTGCCGGTAACGGACAGCGCCGATATGGGCCGCAAGCGCGATGCATTCCAGCGAGCCATGCGCAAGGTGTTCAAGGAGGACGCGGATCGTGTTCTTCTCGCCACGGATGACGTGGCCCTGCCTTCAGTGACAGTGACTCGCGGAAGCCTGGAAGTCGATGTGACCCTCAATACAGCGGTCTCTGCCGATCTGCTCACCCAGGCAGCGACGGCCATCCAGGCCAAGATCACGGCACTGGGCACGCTGACGGTCACTCCCAGGAACGTGAAGGATGGCAAGACCGCCGAGTTCAACCTGCGTTCGGCGGAAGTGACCTACTCGCCCGACATCACGTCCAGCACCAGCTTTGCCGCACTCGACAACGACCTGAGAGAGGAACTGGCGGCCTGGCTGCAGAACACGCCTGAGGTCAAGGGCGTCTACATCAGCCAGCCCTTTCTGATGTCCACGACCATCGGAGCGGCAGTAGCCGGCGAAACCCAGTGGCGCGCTTTGCTCGCCATCATCGCCGCCTTGATTGTGCTCGTGGTCTACATCCGTGTGCGGTTTGCGGGCATGGCCTGGGGCCTTGCCGCAATCGTGGCGCTGGGCTTTGACGTGCTGGTCACGCTGGCGGCCATTGGCGTGGCTGACATGTTGGGCGCCGACATGAAAGTGGACCTGATCATCGTAGCTGCGCTTTTGACCGTTATCGGCTACGCGATCAACGACACGATTGTGAACTTTGACCGCATCCGCGAGTTACTGCGGGCGGACCGCCTGGCAACGGGCGGAAAGACCCCGCTGCGCGACATCATCAATCAGTCCGCCAACCAGATGTTGACGCGTACGGTCATGACCGGCGGTACGACCCTGACCTCCACGTTGATCATGATGTTCCTGGGCGGGCCGCTGCTGCGCGGTTTCGCCTTTGCCATCTTCGTGGGTGTAGTCATGGGTACCTTTGCCTCGGTGTTCATCGCTTCACCCATCCTCCTCATCTTTGAGAAGCGCGGCCGCGAGGGTCTGTACGACCTCACGGCGGAGGAAAACGAGGAAGCCGACAAGATCGCCGAGAAGGAAGAGAGCGCACCAGAACCCGACGCCAAGGACTTCGAGGACGACGACAAGGCCGAATCGGAAAAGAAGGATGAAGCCAAAGCCAGCGAAGAAAGGAAGGGCGATTCCTCCGGCGCGGCACCGGCGCAGGCATAGCCAGGCTAATCCGGGCGCCGGCACAACCGGCGCCCAGGCGTCCTCGCTTGCCGGAATTGAGCAGCTGCGGGCGGCCATTGACCGGTTGGATGCGCAGTTGCAGCGGCTACTGGCAAGACGCATGGCCATGTCGCTGAAAGTCGCGTCGCGTAAGCTGGGTC
>ERZ761603.1801-NODE-1801-length-15528-cov-157.634395_pt1 | contig 15528 bp, 18 predicted proteins | sample MGYA00511879_ERZ761603 | MGnify/ENA primary metagenome ERZ761603 (study PRJEB28899, sample SAMN02850040) | bioreactor sludge metagenome | biome: EBPR Sludge; feature: EBPR Bioreactor; material: flocular biomat | place: Australia: Thorneside Wastwater Treatment... | reverse complement strand
CGTCCCAGTCGGTCTTCTGCGTCAGCGCCATCCAGCCGCTGTTGCAGGCGATCCACCCTTCGGCGACGCGCACCAGGAGCGGATCGAGACGCAGGCGGACCGCACGCTGCGGCAGCAGCAGCTTGAGTACCGCCAGCAGCAGCAGGATCGGTACCCAGAACAGGCAGTTGAGGGCGAGCAGGAGGAAAGCGAGCAGGCCGATCAGCGGCGCCGGGAGAAAACTGAGCATTCTTCGTGGAGCGAATCAGTCGGCAACGGGCAGCGCGACGCTGGCCTGCAGCATGGCGTTGCGCGTCGCCGGGGTTTCCAGACTGATGCGCCCGAGCAGACCGTCCCGGTAGTCCTGCAGCAGGACGCGCGCGGCCTTCTCGCGATCGACCAGGCCGCCACGCTGGAGAAGGCCGCGCCGTCTGGCGATTCCCTCGATGATCGCAACGCCGTCGATCGCCGACAGCAGCGTCGCCGCCAATCCGTAACGCCCGGCCAGCGCCTGCGGGTAGCGCGCGAGCAGCAGAGCGGCGAGGAAACCCGCCACTTCGTCGTCGCGCATCGCGTTGCGGCCGACGGCGTTGCTCGCTGCCAGCATCAGGCCATCGCTCGCGTGCTCGATCTTCGGCCACAGCAGGCCCGGGGTATCGGTCAGCCAGTTCGCGATGTCGAGCGGTGCAGTCTGCTGCGCGCGCGTCACGGCGGGCTCGTCGCCGACCTTCGCCAGCTTGCGCCGGAGCAGGACGTTCATCAGCGTCGACTTGCCGACGTTCGGAATCCCCATGATCATCATCCGCAGCGGCTTGGTGTTGTCGGCGCGATGCGGCGCCAGCGCCCGGCACAGCCCGGGCAGACGCGCCACGTCACCGGGCCGCCGGCACGACAGGGCGATCGCCCGCACGCCGTCCTGCTGCCGGTACCAGGTGAGCCACGCCTGCGTGACCTCAGGGTCGGCCAGGTCGGCCTTGTTGAGCACCTTCAGGCAAGGCCGCTGCCGCTGCAGGCGCAGCTCGCGAACCATCGGATTGGTGCTCGCCTCGGGCAGGCGGGCATCGACCACCTCGATGACGACGTCGGTCGCTGCCATCGCCTCGACCGCCTTCTTGCGAGCGGCGGTCATGTGCCCCGGGTACCACTGGATCGTCATCGTTGACCCGACAGTCGCAGCAAAGGCCACATTATCCCACCTCTTGGCCGCGCCGAACGTTGCTGCCCATCGCGGCGGCGCGCAGCGATCACCTGGCGCCATCCCCAGTCCGCAGCGCGCCACTGTCGGCGCCTCCACGGGGCGCGAGGTTTTCGGCTGTGGAACAGGCGAAATCGCCTAGAATGAGGCTCTCGTCGTCATCAGCCGCAGGAGAGAGCTTGTCGCCGATCCCGGAAATCAGAGACGGGCAGTCGATCGAACTGCTCAAGGAGCTGCACATCCTGACCCGCGAAGGCAAGCTGAACCAGGACAGCCGGCGCAAGCTGAAGCAGGTATACCACCTCTACCGTTTCATCGAGCCGCTGCTGACCGAGGTCGTCGAGCGCGGTGGCGAGTTGACGCTGGCGGACCACGGCGCCGGCAAGTCGTACCTTGGCTTCATCCTCTACGACCTGTTCTTCCGTCATCATGGACGCGGCCATGTCTACGGCATCGAGCGGCGTGAGGACCTGGGCGAGCGCGCGCGCCAGCTCGCCGGCAGGCTGGGCTTCACGCGCATGTCCTTCCTTGGCATCAGCGGCGAAGAGGCGATCGAATCGCCGGCACTGCCCGCGTGCATCGACATCGTCACCGCCCTGCATGCCTGCGATACCGCCACCGACGACGCGATCCGCTTCGCGCTGCGCAAGCAGGCGGAACACATCGTCCTCGTCCCCTGCTGCCAGGCCGAGGTGGCAGCGTCCTTGCGGCGCGGCAAGGGCGAAGCTCTGGCGGCGACACCGCTGGCCGAGATCTGGCGGCACCCGCTGCACAGCCGCGAGTTCGGCAGCCTGCTCACCAACGTCTTGCGTTGCCTGCAGCTTGAGGCGAACGGCTACCGGCTGACGGTGACCGAACTGGTCGGCTGGGAACACTCGCTGAAGAACGAGCTGATCATCGCCAGAAGGACGGGTGTCGTCCGCGGCAATGCCGCCGCCCGCCTCGATGCCATCCTGCAGGCGCTCAGACTGGAGCCATTGCGCGGCAGGTTCACCGATGGCCTCGATGCATGATCACCACGTGACCGCCACTGGCGGCATGCCCGTCCACGGCTCATGCCTGCCGACACTCTGATCATGAGGGTCATGACCGCTCCGCGGCCCTCATCCCGGGCACGCGAGAAGAGAGATTCGCGAGTCGCTGGCGCGACCTCCACATTGAAAATTGCCAGGAGACCGGATGGAGAAATGGATCACGCGCGGCGCGGCCGCGCTCTGCGCCGCAGGCAGCATCGCCCTGCTGTGGACCTTCGGCATGTTCGTTGCCGTGCCGTGGCGCGAGGGCCGCATGCTGGCGCTCAACAGCGTGGAGTTGCAGGTTCTCGGCATTCCGCTGCTCGGCGGCCTCGCCGTCGCCTGGGGTGCACTGCACATCCTCGCCATGGCCGACCGTGCCGGCAGCCCGCAGCTCTACCGCACCCTCGCTCTGGCGTTGCTGGCCGCCCTGCTGCTGGCGGTGTCGGCTGGCGTCTCCTGGACCAGCGCGCGCATCGTCTGAGACGAACCGCCGGAATCCGCACGGCGTAATGGCGTCCGAGGGACCCAGCAGTTCCCGGCCCGCATCGGCAGCCGGGAATGGCCAGGGGCAGCACGGGAAACGGCGCCGCGACAGCGGAGAAAAGTCACACCGGCGCTCGCTGCAGATGGCTAGAATCATGGCTGTTGAACATCGAGGGTGAAGCGAATGGAAGTCCAGACGAGGGTGCAGAAAGCGGTCTTCCCGGTGGCCGGTCTCGGTACGCGTTTCCTGCCGGCAACCAAGGCCAGTCCGAAGGAGATGCTGGCGGTGGTGGATAAGCCGTTGATCCAGTATGCGGTCGAGGAGGCCTACGCGGCAGGGATTCGCGAGATGATCTTCGTCACCGGCCGCAACAAGCGGGCGATCGAGGACCACTTCGATACCGCCTACGAACTCGAGGCGGAGCTCGCCAGTTCGGGCAAGGACGAACTGATGGCCTTGGTCCATTCGATCAAGCCGGATGACATGGATTGCGTCTATGTCCGCCAGCCACGCGCTCTCGGTCTCGGGCACGCCGTTCTTTGCGCCGAGCGCCTGGTACGTGGTGAGCCCTTTGCCGTCCTCCTGGCGGACGATCTGATGATCGGCGAGCCGCCGATCATGCAGCAGATGACCGAGCTGTTCGCCCGTCGCCAGTGCAGCATCCTCGCCGTCCAGGAGGTGCCGAGAAGCCAGACCAACCGCTACGGTATCGTCAAGGGACAGCCTCTGGCTTCCAACCTGGTCAGCGTCGACGGTCTGATCGAGAAGCCGCACCCCAGTGTCGCGCCATCGAACCTCGCGGTCGCTGGCCGCTATGTGCTGACGCCGGCCGTTTTCGACCGGATCCGCGAGCAGCCACGGGGAACCGGCGGCGAGATCCAGCTCACCGACGGGATTGCCGCGCTGCTCGCCAGCGAACAGGTCCTCGCCTATCGCTATCACGGTCGGCGCTACGACTGTGGCAGCAAGCTCGGGCTGATGCAGGCCAGCGTCGTCCTTGGCGAGACACATCCCGAACTCGGTCGCGAATTCTCGGCTTGGCTGCGGGACCGCCAGAAGCTGGCGCAGACACTCGCCGGATAGGTCTCACCCGCGGCCCCGCCGCGGGTGAGCACGACAGCCGCCCCACTCCTGCCGACACGCTGCCGGCCGACAACAGCCCGGGCTCACCGACGCGGGCAGCAGCCCGGTGGCCCCGAGCCACCGCCCACCGCCCTGCCCCGGGTCTTGCACAGCGTCGTCACATGCTATAGTTGCGGGCGATCTGGCAGGAGACGACCCCTTTTGGTGCTGCGCTTCGATGTTCTGATAATCGGCAGTGGACTCGCCGGGCAGGCTGCGGCGCTGCGGCTGGCAGCGACACGGCGGGTGGCCCTGGTCAGCAAGCGAGCCCTCGAGGACAGCGCCTCAAGCTGGGCACAGGGCGGCATCGCTGCGGTCCTGGACAACCGCGACTCCCTTGAAGCACACATTCGCGATACGATCACCGCCGGCAACGGCCTGAACGACCGCCGCGCCACACGCTTCGTGATCGAGAACGGGCGCCGCGCGGTGGACTGGCTGATCGACCAGGGTGTTCCATTCACTCGCGACGAGGGGGGTTACCACCTTGCGCGCGAGGGCGGGCACAGCGCCCGCCGGGTCATCCACGTCGCCGATGCAACGGGCCTCGCGGTGCAGACCACCCTGACCGGCAAGGTTCGCCAGCAGCCGAACATCAGCATCTTCGAGAACCACATCGCGATCGACCTGATCACCGGCGCCAAGCTGGGACTCGTTGAGCCGCGCTGTCACGGCGCCTACGTGCTGGACAGCAGCAGCGGCGAGGTGCTGACCATCGGCGCCAGCAACACGCTGATCGCCGCCGGGGGCGCCGGCAAGGTCTATCTGTACACGACCAACCCCGACACCTCGACCGGCGACGGCATCGCGATGGCCTGGCGCGCCGGCTGCCGGATCGCGAACATGGAGTTCATCCAGTTCCACCCCACCTGTCTTTACCACCCACAGGCCAAATCCTTCCTGATATCGGAAGCGGTACGCGGTGAAGGGGGCAGACTGCTGCTGCCCGACGGAACCCGTTTCATGCGCCGGCACGACGCGCGCGGCGAACTGGCGCCGCGTGACGTGGTGGCACGCGCGATCGACTTCGAGATGAAGAAGCGCGGGCTCGACTGCGTCCATCTCGACATCTCGCACAAGCCGGCAGCCTTTCTCGCCGAACACTTCCCGAACATCCTCGCGCGCTGCCTCGACCTCGGCATCGACATCACCCGCGCGCCGATCCCGGTCGTACCGGCGGCACACTATACCTGCGGCGGCGTCGTCAGCGACCTGCACGCGCGCACCAACATCGCCGGCCTCTACGTCGCCGGCGAAGCCTCGTGCACCGGCCTGCACGGTGCCAACCGGCTGGCCAGCAATTCGCTTCTCGAATGCCTCGTCTTCGCCGAGGCGGCGGCAACGGACATTCTGCGGCAGCCGGCCGGCGATCTGCCAGCGCTGCCGGAATGGGACGCCAGCCGCGTCAGCGATCCCGACGAGGAAATCGTCATCGCGCACAACTGGGACGAACTGCGCCGTTTCATGTGGGACTACGTCGGCATCGTCCGCACGACCAAGCGCCTGCAGCGGGCGCAAAACCGCATCCGCCTGCTGAACCGCGAGATCGACGACTTCTACTCGCATTTCCGGGTCAGCCACGACCTCATCGAGCTGCGCAACCTGGTCGTGACTGCCGAACTCATCATCCGCTGCGCCTTGCGCCGGCACGAGAGCCGTGGTCTGCATTTCAGTCGAAACTACCCGGAGACGCTGCCGCGAGCGACGAACACCGTGATCAGGCGGCGCGCGCCGGGCGATCGCGCGCCCTGAGCCGCCGCTCGCGCCACCGGTTTACGGACCGCGCGTCACGCGCCGACGGGCGCCCGGTGGCAGGACATCGGCAGCGGCCCGCCAGCGCAGCCACACTCGCAGCAGACGGAACTGGTCGGCTGAGACACTGTCGGGCAGCACGGTGAGACTGCGCCTGCGCGCCTGATCGTCGCGCACGCGCAGGACGACGAGGCGGCCAAAGACGGTCGTTTCCGGCTGCACCTGGCAGGCGACGATGTCTCCGCGCACGTGCCGCAGCGCGAACTCGCCGCGAGCGCCGAGACGAATGCCGACGAACGGGCTCGGCCGCAGGGCCCTCCAGGCCGAAATCGCCAGCGGCAGCAGCAGCAGGCTGCGCGCGGGCAACGGCCATGGCAGCAGCCAGACGCAGGCGACCGCCAGCAGGTGGAGCAGGATCGTCAACCCGGCAAGAAGCCGCGAACGGCGCAATTCCAGGTCGAGCGGGAACTGCACCTGCTGGCCGGGCAACGCCGGGTCGGGCTCGGCGTTAGATGCGCCGGAAGGCGACGGTGGCGTTGGTGCCGCCGAAGCCGAAGGAATTGGAGATGCCGACCTCGATGTCCAGTTGCCGTGCTTCGTTGGCACAGTAGTCGAGATCGCAGGACTCGTCCTGATTGAAGATGTTGATCGTCGGTGGCGAGATCTGGTGATGGATCGCCAGCACCGTGAACAACGCCTCGATGCCACCGGCAGCGCCGAGCAGATGGCCGGTCATCGACTTCGTCGAATTGACCACCAGCCGGTACGCGTGCTCGCCGAAGGCACGCTTGACCGCCGTCGTCTCGGCCTTGTCACCGAGCGGTGTCGATGTGCCGTGGGCATTGACGTACTGCACCTGATCGACATTGAGGCCGGCATTGCGCAGCGCATTGAGCATGCAGCGTGCGGCTCCTTCGCCATCCTCGCAGGGAGCCGTCATGTGGTACGCGTCGGCGCTCATGCCGAAGCCGACGAGTTCGCAGTAGATGCGCGCACCGCGCGCCCTGGCGTGCTCGTACTCCTCGAGCACGACGACACCGGCACCCTCGGCCAGGACGAAGCCGTCGCGATCCCGGTCCCACGGACGGCTGGCCGTCTGCGGATCGTCGTTGCGCGTCGACAATGCCCGCGGCGCGCAGAAGCCGCCGAGGCCGATGTTCGACACGCAGCCTTCGGCACCGCCGGCAATCATGATGTCGGCGTCGCCATACTCGATCAGGCGGCCGGCGTCGCCGATGCTGTGCGTGCCGGTGGCACAGGCACTGACCAGCGACAGGTTCGGACCCTTGTAGCCGTAGAGGATCGACAGGTTGCCGGAGATCATGTTGATGATCGAACCCGGAACGAAGAAAGGCGAGATCTTGCGCACACCGCCGCCGACGAAATCCTCACAGGTCTTCTCGATCACCGGCAGCCCGCCAATTCCCGAGCCGATCGACACCCCCACCCGCTCTGGCGCCACCTGCGCACCCTCGAGCCCGGCATCGCGTACGGCCTGGATGCCGGCCGCCATGCCGTAATGGATGAAGACATCCATCCGCCGCGCATCCTTCAACGGCAGGTACTGGCCGATGTCGAAGCCACGGACCTCGCCGGCAATCTGCACCGGAAAGGCGGATGCATCGAAGCGGGCAATCCGGTCGATTCCCGAACGGCCTGCCACCACATTCTGCCAAGCTTCGGCAACGGTATTTCCGACTGGCGAGACGATTCCGAGGCCAGTAACGACGACTCTGCGACGTGCCACCTTGAACTCCGACGATCAGAACATGCGGCGACGGGACGATCCCGGTTGCCGATCACTCCCCGACAGACGTGGCCGCATCATCGGCCCGTCTGTACGGGGGCTGGACAGACGCTTATTTCTTGTGAGCGGTCACGTAGTCGATGGCCTGCTGCACGGTCGTGATCTTCTCGGCCTCGTCGTCCGGGATCTCGCACTCGAACTCCTCCTCCAGCGCCATCACCAGTTCCACCGTGTCAAGCGAATCGGCACCCAGATCGTCAACGAACGAGGACTCGTTCTTGATGTCCGCTTCGTTGACTCCGAGTTGCTCGGCGACGATTTTCTTGACACGCTGCTCGATATTTTCCATCTAATGGGTTCCTTCACAAGGTTCAAACAGGAAAAAGCGCGCCATTCTAACAAAATGATCGCAACTTACCAACGATTGCCACCAACCGGCGCCGGCACCGGCAAACCAAGCCATCAGCCCATGAACATGCCGCCATTGACGTGGATCGTCGTGCCGGTGATGTATGCCGCGCCAGCCGAAGCCAGGAAGGCAACCGCCGCGGCAACGTCCGCCGGCGCCCCGAGGCGCCCGAGCGGAATCCCCGCCAGCATCGCCTCCCTCTGCTTCTCGTCGAGCACCCGCGTCATGTCGGTATCGATGAAGCCAGGGGCCACACAGTTGACCGTGATGTTGCGGCTGCCCAGTTCGCGCGCCAACGCCCGGCTCATGCCGCTCACCCCGGCCTTGGCGGCGCAGTAGTTGGCCTGCCCCGCGTTGCCGGCGTGACCGACGACCGAGGTGACGTTGATGATGCGGCCGTAGCGCGCCTTCATCATGCCACGGATGACCGCCCGCGAGAGGCGGAATACGGCCTTGAGGTCGGTGTCGACGACACAGTCCCAGTCGTCGTCCTTCAAGCGCATCGCCAGATTGTCACGCGTGACGCCGGCGTTGTTCACCAGCACCGATGGCGCGCCATGGTTCTTCTCGATGTAGCCGATCAACGCATCGATCTGCGCCGCATCGCGCACCTCGAGAACGCGGCCCTCCCCTTTGCCAGCCGCTTCGCCGAGAAAGCCGGAGATGGCCGCCGCGCCCTCGGCACTGGTCGCGGTCCCGACGACCGTCGCGCCAAGCTGGGCGAGCTGCAGGGCGATGGCGCGGCCGATGCCACGCGAGGCGCCGGTGACGAGAGCAATCTGTCCATCCAGCATGCTGTCTACTCCAGACTGCCGACAGCGCTGTCCAGCGACGCCAGATCGGCCAGTGCGAGACTCGCCACGCCGTCTGCGCAGCGCTTGGTCAAGCCGGCAAGCACCTTGCCCGGCCCGCATTCGGCGACGCTCGTGATCCCCATTGCCGCCAGCCGGCGGATGGTCTCGACCCAGCGCACCGGCGAATGCGCCTGGCGCACCAGAGCTTCCCGGATCCGCGCCGGATCGTCTTCGACGGCGACGTCGACGTTGTTGATCACCGGCAGCCGTGGCGGCTGCAGGCTGAGCTCGGCGAGACGGGCCGCCAGGCGGTCAGCCGCTGGTCGCATCAGCGAGGAATGGAAGGGCGCCGAGACCGGCAGCAGGACCGCGCGCTTCGCACCCAGTGTCTTGACCAGCTCGCAGGCACGTTCGACGGCCGCCTTGCTGCCGGCAATGACCGTCTGCCCGGGCCCGTTGAAATTCACCGGCTCGACCACCTCACCGGCGCCAGCCATGGCCGCCGCCTGCCGGCAGGCTTCGACGATCTTCTCGTCGTCGAGACCGAGGACCGCTGCCATCGCCCCAGCACCCGCCGGAACGGCCTCCTGCATTGCGGTCGCGCGCAGCCGGACCAGAGGCACGGCATCGGCAAAGGCGATGACACCGGCAGCGACGAGGGCCGAATACTCGCCCAGACTGTGTCCCGCAACTGCCGCCGGCAGCCGACCACCCCGGTCAAGCCAGAGACGGTACACGGCGACCCCCGCGGTCAGCATCAGCGGCTGGGTGTTGACCGTCTGCGCCAGCACCTCGGCGGGCCCTTCGGACAGCATGTTCCAGAGATCCTCGCCAAGTGCTCTCGAAGCCTCGTCGAAAGTGGCACGGACGACTGGTGAGTCGCCATAGGCGGCCATCATTCCGACCGACTGCGATCCCTGCCCCGGAAATACCAACGCGTAGGCCATGCTGCCGTCTCCCTATCCCTGGATCATAGCTGCAACAACACCGCACCCCAAGTGAAACCGCCCCCGACACCCTCGAGCATCACCCGCTGGCCGCTGCGAATGCGCCCGTCGCGCATGCCCTCATCGAGAGCCAACGGCACCGACGCAGCCGAGGTGTTGCCATGGCGGTCGACGGTGACGATCACCTTGTCCATCGACATCTTCATCCTTTTTGCCGTCGCCTCGAGGATGCGCACATTGGCCTGGTGCGGAATCAGCCAGTCGACGGCGGCGGCCGACAGGCCGGCAGCCGCGCAGCATTCCTCGGCGACTTCGGCGAGAACCCGGACGGCGAACTTGAACACCGCCTGCCCGTCCATGCGCAGGAAGGGGTCGCCGACGACCTGTCCGCCACTGATGCTGCCGGGGACCGAAAGGATGTCATGATGGGCACCATCGGCGTGCAGAGCAGTCGCCAGGATCCCCGGCTGTTCCGCCGCCTCGAGAACGACGGCGCCGGCACCGTCGCCGAAAAGCACGCAGGTACCACGGTCGGACCAGTCGAGAATGCGCGAAAAGACCTCGGCGCCGACGACCAGCGCCCGCCGGTGACTGCCCGATCGGATGAACTTCTCGGCAATCGTCAGCGCATAGACAAATCCGCTGCACACGGCCTGCACGTCGAAAGCCGTTGCTGTCCGGTTGCCGAGCTTGCATTGCAGCAGGCATGCGGTGCTCGGAAAGATGAAATCGGGAGTCGAGGTGGCGACGATGATCAGATCGATGTCGGCCGCCGTCAGCCCGGCTGCCTGCAACGCCCGCCGACTGGCCTCGCAGCCGAGATCACTCGCCGTCTGTCCGTCCTCGGCGAGGTGGCGGAAGCAAATCCCGGTGCGACTGGTGATCCAGTCATCGCTGGTGTCGATCCCGCGACCAGCGAGATCGTCGTTGCTGACCGCCGGCCCCGGCAGGAAGCTGCCAACCCCCGTGATGCGTGAGAACATCATCCTACGCGGTCTCCTGGATTGGTTGTTGTTGCGCCATGCGGTCGCTGATGCGGGCAAGAACGCCGTTCCTGGCCTCATCCGCCGCCCGCTTGAGCGCACAACTGAAAGCCAGCGCATCTGCCGAGCCATGACTCTTGACGACGATGCCGCGCAGCCCAAGCAGCGTCGCACCGTTGTACTGCCTGTGGTCCACCCGCTTCTTGAATCTCCGCAGCACCGGCAAGGCCAGCAAGGCCAGCAGCTGCGTCAGCAGACTGCGGCGGAATTCCTCGCGAAGGAAGGTCGCCAGCAACTGCGCCAGTCCCTCCGACGCCTTCAGTGCCACGTTGCCAACGAAACCGTCACAGACGACGACATCGGCAGCACCCTTGTAGACGCCGTCGCCTTCGACGTTGCCGATGAAGTTGAGCCCGGAATCGGCGAGCAACTCGGCCGCGCGCTTGACGGCATCGTTGCCCTTGATTTCCTCCTCGCCGATGTTCAGGATACCGACGGTCGGTCGTTCCCGATGTTCGACCGCGGCGACCAGCGAGGCGCCCATGATGCCGAACTGCAACAGGTGCTCGGGACTGCAATCGACGTTGGCGCCAAGGTCGAGCACATGCGTGTGGCCGGTCAGTGTCGGCAGCACGGCGCAGATTGCCGGCCGCTCGATCCCCGGCAGCATCTTCAGGACAAAGCGCGACATCGCCATCAGGGCGCCGGTATTGCCCGCCGAAACGCAGGCATCGGCCTCGCCCTGCTTGACCAGATTGATCGCCACCCGCATCGACGAGTCCTTCTTGTTGCGCAGCGCCAGCGACGGGGACTCGTGCATGCTGACGACTTCGGTCGCGTGCCGCACGGATATTCGGCCGACCGCGGCGTCGCCGAGAAAGGGCTTGATGCCTTCGGCCAGACCGACCAGGATGACGCGCACGTCGGCGTGGTCGCGGACGAAGCCGAGCGCCGCCGGAACCGTCACCTGCGGACCGTGGTCGCCACCCATGCAGTCGATTGCGACGGTGATGGTCATGCGCCGGCAGGCCGCTGCGACTCAGTCAAGACAACGCACCGTTGCCGAGCTGGTGCGGCAGCATCACGCAGCCGAACCCCGGGTCACTTTCTTGCCGCGATAGAAACCGCTCGGGCTGATGTGATGACGCAGGTGCACCTCGCCGGTCGTCGGCTCGGTCGCCAGCGGCAGGCCGGGCAGTGAATCGTGCGCACGATGCATGCCGCGCTTCGACGGGGACTTCTTGTTCTGTTGAACAGCCATGACAAACTCCCAAATTGAGACTCAATCGACCTTGCCTTGCAGCCCGGCCAGAACCGAAAACGGCGACACCCTTGCCGACTCCACCCTGCTGCCAGGCAGCACGCATTCCTCGTGCCGCGGCGCCGTCGGCAATGCCAGGAGGATCTCGTCCTCGATCAGGACGTAGACATCGAGCGCCTTCTGCTGCGGCAGAAAGTCCTTTGCATCATCCTCCAGTTCTTCCTGCGTCAAGTCGTCGTCGGCGCCAATGAACTCCAGCAGACTGCGCAGGTGCAGCGGATACTCGTACGCCTCGAGGCAGCGCTGGCAAAGCAGCGAGAGGACGCCATCGACCGCCAACAGCAACTGCGAACGCTCACCCGCTGCACGCCGGCCGTCGATACGAAAGCTCAGGCTGCCGCCGGTATCGGTCAGCAGATCATGCAGGCGGGTCAGCGTCGCGACGGGTACTTCGCCCTGCAGCGAGCCCTCGTCACGGCCAAACTCATCACTGTCGATCACAACGGGTCGCGACATAAGGCGCGCATGATATTATCTTCGGGTTTTGAAGTCAAAGCGGCGCGACGGCAAACAGCGAATCGAAGTCATCCCCTGGCCCGATGCGCTGCCGACGCGCAGCGACAGCCCGCCCGATGACGCCACCACCGCTGATCCTGGCCTCGACCTCTCCCTACCGTCGTGAACTGCTGGCGCGGCTTGGCCTGCCCTTCGTCACGGCCGACCCAGCGGTCGACGAGAAGATGCTGCCCGGCGAATCACCCGAGGACTGCGCGCTGCGCCTCTCCGAAGCCAAGGCCCGTGCCGTCGCCAGCGCGCACCCGGCCGCGCTGATCATCGGCAGCGACCAGGTCGCCTGCCTTGACGGCCGGGTTTTCGGCAAACCGCTGACGCACGAGAATGCCGTTCGCCAGTTGCAGACGATGCGCGGCCGACAGGTCAATTTCTTCAGCGGCCTATGCCTGCTGCACGCGCCGAGCGGGCGGGCGCATTGCCGCGGCGTACCGACTCTGGTCACCTTCCGCAACCTGAGCGATGCCGAAATCGAACGTTACCTGCAGCTCGAGCAGCCGTACCACTGTGCCGGCAGTGCCCGCTCCGAGGGGCTTGGCATTGCCCTGATCGCGCGCATCGACGGTCCGGATCCGAACGCGCTCATCGGCCTGCCGCTGATCGCCCTGTGCGACCTGCTGCGCCGCGAAAACGTCTCGCCGTTGCAGCCGTGACCGCATCCGCGCCGGCAGCCGGATGAAGACGGGCCGGCTCTACCTGATCCCGGTGCCACTCGGGCAGACCGCCCACGGCACGGTGTTGCCGGCGGCGGTCCTCGACCGTGCCCGCCAGCTCAAGTGCTTCGTCGCCGAAAACGCCAGGACGGCACGGATCTTCCTGAAGGCGCTGCCCACCGACACGCCGCTGCAGCAGATCAGGATTGACGAACTCAACGAGCACACGCCGCCTGAGGCACTGGCGCCACTGCTGGCACCCGCCTTCGCCGGGAACGACCTTGGCCTGATCTCCGAGGCAGGATGTCCGGCGATCGCCGACCCGGGCGCCGACCTGGTTGCCCTGGCCCACGACATGGGTATCGAGGTGGTGCCGCTGGTCGGTCCGTCGTCGATCCTTCTCGCCTTGATGGCGTCCGGCCTGAGCGGCCAGAGTTTCAGCTTTCACGGCTATCTGCCGAGCGAAACGGCGGCCCGCGAGCAGCGACTGCGCGAGCTGGAGAAGGAATCGCGACAGCAGGGGCGCACCCAGATCTTCATCGAAACCCCCTACCGCAACCGACAGTTGCTGGCTTCGCTGATCGGCGTCTGCGCTTCGACGACGCGCGTCGGCATCGCCCGCGACCTGACAACGGCAAGCGAACTGGTCTGCACCCGCACCGTCGCCGAGTGGCGCCAGCGGACGCTGCCGGACCTCAACCGCCGACCAACGGTCTTCCTCCTGCACGCCTGACCCGGCAGCGGCGGCGCCAGGCTCGCGGGCAACCCTGCTGCGGCGCGACCGATCGGCGGCGCTGGCCAAGGCACACCGCATCCTGCGCGCGAGCGGCCCTTTCCTTCCCCACTGCACCCCAGCGGTCGCGTCGGTCGCTCGGCCTGGCCTGCCGTCCGACTGGCGACGCCTTGCTGGACGACCGGTCAGCGCAGCAGCGGACGTGCGAAATCGAAGATGGAACCGAGCGCCGCATCGGTCGTCCCGGCCCGCAGCCGGCGAGCCAGTCGCTCGGCAAGATTGTCCTTGACCGTGTACTCGACCAGCCGGTCGGCCTTGATGACGTCGCGCGCCACCGAGCCGACGGTGCCCAGACCGTCGGCCAAGCCGAGGCTGACGCTCTGGCTGCCGGTCCACATCAGGCCGGAGAACAGTTCCGGCGTCTCCTTCAGGCGATCGCCACGCCCACGCCGGACAACCTCGATGAACTGCTGGTGAATCTCGCGCAGCAGGACCTGTGCGTGCTCCTTCTGTTTCAGATCCTGCGGCGAGAACGGATCAAGGAAACCCTTGTTCTCGCCGGCAGTCAGCAGACGGCGTTCGACACCAAGCTTCTCCATCGTGCCGGTAAAACCGAAGGCGTCCATCAGGACGCCGATCGAACCGACGATGCTCGCCTTGTCCACGAAAATCTTGTCGGCCGCGACGGCGACGTAGTAGCCCCCGGAAGCACAGACGTCCTCGACCACCGCGTACAGGGGGATCTGCGGATGCGCCGTGCGCAGGCGCAGGATCTCGTCGTGCACGATGCCCGCCTGGACCGGGCTGCCACCGGGACTGTTCACGCGCAGAATGACGCCGGCGGTGCGTTTGTCCGAGAAGGCTGCTTCGAGTGCGTCGTTGAGATTCTGCGCGCTGGCCTCGCCCTGGGCCTCGATGGTGCCGCGCAGATGGATCACCGCCGTGTGTCGGCGGTCGGCAAGCTGCTCGGAATCCCCCCAGTCCATCAGCAGTGCTGGCAGGGCGATCAGGTAAGCCAGACCGGCAAGCTTGAAGAAGATGCCCCAGCGACGCCTGGCCCGCTGCTCGCGGAGCGTCGCAAAGGCAACCTTTTCCAGCAACTGTCGCTCCCAGGGTGGCTCTTCAGGCGTATTCAAGGCTCGTGCTCGCTTGCGGTTAGATAGACGACACCATCACGTTCTTCGACGTTTACCGGCGTCAGCCCGCGACCATTGCAGCGACCACCCAGACAGCGGCCATCTGCCGGCGAGTAGAGCGCGCCGTGTGTTGCGCAGATCAAGTATAACTTGGAATCGTCGAAGAACTCGCTGTGCTGCCAGTCGAGTTCGACCGGAATATGTCCGCAACGGTTGACATAGGCACGCACACGGCCGCCGAAACGAATGGCGAAAGCCGGTTCCACCACCCCCTGTCGCTTGATCGCGAAGCGGACGCCGCGACCACCATCGAGCAGCTCGGCGGAGGGGCAGATCAGGCGTGGGTCCGCAGCCATGCCGCCAGTTCCGCGAGTTCCCGCACGCACGCCAGGGGGTGCATGGCGTCGAGTGTCGCCGCCGGGTGCGCGCCGTAGGCAACCGCCAGGGAAGCCACACCGGCGTTGCGTGCCATCTGCAGATCGTGTGTCGTATCGCCGATCATCAGCGCCCTTTCGCCAGCGACGTCGAGCTCGCCGAGGAGTTCCTCGAGCATCTGCGGATGCGGCTTGGAAAAGCACTCATCGGCACATCGCGAAGCGTGGAAAAAGGGGCCGAGGCCGCTGTGCCGCAGGGCGCGCTCGAGGCCCAGGCGACTCTTGCCAGTGGCGACGGCGAGCAGGAAGCCCGCCGCTGACAGCTCGGCGATCAGCTCGGCAGCGCCGGCGAACAACTGCAGTTCGTGATCGC
>ERZ761603.1799-NODE-1799-length-15531-cov-6.975187_pt1 | contig 15531 bp, 14 predicted proteins | sample MGYA00511879_ERZ761603 | MGnify/ENA primary metagenome ERZ761603 (study PRJEB28899, sample SAMN02850040) | bioreactor sludge metagenome | biome: EBPR Sludge; feature: EBPR Bioreactor; material: flocular biomat | place: Australia: Thorneside Wastwater Treatment... | reverse complement strand
TGCAGGGCCGTTTTTTCAAGCGGCTCGATTATGCGGTGGATTACCACCTCCACCCCGAAGACTATGCGTTTCTTCAGGAGGGGACCAATGGCGCGGCGCTCCCGGTGCCGTTTCGCATCCACTGGAAATCGTTCCATCCCCAGGCGCTCAAGCAATCGCTGCCGGCGAGTTCGTTGCTTGCCCAGACCAGTCAGTGGATATGGAATCGGGGACGGTATCTGCTATTTGGACGTTTGCATCCCGATCTCGTACCCTCGGATTCCGATGTCGTGGACGGGCCGATGTTGTTTTACCGGCATCACATTGATGCCATCCGCATGCCGGATGCCGAGCGCGATATCCCGCGGATCGTCAAGGCCGTCGAAAAGTTTGACGCCCTGTGCCGTCGGCGGGGTATCCAATTGATCGTGGTCATGATTCCCGAAAAGGAGCAGGTGTACCATGACTGGCTACCGCCGGAGATCCGCCGGCCGGATGAGCCGTGGCCGGTGTCGGCGATCGAGCCGGTGGAGGCGGCGTTGCAAGCATCCTCCATTGCCGTCGTGAACCTGCTGCCGGTGTTCCGGAAGGCCGCGAGCGATGGACGCCGCTTGTATTGGCGCGATGACACCCACTGGAGTCCAGCGGGCGTGTCGATAGCCGTGGACGTTGTTTACGCATACATGGAGAGGTTGAGTCCGTTATGAATGCATCGCCGCGAGCCGTGAGCCCCGATTCGACCGACGTCACCTGTATCGAAGCGCCCCGGGGGTTGGTGCCGTTGAATCTTCCCGAGTTGTGGAAGTACCGCGAGCTGCTGTTCTTCATGCTGTGGCGCGACCTCAAGGCGCGTTACAAGCAGTCCGCCCTCGGCCCGCTGTGGATCATCATCAATCCGATCCTCCAGATGATCCTGTTGAGCCTGATCTTCGGCGGCGTGGCCAAGCTGCCGATGGGCGGCATCCCGGCGCCGTTGTTCATCTATTCGGCGCTGCTGGCCTGGACCTTTTTCGAGACGGGCTTGATGAGCGCGGCGATGAGCCTGCGTTCGACCAAGGAGTTGATGACGAAGGTGTATTTCCCGCGGCTGATCGTGCCGATCGTCGGATTCATGAGCGCGGCCATCGATTTCCTGGTTTCGTTCATCATCCTGATTGGCATGTGTTACTACTACGGCATGCCGCCGGGGTGGGAACTGCTGGCCATGCCGGTTTTCCTCGGCATGTCCATGATCGTCGGGCTGGCCATCGGATTGGCCTTCGCGCCGCCGATCGCCCACTTCTGGGATGTCGGCAACATCCTGCAATACGTGGCGAAAATCCTCATGTACGCGTCGCCGGTGGTCTATCTGGCCTCTGATATCGTTCCCGAACGCTGGCAGGCCCTTTACTGGTGCAATCCGCTGGCCAACATCATTCAGGGCTGCCGGTGGGCCATACTCGGCACGGACCCGCCGGAGTGGAAGATGTTAGCAATCACGTTCGCGGCCACCATTCCGTTCTTCCTCATCGCCGCCTTCTACTTCCGCCGCGCCGAGCGAAGCATCGTGGATATTGCGTGAGTTATGGGATACGTGATACGGGATGCGGGATAGCGTAATGGTCGAAAGAAAATGAGCGATAGACAAAGGACGAAAGACAATAAGCAATAGGCGAACATCACCAATTGGCCATCGTCCATAGCCCATCACCGTTTGTCCAAGTATCCCGCATCTCGCATCTCGCATCCCGCATCTCGTATCCCGCATCTCGTATCCCGTATCTCGCATCCCGCATCTCGTATCCCGTATCCCGTATCCCGAAGCACCTTCCCCCATGAGCAACCACATCAAGGACATCCTGTTCGCCCTGTCCGACGGGGGCGTTGAGTATATTGTCGGTGGCGGGGTGGCCGCGGTGTTGCACGGGGTGGAGCGGGTCACGCTGGACATCGACATCTCGCTTCACTTCACCGAAACGAATCTGGGTCGGTTTGTCGGCGTGATGGATTGGCTCGGTATGAAGCCACGCGTTCCGGTGCCCCTGCAAGCCTTGGGCGATCCGGCGATGATCCGCATGATGATCGAGCAAAAGCATGCGTTCGTTTTCTCCCTCATTGATCCGCATGACCCCTTGCGGTATGTGGATGTTTTCCTGACCGAGGACTTGGCGTATCCATCGTTGCTGAAGCATGCCGTCGTCGTGGATATTGATGGACGTCCTATACGGATCATTGGCCGTAAACGCCTGCTGGAAATTAAAAAATCCATCCATCCTCCCCGGGAGAAGGACCGGCTGGACATTGCTGTCCTGGAACAACTCGAACATGAACAAGACTGAACACGAACAGGTTCGCAACATCATCGCAAGGTCATCGCCCGGCGATTATGATGGGCACACCCATTTTACGCGCTTGTCGGCATCACAACGCCTCGATGCGCTGGCCAGCCTTGCCGTGTTTGTGCATGAATGCAAGGGTCGAGCGAATATGAGACCAAAGACCAAAGACCAAAGACTGAAGACCGAAGACCGAAGACTGAAGACCGAAGACTGAAGACTGAAGACCGAAGACTGAAGACTGAAGACAAAAGACGATAGTCGATAGACAAAGGGCGCACCCATGATTCACTGATTGAGTCGGACGGATACCAACCCGGCGCCATCCGCCAAGCGCAGGAACCCGAACATCCTCGTGGTTGTCCGGCGAACAGAACGAGGCCGGGACAGAGCCCGGCCCTCCAGAGTGGCCACTGGAGGGGCGAGCTCCGTTTCGCCCGGACAATGCGTGGGATGACGAACGGAGATGGCAACCCGAACGTGCACGAGGCCGCGGTTCGCGTGTAGCGGATGGGGGCCGTGCGTCGGTCGGTCAGTGAATCGGGGATGCGCCCATAGACAAAGAGCGATAGGCAAAGGACGCCGATGGCCAATCATTCCTTGTCCATTCTTCCTTCATCCACGATCTTCACATCCCGTATCCCGAATCCCGTATCCCGTATCCCGCAACCCGCAACCCGAATCCCGTATCCCGCACCATGACCCCCGCCATCACCGTTGAACACTTGAGCAAGCATTACCGTCTCGGCCACAAGGTCGAGCGCGCCGCCTCGGCCGGTCAAGCCCTGAAAAATGCCGTTGCCGCGCCGTTCCGCTACTTGAAGTACCGGCTCTCCGAGGCGTCCGACGAAGACACCTTGTGGGCGTGCCGGGATATTTCCTTTGAGGTGGCGCAAGGGCAGGTCATCGGCATCATCGGGGCCAACGGCGCCGGAAAATCTACGCTCCTGAAGATCCTTTCGCGCATCACCGATCCCAGCGAGGGCCGGGCGATCATTCGCGGCCGGGTTAATGCGCTGCTCGAGGTGGGGGTCGGTTTTCATCCCGAGTTGACCGGCCGGGAAAACATCTTCCTGAACGCCGCGCTTCATGGAATGAGCGCCCGGGAAACCCGGCTGAAGCTGGATGAAATCGTCGAATTCTCCGGTGTTGAACGTTTCCTCGACACCCCGGTGAAGCGCTACTCCAGCGGCATGCGGGTCCGCCTCGGCTTCGCGGTGGCCGCCCACTTGGAACCCGACATCCTGATCGTCGACGAGGTGTTGGCGGTCGGCGACATGGCATTCCAGAGCAAGTGCCTCGGCAAGATGAAGGACGTCACGTCCGAAGGCCGCACCGTGTTATTCGTCAGCCACAACATGCCGGCCGTGCAGCACCTGTGCGACGCCTGCATCATGCTGGACAAGGGCCGGGTGGTGGCCAACGGCGCGACCGAGGACGTGATCAGGCGATACATGGAAAACAACCAGGCCGCGGTGGTGCATGCCGCCCGCGCCGTCTTGACGGATGTCCGGCGGGAGGGCAACGGCCAGGCCCGTTTCGAGTGGGTCGAACTGCGGAATGGCGATGGCCAACCCATTCAGGAATTCCAGATGGGCGAGGGGATGACCGTGCGCATGTCCGCGGTGGCCAAGGCCGCCATTCCCCAGGCCAAGGCCGCGGTCATGATCTCCGACGCCATGGGCCGGATCATCGTGGAGTGTTCCAGCGAAAAACACGCGAACCGGCATTTTGCCCTCGAACCCGGCCAACCCATCGTGATCTCCGCGCGCTTGCCCGAGCAGAATCTGCTTCCCGGCCGCTACAATGTGAAAATCACGCTGAAGGATGTACGGGCCGGCCAGATGATCGATAGTGTGCAGGCGGCGCATTCGTTCGACATCATCCCCGCCAATGTCTTCGGTACAGGCCGATTGCTCCAGTCCGACGGCGCGGTGTTCCTGCGTTCGACTTGGTCGCAGGAGTAGCGATTCCGCCCTCGTCTAAACCATGAAACTTCATGTCATCGTCCGGGCGGCCGGCGAACGCACGTCGGATGCGTGTGTGCGCGAACTGGAGCGTCAAACCTCCCCGGCCGCGGTGGAGCGGGTCGAGTTGACGCCGTTCTGGCGGACGTTGCGCGCGGGATTGGAACATGGCCGGCATTCGGGGGCGGACTGGGTGCTGTCGGTGGATGCGGATGTGCTGCCTTCGCAGCAGGCCGTGTCGATGGCGATGGCCTGGGCCGCGAAGGCGGGCGATCGCGATGCCGTGTTGTCCGGCATGATCCAGGACAAGTTCACCGCCACGGTGCGGTTCGGAGGAATCCGCTTGTACCGGGCGGCGACAATTCCTCTCGTGCTGGAGGTGATGCCCGGGTTGGGCGAAACGGTGCGGCCGGAATCGACCGCGATCAAGAAGCTCGCCGAGCGCGGGTGGCGGCATCACCTCGTATCGGAGTTGGCCGGCCTGCATGACTATGAACAGTATTACCGCGACATCTACCGCAAGGCGTTTTTGCACATGCAGAAACATGGCGCCCGCATGGCGCGGTTTCTCGACCTGTGGATGAGCTTGGCCGATCGCGACCCCGACTACCAGGCCGCGCTGGCCGGCGCCGCCGACGCCATGTTGGATCGCCGGGCGGTGGATTGCGATGCCGGCCATGCGGCGTTTCAGGAGAGGGAGAGCCTGGCCCGGATCGGGTTGGTTGAAAAACCGGCCATGGATGGAGCAGGGTTGGATTATCAGGCGGAAATCGACCGGCTCCAGGCTGCGCTGGATCGCGGCGAGATCGCCCCGGTTTCACCCGATGAACAGGCCGACTATGAGCGCGCCCGTTCCGAGGCCGACGCCCTGGCCAGCCTCGGACGCCTCGGCGACTCGCTCAAACGCCTCGCCGCGTTATCGCCTGCGCTGAAGAATGCGGCCATTCACCAGGTCCGGCGCGCCATTCCGGACAGCGATTTGTTGCGGACGTTTTCATTCCGGGAATGGTTGCGCGCCAGAACAAACCGCGGATGAAAATCCCACCGAAAAGCCAACCACGGATGAACACAGATGGACACGGATGGAGATGATATCCATCGCTTGATTGGGTTTGATTGGTGTCCACTTGTTTTTTTCGATGCGATTATTCAACCACGAATGAACACAAATCGACATGAATACATGACTACCCGTTGTTCTTATCCGTGTCGATCCGTGTCCATCCGTGGTTGATCATGAAATTGCGTGTTGGTCTGGTTTTGTTTGCGTTGTTGGCCGGTTGCTGGTTGGCGGGCTGCGCGGTTCGAGACGAGAAGGCCGTCGTCCTCTTTCTGGGCGACAGCATCACCGAGGCGGAATTCTTTGTCCGGGAGTTCGAAGCCGCATGGAATCGCGATGCCACGCATCCGGCCATCCAAGCGATCCCGCGAGGGCGGGGCAGCGAGTCCGTGACGGGTTTGACCGAGGCGAATTTCAAAGGGGTACGCCCGAATGTCTTCGATCGCGCGGAAGCCGAACTGGAGCGGTTCAAGCCGGACTGGGTTGTCGTTTGTTATGGCATGAACTGCGGGCTGTTTCAGCCGTTTCAGGAAGCCGTGTACCAGGCGTATCAAGAGGGCATGACGCGGTTGGTCGAAATCGCGCGCGCCACCGGCGCCAAGGTGGTGGTGATTACCCCGCCGCCCTTCGCCCGCGCCGGGGCCCTGACCGACTATCCGGCCGATTTGGGCGAACGAGAAATGGCGGTGCGGGCCGCACATGCGGACGGAAGAGCCAAGGCGGAAAACGATCCGGCACGCTATAGCTATTTCTCGCCTTATCTCTACTACGATGATGTGCTCGCTTTGTATTCCGGGTGGCTGAACCATCTAACCCGATCCGGATCGGTCTGGGTGGTGGATGTCCGCACGCCGCTGCTGGCCGCGCGCGATACCGCCTATGACGCCGATGATCCGGTCCATCCCAACCGCGAAGGCCACCGGATCATGGCCGAGGCGCTGCTGCGGGCGTGGCCGGAGATAGACAAAAGACAAAAGACAAAAGACTGAAGACTGAAGACGATGAGCTGTCCGACCTCCGACTTCATCCCGCATCCCGCATCCCGAAGCACCAAGCACAAAGCCCCAAGCACGAAGCACCAAGAACCAAGAACCAAGCACATTGAATGAAAATCGGCCTTCTTACCCAGGAATACCACACCGGCCAGGATTGGAACGGTGGTGTCGGTCAGGCGTTCGGCAAGATCGCCAACTGGATGGCGGAGAACGGTCATGAGGTAACGGTCTATGTGCAGGGGCGACCCGCGGGCGAGTTCGTGGAACGACCTGGTTTGCGGGTTGTGCGCATGATGCCGAAGCCAAGGATCCATTGGCGATTGCGGCCACACATTCCGCGTCTGCCGCCGCTTATCCGGGGATGGATCTGGCATTACGAGATCAACAGCGCGCTGTCCGAACGAATCCTGGACGACTACCGGAACGGCGTGATCGAGGTGCTGCTGGCCAATCGGGGGGTAACGGCGCCTTCGTTGATGATCCGTCGCCGGCTTCCCACGGTTGTCCGTGTTCAGCACTCGATGCCGTGGGCTCTGCGGGTCGAGAGGGTGCGTGTAAGCTCACTCGATCGTCTTCTTCACCTGATGGAGTGGTGGGCCATCCGCCGCGCCGGCCGGGTGTATGCCCCGTCCCGTTTGGTCGGTTCGTACAAGGGTAAAAGCGTGGGCCGGGAGATCCCGGCGGTTCCGACGCCGATGTTCACCCTCCACGAAAGCCGGAAGTGGGAGAACATCAAGTCCACCTACCGCCTTCCGGATGAATATCTGCTGTTCTGGGGCGGTCTGCTGTATTGCAAGGGCGTCGACACGCTAACCGCCGCGCTCACGACGTTCCTGGAGCAGGATGACCGGCATGCTTTTGTGTTTATCGGTTCGCAAAAATACCAGAACGAGCAGCACGACCTCATCCGGCACAATATCGAACGACTGACCCGGGAGCACCCGGGTCGCGTGATGCTGTTTCCCAGTCTCGAACATCCCGTGCTGTTGTCCATCATCCACCATTGCCGTGCGGCCGTGCTTCCCTCCGCGTTCGACAATCTTCCCAACACCGTGCTGGAGGCGATGTATCTGGGGCGGGTGACCGTGGCCACGCGGGGGGCGAGCATCGACGAGATTATCGAGGACGGCAGGGAGGGAATGCTTGTTCCGATCGGGGATCCGCAGGCTTTGGCCCGCGAGATGTTGCGCGCGGCGCGGCTTGACGATGCGACGCGCGCCGCCATGGGACAAGCCGCCGAAGCCAAGGTGCGCCGCGTGTGCGATCCGTCGGCAGTCATGCCGCGCATTGTCGAGCTTTGTCGGGAGGCGATCGAAACCTTCCAGTGTTATGAAAGGCGTTCATTATGAAGTCGCTTGCTGTTGTGGTCGTCCTGTCGCGTGCCTCCGATATGCCCGCCGTCCACCGAAGCCTGGCCGGACAGGTCGGCGTGATCGGAGAGTTGTTGGTTATCGAGGACGGGATCGGCGGTGCGGAGGCGCCGGATCTGGACGCGCTTCGAAGCCTCTTTCCGTTCCTGCGCACCATCACCTACAAGTCGCCCTCGTTTTTCCTAGGCTCATGGAAGCCGGTGGTGGATTCCTTGTCGTCCGAGTATGTGATGTTTCTGGATGCGGGTGTGTTGTTGGCACCGGGGTGCCTCGGAAGGTTCTTGGAGGTTGCCCTGGCCAATCCCGACAGCGGCATGGTCTTTGGCGACATGATGTCCGGAGAGGGAGACAGCCTGGTGCCGGTTGGCGATCGACCTTACCCGCGCCGATTCGCCCCGGATGATTTTGCCCGGGAGATCACCGCGATTGCCGCGCTTTCCGCGCGCAGCGAACGCGCGGCGTTGTTCAAGGTGTCGACCTGGAAGGCCACCGGTGGATTTCGAGCTGAGTTGGACGCTTGCCACCTGCATCTGCCTTTTCTCGTCGCCGGTTTAAGTTCCCCATCATGCCATGCCGGGATCACCGGGAGCCTTTGCATCCGGCAGGAAGCGCTGACCTCGCGCTATCTGGCTACCAGTCCCTACCGGTGCATCGACGACCTGGCCCGCGTGCATCATACCGCGCGCCAGCAGGTGGGGACATTCACCGAGTCCATCGATCGCTGGTACGCGTCCGTGCGGAAGGAGTACGCGGATTTGATGGTCGCCAGCTTCCAGGGCCGGATAATTATTGCCAACAAGTTAGTCGATGCATGCCGCAACAACCTTCCACTCGCCATCCGCCCGGTGACGGGGCTGCTGCAAACGATGCTGGGACTTTCGCGCCGTATCTTGTCATGCGGGATGAGGCGGTCCCTGCTCCGCCACCAGCCCGATGTGGAATGCTATGGCTGGATCAAGCCTTCGTTTTCGTTTGGCGTGAACTGGGGGAATTTCATCGAACAGAAATTCAATCAGGAACGCCTGGATATCGCCCGTAACGATTTGTTGTCCTTTCTCGGCGTGGATGCGCTTGATGGCAAGACCTTGATCGATATCGGCTGCGGAAGCGGTATCCACTCCCTGGCGATGATACGTTCCGGGGTGAAAAGTCTGTTTTCCTTCGATTACGACATCGAATCGGTGAATGCCACCCGGCGCCTTTATGAATCGGAAGGCCGCCCCGCACACTGGACGGTCACGCAGGGGTCAATCCTGGATGATGCCTTCGTTCGCTCCGTCCCGAAAGCCGATGTCGTCTATTCGTGGGGCGTGCTGCATCACACCGGACACATGTGGGCCGCCATCAAATCCGCCTCGACGATGGTCGCGGAGGGGGGGATATTCTTCATCGCCATCTACAACAAATGGACCGGGTCGGACGAGGCGCTCCGTCTCAAGATCCGCTACAACCGCGCCGGCTGGCTTGGAAAGCGATGGATGGAATTGTGCCTAATGCGGCAGGGCATTCCCGGGCTCTCTTATCTGTTCAAAGACTTCCGGCATTTTCGCGACCGCGTGAGGGACAAGTACATCCTGATCCGCGATTACCGGAAGATGCGCGGCATGAGTTTCTACCACGATATCGTCGACTGGCTAGGCGGCTACCCCTACGAAGATGCAACCGTTGAGGAAGTGATCTGGTTTTGCGAAAAGCAGTGCGGCCTTGAGCTGGTGAAGGTCCGGGCCACCGGGGGCAACAACTGTTCCGATTACCTGTTCCGGCGTCCGGTGTCAGCGCGTTGATTCCATGTGCGGATTTCTGGCATATATCGGCCGCGAACCTTTTATCGACGCGGCGGTGTTCGACGCCGCGCGCGACCGGCTGGCCCATCGGGGACCTGACGCCGCGCGCACCTCCCGTTTGCGCGATGGGCGGGTGATGCTTGGCCATCGCCGGTTGTCCATCCTCGACCTGACCGACGCCGGCCATCAGCCCATGCGTCTTGGCGACCTGTGGGTGGTCTACAATGGCGAGATCTACAATTACCCGGAACTGAAACACGAATTGGAGCAGAGGGGCTGCGTCTTCACCTCCCACTGCGACACCGAGGTGTTGCTGCACGGGTATCGCGCCTGGGGGGCGGATTTGCCGCGCCGGCTTGTTGGCATGTTCGCTTTCTGCCTGTGGGACGATGCGACCGGCGAGCTGCTGGCCGCGCGCGATCATGCCGGGCAGAAGCCGCTCTACTACGCGTGGGACGGCGAGCGCTTCGTCGCTGCGTCGGAAATCAAGGCGATCATGCCCCTCCTGGCCCGTGCGCCGACGTTGCGCCGCGAATCCATTGTCGACTTCCTGGTGTACGACGATATACCGGACCCCCACACGTGGCACCGGGAAATCAGCAGCCTGCCGCCGGGGCATGCCCTGACGATCGCCTTCGACCGCGCACAGCCGACGCCCCGGGTGAGCGGGTACTGGAATTTCATGCCCGATCCAGACCCGGCCTCGACCGATGTGATCCGGGCCCGGGATGCGTTGGGCGAGCTGCTGGAACGTTCGGTGCGCATGCATCAGTTGGCCGATGTCGAGGTCGGTGCATTCTTGAGCGGAGGGCTCGACAGTTCCGCCGTCGTGGCGCTGGAAGCTGGGCAACGCCGGGAGCCGGTGCGCACATTCACGGTCGGTTATACCGGCGAGACCGGTGAATTGCCGCTGGCCCGCCTGGTTGCCGAGCATTGCGGATGCCGACACACCGAGGCCATGTTGGAAAAAGACGGCATGGATGCGGCATTCGCCCGCTCGCTCGATCTGTTCGACATGCCGTTCGGCGATCCCTCGCAGTTTCCCACCTACGAAGTGTCGCGGTTGGCGGCGAGGGACTTGAAGGTGGTATTGACCGGCGATGGTGGCGACGAGGTGTTTGGCGGCTACTGGGATTTGAAGAAGTACATGGGTGATCCGCCGCGCGACAGTTGGAACCCGGTCACGCTGTACCGCCATTGGCGGCAACGGGAGGAGCGTCGCCGGGCCTGGCAGGCCTCCTACAACTTCGGCCACTCGCCCGCCTCGCCCGATCTGATCCGCACCTGGTTGGGACCGGAGTTGGCTGATCTGCGGGATTATGATGGCTGGTGGTTCTACAAGCAGCATTGGCGGGGGGAGCTGGATCCTTTCCGCCGGGCGCAGTGGCTCGATTTCAAGACGTATCTGCCCACCGTGCTCAAGAAGGTCGATCGTTGCGCCATGGCCCACTCGCTCGAGGCGCGTTGTCCCATCCTGCATCCGGAACTCATCGCGTTCGCGTTCAATTTGCCCACCGGGGTGAAAAACCCACGGGGTGAATTCAAGCACCTCTACCGGGAGTGGATCCGCGCGCGCCGGTAGGTGCCGGATGCCTTGTTCCGGGCGCCGAAGCAAGGCTTCGGCGTGGCCCATCCGGCGGCCGGACACATCCGCCGCGACCCGGTCATGCACGGCCATCTCGAATCGGCAGTGCGCGCCGGTTGGTTCAACGAGCAGGCCCGGTCCGACGCCCCCGCCTACTGGTCGCGGGTCTGGCGCTTCGCCCTGGTCGCGCAGGCGCTGGGGAAAGAGTGAAGACTAAAGACTGAAGACAAAAGACTGAAGACGATGGGCAATGGGGGAAGGTGCTTCGTGCTTGGTGACGTAGAAACGAGCCGCCTTCGCCCGGAGCCTCCGGCGAGCCAGGGAAGTCCGAAGTCGGAAATCAGAAATCAGCCATTTGCGCAGTCGGGCGAAGCCTATGAGGGAGCCGGGATGTTGCGATGGACGGAATGCGGAAAACAACGTGTACATCTCCATGGGATATACAAAGAATGCACATGCATGCAAAATAGTCGTGACTAATTTGCATCACCACGCATATAGCTGGCCATGTTGAATCGAGATATATATCGCGGATTGTGGGCGGATTTGGCCGCTGACAAAGCCATGATTTTTCTGGCGGGTCCCCGGCAAGCAGGCAAGACGACGCTGGCCAAATCCATCGCGGAAGATTTTCCCGATCATCTTTATTTCAATTGGGATCAACGCGAAGATCGGGCCAGGTTACTCAAGGATCCCAGGTTTTTCCGGACGATGCCGCGCAAAAGCAGCGGGCATCCGTTGATCGTTTTTGATGAAATCCATAAATACCGGCATTGGAAAAATTATCTCAAGGGTATCTATGATGAGTTCAGCGGGGAATTTCGTTTTCTCGTTTCCGGCAGCGGCCGCCTTGATCTGTATCAGCGGGGTGGGGACTCCCTGGCTGGACGCTACTTGCTATTCCACCTTTGGCCGTTGGTGATGACGGAGTTCAGGGAGTCGCCGCGCAGCATCGAATCATGGTTGGCTGATCCTTTGAGTCTTGCCCCTGATCACGAACACCTGCAAACCATTTGGAGTAAATTGCAGGCATTCGGTGGTTTTCCCGAGCCATTTGTTAACGCCAAGGAACGGTCTTGGCGGCGGTGGAGCCAGACATATCACCGGCAATTATTGCGGGAAGACATGCGGGATGTCGGCGGCCTTTCGAATGTGCTGGGAGCCGAGGATCTATTCTCTTTGTTGCCAGAGCGGGTGGGTTCTCCGTTATCGATGAACAGCCTGGCCGGGGATATCGGGGTTTCTCCGCATACCGTGAAAAAGTGGATCGAATTATTCGATCGCTTTTTCCTCTCGTTCCGCCTCTCTCCATGGACCGGAAAACTCGCCCGGGCCATTACCAAGGAGAAGAAGCTGTATCTATTCGACTCGCCTTTGGTCAGTGATGAGGGCCGACGCTTCGAGAACGCCGTGGCGCTGGAATTGAACCGGGCCGTTCACACGTGGTCGGAACTGGGGCATGGTGATTATTCGCTGCATTATGTCCGGAACAAGGAGAAGCAGGAGGTGGACTTCCTGATCGTCCGGGACCGCAAACCTTTGTTGCTGGTGGAGACCAAGCTGTCGGAACGATCCGCCGCCTCATCGCTGTTGAAACTTCAGGCGCAGTTGGGCGTCCCGGCCGTTCAACTTTTTTCCAAGGGAGAGGGAACCTTCAAGCGTTGGTCGAACAATGGTTTGGATGTGATGATCGCTCCCGCATGGCGTTGGTTGGTTCAGTTGCCGTGAGGACGAAGGACTGAAGACTAAAGACTGAAGACTGAAGAGGATAGGCTGTCCGACCTCTGACTACTGACCTCCGACTTCAGGCTTCTGACTTCCCTGGCACGCCGAAGCTTCCGAGCGAAGGCGGCTGCCTTCATCCCGTATCCCATATCTTGTAACCCGTATCCCTCATGCTCTTTAACTCCATCGATTTCGTCCTCTTCTTCGCCCTGGTGTACGGGTTGTATCTCGTATTGAACCATCGTGCGCAGAACTGGGTGCTGCTGGTGGCCAGCAACTTCTTCTACGGCTGCTGGGACTGGCGTTTCCTGTTCCTGTTGTGGTTCACGATGACCGTGGACTTCTTCTGCGGACGGGCGATTCATCGCACGGAGGATCCGCGGGCACGAAAGCGCCTGTTGCTTCTTAGTCTGGTCAGTAACCTCGGCATTCTTTTCTTCTTCAAGTATTTCGGTTTCTTCTCGGCCAGTTTACAGGAGCTTTTCCGGAGTTTCGGCGTCGAATTGAGCTGGGTGACCTTGAACATCGTACTGCCGGTGGGTATTTCCTTCTACACCTTCCAGTCGATGAGCTACACCATCGACATCTACCGCCGCCAGTTGCAGCCGACCACGCGCTTCGACGACTTCGTGGTGTTTGTCACGTTTTTCCCGCAACTTGTCGCCGGCCCCATCGAGCGGGCCAGCCATCTATTGCCGCAGGTGCTGCGGCCGCGCGTCGTGACCTATTCGCTGGTGCGCGAAGGGGCTTGGCTGATCCTGCTCGGCTATTTCAAGAAAGTGGTGATCGCCGACAACATGGCGCCGCTGGTGGCGGCGGTATTCGATCACCCGGAACAGGCGCACGGCTTGTCCGTCGCCGCCGCGATCGTGGCCTTCGCCTTCCAGATCTACGGCGATTTCTCGGGCTACACCGATATCGCCCGCGGCACCAGCAAGCTGATGGGTTTCGATATCATGCTCAACTTCCGCATGCCCTACTTCGCTCTGAATCCGCAGGACTTCTGGAAACGGTGGCATATCAGCCTTTCCACCTGGCTGCGCGATTATCTGTACATTCCGCTGGGGGGCAACCGCGGCGGGCCGGTGGCGACGTATCGCAACCTTTCCTTGACCATGTTGCTGGGCGGTTTGTGGCATGGCGCGGCCTGGCATTTCGTCGCGTGGGGGGCGTTCCACGGGCTGTTGTTGATCGCGCACCGGTTGGCGCTGCCGGTGCTGGAGCTGGTCCGCCCGGCTTCCGCGGCGGGGCAACGTGCCTGGTGGTTGCTGCGCATGGCGGTGTTTTTTGTATTCACCTGCTTCGGGTGGCTGCTGTTCCGGGTTGATCGCCTCTCCGACGTCCCGCTCCTGCTCGGCAACATGTTCCAGCCGTTCGCCTGGAACGGCAAGATGGCGCTATTGACCATGGCCTGCCTGCTGCCGCCCCTGTTGCTCGTCGACATCGTCCAGGAAAAGTCCGGCGACATGATGGTGGTCAAACGCTGGCCGGCCCCTTTTCGCCTCGCCCTGTACGGCGTGCTGTTCGCTTACATCGTGATGACCGGCTGGGTGGAACGGATCGAGTTCATCTATTTTCAGTTCTGACGAATTTAACCAACCACGGATGAACACAGATGTACACGGATGAATCGAGAAATTGAAATCCTGAACGCATTTTCATATCCGTGTGAATCCGTGTTCATCCGTGGTTCATGCCTTTCCCGTGATTAAACTGGACTATATAGAGGCCTACATTCGCCTGCCCGCCGCTACCCGGCGGTGGCATCTGGGGTTGGCGTTTCTTTTCCTGGTCATCCTCGTGGCCGGATCGGAAATCCTGCGGCGCACCGCGGGTGTCGAGCCGGCCCCAGGCGTGCCCTACATGTCGCTGGTCGACGATCGGCTGGAGGTGATCTATGCCGGTTCGTCGCACGTCGGCTACGGGATCGATCCGCGCTTGTACAGCATGAACGGCATGAACGTCACCGCCGGGGCGCTGAATTACGAGGGCATTGAAATCGTACTGCGGCGTTATCTGGATCGTGCGCCGAACCTCAAGATCCTGGTGTTGGAGGCGGGCATCGTGCCCCTGCGGGTGGACACGATGGCCCGGCTCGATGGAGACTACCGGAGCTTGTATCGCCTGGGACTGACCACCTTCGACCTTCCGCTCGGTCCCTACGAAAAGGTCATCCAGTGGTTGCGCGAATCGAGGGTGTTGTATCCGGTGTATTTCATGGATCGCTGGTCGCCATCGTTGCTCGTTTGGGGCACGCGGCCGCTGGGCGGCGAGGGCGAGGGCGATGCCGATACGCGAGGTTTTACGCCACTGGAGCGGACCATTTCGACCGAAAACGACGGCGCGGTGGTGGTCGAAATCCATCGGCTCGATCACTTGCGCGCGGATCATGCCACCCGCAATCTCCCGGCACTATTGCGCATACTGGATATGGCGGAGGCGCGCCGGTTGCCGGTTGTCTTGTTGCGCCTGCCGCATCACCGGACTTATGTCGAAAACCGCCCGGAGGAGTGGGAGCGGCAATTTCAGGATATGATGGACCATGCAATCCGGCAAACCAGTCCCGAACTTCTGACCGTACTCGATTGGGAGCAGCATCCCGCCTTCCTCGACGAACACTTCGCCGACGGCGATCACCTCAATGTCCGTGGCGTCACACTGTTGCGCGACCTGCTGGATCCTTTTTGGGGAAGACTGAAGACAATAGACTAAAGACGATGGGCGAGTGGATTGGGTGAAAACATCTTTAGA
>ERZ761603.1798-NODE-1798-length-15537-cov-103.091784_pt1 | contig 15537 bp, 12 predicted proteins | sample MGYA00511879_ERZ761603 | MGnify/ENA primary metagenome ERZ761603 (study PRJEB28899, sample SAMN02850040) | bioreactor sludge metagenome | biome: EBPR Sludge; feature: EBPR Bioreactor; material: flocular biomat | place: Australia: Thorneside Wastwater Treatment... | reverse complement strand
ACCGCCGACATCCAGCTTGTAAGGCTAGCGCTCTACCAACTGAGCTAAGCACCCATGGCGTGATCAGGCTCTGGAGGCGCGAGTCTAACGCATCCTATGGCAGTTGGCCAGACCGCGAGGCAGAGACGCACGGGCCGGACCATCGCCGGGGACCCGCCACTGCGACAGGCGGACGGCGACGCCCGACGGGTCAATGAGTGAGGCCGGCAACCGCAGCAGCAGCCGCGTCGGGAGCATTCGCCGCGACCGCCGGAGGCACTTCCGAGCCATCGACAACCGACGGCTCCGGCTTGCGCTCGAGGGCGTGTTCGAGCACCTGATCGATCCAGCGAACCGGAATGATTTCCAGCTTGTTCTTGATGTTGTCCGGAATCTCGGCCAGATCCCTGACGTTCTCTTCCGGTATCAGAACCCTGGCCAGCCCGCCGCGGACTGCCGCCAGCAGCTTCTCCTTGAGACCGCCGATCGGCAGCACCTCGCCGCGCAGGGTGATCTCGCCGGTCATCGCAACATCGCAACAGACCGGAATGCCGGTCAGGACAGACACCAGAGCGGTGCAGATCCCGACTCCTGCCGACGGGCCATCCTTGGGAATCGCCCCCTCCGGAAGATGAATGTGGATATCACTTTTCTGGTAGAAGTCGTGGTCGATTCCCAGCGACTGTGCGCGTTTGCGGACCACCGACAGTGCCGCCTGCACCGATTCCTGCATGACCTCGCCAAGCTTGCCGGTGGTTGTCGTTTTTCCCTTGCCCGGCAGGACCACCGACTCGATGGTCAGCAGTTCGCCGCCAACCTCGGTCCACGCGAGACCGGTCACCTGGCCGATCTGGTTCTCGCGCTCCGCAACGCCGAAGTTGTAGCGACGAACGCCGAGGAACTTGTCGAGATTGCGTGCACTCACGGCGACCTTGCCCTGGCTCTTCCGCAACAACAGCGTCTTGACCACCTTGCGGCAGATCTTCGAGATGTCGCGTTCGAGGGACCGCACGCCGGCTTCGCGCGTGTAGTAGCGAACGATGTCGCGCAGGGCGCTTTCTGCCACCGTCAGTTCGGTCGTCTTCAGCCCGTTGTTCTTCATCTGCTTGGGCAGCAGATAGCGCTGGGCGATGTTGACCTTCTCGTCCTCGGTGTAACCCGACAGCCGGATGACCTCCATGCGATCGAGCAACGGCGGCGGAATGTTCAAGGTGTTCGCCGTCGCCACGAACATCACTTCCGAGAGGTCGTACTCGACCTCGACGTAATGATCGACGAAGGTCGAATTCTGCTCAGGATCGAGCACCTCGAGCAGTGCCGAACTCGGATCACCACGGAAATCCTGCCCCATCTTGTCGACTTCGTCGAGCAGGAACAGCGGATTGCGGACGCCGATCTTGCTCATGTTCTGCAGGATCTTGCCCGGCATCGAACCGATGTAGGTTCGCCGATGGCCACGAATCTCGGCCTCGTCGCGTACGCCGCCGAGGCTCATGCGGACGAACTTGCGGCCGGTAGCGCGCGCGATCGACTGGCCGAGCGACGTTTTGCCGACGCCGGGCGGCCCGACCAGGCAGAGAATCGGCGCCTTCAGGCGGTCGACCCGTTGCTGCACGGCAAGGTATTCGATGATCCGTTCCTTGACCTTCTCCAGGCCCCAATGGTCGGCGTCGAGAATCTTGCCCGCTGCTGCCAGGTCCTTGCTCGTCCGCGTCCGCTTGCGCCAGGGCAGGCCGACCAGCGTTTCGATGTAGTTGCGCACCACCGTCGCTTCCGCCGACATCGGCGACATCAACCTCAGCTTGCGCAGTTCGGACTGTGCTTTGGCAAGGCCCTCGCGACTCATTCCGGCGGCCTTGATCTTCTTCTCAAAGTCGTCGATGTCGGCACCGTCCTCGCCTTCGCCAAGCTCCTTCTGGATCGCCTTGACCTGCTCGTTCAGGTAGTACTCGCGCTGGCTCTTTTCCATCTGGCGTTTGACGCGACCGCGAATTCGCTTTTCGACCTGCAGAATGTCGATTTCCGCTTCGAGTTGGGCGAGCAGGCGCTCCATGCGCGCACGCACATCGAACATCTCTAGAATTTCCTGCTTCTGTTCGATCTTCAGCGGCAGATGCGCGGCAATCGTATCGGCCAGCCTCCCCGCCTGTTCGATGCCGGTGATCGAAGTCAGGATTTCCGGCGGGATCTTCTTGTTCAACTTGACGTACTGATCGAACTGCGCAATCACCGCCCGGCGCAGCGCCTCGACTTCATGATTGACCCCGTCCTCGATGAGGACCGAGCGCGAGTGTGCGAAGAACATGTCCTGGCGCGCTTCGATCACTTCGATGCGCGCCCGCTGCGTACCTTCAACGAGAACCTTGACCGTCCCATCGGGCAGCTTCAGCATCTGCAGAATATTGGCCGTGCACCCGACAACGTAGAGGTCTTCCGCCTCCGGTTCGTCCTTGACCGCCGATCTCTGGGCGACGAGCAGGATGTTCTTGCCGGCCTCCATCGCCACCTCGAGCGCCTTTATCGACTTTGGCCTTCCGACAAACAGGGGAATCACCATGTGCGGAAAGACCACCACATCGCGCAGGGGCAGGAGCGGGAGTTCAATCCGCTCGCTGGACAGCTTGGGAGTTGCAGACATCGATTGTGCCCTTCAGGTAATGGTCCATGTCCCAGATGGTGACACGAATCCGAATTTCAAGCCGCGCCGCTCGCTCGACACACTGGCCGTTGGAAACGCGGCGTGGCTTTGCTTCCGCTCGCGGGTACCGGGTATCGTGGCCGGCTCTGTTGACCGCCCCCCAACAGGCGCTCAGTTGCCGCCGGAAACCTTCGGCTGGCCGGCGTAAATGAGGAGCGGCTGCCCGTCCCCGACAATGACATTCTCGTCTACGACCACTTCTGAGACATCCTCCATACTCGGGAGTTCGTACATGCTGTCGAGCAACACCGATTCGAGGATCGAGCGCAAACCGCGCGCACCGGTCTTCCTTTCGAGCGCCTTCTTGGCCACCGCGGTCAATGCCGCTGGCCGGATCTCGAGCGCTACGCCCTCCATCGCAAACAGCTTCTGGTACTGCTTCACCAGTGCGTTCTTCGGCTCGACGAGGATCTGGACGAGCGCAGTGGCCGACAGTTCTTCGAGCGTGGCAACGACCGGCAGGCGACCGATCAACTCGGGAATCAGACCAAATTTGATCAGGTCTTCCGGCTCGACGGTGCGCAATACTTCACCAATCGCCTTCTTGTTGTCCTTGCTCGTCACTTCGGCGCCAAAACCGATGCCGCCACGCTCCGAGCGGTTGCGGATGACCTTTTCCAGACCGTCGAAGGCACCCCCACAGATGAACAGGATATTTGTCGTATCGACCTGCACGAAGTCCTGATTCGGGTGCTTCCGTCCACCCTGCGGCGGCACCGAGGCAATCGTCCCTTCGATCAGCTTGAGCAACGCCTGCTGCACACCTTCGCCGGAGACATCGCGCGTAATCGAAGGGTTATCCGACTTGCGCGAGATCTTGTCGATCTCGTCGATGTAGACGATGCCGCGTTGCGCCTTCTCGGTATCGTAATCAGCCTTTTGCAGCAGCTTCTGGATAATGTTCTCGACATCTTCGCCGACGTAGCCCGCTTCAGTCAGCGTCGTTGCGTCTGCCATTACGAAGGGAACGTCCAGCATCCGCGCCAACGTCTGGGCGAGCAATGTCTTGCCCGATCCGGTTGGACCGATGAGCAATATATTGCTCTTGGCAAGTTCGACCTCGTCAGCGCCCACCCTGCCCTGGTGGCGCAGGCGCTTGTAATGGTTGTACACGGCGACGGCAAGAATGCGTTTTGCCTGATCCTGACCAATCACGTACTGATCGAGCAACGCCGAAATCTCGCGTGGCGTCGGCAGATCGTTCCGGCCACCCTTGCTGCTGTGATCGCCGACGATCTCGTCGCGCACGATATCGTTGCACAACTCGATGCACTCGTCGCAAATGAAAACGGACGGCCCGGCAATCAGCTTCTTGACTTCATGCTGGCTCTTTCCGCAGAACGAGCAGTAGAGCAGTTTTTCGCTGCCGCTTTTCTTTTCCGACATCTCGACCTACCTCACTGTTGTGCGATCGGGCATCACGACGCGAGCCTCAGTCACAGCGCGCCGCGGCTCGCCAGCACCTTGTCGATCAGACCATACTCGGCGGCTTCCTCCGCCGAGAGGAAGTTGTCGCGATCGGTATCGCGCTCGATCCGTTCGATAGCCTGCCCGGTGTGCCGGGCCATCAGTTCGTTCAACTTGGCGCGCAACGACAGGATCTCCTTGGCGTGGATCGCGATATCCGACGCCTGCCCCTGAAAACCGCCCATCGGCTGGTGAATCATCACGCGCGAATTGGGCAGCGCGAAGCGCTTTCCCTGCGCGCCGGCAGCGAGCAGGAAGGCACCCATCGAACACGCTTGCCCCATGCACAAGGTAGACACGTCCGGTTTGACGAACTGCATCGTATCGTAAATCGACAGGCCGGCCGACACGCCACCACCCGGCGAGTTGATATAGAAATGGATGTCCTTTTCAGGGTTCTCCGCTTCAAGAAACAGCAACTGGGCAACCACCAGGTTGGCGGTCACGTCGTTGACCGGACCGACGAGAAAGATCACCCGTTCCTTGAGCAGACGCGAGTAGATGTCGTAGGCGCGCTCGCCACGGCCGCTCTGCTCGATCACCATCGGCACCAGGCCAAGCGCCTCTGGCCGCCAGTTGCTACCGCCTTCGATGTTCATGCGCATTCCTCCTCGTCGTGCAGCCGCCCTGCCCTCAGGACGTATGCCCCATCAACTCCGCGAAAACCACCGGCTTGTCGACCACCTTGACCTGCGCCATGACCCAATCGACGATCTGCGCCTCCATCGCCGCCCCCTCGAACTCGCGCAGGCGCTCCGGCTCCGCATAGTGCCAGCCGACGATCTGTTCCGGGTGCTCGTAGCTTTGTGCCGCTTCTTCAACCAGCGCGCGCACCTGCTGCGGCTGGGCGCGGATGTCGTTGGCACTGGCGATCTCGGCCAGGATCAGGCCGAGCGCGACGCGCCGCCGTCCCTGCTCGGCAAACCAGTCGGCCGACATCGGCAGTTCTTTCGCGTTCATTCCGCGTTGTCGCATGTCCTGGCGCACTGACTCCTGCAAGCGTTCGATTTCACCCGCGACCAGCACCTGTGGCACCTCGATCGGATTGGCGCTGAGCAACAGGTCCATCACCTGTTGGGTAACTCTTGCCTGCAGGCGCCGCTTCACCTCACGCCGCAGATTCGTCTCGATTTCGCTGCGCATCTGCTCCAGATCGCCGTTGTCGATCCCCAGCGCAACCGCAAAATCGCTGTCGATCGCCGGCAGGACGGGTTCGCCGACCTCCTTCACCGTCAGCTCGAAGCTCACCGTCTGGCCCGCCAACTCGCTCGAAAAATACTCCGGCGGGAAGGTCATCTCGAAGGACTTGCTCTCGCCCGCGCGCGTACCGGCAACCGCATTTTCGAAATCGGACAGCATTCGGCCTTCGCCGAGGACGAAGCGGTAATCCTGGCCTTGGCCGCCAGCAAAAGGCTCACCGTTCTTTCGCCCGAGAAAGTCGATGCTGACCTGGTCGCCGACAGCCGCCGGGCGATCAACGGTCTCGTAGCGCACACGTTGCTTGCGCAGGATTTCGATCGTCCGGTCGATCTCCGCCTGACCGACCTCAAGGACGGAACGTTCGATCTCGAAGCTCGACAAATCGCGCAGGACGATATCCGGATAGACTTCGAACTCCGCCGAGAACTGCAGATGTGTGTCGCTGTCGCCGGCTCCCGCTTCGAGCTTCGGTGCGCCGGCAATTCGCCACCGCTTTTCATCGAGCGTCTGGTTCAGCAGGCGCGCGAGTTCGCTGCGCAGCGCTTCATGGTTCGCCTGCGCGCCATGCTGCTGGCGAACCACTGCAGGAGGCACCTTGCCAGGACGAAAGCCGGGCATTTTCATCGTCTTGCCGACACCCCGCAAACGTTGCTCAACCGCCTTATCGAGGTCGGCGATGGAGACCGACAGGTCGACCCGCCGCAACAGCGGGCTCACTTCCGAAGCATCAGTGTTTTCGGCATTCGTTTCCATTAAGAGTCCTTGAAGTCATACTGGCGGAAAGATGGACTGGTGCGCTTGCCCTTGCCGCGTGCTGCCCAGGCAGGGCCGGCACCCGCACCAACCGGCAGAGGCGACCTGCCGCACCCGGCTCGCCCCAGTACGCCAGAACAGCAGCGGCCGGGCAAAGCCCGGCTCGCCGGTACACCGCCCCACCTCTGCGCGAACGAAAAGCAAGGGATTCTACAGCAATACCGTCCAGGCCGAAACGTCACAACCGCCCCAGGATAACCTCGGCGACGAATCTGCTTCCGATGTACGCCAACAGCAGCGCCAGGAAGCCGGTCAGCGTCCAGCGCAGAGCGACGCGTCCACGCCATCCATACAGGCGGCGGCCGACCAGCAAGGCGGCAAAGATCGCCCACGAGGCAAAGGCAAACAGCGTCTTGTGATCGAAAACGACGGCACGACCGAAAATCGCCTCGGAAAACAGAACGCCGCTCAACAGGGCCAGACTGAGCAGGCAAAAGGCAAGCAAGATCATCCGAAAGAGGAGAGCTTCCATGGTCAGGATCGGCGGCAGGCTGCCCAGGCTCCTGGTCAGCGCGCGCTGATGCAGCTTGCGCTCGGCAAAACCCATGAAAACCGCATGCAGTGCGGACAGCGTGAACACGCTGTAGGCGAGCATCGCCGTAAGAAAATGGAACTGGAAACCCCAGGCGCCAGCGTGCGCGACGACGCGCAAATGGGGGAAAAGCGCCGGCGCCGCGGCGCCCAGCGCCGCCAGTGGGAGAACCAGCGGCTGCAGCCCGTCCATGCGCGAACGAAAGCTCTCCAGCCAATAAATCAGAACGGCCAGCCAGAGCATCAACGAAAGCGCGTAGCTGAAAGAGAAGCGCATTCCGCCAGCGCCGAACAGGCCATTGTAGAGGCCGAAAGCCTGAATCGCCAGGGTTGCAAAGATCGCTCCACGCTCCCACGGCCGCATCGGTTGGGTCAGCAGCGGCCGGTCGGTTTCGCGCCAGCGAGTGTTCCAGAAGTGAATTCCGAGCGCCGCATGCAGCAGCGAAGAAACGACGTGCGGGAGAAGCTGCAGTAGAATATCTGCCATTATCTGAGTTTACACCAAGCCGGAAGCCAAATGCTCGACAACCTCACCCAACGCCTTGCCCGTGTCATGAAGACCCTGCGCGGCGAAGCCCGCCTGACCGAGGCAAACATCAGCGACGCCTTGCGCGAGGTTCGCCTCGCGCTACTCGAAGCCGACGTTGCCTTGCCAGCGGTAAAGGAGCTGATTGCCGCGGTCAGGGAGAAGGCGATCGGCGAGGAGGTGATCGGCTCGCTCAGCCCTGGCCAGGCGCTGATCGGTGTTGTTCATCGCGAACTCACGCGCATCATGGGTCAGGCGCACAGCGGCTTGAATCTGGCAACGCAGCCACCGGCGATCGTCTTGATGGCTGGCTTGCAGGGTTCGGGCAAGACGACGACGGTCGGCAAGCTGGCCCGGATGCTGCGCGAAACACAGAAAAAAAAGGTGCTGGTCGTTTCCTGCGACATCTATCGCCCAGCCGCGATCGAGCAGTTGAAGACCGTCGCGGGGCAGGCAGGAGCCGATTTCTTTCCCTCCGCTGCGCACGAGAAACCGGTCGACATCGCCCGTCAGGCGGTCGACTGGGCACGCCGTCACTACCACGACGTGCTGCTCGTAGACACCGCCGGGCGGCTGGCGATCGACGCTGCGATGATGAAGGAGATTGCCGACATCCACGCCGCGATCAAGCCGATCGAAACGCTCTTCGTGGTCGACGCGATGCTCGGGCAGGACGCGGTCAACACTGCGAAAGCTTTCAACGAAGCACTACCGCTGACCGGCATCGTGCTCACCAAACTCGACGGTGACGCACGCGGCGGCGCCGCCCTGTCGGTCCGTCACATCACCGGCCGACCGATCAAGTTTGCCGGCATCGGTGAAAAGCTGAACGGACTGGAGGCGTTTCACCCGGAACGGATGGCCTCGCGAATTCTCGGCATGGGCGATGTCCTGTCACTGATCGAGGACGCACGCAAGGGAATCGATGAACAGAAAGCGGTCGACTTCGCGAAGAAGCTGAAAGCGGGAAAAGGCTTCGACCTGAACGACTTCAAGGACCAGATCGGGCAGGTGCGCAAGATGGGCGGCCTGGCCTCGATGATCGAGAAGCTGCCGGCCCAGTTCTCGCAAGCGGCGGGACAGCTACCCGCCGGCAGTGAAGACAAGGCAGTCGCCCGCATCGAGGGAATCATCAATTCGATGACACCGACCGAGCGCAGCAAACCCGAACTGATCAAGGCAGCACGCAAGCGGCGCATCGCGCTCGGCGCTGGCGTGCAGGTGCAGGAAGTCAATCGCCTGCTCAGGCAGTTCGAGCAGACGCAGCAGATGATGAAACAGTTCTCGCGTGGCGGCATGGCGCAATTGCTGCGCGGCATGAAGAACATGCTGCCCGGTTTGCGCTGAACAGAGCGCGCGCGCCAACGGCGGCCAGGCCTAGTGCGTCAGCGTAAGGCCAGCTTGCTGCTCCGCGCATAGGACCAGTGGCGGTCCCAGGCAGCGCGTACCATGTTCGGGTACTGCGGCTGGCCGAGACTGCCGTTGTAGCGCCCGAGCGCCCGATAGAGGTCGCCACGCTCAATGTCGAGATAGTGACGCAGGATCGTGCAGCCATAACGCAGATTCGTCCGCAGGTGAAACAGATTGTCGTCGCTGCGCCCCACCAGTTTGATCCAGAAGGGCATAACCTGCATGAAGCCGCGCGCGCCAGCGGTCGACACGGCGTACTTCTTGAAGCCGCTCTCGACCTGGATCAGGCCGAGGACGAGCTGTGGATCGAGCCCGGCACGCGTCGCCTCGTAGTGCACCGAGCGGAGGAACTCGAGCCGTCCTTCGCGATCAGGGATCCGCTTCTCCAGGCGACGAGACATCTCGCTCAGCCAGTCGACAGCCGCCAGCGAATCCTGGAACGAGCTCGTCGTTGGCGCGCGGTCCGAAACCGTGCGCGACAGCGCCGCCTGCACGCTGGCCGACAGAGGCTCGTACTTTTGCGCGCCGGACTGTGCCGCCGTGGCGGTGAACATGGCCAACAGGACGATCAGCCAGCGCACAGCCGCTCCCGCAGAAACGCACCGATTTCACTCACTGGCACCATCTGCGCCGCCGCGTCGCAGCGGCCCTTGTACTCCAGTTTACCTTCGCCCAGGCCGCGCTCGCCGACAACGATGCGATGCGGAATGCCGATCAGTTCCATTTCGGCGAACATCACGCCCGGACGCTCGTTGCGGTCATCAAGCAAGACGTCGATTCCGGCCGCCTGCAAGTCGCCGTAGAGCGCATCCGCCGCCTGCCTGACCGCCTCGTTCTTGGCATAGCCCATGGGAACGATGCAGACCGCGAAGGGAGCAATCGCCGCCGGGAAGACGATACCGCGCTCGTCGTGCCCCTGCTCGACGGCCGCCCCGACGATGCGCGTCACGCCAATCCCGTAGCACCCCATCTCCATGATCCGGCTCTGACCGCTCTCGTCGAGAAAACTGCATTTCAGCGCCTCGGCGTACTTGGTGCGCAACTGGAAGATGTGGCCGACCTCGATGCCGCGACACAGTTCGAGCGATCCGCGCCCGTCCGGTGACGGATCGCCGGTAACAACGTTACGGAAGTCCGCCACTCTGGCCGGCTCGCGCAGGTCGCGGAGAAAATTCACCCCGGCCAGATGGAAGCCGGCTTCGTTCGCGCCACAGACGAAATCACTCATCGTCGCGACGCTGCGATCGGCCAGGACCGCCAAGTCGGCCGGCACGCCGAGCGGGCCGAGGTAGCCCGGCGGGCAGCCGAAGGTGGCGACGATTTCGTCATCGCGCGCAAAGCGGAAGTCGCCGAGCAGTTTCTGCGTCTTCACCTCGTTCAGCGCGTGGTCGCCACGCAGGAGAATCAGCGCCAGCTCGCGGCAGCCCGGCGGCGGCGCCGCAAGGACGACCGCAATCAGCTTGACCGTTGCCGTCAGCGGGCAGCCAAGCAACTCGGCAACGTCCTCGCATTTCGTTCGCCCGGGGGTCGGCACCTTGCGCAACGCTTCCCGCGCCGGCAGCCGCTCGCCGGCCGGCGCCAGCGCCTCGGCCAGCTCGACGTTGGCAGCAAAATCCGATTCAGGGCAATAGGCCAGCGCATCCTCACCTGAGTCCGCCAGAACATGAAATTCGTGCGAGCCTGTACCGCCGATCGACCCGGTATCGGCCGCGACGGCACGAAAACGCAATCCCAGGCGGGTAAAGATGCGCGTGTAAGTGGCGAACATGTTGCGGTATTCGCGCTGCAGATCGGCGAAGCTGCCATGGAACGAGTAGCCGTCTTTCATCAGAAACTCGCGCCCGCGCATGACGCCGAAGCGTGGCCGAATCTCGTCGCGGAACTTGACCTGAATCTGATAAAAGTGCAGCGGAAGCTGGCGGTAGCTTCTCACCTCGCGGCGCACGACATCGGTGATCACTTCCTCGTGCGTCGGACCGATGACGAAATCACGCTGGTGCCTGTCCTTGCAGCGGAGCAACTCGGGACCGTACTTTTCCCAGCGACCTGACTCCTGCCACAACTCAGCCGGCTGCACCGCCGGCATCGACAGTTCGATGGCGCCGGCGCGATCCATTTCCTCGCGCACGATCGCCTCGACCTTGCGCACGACGCGCAAGCCGAGCGGCATCCAGGTGTAGATTCCGCCGGCCAGGCGCCTGATCATCCCGGCGCGCAGCATCAACTGGTGACTGACGACCTCGGCGTCGGCCGGCGCCTCCTTGAGGGTAGACAGAAAAAACCGGGAACTGCGCATGGTGGATAGCCGAAAAAAGACAAGCGGAAAGGCAAGGGCCGATTTTACCCGAGCCCGGCGCCGACCGCGAACCGATTTGGCGCAACTTGTGATCTGCTTTGCAAGCCATGCGAAATGTGGAAGAATGCAGGCAATCAATTGAATTGCAGGTCTTGGGAAATGCTTGACCGTGAAGGCTATCGCCCGAACGTCGGCATCATTCTTTGCAACGCCAGGAACGAGGTATTCTGGGGCAAGCGCATCCGAGAACATTCATGGCAGTTCCCGCAGGGCGGCATCAAGCGCGGCGAAACGCCCGAGCAGGCGATGTACCGGGAACTGTATGAAGAGATCGGTTTGCTGCCCGAGCATGTCTGCATTCTGGGGCGGACCAAGGACTGGTTGCGTTACGACGTACCGACGCATTGGGTAAGACGCGAATGGCGTGGCAGTTACCGCGGGCAAAAGCAGATCTGGTTTCTGCTGCGCCTGATCGGCCGCGACACCGACGTCTCGCTGCGCGCCTGCGACCACCCTGAGTTCGATGCCTGGCGCTGGAACACTTACTGGGTTTCGCTTGACGCCGTGATCGAGTTCAAGCGGCGCGTGTACGAGCAGGCGCTGAACGAACTGGCGCGTTTTCTCAACGCCGACCACCGGCGGAGCCGCCGGCCGCCGGCAACCCCGCGCGTAAACCTGTCGGACGCGCAACCGGTGACGCTGGTCGGCGAGGAGTAGGACGTGCAACGCCTTCCGCCCACCTCCATCCGACGCACGTACACCGGCGGGTGCTGGCTGGCGTCGATCAGCCAGGCGCTGCTCATTGGCGCCTTCCTTGGCCTTGGTGCTGGTCCGCTGGCCGCCGCCGAGCGCGGCGACGAAGACGAGGAAAGGAAAGCCTGGCAGGAAAACGAAGTGCAGTTGCCCGCTTTTCCGCAAGATGAAAAGCTGATCCCCTTCGAGGTCAGCGCAACGACGAACAATCGCTTCCTGGTCGATGGCGACTCGCTGAGCGTCGGCAGCGACGGGGTTCTACGTTTTACGCTGGTCATCGTCAGCCCATCCGGCGCGCGGAACATCAGCTACGAAGGAATGCGCTGCGCCACCGGCGAGCGCCGAGTCTACGCTCTCGGCCGCGCCGACCGCACATGGTCGAAAGCGCGCAGCGACCGCTGGCAGACGATCAGCGAGAACACGCTCAACAGACACTACGCGGCGCTTTTTTCCGACTACTTCTGCCACATCGACGTCCGCTTGCGCGACGCCGACGACGCTCGCCGTGCGTTACGTCATGGCGGACAACCGACTGCGCTGCGCCGCTGATCGTTGGCCAGGCTGTCTCCACCAAGCGGCGCCGTCCGGTCGCCGGCCGAGGACCGCGATGACCCCAGACGACCTCATCATCAGTTTCGACAAGGCGCTGCGCACGCTCTTCGCGCCAGCGCCGACGACGCGCCCGGTGCCGGGAAGCGACCTCGGCCATGATCCCTTGACGCCTGCGGAAAGGACACACGCCGCCGCCCTGATGCGGGTCAATCATGTCGGCGAAGTGTGCGCCCAGGCGCTCTACCAGGGGCAGGCGCTGGCCTGCCGCGACCCAAGCGTCCGGCACGCGCTGCAGCAGGCAGCGGACGAGGAAACCGAGCATCTGGCGTGGACCGAACGCCGCCTGGCCGAACTCGTCGACCGCAAGAGTCTGCTCAATCCGGTCTGGTATCTCGGTTCGCTCGCCATCGGCATCTGCGCCGGCAAGCTGGGCGACGCCTGGAGCCTCGGCTTCCTGGCCGAAACCGAGCGGCAGGTCGAAGCACACCTCGACAGCCACCTCGACCAGTTGCCAGCAGGCGACCGCAAGTCGCGCGCCATCGTGGCCCAGATGCGTGCCGATGAAATCGCGCACGCGGCGACGGCCAACCGGCTCGGTGCGCGCGAACTGCCGGCGCCGGCCCGTCTGGCGATGAAGCTGGCCGCCAGAGTGATGACGCGGACCGCGTACTACCTCTGACGCCTCAGGCCTCGACGATGGCGTAGTCGTAGGTGATCTCGGCCGTCTTGCCGAGCATGATCGACGCCGAGCAGTACTTTTCCTTCGACAACTGGATTGCCCGCTCGACCGCTTCCGGCTTGAGCTGCTTGCCGGTGACCCGGAAGTGAAAGTGGATGTGGGTAAACACCTGCGGTTCGCTTTCCGCGCGCTGCGCCTGCAGGCTGACTTCGCAACCGCTGATCGCCTGCCGCCCCTTTTTCAGAATGAGCACGACATCGAAGGCCGCGCAACCGCCGGTTCCCGCCAGGAGGAGCTCCATCGGACGCGGCGCCAGATTGCGCCCGCCTGCTTCCGGCGCGCCATCCATCACCAGTGCATGGTTCGTGCCCGTCTCGGCGACGAACGACATTCCGTCATTGATCCACTTCACCTTGCATTCCACGCCACAGACCTCCACCCACGACAAGCTTGACCCCGTGCCCGGCGGCCGCCGGGCACGCCCAACGCCCTACCAGTGCTCTTTCGCATTGTAACCGGAAGCACCTGGCAGCAGGCCACGCTGCCGATGGTGCGGTGCACTATCACGGTCAAAATGACGTCTTCATCGTCCCCGCCAGAACATTACTTATTATGTAATGCATGTCCTATTGCATCAGCAAGCATCCGCATATTAATCGCTTTTGTCCAGAAGCAAGGGGTCTGGCGATGCCGGCGGACCCGGAATTGCGCAATGCAGCAAAAAAGCTTGACGCAAGGTTCTCGATCAGCCATAATTCAGTCATCGGCAGCGACGCGGCAAGCCCGTGCCAAGCATGCAGTGGCCGACGGCAGCAGTGCAGCTCTTCTCCGAATGTCTCCTCCACCCTCCTCCTTTGGTGTGGATTTAGCGCGGTTCGCACGAACCGCGCTTTTTTTTGCCCTGCTTGCCGACTGCGCGAGGGCGCCCGCCGACCTGCCCAGCACTCGCCTCGGCGTGTCCTAGCGGCCAAAGCGGTAGGTCCAGAAAATATCAAGCGCGTTGTCGGACCCGGCACGGCCGACCACCGACAGATTGCGGCCCAGATTGGCCGTCAGCTTGACGATGCTGCCGGTTGCATTGAGCGCCTGCTCGTAGCTGAGCAGCAGATTCGCCGACAGGCGCTTGCCGACGCTGACGATCTGCCCAGTCGCCGTGCTCGCGCTGCCGAAGCCGCTCGAGCTGGCGATACGGCTGCTCAGCCGGCGGCCCGAACCATCAAGCGTTCCTGTGCTGATGCCGAAGTCGTCGATGCCCAGGCTGCGTTGCAAGGCCTTCAGCGGCCCGCCATCCTGCCCGCCGAGAATCGCCTGCCCAGCCGCGAAGAGCAGCGCCGAATCCTGCCCACCCTCCTGATCCGGCGCGTGTCCGAGGACCAGCCACGACAGCTTTTCCGCATCCGGCACTGGCGGATCGGAAATCAGGCGAACGATCGGCCGGCGGGCAGTGCCGCTCACCTCGACGCCGGCTTCGACCGGCAGATTCGCCCGCACGGCGCGGATGTTCAGCCCGGGATTGTCGATCAGCCCCTGGAAACTGACGATGCCGCGCTCGATCTCCAGCTTCTGGCCATAGGCATCGAAGCGCCCGTCGCGCGTGCGGATCGACCCGCTGGCGCGCAGCGGCTCGCCGCCCTGTGCGCGCAGCCGCACAGCACCGGCCAGGCGGCTCTCGACACCCGCGCCGCGAAAATGGAAGTGACGGCCGAGATCGGTCTGCAGATCGACGCTGAGCAGGCGCGGCGCACCCGAGGACGGCGCCTGAGCGCCGCCCTGCCTGACCAAGACGTCGTCCGACAGCCTCGGCCTGCTCAGCCCGGCGAGTTGCCAGTAAGCCGCGTCGACCGCGAGCTGGCCGACCACGGCCAGCGTGCCGGCAGCCAGCGCCAGCTCTGCGTTACCCGAGACGAGCAGCCACTGGTCGGGCCGTTGCCACACGCCCAGACGCTCGGCGCGCAACTTTAGCACCGCGTCGGCCTGCCCGAGGCGCAGTTCGCCACTCGCCGAGAAGCGCCCTGGCTTGCCGGTCAGCTCGCCGGGAGACATTTCCGTGGCCACCTGCAAGGCACGCGGCATCGCCTGCAGCTCGCTCTCAAAACTGAGTTGATCGAGCTGCAGACGCCAGTCGCCGGGCGCCTCGCCCCCAGCCAGACGCGCCTGCAGCCGGCCACGCTCCAGGCGCATTCCCTGATCGAGCGCGCGCAGCGCCAGTTCCTCACCGCGCAACTCGCCAACCAGACTGGGCTGGGCCGGCGTACCGCCGAGACGGGCATCGCCCGCCAGCCGGCCGCCGACCTGCCAGCCGTGACCAAGCAAGGGTCCGAGCCAGGCGAGATCGGGTGCGTTCAGCCGGAGTTCGCCACGCCACGGCGCCAGTCGATCAAGCAGCGCGCGCGCCGACGCAGCGGCACTGATCTGCGCCGTGAGCTCGCCAAGCCGCGCGCCACGCAGCCTGAGCTCGGCGAAACGTCGTGCGTCGCTGCTGCCCAGATCGAGCCGGGCCTCCTGCAGGCCAAGCGGCAAAGCGCCAACGACCAGATCGCCACTTTCGCGCGCCAGGCGCACCCGGCCGGCCGGCAGACGCGTCCCAGATCGGAAGAGCGTCGTGTAGGGAAAGAGTGTAGATCTCGGTGGTC